>Ga0164242_10005780_pt1 | contig 13717 bp, 12 predicted proteins | sample OricomgcompostMG_FD_108783 | JGI IMG/M metagenome (GOLD analysis project Ga0164242, IMG submission 108783) | Miracle-Growth compost microbial communities from Emeryville, California, USA - Original compost - Miracle growth compost (MG) ...
CGTACGGTGCGAGATCTACGTTACGGCGTCGAGCCAAGGTTGGGCACGGCATCCGCACGCCCCTTTGCCCAAGAGCGACTCGGGCAAAATCACGATACAAGGTTGGGCTGACGCCGGCTTCATCGGCGGAAGCCCAACGAGGATCTGTGGCGCACGCATTGGGCTTCGCCGGATGAAGCCCGGCCCGGCGCCAACCTACGCCGCGTCACCGCGAATGCGCCGGTTGCTGTTCCGCCGCGATGTAACGCCAGTGCCACGGCTCGTACTCGTAGCCGTACGGGTTGCCCGGCGGAAACGAAAGGTGGAAGCCGAACGCGGCGCCGTGCTGCTGCAGCCAGGTGAACGCCTTGCTCTTGGCGAAGCTGCCGTCCGCCGCCGGCACGCCGGGCGTGGTCAGGTCCACCGCGCAACCGGTCTGGTGTTCGCTGTAGCCCGGCACCGCGTTGATCGACAGCGCCTCCTGGATCGTCATGCCCTTCTTCAGCTTCCGGCGGATCAGCCCCGTCTGGTAGTTGATGCTGCGGAAGCCGGAGACCGTTTGCAGCTTCACCCCGTCGCGCGCGGCGGCCGCGAACATCTTTTTCAACGCCGCGGCCGCCGGCGCCACCATCTCGACCTTGCGCCCGTACACGTCGCGCGGCGCCTGCACCAGGTCCTTGCCTTCGGGCAGGGGCACCAGGTTGTGGCGCGCGGCGTAGTCGGGGGGAACGCCCAGCCCGCGATTCACCTCCTCGATGTGTGCGACCCAGGCGGCCGGCTGCGACGGCCAGGTGGCGGGGCACAGCGGCGCGGGTGCATTCGCGGCGTGTGCGGCGGGCAGGGCGGCGGCGATCATCAGGATGAGGCTTGCGGAACGGACAAAAGGCATCGGGTTTCCTTGCGGACGCGTGGCGGACGAGACCCGCATGATAGGCGGCACACCCGAATGCGCGCCCAACCGGCCACCGTGGACGGCCGTGGCGGTATCATGGAGGGATCGTCTTCAGGTATTGCACGCGATGCCCATCTACGTTTTCCGCTGTGACGAGTGCGGCGAAAAATTCGAGCGCCTGCAGAAGCTCTCCGACCCCGATCCCGACGTTTGCCCGAATTGCGGCAAGCGGCACGCGGTCCACCGCCAGGTGACCGCGCCGGCGTTCCGTCTGGCCGGCAGCGGCTGGTACGAGACCGATTTCAAATCCGACAGGGAAAAGAAACACAATCTTGCCGGCGATGCGGCGAAGCCGAAGACATCATCCGGCGACAAGCCGGCAGAACCTGCCAAGGGCGGCGGCAGCGGCGGGGCGGCCAAATCCCCGTCCACCGGCAAAGCCGCGGAGTCGGGCGGGGACTGAGGCCCACGCAGCCGACGTTCAGTTTCCCGCGTGGAAACTGGCGGCCATACCAACCGGAGGGCCGCACCATGCGCAGGTTTGCGTTGATCGTTGCGGGTGTGGGAATGACCTTGGCAGGCGCCGCGATGGCGCAGGTTACCTACAGCAACCGGCCGCCGCCCCCGCCGCCCAACCACTATCCGAACCAGCCACCGCCGGGTTATGGCCAGCAGACGGTTTCCTGCGGCAGTCCGCAGTACCACCTGTTGCGCTGCCCGGTCCCGCCGGGCTGGCGCGGCGTGCGCATCGTGCAACAGACTTCGGATGCCGCCTGCGTCGAAGGCCGCAGCTGGGGCTACGACCGGGGCAGCATCTGGGTCGACAAGGGTTGCGGCGGCGTGTTCGCGCCCGGCAACGGCGCCTGGCGGCCCGGCCCGGGTTGGGATCGCGAATTCATGGTGCCTTGCGGCAGCCCGCAATACCGCCGCTACTTCTGCCAGGTCGACGTCGGCGCGCGGGGACACGTGCGCCTGCAGCAACAGTATTCCGACGCCGCGTGCATCGAAGGCCAGACATGGGGCTGGAATCGCGCGGGCATCTGGGTGGACAAGGGTTGCGGCGGGCATTTCATCGTGTCGCGGCGGTGGTGACCGCAGCGGCAATCGCGGCTGAATCCGTGCACCGGTTGGCGCGGGCGTTTGGTGCCAATCGGCTAAACTTCGCGGAACTTTCCGGGTAGACAGAAAGCCTTGTCCTGGTTCAAAAGCACGCGCGGGTTCATCACCCGTGCCTGGCCCATCGCACGCTGGCCCATCCTGATCGGCATCGGGTTCGCGATCGGTTTCGTGGTGCCCTACACGCTGGTGCTCGATCACCGCGTCAAGACGCGCGTCACCGAAATCGATTTCACCCAGCCGACCCGCGTGTACGGCAGACCGCAGCTGCTGGAAACCGGCGTGCCGATGGACAAGGCCACGCTGGAACTGGAACTGCAGATGGCCGGTTATACCGAGGCCGCACAGGCCGCGCGGGTACCCGGCACGTACAGCCTGGACGGCAACAAGTTCATCATCGCCTCTCGCGGCTACATGGATCCCGTCGGCGGCGAGCTGCCGCGCCGGGTGCGGGTGACGCTCGGTTCCGGCAGCATCCGGTCGGTATTCGATCTCACCGCGAACAAGCCCCTGCGCAAGACCCATCTCGATCCTGCCCGCATCGCGACGCTGTATGGCGCCGAACAGGAAGAGCGCATCATCGTGCAGTTGTCGGAGTTGCCGACGCTGCTGGTCCAGGGCGTGCAGGCGGTGGAAGACCGCGACTTCAAGAACAACCATGGCATCGACCTGTCCTCGATCGCGCGAGCGGCGTGGGCCGACCTGCGCGCGGGGCACGTGGTGCAGGGGGGCTCCACCATCACCCAGCAACTGGTGCGCAACCTGTTCCTCGACCGCAACCAGACCGTGGTACGCAAATTCAACGAGGCGCTGCTGTCGATCCTGCTGGATGCGCATTACACCAAGGGCGAGATCCTCGCCGCGTACTGCAACGAAGTATTCATGGGCCAGCAGGGCAACCAGGCCGTGCACGGCTTCGCCGCGGCGAGCTGGTACTACTTCGGGCGGCCGGTGCAGACACTGCGGCCGCAGGAAATCGCGCTGCTGGTCGGCATGGTGCGCGGCCCAAGCTATTACGACCCGCGCCGCAATCCCGAGCGCGCGTTGGCGCGCCGCAACGTCGCCCTGGACGCGTTCCGCACCACCGGTTTGTTGAACGACGCGCAATGGAAGGCCGCGCGGGCCACGCCGTTGGACGTGACGCCGAAGCCGCAACTGGTGGTGGATCGCTTCCCAGCCTTCATGGACGTGGTGCGCAACCAGTTGAAGCAGGATTTCAGCGACCAGCAATTGCGCAACGGCGGGCTGGCGGTCTACACCACGCTCGATCCGGCCGCGCAGGTGTATTCCGAACAGGCGCTGGACGAGACACTGCACGGGCTGGGCAAGCGCGGCCACAAGCTGGAGGGCGCAGTGGTGGTGGTCGAGCCTTCCACCGGCAGCGTTCTGGCGATGGTCGGCGGCCGCGGATCCGACACGCACGGGTTCAATCGTGCCTACGACGCGCGGCGGCCGGTCGGCTCCAGCCTGAAGCCGTTCTACTACCTGATGGCGCTGACCGACCCGTCGCGCTGGAACGTGGCGTCATTGCTGGATGATTCGCCGATCTCGATGAAGCTGCCGAACGGCAAGCTTTGGGCACCGCAGAACGACGACCATGTTTCGCATGGCCAGGTGCCGATGGTCGAAGCACTCGCGAAGTCCTACAACCTTGCCAGCGTGCACCTGGGGTTGCAGCTCGGCGTGGACCGCGTGGCGGCGTTCCTGCGTTCGTTCGGGCTGGCCGACGTGCACGCGAACCCGTCGCTGCTGCTGGGCTCGGTGGACATGTCGCCGTTCCAGCTGGCGCAGTTGTATGAATTCTTCGCCGCCGACGGGCACGCGCTGCCGCTGCTCACGTTGCGGGGCGTGCTGGATGCCAAGGGCCACGTGCTGAAGCAGTACGCAACCAGGCCGGGCAAGGGCGAATACCAGCAACCGGAGCGGCTGGTGCGATGGATGATGCAGCAGGTCACCGAGTACGGCACCGCGGCACCGATCGGCAATTCATCCCTGGCGTCCTTGAATGCGGCGGGCAAGACCGGCACCTCCGACCATCAGCGCGATTCGTGGTTCTCCGGCTTCACGGGCGACCGCCTCGCGGTCACGTGGATGGGGCGCGACGACAACCAGCCGACGCATTTGTGGGGTTCGACCGGTGCGCTGCGCGTATGGATGAGGTTGTTCGAGAAGATGCCCAGCGCGCCGCTGACCACGTCGATCGGCGACGGCCTCCAGTACGCGTGGATCGATCCGGCCACCGGGCAGGGCAGCCTGCCGCAGTGCGACGGCGCCAGGCAATATCCCTTCATTGATGGATACGCACCGACGGTGCAGAATCACTGCTATTTGCAGCGATTGGAAAACCTGTTCGGTGGCGGCAGCAACGATGCGCAGTCGTCGCCCGCCACGGGCGCGCATCCATAGCCGCGGAAGTCCTTCGGAGCCCTGCATGAATCACCATTCCACCTGCGCCGCGTGGGGCGCTGTCGCCTTGGCCGCGCTGCTGGCCGGCTGCTCGCATCCACCCTTGTCTTCGCCCGCGGCCGACCGCGTCTCGCCTGCCGCCATGGTTGAAGCCATTCGCGCGGCCAACGTATCGGACAAGTCCGTGGTGCAGGTCGCGCCGCTGCGCGACCCGGCCGTGGACGGGTATCTGGATGGCGCCCGCGCCGACGAAAGCGCCGGCAAGTACCAGGACGCACTGGAGAAGATCGATGCGGCGTTGAAGCTATCCCCCGATGCGCCCGACATCCTGCAGTTGCGCGCCGAGGTCGAAATCCTGCTGCGCGATTACGTGGCGGCCGATGCCGACGCGCGGAGATCCTTCGAACTCGGACCGAAAGTCGGCGGCCTGTGCGCCAGCAATTGGCAGACCGTACTTGAAATCGCCGAATCAAAGAACGACGAGGCCGGTGTCGCGTTCGCGCGCAACGGCCGCGAGCAGTGCCACAAGGCTGGGCCGGTTCGATTGTAGAAGGGCCGTTGGTGTCACGCGCTCGCGTGACGCGTCCTCGGCCTCACCCGGTATCACGCAGCGACGACGTGCGTACGTGCTGCGGAAACCGCGCCAGGATCGCCCGTCGGATGCCATTCGCATCCAGCCCCGCTTCGGCAAGCAACTCCTCGCGGGCGGCATGTTCGAGGAATCGGTCGGGCAGCCCGAGTTGCAGCATCGGCGTGTCGACGCCGCGCGCCGCGAGCAGTTCGGCCACGGCCGACCCCGCGCCGCCTGCGATCGTGTTGTCTTCCAGCGTGACCAATGCATCGTGCGTGCGCGCGAGCTCCAGTACCAGTTCCTCGTCCAGCGGTTTCACGAAACGCATGTTGACGACGCTGGCGTCGAGTTCCGCGCCAATGGTTTCGGCGGGCGTGACGGTGCAGCCGAACGCAAGCAGTACGAGGCCACGTCCTTGTCGCCGGACCTCGGCCCGGCCGATCGGCAAGGGGTCCAGCGCGGGATCGATCGCGATACCCGGACCGCTGCCGCGCGGGTAACGGATCGCCGCGGGGCCGCCATGGCGAAAACCCGTGGTCAGCAGTCGCCGGCATTCGCTTTCGTCGGCGGGTGCCATCACGACCATATTCGGGATGCAGCGCAGATACGCAAGATCGAAACTGCCCGCGTGGGTGGCACCGTCGGGGCCGACCACGCCGGCACGATCGATCGCGAAAGTGACATCGAGGTTCTGCAGCGCGACGTCGTGGATCAACTGGTCGTACGCGCGCTGCAGGAAGGTCGAATAGATCGCGACCACCGGTTTCATGCCTTCGCAGGCGAGCCCCGCGGCCAGCGTGACGGCGTGCTGCTCGGCGATCGCGACATCGAAATAGCGATCCGGAAAGGCATGCGAGAAGCGCACCATCCCCGAGCCTTCGCGCATTGCCGGCGTGATCGCGACCAGGCGCTTATCGGCCGCGGCCATGTCGCACAGCCAGTCGCCGAACACATCGCTGTAGGTCGGGGCCTTCCCGGCCGCGTGCGTGACGCCGAGTACCGGGTCGAACCTGCCGACCGCGTGGTATTCGATTTGCGCGAGCTCGGCGGGTGCGTAACCCTTGCCCTTGGTGGTGACCACGTGCAGCAGCTGCGGGCCGGGCTTGTCCTTCACGGCGCGCAGGGCGGCAAGCAGTTGCGGCAGGTCGTGCCCATTCACCGGACCGGAGTAGGCGAAGCCGAGTTCCTCGAACAGTGCCTCCGGATGCGGCCCCGATTCACCAGCCTCGCCCGCGCGCAAGCGCGCGAGTGTGCGATCGAGCCCGCCCACGTTTTCGCTGATCGACATGCCGTTGTCGTTCAACACGACCAGCATGTCCGGCTGCGCGCCGCCGGCGTGGTTCAGCGCCTCGTAGGCCATGCCGCCGGTGATTGCGCCATCGCCGATCACCGCGACCACCTTGCGGGCATCGCCGCGGCGTTGCAACGCAATGGCCATGCCAAGCGCGGCGGAAACGGACGTCGATGCGTGCCCTACGCCGAAGGTGTCGTACTCGCTTTCGGCGCGGCGCAGGAATGGCGCGAGGCCGCCGCGCGCCTTGATCGTGGTGATGCGATCGCGGCGGCCGGTGAGGATCTTGTGCGGATAGCTCTGGTGGCCGACGTCCCATACGAGGCGGTCACGTGGCGTGTCGTACAGGTAATGCAGTGCGACGGTCAGCTCGACCACGCCCAGCCCGGCGCCGAAATGGCCGCCGACGCTGGCGACCGATTCGATCAGGTAGGCGCGCAATTCGTCGGCGACGCGCGGAAGATCGCTTTCCGGGATGCGCTTCAGGTCATCCGGGGAATCGATGCGGGCGAGCAACGGGTAACGCGTGCTGTCGATCATCCGCGCATTGTCGCGCAGCGCGGCTCGCCGCGCTTGCGATTCCGTTACGACGCCTTGGCGTCGTCCGCGGCACGGGTCCGGCCGCCGAAGCGTCGCGCCAGCGATTGGCGGATTCGGATCTGGCGTGACGCATCGCGCATCTCGTGGATGCGCTTGGCATTGGCGGCCAGCACGTCGCTGCGGGTCAGCACGCCGACCATGCGGGTCGGGTTGTCGCGCGACACCACGATCAGGCGTCCGACGTTTTCCGCCACCATCAGGTCGGATGCATCGCGTAGCGTGTGGTCCTCGAATACCACGATCGGACCGCGCTTCAGCATGTCGCCTATGCGGGTGAGGCCGGGTTTGTCGGGATCGAGCAGGTCGCGGCGGGTAATCACGCCGCGCACGCGGCCGGCATCGTCGAGTACCGGATAGCCCTGGTGCTGCGCCCGCACCCGGCCGGAACTCATCCAGCGCCGCACCTCACCCAATTCGTCGGACGTTTTCAGCGAACGCACGTCGCGGGTGCAGGCCTTGCCGACCAGTACCTGTTCCAGGGCATCGGCGGCATATTCGCTGGGGACCTTCACGCCACGGCGTTCGATCTTTTCGGTCATGATGGTGCTGCGCATCGTCAGCGCCGAAACCAGGTACGCCGCCGCGCAACCGCCGAGCAGCGGCAGGAATGCCGCGGGCTGGCGGGTGGTCTCGAAGCAGAAGATCACGGCCGTCAGCAGCGCGCGCGAGGAACCGGCGAAGATCGCGCCCATTCCGACCAGGGCGGCGATGCGCGGATCGATCTCCATTGCGGGCCACAGGTGATCGAGCCCGATGCCGATCAGTGCGCCCATCGAACCGCCGATCATGAACAGCGGCGCCAGCGTGCCGCCCGAGGTGCCGCTGCCCAGCGAAATCACCCACGACAGGAATTTCAGCAGTCCGAAGCCGATCAGCACGTCCACGCCGAAATGGCCCTGCACCAGCGCGTCGATGTTGTCGTAACCGACGCCGAGGGTATGCGGGTTGATCCAGCCGATCACGCCTGCGGCGACCGCGCCGAGGGCCGGCCACCACATCCAGTGGATCGGCAATTTGGCGAACGCATCTTCGACGCCGTACACCGCGCGCGTCACCCATACGCTGGCGTAGCCGACGATCAAGCCCAGCACGATGAATGCGCCCAGTGCCCAGCCACCCGGTTCCGCGATATTCGGCATGGCGAACACGGCATCGGAACCCAACGTGGCATAACGCACGCCCGTCGCCGTGACGGTGGCCAGCGCGACCGGAATCAGGGAACGCGGGCGCAGTTCGAACAGCAGCAATTCGATCGCCATCACCACCGACGCGACGGGCGCCCCGAACACGGCCGCCATGCCCGCCGCGGCGCCGGCCGCCAGCAGCACCTTGCGTTCCTGCGCGGTCACGCTCATCAACTGCCCGATGAGCGAACCCATCGCGCCACCGGTCGAGATGATCGGACCCTCGGCGCCGAAGGGACCGCCGGTGCCGATCGCGAATGCCGATGACACCGGCTTGAGCCACGTGACGCGGGGTGCGATGTTGGACTCGTGCTCCAGGATGCGTTCCATCGCTTCGGGGATGCCGTGGCCCTGGATCGCACGCGAACCCCAGCGCGCCATGATGCCGGCGAGCAGTCCGCCGATCACCGGCATCGCGATCACCCAGGCGCCGAGATGGTTGCCGGCCGGCGACAGCACCGCCGAACGCGGCATGGCGTTCGGGCCGATCACGTCGGAAACGCGTCCGTAGAAGCAGATGTCGGTGATCAGGTTGATCATCAGCATCAGCAACTGGGCGACACCTGCCGCCGCCGCACCCAGCACCACGGCCATGCCGCCGATCATCAGGATGCGACGGTCGACCAGCGTCGACTTCAGTGGCATCCGCGCCTGTTCCAGCGACGCGCCCAGCGCAGGCGCAACCGGCAGCGCCTCAGTGGTACCGGTGGTGCGCACGCTTTCGCGATCGATGGGTTGGTGATTTTCCGCGCGCAGCGGATCACGATCCGGCGTTGCGGAACTCGGGTCTTGTGGAGTCATGGTGGGCACAAAACGGCTGCTGCAGCGCAGCATAGCGTGCGCGCCGCCGCGGGCCAAGGGCAGGGCCCGCCACGTTGGGCTTTTCGACCGGTTCGCGCACGGACGGCGCGCGCGAACCTCATGCCGCCGGCCGTCGCTCCCTCGGCAAGTGGTGCACCAGGAATTCCATCTGGTCGGCGAGGATGTTCCGGTTGGAAAGGATCAGGTGCTCCACCCAACTCGGCTTGTACGGAATCGCCAGCAACGGCATGCCCGCCTGCTGCGGCGAACGTCCACCCTTTTTCAGGTTGCACGTCAGGCACGCGGAAACGACGTTCTCCCAGGTGTCCTGGCCGCCGCGCGACAACGGCATCACGTGGTCGCGCGTCAACTCGCCGCGCGTGCAACGCCGCCCGCAGTACAGGCACAGGTAGCGATCGCGTGCGAACAGTGCCGCGTTGCTCAGCGCGGGACAGGGATCGATCGCGCCGCTGTGGCAATGACCGCGGCTGGCCACGATCGGATGCAGGCGCAGGATGCTCTGGTCGCCGCTGTCGCGACGAAAGCCCCCATGCAGCGTCAGGCAGGGATCACCCAGGGTCCAGGCGACCGCTTCGCGCACGTACAGGCAAGCCGCGTCCTGCCAGCTGATCCAGTCGAGGATGCGCCCGCCCGCGTCGAGCGACAACACGCGCGTGGTGTGCAGGTCCGCGACCGTGCAGGCCGAATATTCGATGGAACCGGCTGTGTGCGAGTCCATGGCCCGCGCAGCATAGAACAAATCGCGAAACGGGCGTTAGTGGCCGCGGGGGAGCGGCTTGGTCATCCGGATCAGGTCTGTCGTGAAACCGGTGCGTTCGTACAGCGCGCGTGCGCGGGTGTTGGCCGGGAACACGCTGAGCGTCAGCAGTTTGCAGCGGTGCTTCTTCGCCCAGGCTTCCGCGTGCGCGAGCAAGGCGCGACCGATGCCGCGGCCGTCCTGCCCCGCCGCGACGGCAAGATCGGAGATGTGGCACGCGGGTGCGCCGGTGAAGAAATCGCGCTGCACCTGCAAATGCAGAAATCCGACGCGTTGCGCATCGGCTTCCCCGGCCACGAAAAAATGATCCGCGGATGGCGTGTCGCGTAATGCACGTTCGATGTCGGCGCGGATACCGGCAAGCGTTTCGCGCTTGCGCCGGCCCTTCGGCAGGGCGAAGCCGACGAAACGCGGCGCAAGCGAAAGGATGAAGCCGGAGTCATCCGGCGTGGCGGTGCGGATGATGATGGAGTGCTTGCGCATTTTGACACCGCGCGACCATTTCATTGATCGTCATTCCGGGGCCGCCGTAGGCGCGTTCTGCCCGCTATGGAACTGCAAGCAGCCCCGGAATGACCAGAAGAAAACACCCCGGCTTGACGAGATCGCCGGCTCACCCGAACAACGCGTCCGGCATGGCGAAGATGCTGTCCGCGCCCGCCTGCAGCGCCGCGAGATGGGTGCGCGTGCGCGGCAGTATGCGGTCGAAGTAGAAACGCGCGGTCAGGCGCTTCGCCTGTTTGAAGTCCTCCGGCTGCGCCGACGCATCCGCCGCGGCCACGCTGCGCGCCCACGCGAAGGCCAATGCGACGTACCCGGAGTACAACAGGTAATCCACGGCTGCCGCGCCGACTTCGTCCGGGTTCGACGCCGCACGCTTGCCCAGGGCGAGCGTCGTCTCACCCCATTCCCGATGCAGCGCCGCGAGCTTGGGAACCAGGTCCTTCACGGCCTCATCGCTCGCGTGCTGCGCGCAGAACGCGCCGACCTGCTGCAGGAACAACTGCAGGCCTTCGCCGCGTTGCTGCATGACCTTGCGGCCGAGCAGGTCCAGTGCCTGGATCTGCGTGGTGCCCTCGTAGATCGTGGTGATGCGCGCATCGCGTGCATATTGCTCCATGCCGTGCTCGGCGATGTAGCCGTGGCCGCCGTAGACCTGCAGCGCGAGGCTGGTGCACTCGTTGGCGTTCTCGGTGAGCAATGCCTTGACGATCGGGGTGAGGAACGACACCAGCGCTTCGGCACGTTTCGCTTCGGCCGGGTCGCTCGAACGGTGCTGGACGTCCACCAGCATCGCCGCGTACAAGCCCAACGCGCGCCCGCCCTCGATCAGCGCCTTCTGTGTCAGCAGCATGCGGCGAATGTCGCCGTGCACGATCAGCGGATCGGCGGGCTTGTCGGGGAATTTCGCACCGGAAAGCGAGCGCATCTGCAAGCGTTCGCGCGCGTAGGCGAGCGCGTTCTGATACGCCCGTTCGGACAATGCCAACCCCTGCAGCCCTACCGCCAGGCGCGCGGTGTTCATCATGGTGAACATCGCGGTCAGACCCTTGTTGGGCGCGCCGATCAGCCAGCCCTGTGCGCCATCGAAATTGAGTACGCAGGTCGCCGATCCCTTCAGCCCCATCTTGTGCTCGATGGAACCGCAACGCACGCCATTGCGGTCGCCCTTCGTGCCATCCCTGCCGACCTTGAACTTGGGCACGATGAAAAGCGAAATGCCCTTCACGCCCTTGGGTGCATCGGGCAAGCGCGCAAGCACCAGGTGCACGATGTTTTCCGTGAAATCGTGCTCGCCGGCGGTGATGAAAATCTTGGTGCCGCTGATCGCGTGGCTGCCGTCGTCGTTCGGCTCGGCGCGCGTTTTCAAAAGGCCGAGGTCGGAACCACAGTGCGGCTCGGTCAGGCACATCGTGCCCGTCCACTCACCCGAAACGATGCGCTTCAGGAATGCGTCCTTCTGCCAGTCCTCGCCATGCACGCGCAGCGCCTCGGTGGCGCCGTGCGAGAGTAGCGGATAGGTGCCCCACGCAAGGTTGGCCGAGTCGATCATTTCCTTGACGGGCGCGCCGATCGTCTCGGGCAGCCCTTGGCCACCGTGCGCCTCGGGTGCGGTGAGGCCGGCCCAGCCGCCTTCCACGTACTGCCGGTAGGCTTGCCTGAAGCCCTCCGGGGCTTTCACTTCGGCGGTCGCCTTGTCGAAGGTGCAACCCTGCTGGTCGCCGATCTGGTTGAGTGGAGCCAGCACGGTTTGCGAGAACCTCGCCGCCTCGTCCAGCACCGCATCGATCAATTCACGGTTGAGCGATTCGCAGCCGGGCAATTTGGCGAACAGCTTTTCGACTTCCAGCACGTCGTAGAGATCGAAGCGGATGTCGGCGAGCGGAGCGGTGTAGTGGGTGGTCATGGCATCTCGTTTTTCAAAAGCCGTTCGTGCCGAGCGTAACGAGCACGGCGGGCGAAGTCGAAGCATGCAGCACCCTTCGGCTTCGCGTTCTTCCGGCCGCCATGCTCTGGGCGCGCGGTTCGAATATCGCTATCGCCAAATATTGGACACCCCCGGCACCGGTGACATGTAGCCCTTGCCGTCCAGCTTGAACGACTGTGCCTTGCCCGTCGTGCCCTTGCCGACCGATAGCGAACCCTTCAATTCATACTGCACGGCATTGCGTTTGGCCGCGGCCAGCGCGGCGGCGCCCGGGGTATCGGGCTTGAATGTCGCGGTGGCGATGTCGGCGTCCATCGCCGGAACGTCCAGCGCCGGCGAAAGCGCGACATGGCCGGCGGACTTGCCGTCCAGCGTGAGCTCCGCGTCCATCGAATACACGTGCATCCCGGTGTCGTAACTGTAATTCTGGAAACGCACGACCACGGCCCATGTCCCGTCGGAATTCAAGGTGAGCTGCTGGATGCTGGCGGTGGGCGGTTGCAGCTTGGTGGCAAGGCCGGTGCAGCCGGCGAACAGCAGGACAGCGCACGCCATGAAGAAAAGCCGTGCACGGGGCGCGGATCGGGACGAACGGCGGGTCATCGTCGGGTTCCTCTTCGGCCAATCACATCGTTGCTACTTTAACCTGTTGCGCAAGCCTCGGCCGCAACCGGAACGCCCCCCGCGAACGTGGAGGAGGCGAATGTCCCGGCGCTTTCCAATGCAGCCAGCCGGCCGTCTTCGATCAGCGCCACGCTGTCGGCCAGCGCGATCACCTCGTCGGGCTGGTGGCTGACCAGGATCGTGCTGAGGGCGAATCCGCGCTTGAGGCCACGCAGGTGTTCCAGCACTTCCGAGCGTGCTTCGCGGTGGAGATTGGCCAGCGGCTCATCCAGCAGCAAGGCCCGCGGTTGGCGCAGCAGGGCGCGGCCGATCGCGACGCGCCGCAGCTGTCCACCGGAAAGCTGCCCGGGTTTGCGTTTCAGGAATGTCGACAACTCCAGCAGGGCCACCACCTCGTCGAACGCCTCCGCGGCTGTCCGCGGCATGCCGTAACGCAGGTTGTCGCGGACGCTCAGGTGCGGGAACAGCCGTGCGTCCTGGAACACCACGCCCAGGTCGCGACGCGCGGGCGGCAGGTCGATGTCCGCGCCGGTGTCCAGCAGCACGTGGCCGTCGATCGCGACGCGTCCCCGCCGTGGGTGGAGCAACCCCGCGATCGCGAGCAGGGTGGAGGTCTTGCCGCAGCCGGAGGGGCCGAACAGCGCCAGCGCGCGTGCCGGCGAGCGCAGCGAAAGGTCCAGCGAAAACTCTCCGCGTTGCAAGGCCAGATCGAGTTCGATCATGCGTCGGCCTCGCGCGTGTGGCCGCGCAAAAGCATCAGGGCCGCGACCAGCGACGCAATGACCGCCACCAGCACCGCGAGCAACGTGAGCCGCAGCGCGCCGCTTTCCCCGCCCGGCGTCGAGATCAACTCGTACAAGGCGATCGGCAGCGTACGGGTCTGGCCCGGGATCGACGACACGAAGGTGATGGTGGCACCGAACTCGCCGAATGCCCGCGCGAACGCCAGCGCAACGCCGGCGACCAGTCCGCGCGCCGACAGCGGCAGGGTGATCCCGAAAAAGATCCGCCACGGCCCCGCGCCGAGCGTCGCCGCCGCGTTTTCCA
>Ga0164242_10005782_pt1 | contig 13715 bp, 14 predicted proteins | sample OricomgcompostMG_FD_108783 | JGI IMG/M metagenome (GOLD analysis project Ga0164242, IMG submission 108783) | Miracle-Growth compost microbial communities from Emeryville, California, USA - Original compost - Miracle growth compost (MG) ...
GTCGTCTTCGATAAGGCGGCCCTCGACCGTGTCGACGAGGAACATCTTGCCGGGGCGCAGACGCCCCTTGCGCACGACGCGGCTCGGGTCGATGTCGAGCACGCCGGTCTCGCTGCCCAGCACGACGAGACCGTCGTCGGTGATCAGGTAACGTCCGGGGCGCAGCCCGTTGCGGTCGAGCGTCGCACCGACGAGCGAGCCGTCGGTGAAGACGAGAGCGGCAGGGCCGTCCCACGGCTCCATGAGCATGGAGTGGTACTCGTAGAACGCCCGGCGCGCCGGATCGATCTCCGTCTGCTTCTCCCACGCCTCCGGCACCATCATCATGATGGCGTGCGGCAGCGAGCGGCCGCTCAGCGTGAGGAGCTCGACGACCTCGTCGAAGGATGCCGAGTCGCTCGCGCCCGGTGTCACGATCGGATACAGCGACTTCAGCTCGCCGAGCAGGTCACTGTGCAGCTGCGATTGGCGTGCGCGCATCCAGTTCCGGTTGCCCTGCACGGTGTTGATCTCGCCGTTGTGCGCGATCATGCGGAACGGCTGGGCAAGCGGCCAGGACGGGAACGTGTTGGTCGAGTACCTGGAGTGCACGAGCGCGAGCTTCGAGGCGAACCGCTCGTCGGAGAGGTCGGGATAGAACGGCTCCAGCTGGAGCGTCGTGACCATGCCCTTGTAGACCAGGGTGCGGGCCGACAGCGATGCGAAGTACACATCGAGCTCGCGCTCGACTCGTTTGCGCAGCCGGAATGCGAGCCGGTCGAGCGCGATTCCGGACAGGTGCGAACCGTTCTCGGCGGTGCGCTCGGTGTCGACATAGAGCTGCTCGATGGCAGGCATCGCCTGACGGGCGAGCGTGCCGATCTCGTCCGCCCGCACCGGCACCTCGCGCCAGCCGAGCACGCGTAGTCCCTCTTCGTCGGCGATACGCTCGATCGCCGCCTTGACGGGTGCGCGTTCGGTGTCCTCCAACGGCAGGAACGCATTGCCGACGGCGTACTTGCCGACCTGCGGAAGCTCGAAGTCGACGACGGCGCGCAGGAAGGCATCCGGTATCTGCGTCAGGATGCCTGCACCGTCACCGGTCCCCGCATCGGAGCCGACCGCGCCGCGGTGCTCGAGGTGACGCAGCGCGTTGAGCGCGTTGTCGATGATGTCGTGGCCGGCGGTGCCGCGCAGGGTGGCGACCATCGCCAGGCCGCACGCGTCGCGCTCGGCGCTCGGGTCGTAAAGGCCCTGGGCGTCGGGAACGGTGCTGAACCGGGAAAACGGGGTGCGCTGCGCCATGGGTACCGTCCTCACATCGATCGGGGAGAGGGACGACGTCGGCCCGTGGACAGGGAGGGGATTCGCGGGTCGCCCGCCGTGTGGTGGGGTGACGCTCGCAACGTGGCTGTACGGGTGTGCCGTGATACCTGTCAGCCAGTTGTCGTTGGGATCAGCCTGCAGAGCTTGTGGCTTCGGCCTTGGTTTCACGCGATTCGCTCGAATTGCTCGTCGCGGAGGCGTCGTCGTCGACGTTGTCCTCATCGGAATCGGTGTCGAACGAGTCTACCGCGTCGCCGGACTGCTTCCATTCACGGCCGCGCAGGTACACGCTCGTCTCGAGTCCAGGGTGCCTGCGCGACTGCACGATGAACAGCACCAGCCCGAGCACGAAGGCGAGGAAGGCCGCCCACACGTTGAACGGGATGCTCAGGAACGAGTACTCGCTCGGGTCGATGCGGATGGACTCGAGGTAGCTGCGCCCCAGCCCGTACCACATCAGGTAGCCGGCGAACATCTTGCCCCAGCGCCACCCGAACCGCTTCTCGAGCGCCACCAGCACGATGACGCCGACGACGTTCCAGATGATCTCGTATAGGAACAGCGGCTGGAACAGCGTGCCGCTCGGAAGACCCGTCGGGTACGCGGCGTTCGTGCTCTCGATCTGCAGCCCCCACGGCAGGTTCGTGGGAAGGCCGTACAACTCGTGGTTGACGTAATTGCCGAGCCTGCCGATGGCCTGGGCCAGCAGGATGCCTGGGGCGAGGGCATCCGCGAAGGAGAGGAAGCGCACCCCGGTCTGCCTGCTGGCGATGAACGCCCCGACAGCGCCGCCGATCAGCGACCCGAAGATGGCGTTGCCGCCCTCCCAGATGAAGAAGATGCGCCACGGGTTCGCGCCCGGGTAGAAGTAGTCGTGCGGGTGCGTGAACACGTGGTACAGACGCGCGCCGATGAGACCGAGCACGACGGCCCAGATGAGGAAGTCGATGACCACGCCCGGCTCGCCGCCGCGGCGGGTGAGCCGGCGAGACGTCCAGATGGTGCAGATGATGATGCCGACCAGGATGATCAGGGCATACGTGCGGATCTCCCAGTGCAGCCCGAAGAGGTCGATCGGGATCGACTGCCACGCAATCGGCGGGCTCGGAATGCTGAGGTGTGCGATCACCTGTCGGGTTCCCTTTCGTGTGGATGCGCGCAAGCAGCGCGCGTAACGCAACTGAAGTCTAAGAGGTCCCGCTGGTGGGACTACTGCGCCCGTGCGCCTTCGGCGAGGCTCCTGGCCGTCTCGGCGGCACCGGCGACTCCCCCGTCCGCCAGCGCGTGCACCAACGCCGACCCGACGATGGCGCCGTCGGCGTACTCGAGAACCTCGCGCACCTGCTGTCCCGTCGAGATGCCGATGCCGACGCACACGGTGCCGGCCCCGGCGGTGCGCAGACGCGAGACGAGAGTGCGAGCCGCGGAATCCACGTCGGCGCGCTCGCCGGTGATGCCCATGGTGGAGACGGCGTAGACGAAGCCGCGGGAGGCGCCGGCCGCCAGCTGCAGCCGTTGGTCGCTCGAGGTCGGCGCAGCGAGGAAGACGCGGTCCAGCCCCGTTCGGTCGCTGGTGGCGATCCAGTCGGCGGCCGAGTCCGGCGTGATGTCTGGCGTAATGAGCCCGCTTCCGCCTGCGGCGGCGAGCTCGTCGGCGAAGCGGTCGATGCCGAACTGCACCACCGGGTTCCAGTACGTCATGACCAGTGCAGGCACATCCGACCGGGAACGGATCTCACGCAACGCCGTGAACACGTCCCTGACGCGGAAGCCATTGTGCAGGGCCTGCTGGGTCGCCGCCTGGATGACGGGCCCGTCCATGACAGGGTCCGAGTACGGCAGCCCGAGCTCCAGCACGTCGACACCGTTCTCGGCGAGTGCGACCGCGGCGTCGATGCTCGTCGCCAGATCGGGGAAGCCGACCGGCAGGTATCCGACCAGTGCACCGCCACGGGTCGCGCGTGCGGCCTCCACGGCCGGCTGCACGTGGGCAGGCGTCATCACGTCGCTCATCGTGTCGTGCCGTTCGCGTCGTCCGTGCCGGGGAGCTTCTCGTCGAGAAGGCCGAAGTACGCGCCGGCGGTCTCGACATCCTTGTCACCGCGACCGGACAGGTTGACCAGGATGAGGGCATCCGGTCCCAGCTTGCTTCCCAGCTGGAGCGCGCCCGCCAGCGCGTGCGAGGACTCGATCGCGGGCAGGATGCCCTCGGTGCGGCTGAGAAGCCGGAACGCCTGCATCGCCTCGTCGTCGGTGATCGGCAGGTAGCTGGCGCGCCCGATGTCGCGCAGCCACGCGTGCTCCGGGCCCACCCCCGGGTAGTCGAGACCGGCCGAGATGGAGTGCGACTCCATGGTCTGGCCGTCTTCGTCCTGCAGAACATAAGTCTTGGTGCCGTGCAGGATTCCGGGGGTTCCCTCGCTGAGCGTCGCTCCGTGTTCGCCACTGGAGATGCCGTGACCGCCCGGCTCGAACCCGTAGAGCTGCACATCCGCGTCGTCGAGGAACGCGTGGAAGATGCCGATCGCGTTCGAGCCTCCGCCCACGCAAGCCGCAACGGCGTCCGGGAGCCGGCCGGTGAGATCGAGTACCTGCTGCCGAGCCTCCTCGCCGATCACCTTGTGGAAGTCGCGCACCATCGTGGGGAACGGGTGCGGGCCATTGACCGTGCCGAGCAGATAGTGCGTGTTGTCCGCGTTGGCGACCCAGTCCCTGAAGGCCTCGTTGATGGCATCCTTCAGGGTGCGCGAGCCGGTCTTCACCGGGACGACCTCGGCTCCGAGCAGCCGCATGCGCGCGACGTTCAGCGCCTGGCGCTTCGTGTCCACTTCGCCCATGTAGATCGTGCACGACATGCCGAAAAGTGCTGCGGCGGTCGCGGTGGCCACACCGTGCTGGCCTGCCCCGGTCTCGGCGATGAGGCGCGTCTTACCGAGTCGGCGAACGAGAAGGGCCTGGCCGAGCACGTTGTTGATCTTGTGCGATCCGGTGTGGTTCAGGTCTTCGCGCTTCAGGATGACGCGGGCACCCCCGGCGTGCTGGGCGAACCCCGGCACCTCGGTGATGATCGACGGACGGCCGGTGTATGTGGCGTGCAGCCGCGCCAGCTCTTCGGCGAAGGCTGGATCCTGTTTGGCCGCCTCGTACTCGGCCGAGAGCTCGTCGAGAGTGGCGATGAGCGACTCGGGCATGTACCTGCCGCCGTAGTCGCCGAAATCGGGACCGTTCTGGTCGCGTAAGGCCATGGTCACTTCCCGTCGGGGATGGGCACGGAGAGAAATTCGGCCAGGCGCGCCGTCGGGTCGCCCGTGACGAGCGCCTCACCGACGAGCACCACGTCGGCGCCCGCCTCGCGGTAGTGCGCGACGTCGTCCGGACCGAGCACGGCTGACTCCGCGACGCGGATGACGCCTGAGGGAATGCGGTCGGCGAGCGACCCGAAGAGATCGCGGTCGAGTTCGAACGTGTCGAGGTCGCGCGCGTTGACCCCCACCAGCGCAGCGCCGGCATCGACCGCACGGGAGACCTCCTCCGCCGAGTGCGTCTCGATGAGGGCGGTCATGCCCAGCTGCACGGTGAGCTCGTGCAACAGCACCAGCGTCGGCTGGTCGAGCGCCGCCACGATGAGCAGCACGATGTCAGCCCCTGCGGCGCGCGCCTCGTACACCTGGTATGGCTCGGCGATGAAGTCCTTGCGCAGCACGGGGATGCTGACGGACCGGCGCACTGCTCGCAGATCGTCGAGGGACCCCAGGAATCGGCGCTGCTCGGTCAGCACGCTGATCGCGCTCGCCCCGCCCTGCTCGTACAGCGATGCGAGCGCAGCGGGATCCGCTATGTCCGCCAGCCGGCCGCGAGATGGGCTCGCCCGCTTCACCTCGGCGATGATCTTCACGCGGTCGGCGGGTGCAAGCGCCGCAAGCGCATCGAGCGCATCAGGGGTGCGTTCGGCGGCCGCGGCGACAGCGTCGAGCGGCACCTCGGCGGCGCGAGCGCGGGCATCCGCCACCGATCCGCCGACGAGTTCGTTCAGCAGCACTCAGTGACCCTTGGGCTGATACTTCGGCCCGTTCACGCCATAGCCGGCCCTGGCCATGATGAGGCCGACGATCGGGCCGATGACCACGACGATCGCGCACGCCACGACGACCCACGGCTGGTCGAACCAGAAGGCGAACACCCCGACGACGAAGCCGATCAGCATGATGATGACGGCCGTCCATGCGGCAGGTGAGTGGCCGTGGCCCGGATCCGAGGACTCAGCGCTCATGACTCTCTTTCGGTACTGGCGAGTGGGACCTTCCCATCCTATCGAACGGGAGGATCCTGCCCGTCTTCGGTGGGGTCGTCTCCGCGGCTGAGCTCGTCCCAGTCGTCGATGGCGGCGTCGCGGGCCCTTGCTCGGCGATCTGCGGGCGACAGGGCGTTCTCGTCGTCCGGAACGTCCCGCCCCTCGAGGTGCGCGGAGCGCGCGTTCGGTACCTCTTCCGTCGTGCCGTAACGCCGCGACGTGGCCGGCCATAGGTGACCGGTGCCGGCGACGCAGAGCGCGGCGACCGCCAGCGCGATACCGCCGGCCAGCGCGAGCGAAGGCCAGGGCGAGGCATCCGCGCGGGAGACGATGGCGCGCACGCTGGTATCGCCGGCGATGCCGGTCGCCTTGCTGACCACGGTGATGCCGGTGGCGACCGGATCCGCCATCGCGGAGATCGTCGAGCCGATGATGCCTGCAGCGAGCACGAGGCCCAGCAGCGCGAGCACGTAGCGCAGGATGCGCCCGGCAAGCGCGAGTGCGCCGGCGAACGCGACGCCAGCCAGAGAGAGTGCGGCGATAGCGGGCGCGGCCTGAGCGCCGGTCACCGTCAGCGTCCCCGCATGACCGGAGGCCGCCGTGAGGTGCAGCGTGTACCAGGTCTGCGTCGACGCACTGAGCACGAGACCGCAGGCGAGCACGGCGAGCAGCATCGTGCCGTACTTGAGGCGACCGGCGAGTCGGGTGCGCTCTGCCATGTCAGACCACGCGTTCCAGGGCGTTCGCGATGGCCACGGCGCGCAACGGGGCCGCAGCCTTGTTCTGCGACTCGATGAACTCGCTCTCCGGCACCGAGTCCGCCACGAGGCCGCCACCGGCCTGAACACGGGCGACGCCGTCCATGATGGTGGCGGTTCGGATGGCGATGGCCAGGTCGGCGTCGCCGCCGAAGCCGAAGTAGCCCACCACTCCCCCGTACACGCCTCGCTGCGCCGGCTCGAGCTCGTCGATGATCTCCAGCGCCCGCGGCTTGGGCGCCCCGGAGAGCGTGCCGGCCGGGAACGTCGAGCGGAAGACGTCGACCGCGGTGGCGTCGTCCCGCAGATCGCCCTCCACCGACGAGACGATGTGCATGATGTGGCTGAATCGTTCGACCCGCATGAACTCGGTCACCTCGACGGTACCTGCCACGCACACTCGAGCCAGATCGTTGCGGGCGAGGTCGACGAGCATGAGGTGCTCCGCTCGCTCCTTCTCGTCGGTGAGCAGCTCGGACTCGAGTTCGGCATCCTCCTCGGGTGTCGCGCCGCGCGGCCGGGATCCGGCGATCGGATGCGTGTATGCTCGCCGCTCCTGCACCTTCACGAGTGCCTCGGGCGAGGATCCGACGACTGTGTACGGCGCTCCGCCGACGCGCTCGAGCCGGAGCAGATACATGTAGGGGCTCGGGTTGAGGCTGCGCAGCACGCGGTACACGTCGAGCGGGTCGGCAGCCGTCGGCAGCTCGAACCGCTGGGAGACGACGACCTGGAAGATGTCGCCCGCCCTGATCCGCTCCTTCGCCGTCTCGACCGAGGAGAGGAAGTCCTCTCGCCGGGTGCGGGAGACGGGCGAGGGCGCTATCGAGAAGTCCGCGCGCTCGAGGTGCGCCTCGGCCGGCTTCGACAGCGCGGCCTGCATGCGGTCGAGCCTGGCCTGGGCATCCGCCCAGCGCTTGTCCGCCCAGTCGGCGCCCGCATCGTCGCCGGGGGCGAGCACGTTCGCAATGAGCTGCACGGTGCCGAAACGGTGGTCGACGGCCACGAGGTCGGAGACGAAGCACAGCGCCTGACCGGGAACGTCGAACTCCGCGGGCGGCTGGTCGGGCAGCCGTTCCAGTTGGCGCACCGCCTCCCAGCCGATGAAGCCGACGAGCCCTCCGGTGAGGGGCGGCATGCCCTCGACCGGCTCGGAGCGCCAGCGCTCGTACAGCAGCGCGAGCAGCTCGAGCGAGGGTGTCGCAGCCAGCCGGGATGCGGCATCCGCGCCGAACGCGGCCGAGGCATCCAGTCCGTAGTCCAGCCACAGAGGGTCGTCGCCGTTCTGCGTGAGAACGCCGAACGCTGCGACGCCCACGAACGAGTAGCGGGAGAAGATCCCGCCCTGCTCGGCCGACTCGAGGAGGAACGTGCCAGGTCGTCCGTCTGCGAGTTTGCGGTAGATGCCGACCGGTGTCTCGCCGTCGGCGAAGAGCTCGCGAGCGACCGGGATGACCCGCCGTGTGCCGAGCAGCTCCTCGAACCGCTCGCGCGTGGTGGTTCCCGCGCTGCTCATGATCCGCTCCGTTCGGCGTGCTGCACGGGAGTCTGGATCTCGAGCGGATCCAGGAGGTCGGTGTCGAAGCACGTGCGCGTTCCGGTGTGGCACGCGGCTCCGATCTGCTCGACGCGCACCAGCAGGGTGTCGCCGTCGCAGTCCAGCGCGGCGCCGCGCACGTACTGCACGTGACCCGAAGTGTCGCCTTTCCGCCAGTACTCCTGACGCGACCTGGACCAGAACGTGACTCTGCCCTCGCTCATGGTGCGCAGGAACGCCTCGCGGTCCATCCAGCCGACCATGAGCACCTCACGGGAGTCCCACTGCTGGATGACGGCGGGCAGAAGCCCCTTGTCGTCGAAGCGCACGCGATCGAGAATCGCGGATGCCTGTTCCCTGGCCTGCTCGCGCTCTCCCTGCGTCACTGCACCCTCGTCGGTCACCGCCGCACCTCCTCGCCCGCTGCTTGCAGGGCATCCTTCACGTCACCGATCGTCATCAGCCCGTCGTGGAACACGCTGGCAGCGAGCACCGCATCCGCGCCGGCATCCACCGCCGGGGCGAAGTGCTCGACGGCGCCCGCGCCTCCGGATGCGATCACCGGAACGGTGCTGGCCTCGCGCATCCGGCGCACGAGCTCGAGGTCGAAACCCTGTTTCGTGCCGTCAGCGTCGATCGAGTTCACCAGGAGCTCCCCCGCGCCCAAGTCGATGGCCTGCCGCGCCCAGGCGATGGCATCCAGATCGGTCTCGGTGCGGCCGCCGTGTGTGGTCACCACGAAGCCGGAATCGGTGCGCGGTGACCGTTTCACATCCAGCGAGAGCACGAGCACCTGCGCACCGAACCGGTCGGCGATCTCCGCGATGAGCGCCGGACGGGCGATGGCCGCGCTGTTCACGCCGATCTTGTCGGCGCCACTGCCGAGGAGCCGCGCGACGTCATCGCTCGAACGGACTCCCCCGCCGACGGTGAGCGGGATGAAGACCTGCTCCGCCGTGCGCCGCACGACATCGTGGGTCGTGGCACGGCCCTCGACCGTGGCGGTCACGTCGAGGAACGTGAGCTCGTCGGCGCCCTGCTCGTAATACCTGGCGGCGAGTTCGACGGGGTCGCCGGCGTCGCGCAGGTTCGCGAAGTTGACGCCCTTCACGACGCGCCCGTCGGCAACGTCGAGGCACGGGATGACCCGGATCGCGAGAGACATCGGAAGCCCTCCTTACGCCTCAGAGCCTCGCCGCGTGGATCGCGGTCACCAGGATGGCCCGGGCGCCGAGCTCGTAGAGGTCGTCCATCGTGCGGTTGGTGCTGGTGCGCGGCACCATGGCCCGCACTGCGACCCATCCGGAGTCGCGCAGGGGCGAGATCGTCGGCGACTCGACGCCTGGCGTGAGGGCGACCGCCTTCTCGATCAGGTGCGACGGCAGGTCGTAGTCGATGAGCACGTACTGCCTGGCGACCATGACTCCCTGAAGGCGGCGGTGCAGCGTGCCCAGGCCGGACGTCCTCTCCGGTCCGGCCGAGGCATCCGTCGACGCCCGCGCGGTCCCGTCGGGGGCGGCGATCAGCACGGCCTGCGACTGCAGGATGACCGGTCCGAAGATCTCCAGACCCTGCTTGCGCAAAGTGGAACCGGTCTCGACGACGTCGGCGACGGCATCCGCGACGCCGAGGCGCACCGCCGACTCGACGGCCCCATCGAGGCGGACGAGCGTCACCGAGACGCCCGCATCGCGCAGATAGCCGCCGACCAGCCCGTCGTAGCTGGTGGCCACCCGGTGGCCCTCGAGATCCTTGACTTCGGTGAACCGCCCCGCCGGTCCGGCGAACCGGAACGTCGAGGAGGCGAAGCCGAGCTCGTCGATCTCTTCGGCGGGCGATCCGGAGTCCAGCAGCAGGTCACGGCCGGTGATTCCCACGTCAAGTGCGCCGCTGCCGACATAGGTGGCGATGTCGCGCGGGCGAAGGTAGAAGAACTCGACGTCGTTCGCCGGGTCGGCGACGATGAGCTCCTTGGGGTCTTTGCGTCCGTTGTAGCCGGCTTCGGCGAGCATCTGGGCGGCGGTTTCGGAGAGCGAGCCCTTGTTGGGCACGGCGATCTTCAGCATGGGTGCAGGTCTTTCTTGTCGTGTATCTGGCAGCTGTCATCGGCTGGGCTGGTGCCGTTCACAGATGTCGGTACACGTCCTGCAGCGTGAGGCCCTTCGCGAGCATGAGCACCTGAAGGTGGTAGAGCAACTGGGAGATCTCCTCGGCGGTCTCGTCGTCGCTCTGGTACTCGCCCGCCATCCACACCTCGGCGGCCTCTTCGACGATCTTCTTGCCGATGGTGTGGATGCCTGCGTCGAGCTCGCGCACGGTACCGGATCCCTCTGGTCGGGTCTCGGCCCTCTGCGTCAGCTCGGCGAACAGGTCGTCGAAGGTCTTCACCCCACCAGGTTAGCCGCGATAGTGGCGCGATCAGTGCGCGAGAGACGCACGCTCCCGCAGCAGGTCGATCTGGGCGGCAGGATCGTCGGCACGGAACACGCTCGAGCCCGCGACGAACGTGTCGGCGCCCGCCTCCGCAGCTGTGACGATCGTCTCCTCGGTGATGCCGCCGTCCACCTGCAGCCAGACATCCAGACCCCGCGCGGTCGCGGCATCCCGCAGCCTTCGCAGCTTCGGCAACGTCTCTGGCATGAAGCTCTGGCCGCCGAATCCGGGCTCGACGGTCATCACGAGCACCTGGTCGAACTCTTCGAGCAGGCCGAGGTAGGCATCCGGCTCGGTACCCGGCTTGAGTGCGATGCCCGCCCGTGCCCCGATGTCACGCAGCCGACGGGCGAGCGCGACCGGCTCGGAGGCCGCTTCGGCGTGGAACGTGACCGAGTAGGCGCCTAGCTCCGCGTAGCCCGGCGCCCAGCGCTCCGGGTCGGTGATCATCAGGTGCACGTCGAGCGGTACGGGCGAGACGTCTTGAATGCGCCCCACCATCTGCGGCCCGAACGTGAGGTTCGGCACGAAGTGGTTGTCCATCACGTCCACGTGCACCAGGTCGGCCGAGGCGATCCGGTCGAGCTCGTGCTGCATGTTCACGAAGTCGGCGGCGAGGATGCTGGGGTTGATACGGGGCATGGCTATTGCTTCTCCAGGAGTGCGATGAACATGGCATCCGTTCCGTGCCGGTGCGGCCACAGCTGTACCTGCGCCGGGTCGCCTGCGAGTTCGAGCGGATTCACGGCGAGGCCCTGCACGACATCCTGGGTGGGCAACTCCCGCAGCTCCCCCGGATGCCGCTTCAACGCGTCGCTGACCTGCACGCGCGTCTCCGCGAGGTGCGGCGAGCACGTGACGTAGCAGAGCAGTCCGCCGGGCCGCAGCGCCTTCACCGCCGAGTCGATGAGCGCCGCCTGCAGCCTGGTGAGCTCGGGAACGTCGCCGGGCGTCTTGCGCCATCGTGCCTCAGGCCGCCGCCGCAGCGCGCCCAGGCCGGTGCACGGGGCGTCCAGCAGCACACGGTCGTACCGTTCCGGTTCGTGGCTTCCGATCGTCGTCCCGTCGCGCTCGGTGAACTCCACCACGGATGCGACCGGAGCGACCGCGCGTCGCACCAGTTCGAGGCGGGCCGGCACGAGCTCGTTCGCCACGAGCCATGAACCGGATGCCTTCGCAGCCGCCGCGAGGATCGCCGCCTTGCCGCCGGGTCCGGCGCAGAGATCGAGCCAGCGCTCGCCGCGGACGACGTCGCGGGCACGGAGGAACAACTGCGCCGCGAGCTGAGAACCCTCGTCCTGTACTCGGATCGCGCCGTCCGTCGCCGAGACGATTGCTGCCGGGTCTCCGCCCTTCCACACGAAGCCGATCGGTGAATAGCGGTCGAGGTCGGAATCCTCCGGGCGCTGGGCGAGTCCCGGCAGCGCCGCCAGGTTCACCCGCGGTGCCTCGTTGTCGGCCTTCAGCAGCTCCTCGAGCTCCGCTTCCCGGTGCTCGGCGGCAAGCGCATGGCGGAAGGCGCGCACGATCCACGCCGGATGCGACTCGAGTGAAGACAGGCGATCGTCTTCCGTTCGGGCACGGTCGGCCACGCGCTGCTGCCAGACATCCGGCTTCACGCGTGCGATCGCACGAAGCACGCCGTTCGCGAAGCCCACCGCGGAGCGGGACGCTGCCGTGCGCACGAGCTCGACGGTCTCGTTCACGGCGGCGTGGCTCGGCGTGCGCAACGTGAGCAGCTGATGGCAGCCCAGGCGGAGCGCGTCGAGCACGGGTTCGTCGATGCGGTCGGTTGCGCGGCCGGCGGCGAGCTCGATGACCCGGTCGTAGTAGCCGAGCATGCGCAAGGTGCCATACGTCAGCTCGGTGGCGAGCGCCGCGTCGGAGTGCGGAAGGCGGGCACGTTCGAGGCGCACCGGCAGCAGCAGGTTGGCGTAGGCATCCGACTCGGCGACGGCTCTGAGCACGTCGAACGCGATGGAGCGTGCCGAAGCCGCCGTGCGAGCCGGAGCAGTTGTGCGGCCGGAGGCACTGGTGCGGCCGGATGCGTGCCTGGCCGGACGGTCGCTCACGATGTCGCCCCCGCGTCGCAGGGAGCGCAGGCCACGTCAGCGCTCGCGTCTTGCGGGAGGCCCCGGAGCCAGTCCGCAGCGGCCATGGCGCGCTTGCCCGCCGGCTGAACGGTCAGGAGCTCGAGCGGAGACGTGCCCGTGCCGAGGTACGCATGGCTGCCGTGCAACCGAAGCGTACCGGCGGGTAGCGGCTCCGATGCGGCCCGTGCCGCCGCCAGCACCTTCACCCTCGTGCCGCCGATCGTGAAGAACGCACCCGGCTCCGGCGTGACGCCGCGCAGGCGGCCATACACCTCGAGGGCGTCGCGAGTGAGGTCGAGTCGTGCGTCGTCGAGCGTGAGCTTGGGGGCGAGGGTGGTCTCGCCCACCTGCGGAGTCGCGACAGCGGCGCCGTCCGCGATCCCGTCCACGACGCGGGCGACCAGCCCGGCACCGTCGACCGCGAGCGATCCGAGAAGGTCGCCTGCAGTCTCGTCGGCACCGATCGGGCGTTCCAGGACGTCATAGACGTCTCCGGCGTCCAGCTCGGGAACCAGCCGGAACACCGCGGCGCCGGTGCTCTCGTCTCCCTCGATCAGCGCCCGTTGCACCGGAGCAGCACCTCGCCATCTGGGAAGCAGCGAGAAGTGCAGGTTGATCCAGCCGTGCGCGGGCGCGGAGAGCAGCGGTTCGCGCACGAGACCGCCGTAGGCGACGACCACGCCGAGCTCCGCACCTGTCTGCAGGATGCGCTCGGTCGCCTCGTCGTCGAGCCGCGCCGTCTTCAGCACCGGGAGCCCGAGTGCGCCGGCGGCCCGTGCGACCGGGGAGGGCGTGAGCACGCGCTTACGACCGAGCGGGGCGTCCGGCCGGGTGACGACCAGGGCCACGTCGTGCGGACCGCCGGCCAGCATCTGCAGCGTGGGAACCGCGGCGGACGGAGTTCCGGCGAACACGATCCTCATCGGATGGGCGCTCCTTAACGGTGGGCTGGCAGCTCTGGGAAGTCTTCGTTCTTTCGCGGCTCCGCGGCTCAGAGACTCAATCGGTTCGGCCGTGCGAGTGAACTCGCACGGCTCTCACCTCAATCGTCTCTATCGCGGCTCCGCGGCTCAGAGACTCAATCGGTTCGGCCGTGCGAGTGAACTCGCACGGCTCTCACCTCAATCGTCTCTATGTGAGTTCGGGGTCGTCGAGCCTGACTCTGAGTGTAGGCCGCGGCCGGTAGCCGCGGTCGCCGCGGGGTCTTCGGCCCTTCGCAGCGGCGCGCACGACCGCTGACCGCAGGGCGGCGGCGACCTCCGCTCCGTGGGCGTAGTCGAAGCGCACGATCGCGCGAA
>Ga0164242_10005783_pt1 | contig 13714 bp, 10 predicted proteins | sample OricomgcompostMG_FD_108783 | JGI IMG/M metagenome (GOLD analysis project Ga0164242, IMG submission 108783) | Miracle-Growth compost microbial communities from Emeryville, California, USA - Original compost - Miracle growth compost (MG) ...
GCTTTTAAGTGCGGCGCCAGCTCCCGAGACGGGGACGATAGGACCGGCGATGACCTTCAATAACCGATCGAGATCTCGGCTGAACGGGACGTGGAAAGCACGTTGGGCTTGGAATCTTGCGAAATGAGCGCCCGGTTAGCAAAGCCAGAACGAAGCCATTCGCGTGGGAAGACGTCGATGCCGTCCTCGGCGGTTCCGTCCGTATCGACGGGCGGTTGGCGATGACCGCAGCGCCGCTCACGTCGACAGACGGCCTCGACCTGCAAGCAGTGGAAACCGCCAAGCCAATCGAACATCGCCGGCCGGGCGTTCGAGAATGGACCGTCCTGCTGGTGCTGCTCGCGGTGTACATCCTCAATTTTCTCGATCGCTCGCTGCTCGCGATTTTGGCGAAACCGATCCAGGACAGCCTCCATATCTCGGATACGCAGCTTGGCCTTATCGGTGGCCTCTACTTTGCCGCCTTCTATTGTTTCATCGCCATCCCGGTCGGGTGGATCGCCGATCGCTTCAACCGCGTTCGCGTGCTCTCGATGGCCTGTGCGGTGTGGAGCGTCGCGACCACCTGCTGCGGCCTAGCGACCAGCTATCCGCAACTCGTGGCTGCGCGCATGTTGGTCGGGTTCGGCGAGGCTGGCGGCGTGCCGCCATCCTACGCGATCATTGTCGACACGTTCCCGCCCCGGCGCCGAGGATTGGCGCTCGGCGTCTACAACCTTGGCCCGGGCATCGGCGCTGCAATAGGTGTTGCGTTCGGCGCGTCGATCGCCGCGGCGTTCGACTGGCACCATGCGTTCATCGGCATTGGCGGGGCCGGCCTGCTGATGGCGGCGGTCGTGTTTCTGATCCGCGACCCGGAGCGGGGGGCGACCGATCCCGCCGGTCCCCTCGCCGCGGACCAGGCTGGCCCCGGGTTTCTCGCAACCGCCGCGACGTTCTTCTCGCAACCCGTTCTATTGCTTGCCTCGCTGGCCAGCAGCGCCGCCAACTTCATCACCTACGGCCTCGGCAACTTTGCGACACTTTTTCTCATGCGAGAAAAGGGAATGACGCTGCGCGAGGTGGCCGTCTGGTACGCGCTCGTGGTCGTCGTCGGGATGAGCGTCAGCATGATCCTTTCGGGCCGACTGACCGATCGCTACGTCCATCGGTTCCGTGAGGCCTATGCCATCGTTCCTGCGGTCGCGCTGACGCTGGCGATCCCGTTTTACCTGGGCTTCGTTTGGGCGCCGACATGGCCGCTCGCCCTCGGGCTCTTGCTCGTTCCGATGTCGCTCAACTTCTTCTATCTCTCGCCGTCGGTCGCGCTCGTGCAGGAGGTAGTGCGGCCCGATCAGCGGGTGATGGCCGGGGCGTTGTTCCTGCTGGTAATGAACTTCATCGGACTTGGGCTCGGACCGACATATGTGGGGGCGATGAGCGATCATTTCAGGGCCGCGCACCCGACTAATTCGCTGCAAATCGCTCTCTATACTCTTTGTGCATTCTACATCGTCGCGATCTTGTTGTTCGTGTGGCTCGCTCAAATTCTGAGGCGATCGTCGCACTTCTGCCAACCCGCGGCCCCCGCAACAAGAGGACGCCGCCGATGAAAATCGCCATCCTGGGCGCCGGTTCGCTCGGCATCGTCGTGGGTGCCCGGCTCGCCCGTCGCAATCCGGGGCTCGTGATGATCGACGCCGACCCGGCAAACGTCGCCGCGCTCAACGAGCACGGCGCGCGGGTGACGGGATCGATGACGCTGACCGTGCCCGTATGCGCCATCGAGCCCGCGCAAATGGAGGGCGTCTACGATCTGGTCCTGCTTCTCACCAAGCAAACCTACAATGACGTCGCGCTCGCCCAGCTCGCGCCGCATCTGGGCGAGGAAAGCGTGGTTTGCACGCTCCAGAACGGCATCCCTGAAGACAGCGTAGCGGCGATCGTTGGCACGAGCCGGACAGTGGGGGGCACGGTCGGTTTCGGGGCGACCTATATTGCTCCGGGCGTGTCCCAACTAACCTCCACCGCCGAGGCAGTCGAAAGGCACGCCTTCGAGATCGGAGAGATCGACGGCGCCATCACACCGCGTCTTCGCGTGATCGCTGACATTCTCTCGGTGGTCGGCCATTGCGAGATGGTCGATGACCTGGTGGCGATCCGCTGGTCGAAGCTGCTGATGAATGCCACCTTCAGCGGCGTCTCGACCGCCCTCGCCTGCTCCTTTGGTGACGTGCTGGAGGACCCGGAGGCGATGGAATTTCTCGCCCGCGTTGCCGATGAGCTGGTGCGTGTCGCCAATGTCAGCGGCCATCATCTCGCGCGCATGCAGGGAGAGGACATGGAGTCCCTGCGATTGGCAGACGGAGAAACCCTCGCGGACAAGCTGCCGCTGTACCGACGGGTGTGGAGCCGTCACGCGCTGCTTCGCGCCAGTATGCTCCAGGATCTGGAGAAGGGGCGAAAGACCGAGATCGACGCGATAAACGGTTACGTCGTCGACCGTGGGCGCCAGGTGACGGTCGCCACCCCGTTCAATCAGCTGATCGTCGACCTGATCCGCGCCGCCGAAGCGCAGAAAAGCCTGCCTGATCGATCACACAGCGCGGCGGCGATGAGGGCATTGATCGCCGCCAACAGGCGTCCTCAGCGGTAGGGCCGCCCTTGGTTCGGATAGCGCGCATGAAGAGCCACGAGATGCCGGGGTCGGCGCACTAAGGCGCGATTGGAACAGGCTCCACGTTTGCGTACCGGTCGCTCGCCGCCGGTTCATCATGAGCAGCCCTCTTCGTCACGTGCGATCGCTACGAGGAGCCGGCGGAAACCCTGGATCGCTGAAACGGTGGCCGGCACATGCAGGCACCGCTCGTCGTCACCGGCACCGTGGTGATGAAGGTGAATGCCGAAAACACCGGCGGCGGGCGAGAAGCCGGCGCTGATTACCTCGTCGAGCTCGCCCGCCGAGAGGATGTCGCTCGACACCGGCGCTTCATAGCCTGGCTGGCCGGCGAAGATGGCGCGGGCAAGCGGCAACAATGCGGGCGTAATCGAAAGATACCGCTGGCTGTCGACGTTCGGCAGCGGCGAAAGGTCGACAATGCTGTGCCAGTCCGTCGCGGCGACGTTGGCACCAAGATGTAGCCAAAACCGGGTTGCAGTGGGCGGCGGCGCGATCTGCTTCATCGCCTCTGCGGCACCGAGATATTCGTATTCGTGCCCCGTATTGCAGATGAACGCCAGATTGTAGCCTGCAAGGCTGTTCCGCGCCCAGCGGGCGAGATCAAGCCAGGCGGCCACGCCCGGCCCGCGCTCCGCGGCGCAAACGAACCAGCCCGAGCGCGGAGTGGAAACGACGATCCACCGTCCTTTGCCGCGATCGAGCCGGCCGACGAAATTGAAGGCCGTGCGATGACCGCCTTCGCCGGTGACGGTCAGCGTGGCGTGATCGCCGCGCATTGCGGACGCGAGAAAATCACCGGCGTGGTCGGGAGCAAGCAGCGCCACGGGGCCGGGGAACATCGGTTGGCGGCCGTCGGCATTGAGCGCGATCAACTTTCCCGTCGGACCGTTGGTGATCAAGACCGCTGCCCGCGCCCCTGCTGCAAAGGCGGCATCGACCGGCGCGCGCGCAGCCTTGTTCATTATCGAGGACCATCGCGCGTGCGGCAGGTCGACGAGAGCGATGGCGCCGTCCATCGCGCCGGCAAATCGGGCCGTCTGATCGACCCGCACCAATCTTCCGGACACGCCGGCTTCCCCGGTGCCGATAACGATAGGTTGAGGATGAACATGGGCAACCGCCGTTCCGTTACTCAGATCGGCACGCACTGGATCGAAGAAGGGCGCCGAAAAATCCTGTCTTTCGACCTGATAGCCCAGCTCATCCAGTTCGCCGGCAAGCCAATTCCCGCAGACGACATCTCCCGGCCCGCCCGCTCGCTTGTCGCCATAGCGGACATAGCGATGAAGGTCCGCTTCTACACGACTCCAAGAGAGGTCGGCCGCGTCTTGACTGTCGAATCGGTCATCGCGCATCGAACGTCTCCCTGAAGGACAGGGCTTCCATGCCGCGAGGCGACACCGATCGACAAGCCGTCATGTTCGGCGCGGGATCGTGCTATCCCCGTGTCGGCCGGGCAGCAGGAGAGCCACTGTGGATACAACGACGCGCCATCTGCTAGGTTACGCGCGCAGCCAGAACAGCACGGGCCTAATCGTCCGGCAGCATGGCCTGCCGCTTGTTGAGGAAAGTTGGGCGGCAACGGCTTCCTCCGGCTTCGCCCCATTCGTTCACGGTGAGACGATCGAGGGCCAAATCCTCGAGGATGTCGCGTCGCTGCAGAAGAGCGTCGTCGCCGTGTTGATAGCCATTGCGGTCGACAAGACGCTCCTGGACGTCGCTTCGCCGGTGAACGACTATCTCGGTAGCGGCTGGTCGCGGGCGTCGCCCGCGCAGGAAATGAAGGTTCGTATCGTGGACCTGTTGACGATGACGTCCGGGCTTAACGAGACGTTTGGCTATGAAGCGCCACCAGGCAGCTGCTTCTTCTACAACACGCCGGTTTATGCGATCATCGGCACGATATTGTTCGCAGCAGCCGGCATGCGGCTGGACCGAATAACTCATGAATGGCTGACGGAACCTCTCGGCCTGAAGAACACGTCGTGGCGCAAACGGCCTCCGGCGTTGGCGGATGTCGGCAATGCCAGCGGGCTGGTCACCACCGCGCGCGACCTCGCCACGTTCGGCGAGATGATCCTCGCCGGCGGCATCGGGCGCAATGGCGATCGCATCATCTCGTCTTCAAGCCTGCGGGCTCTGTTCGAGCGATCGCCCCGGAACCCGGCATACGGATGGCTTTGGTGGCTTAACGGCGGCGATTACGTGATCGACGTCCATGCCCGTCGCACGCCCGGCCCTCTCATCCCGGCGGCGCCTTGCGATCTGGTGGCTGCGTTCGGATATCTCGACCGCCGAGTCTACCTCGTGCCAAGCCTTGAACTTGTCGTCGTCAGGACCGGCGCCGCGGTGGCGGACGAAGATTTCGACCAGCAAATCTGGCAACGGGTGAACGAAATGGTTGGCTGACACGAGCGGGCACGCTGCCGACCTTTCAATTCGCCGCCAGACTGTTGCGTGCGCCAACTCAAATCAGCCCGCGCCAGGCATGAACCGGTCGCCTCACCGGCGTCGAATTTCGCTGATCGTCTTGCCAGTCCAGCGCCTGATCGCTCGCCGCAAATTGGCGCTATCGCTGAACCCGACCTTCCAGGCGATGTCGTCCGCGCTCATCCGAGTAGTTTGCAGATATTCAAGCGCGAGCTTTCTGCGCACGTCGTCGATGATCTCGCCATAACTGCCGTTTTCGTCAGCCAGCCGTCGACGCAACGTCCTTTCGGTCATGCCCAATTGGTCGGCGATCGCCTGCATGGACGGAAACCGGTTGGGCGCGAGCATCAGCAATTGATACACCTCTCCGGCCACGCCCGAGGTCAGCTTGGCCTGTCCGACGAGGCGGTCACATGTCTCCTCGAGCATATCGCGGGTGAGCCGGTTGGCGAGTTGCGGGGCCCGGTCGAGGATACTCGCGGGATAATGCAGTTCATTGGCGACCTGCCCGAACCGGCATCCGCACCCGAGGATATGCTCGTCCTCGGCAGTTCCGCTGAGGCCGAACAGCGCCCGTGTCGGACGGACTTCAGCACCCGCCACATCCCGCACATGCGTAGACGTCATCATCATCTGTTGTCTGACGAGGAACGATCGAAGGTCCTCGCTCATGATCTCGCCATATACCTCGGCGAAGTCCCAGATCGCCAGATCCCCTTCCTGCCGCCAGCCGAGCCGCAAGGTCGGCGTGGCGAGCGGATGGTAGCGAACGGCGAATTCGAAGAACTCGCGCATGGTGGGAGAACATATCAGCGCATAACCGTACATTCCGTAGGCCGACAGATGGAGACGCGACCCCACTGCGTAGCCGGTAATCGGACTGGCGCCGGCGGAGATAATGTTGTCGCAGGCCGTGATGTATTGGCGGATCGAGGTGAGTGTGTGCGGATCGCGGACTTGGGCCGAAGTCAATCCCGTGCGGGCGAGCATGGTCTCCACAGTGATGCCATGCGCCTCTAACGTGTCGATCAGTGTCGCGATCTTGTAAGGCGCGAAGATCTTCTGGTTCAGCAGAGGCGGCTGAACCATTCTCACCGATGGTGATCGCGATCGGTCGATTATCTCAAAACGGGCGTCGTGTCCGGAAGTCATGATCGCCTGCTATTGTCCGCTCAAGACATACATTGGTCCGGTGAAGAACTCAAAGGGCCACCTTTCGTGGCCTACGCTCAGTTCCAGTCGGACGAAGATTCGGCAGGATTGGGATTGAGGAGAAGCGAGAGATGGCGCGCGGTTCTGCGTCCCTGTCGGCCGTGCGAACAGGCAGGTTTGCCGGGTCTCGTCGACACTCCGCGTCGCGACAATGCGGCGAAATCGTCTCCCTGCAGTCGAAGGCCGATTGATGCGTGGTCTGATGCAACATCAGGCGCTGACGCTCGACGGCATTTGCGATCACGCAGCCCGCTGGCACGGCGATCGCGAGGTCGTCTCCTGCATCGGCGGGTCCATCGTCAGGACCGATTACGCATCGATCCGCGATCGCGCGCGGCGGCTGTCGACAGCGTTGCGATCCATGGGTGTGAACCTCGGCGACAGGGTCGGCACCCTCGCCTGGAACTCCGCTGCGCATCTTGAGGCCTGGTTCGCGATCACCGGAATCGGCGCGATCTGTCACACGCTGAATCCCCGGTTGTTCGCCGACCAGATTGCCTGGATCATCAATCACGCCGGGGACAAAGCCGTCCTCGTCGATGCCGAGCTCCTTCCCCTGCTCGAAAGCCTACTGCCAAATTGCCCCTCCGTCGAGCGCGTGATCGTTCTGGGCGGGAACGACGAGTCTTTTTACCTGAGTTCTCGGCTCGCGACCTCCGACACGCTGATCGCCTCGCATTCATCAGACACCGTCTGGGGAAACTTTGATGAAAATACCGCGGCCGGCCTCTGTTACACCTCCGGCACGACGGGAAATCCCAAGGGAGTCCTGTACTCGCACCGCTCCAATTACCTTCATACGCTGACGACGATCCAGCCCGATGTATTCGGCCTGGCCTCCGGTGACGTCGTCCTTCCGGCAGTTCCGATGTTCCACGCCAATGCCTGGGGACTGACGTATTCCTGCCCGGCAGTAGGCGCCAAACTGGTGCTGCCTGGCAGCCGTCTCGACGGCGCATCGCTTCACACGCTCATCGAACAGGAAGGCGTCACCTTCGCGGCGGCTGTGCCGACGGTGTGGCAAACCCTGCTGAAGCACCTCCAACTTATCGGTGGCAGGCTGTCCACGCTTCAACGCGTGGTCGTCGGCGGCGCCGCCGCGCCCGAATCCATCATCCGCGCCTTCCACGATCGCTTCGGGGTGGTGGTCTTGCATGCCTGGGGTATGACCGAGACGTCGCCCGTCGGCACCTGTTTTGCCGCCACCTCCGACATTGCGCCGCTGCCGTTCGAGGAGCAATTGCCCTACCGGCTGAAGCAGGGGCGCCCGCCGTTGCTCGTCGACATCAAGGTCGTCGACGACGAAAAGGTCGAACAGCCGCACGACGGCAAGACGGCGGGCCGCCTGTTGGCGAAGGGCCCCTTCGTCGCCGCCGGATATTATCGAGAAGGCGCGACCAGCACGGGTGAGAGCGGCTATTTCGACACCGGCGATATCGCGACTATTGACCCGAAAGGCTTCCTGCAGATCGTCGATCGGGCGAAGGACGTTATCAAGTCGGGCGGTGAGTGGATAAGCTCAATCGAGATCGAGAACCTCGTCCTGTCTCACCCCGCCGTCGCGATGGCGGCGGTGGTCGGGACGCCCCACCCCAAATGGGATGAGCGCCCCCTGCTTCTGGTGAAGTTGAAGGGGGATCAGGCGTGCGACGCAGACGCCATTCGAAGACATTTGAACGACAAGATCGCCAAATGGTGGATGCCCGAAGACATTCGGCTGGTGAGCGACATCCCGACCGGCGCAACGGGCAAGATCGATAAAAAAGCCATTCGGCGGAGTCTGTCGGAATGACAGTATGGCGGCATCGGGCGCGCCTTGGCGCGTGGCATGCAGGAAACGGCGTGCTGGTCCACGTCCATTGGCACACACGCGACGTCGCGCCCGCCTTTCGCCCGTCCCGTGCGAACGTCAGGTCGGATCGTGCAGAAAAACAAGCCTCTCGGCAACGATAATAAGCAAGGGGATGGAGATGAAACTGAGACACCACGAACTGGATCGACGCGCACGCACGACTTTTCTGTGTGCAACCGCGCTCTTCGGCGGCTGCCTTCTTCCAACGGCAGCGCAGGCGCAAACCGAGCCGCAGGGAAGCGTCGAGAGCAAACCGGCGCCCGGTTCGTCAGCAGACGCAAGCGGCGCTTCCGACGACACCGGCATTCAAGATATCATCGTCACCGCCGAAAAACGCGCAGAGGGCTTGCAGAACGTCCCGATCGCGATCACCGCTGTTTCGGGTGCCACGCTCGAAAAGGCCGGGGTCAACGCCGTGGGTGACCTTACCCAGCTCACCCCAAGTCTTCAGTTCGGCACACGATCGACCAATGTGTTCATTGCGATACGCGGTATTGGCCAGGCCGGCCAGGATATCGGAAGCCAATCGGGCGTAACGGTGTCGCTGGACGGCGTTCCGCTGCTCAATCATTTTATGATGAATCCTGATTTCCTCGACATCGATCGCGTGGAAGTCCTGCGCGGGCCGCAGGGAACGCTTCAGGGCCGCAATGCAACCGGCGGCGCCATCAACGTCTACAGCAAGGCGCCCACTAACCGCACGGATGGCGAATTGGCCGTCACGCTCGGCGATTATTCACGCCTGGGGATCAAGGGCTTCGTCAACACGCCGCTGACAGACACGCTTCTCGCGCGCGTTTCCTTTCAAACGGCGCGCGCCGATGGATGGCTGAAGAACGCCTATCTCGATCGCCGCAACGACGACACCGATCTTGCCCAGATCCGCGGTCAGCTGCTGTTCAAGCCTTCCGATAGCTTCAGTGTTCGTGCGCTGGTGGACTACACGCGCGACCGCAGCGATCCCTCATTCAATCTCTTGCTCGGACGTGCAGATCCGGCCCTTCCGTCGCCGACCGAGGTTTCGGGATACCCCTATCCGCAGAACAACATCGACGATCTGACATTCTATTATAATGAGCCCAACAAGCGCGACGTGAAGGACATCAGATCGACGCTTGTCGCCCGATGGAACGTCGGAGCGGGCGCGTCGATCACCTCGACTACCGGTTTCATCAAGCACGACATCCGCTTGACCGACCTCGATGTCGATCTGACGCCGGCTGCATCATCGTACTTTCCCCTCATCGGCCTGTTCGCCAAGCAGGTAACGCAGGAATTCACGGGGACGACCGATCTGGGCAGTCGCGCCGACCTCGTCGCGGGTCTGTTCTATATGCATGGAAATTCGAGCGAGCCGCTATATCTCAGCACCGCCACCGTCGACAATTACCTCGTCTACCTGCCCGAAGAAACGCTCGATTCCTACGCGGCCTATGCGCAGCTGCGTTACAACCTCACCGATAGTTTGCGAGCCACGGTAGGTGGGCGCTACACGATTGACCATAAGTCCTATGCCATGGATGGTACGTCGGGCTCAGTCCACGCGCTCCTTGCAGACAAGGATACGTGGAAGGCGTTCACGCCGCGCTTCGTGCTCGATTACACGGTTAATGGGAACGCCTTGATCTACGGCAGCATCTCGCGAGGATTTAAGTCTGGCGGCTTCAACACGTTGGGGGACATCACCAAGCCGGTAAACAGGTTCGATCCCGAATATGTCTGGAATTATGAGCTCGGCACGAAGGCGACGTTATTCGACAGGAAGCTGCGGCTCGGCCTGACCGCTTTCTATGCCGATTACACCAATCTGCAGCAAACCGTGTTCCGTATCGATGAAGAAACGGGTGTCCGTTTCCCCAAGGTCGAAAATTCATCCACCGCGAGCATCAAGGGCATCGAGTTCGAATTCGAAGCCGCGCCGGTCAGCCGGTTAAGGTTCACCGGTGGCGCGACCCGCCTGTTTGCGACCTATGGCAAGTTCTGCAACAATGATCCCTTGCATCCGAATGCGGCGACGGATCCGGCGTGCGAGAACGCCACCGCGGATGGCCAGCCGCTCCCGGCAGGTGCCGTGAGCCTGACGGGCAATATGCTGACGCAGGCGCCGAAATGGCAGTTTAACACGTCGGGCGAGTACAGCCTCCCCATCGCCGGCAATCTGGAGATCACGGCACGCGCGGACTACAAGTGGCAGAGTCGCGTTTATTTCGACATCTACAACAATCCTCTCGTGTCGCAGGGCTCGTACGGGCTGCTCAACGCGTCGCTAGCCCTAAGCACGAAAGATTCCGCATGGTCCGTCACGGGCTGGATCCACAACGCCTTCGACACGCGCTATATCAGTGAAGCGACGACAAAGCCGGGCGCTACACCCTACACGACTGGCTCGATCGGGACGCCGCGGATGTATGGCGTGACGCTGTATCATCATTTCTGATCCGCAGGGGTTTGGCGCGATGCCGCAGCTGCAGTCGCTTTCGACCTGTCTGCGCCGCCGTGGCGGCGCCGATTTGGAACGATGCCTCGAGCAACAAGGGGGCGATGCCGAAGCGCCGCGACCGACACGCGACGCGGCACGGGACCAAAATCATTCCGCCAGAAAGGATCGGCAGAGGCATGAATCGCGGCGCGCGCGCCTCGGGCGTATGGAATGCAAGTGAACAATCCAGCGGTCTGATCGGCAAAGAGGCCGCGCGGCCAGTCCGCCAAATACCACTCGGCGTACGTTTCAAGGTCGAATATGGTATTGGCTCGGTGGCTCATGGTCTCGTTACAGCCGGGCTGGGCTTCTTTCTGCTATTCTATCTCACAGCGGTTTGCGGCTTGTCCGGATCGCTCGCCGGTACCGCTCAGTTGATCGCCCTCCTCATCGATGCCGTCGCCGACCCTGCGATCGGACTGGCCAGTGATCGCATTCGATCTCGCTTGGGACGCCGGTTGCCCTTCATGATAACCAGCATCTTGCCCTTTGCCGGCTCGTTCGCCCTGCTGTTCTCAATTCCCCGGTCGCTCACCGGCAGTTGGTTGTTCCTCTACATCACGGCGTGCCTAATCTTATCGCGCCTATCTCTGTCTGGCTTTGTGCTCCCCTTCACCGCCGTGGGAGCCGAAGTCACCGATGATTATCGTGAGCGAGCGAGTGTGGTGGCGTATCGTCTCACCTTCGATCATGCCGGCGCGCTTTGCGCTGTCATTCTTGGGCTTGGCGTTTTCATGTCCGGCCCGTCTGGCCTGCTGGCGCGCAGCAACTACCTCCCTTTTGGCTGGGCTTGCGCAGCGATCGTTCTGCTGACCGGCCTAATCGCTAGCAGGGCGGTTCGAGGCATCCTGCCCCGCTTGCAGGCGCCACTGCCGAGCACCGACCGTTTCCTCGCCAGCATTCTTCGCGAGGCGAAGGAGCTGTCGCACAACCGTTCGTTCTTGCTGCTATTCGGCACAATAGTCGTTTATTTCCTCGCTTACTCCACCTCGGCGGCGCTGACGCTGTATGCGGGCCGCTACTTCTGGAAGCTCGACACGCTGTCGATCCAATTCATCCTGCTCAGCGCCACGCTGGGGCCGTTGCTGGGCGTGCCGATCAGCGCAATCGCATTACTGCATGTCGAGAAGCGGGCGATGACGATCACCGCCTATTTCGCCATCGCCCTATTCCAGGTCTGGCCCCCGCTACTGCAACTCTACGGGCCGATTACCCTGTCCCCGGGGACCGCGTCGGTCGTGCTGATCGTCAACGGCGTGCTGGCCGGCACCGCGATCATGGTCGCCGGCGTCGGCTTCCAGTCGATGCTCGCTGACACGGCCGACGAGCACGAATGGCTGTTCGGCGTTCGGCGCGAGGGGTTGTTCTTCTCCGGCCTGACACTCGGATACAAGGCTGCGGCTGGGATCGGTGGACTGATCGCGGGCGTTGCGCTCGACGCGATCGATTTCCCGACCGATCTCGCCACCAAGGGCGCGGCGCTGCCAATTCCCGGCGACGTCATCGCGAAGCTGGGGCTGATCGCGGGGCCGCTCCCTGCCGCTTTCTCGGCGATCGCGCCGTTATTTCTCCTGGGCTATCACCTCACCAGGAAGAAGCATGCCCAAATCGTTGACGCACTCGAGGCACGCCGCACCGCGCGAATGGAGCCGATTGCCTGAGAAGACGATCGGTTCCTGATCGACCTCGGCGCGCAGGCGCTGCTGAATGGCACCGTCGGCGCGCGGCCCGAGGTCGAGATCAATCAGCTCGCTGGCGCGTTCGCGCAAGCCATGGCTGATATAGTCGCGGGCGATGATCAGATCTTCGCTGCGATCATCCTTGCCGCGCACGATGATATGCGTGTGGGGATGACCTGTATTGTAGTGGTCGACCGCCACGCAATAGAACTCGGTCCCGATGTCCTCTTCCGCGCCATCCTCCACATTCTGCACGGCGCCCGGAACGATCCTCTTTCCCTCCTGATCGCCAACACTGCAGCCATTCAGCCGGCTGCGGCAGCGGCTTCTAAACTGCCCTTCGTGAATCATGAGGGTTACCGGCCTCCGTGACATCAAAGGCCGGCAAAATCGTTAAATCTCGGACCGTTCGGATAGTGTCAGGGCATCGTCCCCATCACGCCGAGGTACCTGGCCGCACTCTCGATGTTGGTATGACCAAGCAGGATTTGCACCGCCCGTAGGTTGCCCGCTGCCTTATAGATGAGCGAAGCCTTCGTTCTTCGCATTGAGTGCGTTCCGTACTCCCGCCTGTCGAGACCGATCGTTGAAACCCATTCCTCGACGAGGCGCGCATATTGCCGTGTGCTCAAGTGGCCGAGATAATCGATCCTGCTTGGAAAGACGAAGTCGCGGATCGTCCCGCCGCGCCGGTCAAGCCACGCCCTCAGGCTCGTTCGTGCTTCGGACATGATTTCGAATTGCACGGGGCGGCCAGTCTTTTGCTGGATGACAGTGGCGCGATCACGAAACGAACCTGCGCTCATCGGGTCACCTATCCTTACCTTGACCAGGTCGCACCCCCGCAGCTTGCTGTCGATGGCGAGGTCGAACAACGCGCGGTCGCGCAGCCGCTTGTGTTCGTCGAGATAGAAACGGATGGCCCAGATGTCGCGGGGCTTAAGCGGGCGCTTGGCCCCAACGTTGACGCCTGCATTCCAGGGATGCGATCGTGCACGGCAGGGTCGAGGTCTGAATGTTCGATGAGGTTTCTCCGCGGCCGCAATGGCCAGCGCGAGTATAATTTCCATGCTCAGTTACCTCTAGACAAGTGTCGCGCGACACTTGACAATCTCGCATTGCTGCGCTATATCCCAGGAATGGAAATTGAAAGCATCAGGCACAAAGGCCTGCGGCGCTTCTTTGAGACGGGCAACGCCAAAGGCCTGGTTGGGGATGCGGGTCGACTGCAAGATGCTCGCTTTCATCGACGCTGCGGAAAGCTTCGAAGAACTGTCGGTGCCTCCGAACTTCGGATTGCATGAACTAACGGGTGACCGGAAGGGGAACTGGTCGATGACGGTTACGAGAAACTGGCGGATGACCTTCGGATTGAATGACGAAGGCGCGCTGATCGATATGGA
>Ga0164242_10005784_pt1 | contig 13714 bp, 27 predicted proteins | sample OricomgcompostMG_FD_108783 | JGI IMG/M metagenome (GOLD analysis project Ga0164242, IMG submission 108783) | Miracle-Growth compost microbial communities from Emeryville, California, USA - Original compost - Miracle growth compost (MG) ...
CGAACGATGGGAGACGCCAGCGGAATGAGCGAAGACGAATTCAAGCAACTACTCATCGACGCCGGATGGACCGAAGAGCGCTTCGAGGGCATCCAGCGCATGCACAACGGCGACCGCACACAAGCCATGAAAACGCTCCGCAAAGTCGCCGAGATCAGGAAGAAGAACCACGATGCAAGGTGAATACCGCAAAGTCCGCGCCCTCGTCACCCAACCCGAATACGACAGGATGCTGACGTCTAGTGACTGGACGGCGGAACAGATCGCCGAGATGTTCGAGGTCGACCCAGGCCCAACCAGCCACCCGTCCGGTGGCTACGAAACCCTCGACGAGACAGCACCCGTCAACCCGCCAGCGAAGGAACGCTACACACCCAACCGCGCAGCCAGGCGCAAGCAGCAGCAGAACCTGAAGCGCCTCAACCGCCGATTCAACCGACACTCGTAGGAGACCCTCATGACCCGCGACGACCTACCCGACCCAGGCGAAGACCGCTACTGGATCGTCACCCACCAGCCGCGCTCACGCACCACCCCGGTGAAGATCGAACTGCGCCGGCAACTGCACGGCACGAAGTCTCCGAAGTTCACTGAGCTTCTCGGCTACGAGAACACGATCGCCAACCACGAGAAGATCGTGGAAGCGATGCAGCTTGTGCTCGACCGCGTCGGCGACGTCGACCGATTCGTCGGGGTGTACTGATGCGGCGCGACCTAGCCAAGGTGCTCTTCTGGATCGCCATCTTTGCAATCGCCTCGACGCTCTACTCCGCAGCGATCTGGATCGTCATCCCCGAGCTGCCCTGGTGGGCTGAATACGCGATCTCCGTAGGCGCAGTGATCCTGTTCGCGATCATCGCGGCGGCAACGTACTTCGTGCACTGGCTCTACGAAAGGTGGTTCCACTGATGGACGACATCGATCACATCGCGAGAGGGATAGTGGATGCGATCAACGATCTCATCGAAGCCGATCTCCGGGCGCTCGGAGTCACCGAGAAGAACGCCGCCGAGTACACCATCATCTGGCAGCAGAAGCTGGACCTTGACGGACTCTCCGTGCGCGAGCACTACCGCGGCATTGCGCACAAGGGGAAGCTCGTCTGGGACAAGCACCCCGACTGGCCGGCAGTGAAGCTATGAGATGGCACGAATGGGTGCACCTGCTCGGCGTCGTGCTGTTCCCCTGGCACTACGAGCACGAGACCCGAATGCTCGGCCGCGGGAGTCTGGGCGACCCCTACCGATGGATCATCGAACACACAAGGAAGTCATGAGCGCCGACGAACAGCAAGCAGCCAAGCCGCTCTGGACATCCAACGGCGTCCGCGAAGATGGCACAAGGTACAGCGAGCGCGTCCTCGAAAACGGCACCGTCATGCGAGAAGAGTGGCGCCCGATGCTCGATGGCATGATCCGCCACGAAGTCTGGAAGCTGATGGGGTTCGAGTATGAAACCAGTGCCTTCGGTCGAACAACTCGCTAAGCTCCGGCTCGCCAAGCCAGCCGCGCGCACAGCGAAAGGCGCCATCACCGCCTGGGTCATCGACCCCGAAGGGCAGCAGATGATCTACGACGCCATGCACGAGAACGCCCTCGAGCTGCGCGCCGCCGACGACGAGCACCGGCGCATCACACCCGTCACGCCGCCGTCTCGCTGGGACGCATAGGCATGAGAAAGGCCCCCGGGGAACAGAAACCCGGGGGCCTTTCAACCCGATCCTCGAAAGGAGCAAGGTACCTCGACCCTCATAGCTGAAGCACCACGCCATCATCCTAACGCGACGATGCGCCCCCGGTTTCCCAGGAGCGCATCGTGTGGAGCCGAATGATAAGACGCCAGTCTAGCTCGTCGGAGGAGTCACGATCGACCCCGACGGCAGCGTGCCAACCGACGTCACGCCATCGACGGTCGTCACAGACCCGCTGGTCTGCTTGTTCGGGATGATGCCGACACCGGCCGCCGTGATGAACGCAAGGATCACCGACGCCCAGTTGACGTCTGAGACGTGACCCCAGCCGAGCGTCGGCGCAAGCAGCCCCAGCAGAAGCTGCAGCGCGGCGATGACGCCGGCGGCGATCGCCTTGCCCCACCACGCCTGACCAACCCATGCGACCGGCACGACCGTGATGGCCGCGAGGATCGCAGAGATGACGACGTACGGCGTGACGTGTCCGCCGGAAGACAACGCGGTGAGCACGACGAACAGGCCGGAGCCCAGGATCGCGATGATCTCCTTGACGAAACCGCTCGGCTCAGCGGCCGTGACAGCCTGCCCCTTGACGGGGGTTCCAGTGATGTTGGTCATCAGATTCCCGACACCACCTTGCGGAAGTTCGTGATCTGCTCGTCGGTGGAGAGCTGCGGCACGTTCGCCGGGTACTCCTTCGAGTTGGTCGTGAGCAGCGTGGCGTGGTCATTCTTGTCGACGAAGAACAGACCTCCGGTCCATGAATTGGCCTTGCCCTTGATGATGACGAGCATCTGGTTTCCTCCTGTTGTCGATGATGCTGGCGGGTTGATCGTGGCTGTGCGATGTGCATGCCATGGCTCGTTGGCCACGTCGAAGACGAAGCCGTACTTCTTCGCATTCGCCTGCAGCCAGTAGGTGATGGACGAGGTGAGGGCGATGTCGATCGCCGTGCCGAGCCCATGGTTCGATGTGCCTGGCATCGCCGCGGCCGGGTAGCCGAGCTTGTTGTAGGCGTACTGCTGGTTCGCGAGATCGCGGTAGCACGATGCGATCCCGTCGTCCGGCTCGGGCGCGAGGTTCACCCCGGCCTTCGCGGCGTCCGATCGCATCCACGCCCACTGCTTCGCCGTCTGCGCTTCCAGCTTTTGCCCTGGTGCGCCTCCAGCAGCCTGCACGAGCGTGGAGACGTCGAGCTCTCCGTTCGCTGCCATGTTGCTCCTTTCCGTGCTCGGGTGAGCACGGGTCACATTCTCTCACCGGCAGGTGACGTCGGTGGTCACCGATAGAGTGTCAACGACACGCCAAACAATGTGCTTGACCGAAACAAGCAAGTGCTAGTAGATTCATGAACACCCTCATATGAAAGGAACCATCATGGCCGGAGAGCCTCAAGTCGTATTGGTCGGAGGACTGACCGCTGACCCGGAGTTGAGATTCACTCAGAGTGGTCTGGCTGTCGCGAACTTCACCATCGCGCAGACCCCGCGCAGCTTCGATCGCCAGAAGAACGAGTACGTAGACGGGGAGGCACTGTTCATTCGCTGCTCCGTCTGGCGCGACTACGCCGAGCACATCGCCGCATCACTGCAGAAGGGCATGCAGGTCATCGCCGTCGGCCGCCTCGTGTCCCGCAGCTACGAGACGAAGGAAGGCGAGAAGCGCACCAGCATGGAGCTGCAGGTCGATGACATTGGTCCAACGCTCCGCTTCGCCACGGCGCAGGTCATCCGCACCGGGTCGCGCACCCAGACCAACAACCAAGCTCAGCAGCGCGGCCAGCAGCAGGAGCAGCAGTGGTACGCGCCAGGACAGGGCGCGCCGCAGCAGCCTCAGCCAGCACAGCAGCAGCCCCAGTGGCAGGGACCGCCCGCCGGCCAGTCGCAGGAGCAGCCGGTGCAGCAGCAGCCTCAGCAGTTCCCCGGACAGGTGCAAGGCGTGCAGGCTGGCGACTTCGCTCCGATGTACCAGCAGCAGCCCGCACAGCAGGTAGTGCAAGGCGCGGACCCCGGACTCTGGCAGGCACCCACCGGCCAGGAGCCCGTCGACCCGAACGCTCCGTTCTAGGAGCCCAAGAGCGCCGCCCGGCCGAATCGTCAACTCCTCCCCGATTGACGTTCCCCCATCGGTCGGGCGGCTTCCCCTCAGCCACCCGAACAGGAGCATCGCACAGCCATGGATCACAGTCGAATCCAGCCAGGAGCCAGCCGCCACATCGACTTCTTCGTCGCCGGAACCGCCGTTCAGCAAGGGTCGAAGACGCTCGGGAAGAACCGGGCCACCGGCGCAGCCGTCATGTACGAATCAGCGAAGGGCCTCGCGCAGTGGCGGGGCCGCGTGATTGCCGCGGCGCGCGTCGCCATGGGGCCAGGATGGCCGCCGCTCGACGGGCCGCTGTACCTCGACATCAAGTTCTGGATGCCGCGACCAGGCTCGCACCCGAAGTCGATCGCGACCTTCCCAACATCACCCCCTGACGTCGACAAGCTTGTGCGTGCGATCGGCGACTCCCTCACCCAGGCGAAGCTCATCGCCGACGACGCGCGCATCATCGACCTCTCCGCCAGCGAACGGTACGCCGGAGGCCCGATGCATCCCACCGCGGAGGTCGGCGCCGGCATCAGTGTCGGGATGATCGGAGCGATCGGATGATCCCCGTCGAACTCATCCTCATCGGCGGCCTCATCTTCGTCGGCATCCTCGTCGCCGCCGTCTTCCTCGTCGACCACAAAGGGCAACGCGCCTACCGCGAACACGAACACAACATGACCACCATCGCCGAGGAGCAAGATGAGCCGACCAACGCTCACCCCGGCGATTGAGGAGCAGATCGTCGCGGCGTTGGCCGCCGACCAATCCGTCCACATCACACTCCCGCCGAGCGCATACCGGGCAGACGGGTCGATCCTCGTCCACCGGGACAACCTCTACGGGGTCCGCGCACAACGACACCTGTACCGCCGACTCATCGGACCACTGCCCCGCGAAGTGTTCCTGCGCCGCATCTGCGACGACGAGCTCTGCATCAACCCGTACCACTACGTACCCCGCCGATCATCCAGACCGCGACCCGATCACTGCCCCAACGGCCACGAGTACACCGCGGAGAACACGCTCACCGACGGCCGCTACCGATGCCGAACATGCTTCGAGCGTCTAGTGGCTAGACGGCGAGGCAACGGAACCGGCAACCCGAACCCGGCCGACATCAACCGGGCCAAGACGCAATGCGTCCACGGACACCCGTTCACCCCCGACAACACGTACATCACCGAATGGAACGGCAGCACCCGCCGACGCTGCCGACAGTGCGCGATCGAATACGCGCTGGCATGGCGAGAGAAGCAGCAGCAGCTGCACGAAAGGAAAGCATCATGACCCAGAGCATCGACCCTCAGTCAGGCGAAGTCACCGAGACCCCCGAAGCCGGACAGGCTTTGGTCGCGCTCGGCGAGGCCCGCTACCAGCAGGTGCCGCCGCCGGCTGATCTCGACGGCTGGCAGATCGCAACACTGATGGACCCGCTGAACCCGGCACGCATCTCGCACAAACAGGGCAACTCGAAGCTCAGCTACCTCGAGGCGTGGGACATCAAGGCAATGCTGAACCGCATCTTCGGTTTCGCGAACTGGTCAGCCGACGTGATCGAGTCACGCATCATCGACATCGACCGCACCTGGAAGAACTCGAAACAGCAGCCTGGTGTGCGCGTCTCCGTCACTGCGACGGTGCGCCTGACGATCCACCTCACCGGTGCCACCTACACGGAGGTCGCCGCGTGCGACCAGGCAGGATCACAGGGCCTCGGCGAGGTGATGGACTTCGCGCTCAAGACGGCCGAGTCCGATGCCGTGAAGCGGTGCGCGATCAACCTCGGTACCCAGTTCGGGCTGAGTCTCTACAACGACGGCTCAACGGGCGACGTCGTGCAGGTCATCTTCGATCCCTCGCAGGCTGCTGCGCTTGCCGCTGGACGGAAAGTGCGCCAGGAGCAGCAGATGGCAGCCTCGCGGGCGATCTCACAGGGTGCGCCTGCCAGTACCGGAACGGCAGCGAACGCGCCACAGCCGGGCACACAGCCCCAGCAGGGCATGGGTGCGGTCGCGGGCGCATTTAACAGGGAGGGCTGAACAATGACCGAACGCTTTGACCTGCCGATCGACACGAACAAGCTCGGCTGCATCATGCTCGAGTTCGACCCGCTGCCAGTCATGCAGTGGACGGTCGAAGCTGGCCTCGGTGGCACATTCGTCTACGGCAACCCCGACGAGCAGCCTTGGGTGCAAGGTCCAGTGGCCGAGAAGGGGTCGCACGCCACGCTGCTCTACGGTCTCGTCAGTCGGGTCTCCTGTAACCCGTTCGGCCGAGACCGGGAAGCCGGCCATGAGTACCGCCAGTACATCGACCCGATGCTCGAAGACCTCGACCTGGTCGGCGGCCACTTCTACATCAACGAACTCGAAGTCTTCGGGAACAACCCCGCCTACGACGTCGTCGTCGGCAGGATCGAAAGCACCGTGCTGAATGAAGCCAACCGGCGCCTGCGGCTCCTGCCGCACGTCGACACCTTCGTCGACTACAAGCCGCACGTCACGCTCGCCTATGTCCAGAAGGGAACCGGCCGCGGATTCGCTGACGCCATCTGGAACAACGTCATGTTCGAGGCCGACCTCATCGGGAAAGCGATCAACTACGGCGGAGAGAAGATCATCTGATGGCCGAAGCCGTCTACTACATCTGGTTCCGACTCGCCATCGAGCAGCCCGACGAGCGCGACTACCTCGAAGGCTGGGAACTCTGGTCCGTCGAAGAGACCTACTCCGCCGCGCTGCGCGAGACGAAGCAACTGCGTGAAGGCAAGTCGGAACCGCACATCCTCAACACGCCCGTCTCCGACATTCGCATCGACCAGACCATCGCAACCCTGAGGATTCCGCATGCCCAGTCCTGAGATAGTCCAGAAAGGCAACGCCGTCGGTGCCGGCATCATGGCTGCCGTCGCGCAGTTTGACGCCGACCGGCCGCGCTCCCAACAGAAACGACTCGGGTTCTCCGACCTCGGCTCCTGTCGGGAGAAGATGCGCTCCACCATCGTCGGCGCACCCGAAACCGTCTGGTCCGACGCCGCCGCACACGAGCCACCCATGCCCGCGTTCATCGGCACCGTCGGCGGCGACGCCATCGAGAACATCGTCAAGACGTACCTGGTCGAGCACGCCGGCACGCAGCAGCAGCTCGAGCTCGACCTCGGCGACGGCATCATCATCCGCGGGTCCAGCGACATCCTGCTCTACCCGAGCGCCGAGCCCAACCCGTTCGGCATCCCCAGTGACTGCGTCGTCGACCTCAAAGGCCGCAGCGAACTCGCCACCACCAGGAAGGAAGGTGCGCCCGAAGAGAACCTCATCCAGATCAGCGGCTACCTTGTCGCCTGCATCCAGAAAGGCATCCTCACCCCGAACGCCACCGCGCACCTGTGCTACTGGGATCGCAGTGGCAGCGAGAAGGTGATGCACGTCGTGTCCCTCGACATGCAGGAAGCGCTCGATTGGCTCGAGAAGGCGCGCCGTCGCCTCGCCGACGTGGCCCGCGTCATCGACGAAGGGTCCACCGAAGAGGGTCGTCGCTCCCTGATGGACGAACCCACCTCGTACTGCATGGCGATCCGCTGCCCGTTCTACGCCAACTGCTGGGACGGTTACACACCCACCGCCACCATTGACGACCCGCACATTGCGGACGCCGCCCGACGGGTGTACGAAGCGAGGCAGGACATCAAGTCAGCGACGGCGCGAGTCGACACGGCGAAGAGCGAGCTCGCGATCAGAAACGAAGAAGGTGAGTTCACCGTCGGCGGCAATGCTGGCGAGTTCAACGTGCAATGGATTCTGAAGCAAGGCCGCTACGGCATCACCGAACAGCTGAACGTCACTCCGAAGAAGAAACTCCCGATCGGAAAGAAGGACCCCTCATGAAAGACGACGTCCCCACCATCGGCTCACTCGCCGACAAGCCAGTACGCAAGCCGCACAGCACCGATGGCTTCATGCGATGGGTAGGAGCAAGCGCACTCGCCACCGTCACGCTCGCCGCGGCATCCCTCATCGTCCTCCTCGTCGTCGCCATCTGGCGCGCCGTCCTGTAGAAAGGCAGACCCTCATGAACGAACACCTCAGCGACCAACAGATCGCACGCATCGAAGCGCTCGGCGCCGCGCGCACCATCCTGCTCGGCGGAAACAGCTTCGCCGAATCCCTCGTAGGGAAGCGTGGTTCGGAAGCGTCGCTCGTCGGCAGCGTCGGCGACTTGATCGAGACCGGCCACTACATCCTCACCGGACGCAGCTTCGTTATCGGAGGACCCGACGAGTCGACAGGCTGGTTGGATGTGACCCACGTCTGGGTCAAGAGGGACGAGGACGAGAAGGGCGATCCCGACGAAAAGCCTATCGACGAATTCTGACCTACTCCCGGCTGGCCGCCCGGGTTACCAACCGGCCACACCCGCACCACCTCATCGAAAGGAACACCGTGAAGATCAAACGCATCATCGCTGCGGTCGGGGCTGGCGCCCTCATCGCGGCAGGTGGCGTGCTCGCGATGGCGATCCCAGCCTCCGCGCACACGCCCGCCATCACCGGAGTCGCGAGCTGTCAGACCGACGGCACCTACTCGATCGACTGGACCGTCACCACGACGAACGTCCCAGGCGATGAGACGGTCACCATCTCGAACGCCGGAGCCAACCCGCTCGGCACGTTCACCAGCGCCATCCCCACCACGCTCGTCGGCAACACGTCGAAGACCGTGACGGAGACCGGCATCGCTGGCGACACGAAGACTGCCACGGTGCACGGCACGTTCAAGTGGGACGACTTCGGCCCCGTCACCGAGACCGGCACCGTCACTCTTGCCGGCGACTGCACCGTGACGCCTCCGCCCCCCATGAAGGACGCCAGCGCGGCAGCCATCGAGGTAGTGGCGGCGACGTGCGATGCACCGGGCAGCGTGCAGCTTGGAGCTGTGGCTAACGCAGTGCTGGCAGCAGCGCTCGACCAGACGCCAGGCGATCACACGGCGACGTTCACGGCAGCTGACGGCCACGTGTTCAGCGATGGCACCACGAGCTTCAGCGAGGACTACACCGTCCCCGCACAGCTCACTGGCGACGTTTGCTACACGCCTCCGCCCGCACAGGCGTGCACGGCGAACAATGAGAACGAGGCCGACTACGCGACCGAGGATGTCGCACCGGTCGACGTGCTGGGCGGAATCAAGCTCACCGGCACCGGCGCGGCAGCCGTCGACACCTACCACGCGGAGAACGTTCCGCTGGCTGGCATCAACGGTCTGAGCTACACGATCACCGAGCAGTCTGGGTACCAGGCGGCGTACGTGCTCGAAGTGCTCACCACGGGGACGAATGGCTACACCACACTGAGCTACGAGCCGTACATGAACGGATACGCAGCGGGCGACACCGGGACGTTCAATGCGGACGGTGGCCTCTGGTGGAGCAGCCACATTGCGACGGACCAGCCGGGCGGTCAGGGTCACCCGATCACCCTCGCTGCGTTCGAGCAGCTGTACCCGAGCGCAGTGGTCATCAGCCACGGCATCCACCTGGGCAGCGCCAACCCGAGCACTACGTACTCCGTGGTGAGCGAGACGACGTTCCTCTGTGGCAAGACCGTGTTTGGCCTCGTGAAGCCCGCACAGCCCGCCGACAAGGTGGTCGTGACACCGACCACGAAGACGCTCTGCACCCCGCAGGGTGGCGGCGGAACCGACACCACGACAACGGTCACCACGACCACGCCGTACGTGTACGACGCTGACTCGAACACCTGGGTGCTCGGCGAGGCGACCAGCAAGACGATCATGGACTCTCACGCCGCAACCGCGACCGAGTGCCCAGCGGCGATCGTCAAGCACGTCACCCCGAAGGTGGCCACCGTCAGCACGGTGCTCGCCGACACTGGCAGTGACACTACGATGCCGGTATGGATCGGGCTCGGCGCCATTGCGGCCGGACTCCTGGCCGGTGCTGCAGCACTGGTGATCCGTCGCCGTCGCGTCTAGCGACTAGACACAGAACGCCCCTCACCTACTTCGGGTGAGGGGCGTTCTGCATGTCAGTGCTTCGTGTACCGCCGCGGCGTCGTATTCTCGCCATCGACCAGCGTGATCTTCGTACCCGTCGGACTCGTATGCGGACGGCGCTGCAGGTCCAGCAGCTTCGACGAATGGAAGTAGTTCCACCACAACACGTACACGATCCTGATGCCAGCGATGAACGGCAGCACGTAGACGATGAAGCGGATCGCAGACCGGCCAGGGAAGTTGAGACCGCCGGTCACCTTCGTGATGATGACGTGGAACAACACCAGTACCAGCGACGACAGCAGGTAGAAGATCGCCGCCCCAGCACGCGTCTTGCGCCAGTTGAAAAACAGTGCGTAGCTGATGACGAACACCAGGCATGCGATGCCTGCACCCAGCAGCGCGAAGTCCGCAAACGAATCCAGAAGATCATGCACAGGTGGAGTGTACGGCGGAAAAGGATTCGGCTCAGCGAGCATGAACATCTGGCGTGGTTCCTCGTGGTGTCATGGTGATGCGAAAGTCTTCGCCGAAGTGATTCTCGAGCCGGCGTTTCCTCACAGCCTGCACCCTTGATTCTACGGTTGGTCGGCGACGGTGAGCCTCGCGCAGGGCCTCCTGCGCTTCCGTGTTCGCGGCCTCTGCGATGGCGATCTGCTCGGCCCGCTGCCCGGGCTTCTTGTGGAACAGGGCCATCATCCGGCCCCCTTCACCTTGTCGGCTTCCTGGAAGAACTTGGACACGATGTCCGCCTGCTCGATGAGCCGCCCGTTCTGTTCCAGCAGCTCCTTGTTGGCCTCAGTCAGCGCCTTGTTGGCATCCAACAATGGTCTCATGACCTGGTTGTGGGAAGACCTGATCCAGAGCCATTCTTTCACCAGCGAGACAACGAAGAAGATCGCGATGCCGACGACGAAGATCACGAGGATCACCCACGGGGACTGTGTCTCCAAGAAGTGGAATGCTCCATCGTCCGTCACCGTCAACCCCCCGAGTCTCATGCCCCGAGGAGAGTCTACGAGGCCGTCGGGTACTCGAAGACCAGGCTGATCTTGTCGCCCGCACCGATCGTGAATGGCAGCGCAGTGGACAGCAGACCCAGTGCCGCCAGCGAGCTGATGCCGATCGCCGACACAGAACCCGCACCGATCACCGCGCCCTGGTAGACGGCGCTCGCCGACGTGTCAGTGAACGACGCCTGGCCGAGGATGTGGCCGGCCGGCTGCGAGTCGATCATGTTCTGCGGCAGCGCCAGCGACATCTGCCCGGACGTGGCGAACCCGCTCGAACCGAACACAATGTCCACTACGGCGCGCAGCTTGCGGCCGATCTTCGTCCAGGCCGCCGTCGCGCTGCCGCCAGTGCCGAGCGTGATGCCCGTCAGCGTCGGAGTCCAGGTCCCCGTCGAGACGGCAGGCTTGGCCACGCCCGAGATGATGAACGGGTCCGAGATAGTGCCGCTGCCGCCAAGCGTCAGATCGAGCGTGTCCGTGTCGTTGACCTGCAGGTTCGATCCGATCGACAGGTCCCCAACCGAGACGACGAACGGGCTCGCCGATGATCCGTTGCCGTCGACGACGATGCCGCCGGAGCCGGCAACCACCGAGCATCCGCAAGTGGTTCCTGTGCAGTTACATCCGCGAGCGATTTTGACCGCCTCCTAAAGTAGTGTCTTCCAGACGCCATCGACTTTGAGCTTCGCCGTGACCGGCTTCCAGCCGTTGGCAACCTTCAGCTTCACGACTGTCGGCTTCATGATTCCGCCGACCTTCAGTCTCCCGCTACCGTATATCTGGATCGCCGCAGGAGATGCCGAATACGGGCTGTTGCCGATCGCGTTCGTCGCATACGTGCGGAACTGGTAGCTGCCGGGGGCGAGCCCCGTGTAGACCGGGGCTGCTCCAACCTTGTTCCCGGTCCATGTCCCACCGTTCAGCGAATACTGCGTGGTGTAGCTCGTGATCGCGCTGCCACCATTGTCCGACGGGGCCGTCACCTTCAGGGACACCGTCGTACCGGAGATCGACTGGATCGTCAGCCCGGGCGCGTGCGGGGCCTTCGGGATGCGTGGGATCGACAGGGTCGTCGGGCCCACCTCGGTCGCGCCGGCGAGTCCGCTGGTGCCGGTCGCGTTCATGTGGAACATGAAAGTGCGCGCTGCGGCCGGCAGGTTGCCGGCCGAGTCGTGGGCGACGTTGTAGTTCCAGTGCCCCACGTTGTACGTGCCGGCACCGTTGATATCGACCACGCCGGACACCCCGGTGCCGCCGCGGTTCCCAGACCAGCCGAGCCCGTTGACGAAGGTCGCCGGGTTGTTGTTGACGATCACGAACCAGACGTCGAAGTTCGTGTAGTTTCCCGCCTGCGATTGAGCGTAGGCAATCGCCATCCTGACGATGCCGGAGGTTCCGGTCGGCTGGTCGTAGTTGGTCACCGGGCACCTCCTACAGCTGCGGGTTGAACCAGAGGGTGCCGTTCGGCCACGCCACGTTCTCCGTGGTGCCGATCTCCACCGGGAACGGCCCGACAACGCCGGAGCCGCCAGCCGCCTGTGCGGCGTTGAACCCGCCGACCATGAGGCCCTGCTGGTTCGTGATCTGCGTGTCAGGGTGCGTGTGTGGCGACGGCGGGAACGTGGCCGGCTTGCCGGTGATGTCTCCCCATGCCATCGGCATCGCGCGCAGCTCGCCCGCGCCGTCGATGTAGATCGCCAGGCCTGTCACGCCACCACCCGGGTCCGTACCGGACACCTCGAGCTCGATCGGCGTGGCGACGGCGCCCGTGCCAGACAGGCCAGCGCCCACGTTCACCGAACCGGACGGGTTCGCCGGCGCCGGGGCGGCCACCCATTCCTGCGTGGGAATGTCCCAGGTGAGCACGTCGCCCGCGTTCGGGGTGCCAGCATTCACGTCCGTCAGATCGGCGACCGCGATGCTCGCGTCCGCACGCAGCAGATACGGGTCGCCGGGAATGCCGGACCCCGTGAGCGTGAGGTTCACCGTCGGCGAGTCGTTCACCGTCAGGGACGGATTGAACGTCGAGGTGTCCAGCGCCACCACGTAGGGCGCGCTCTGAGTGCCGGAACCGGTGACGACAATGCCATCCCCGGACTGGATCAGGCAGGAGCAGGTGTCCTGCCCGCAGCACTTGTTCGCCATCGTGGCTCCCTTCGTAGTGAGTGTATCCGTGGAATCAGGCGACGACCGCTAGCCAGTCCACTGTGATCGTGGCAGACGGCATCGTGGTAGAGCCTGCGTTGTGCAGTGCGAAGCTGAACCCAGTCGCCGTGCGCGGGTTGATGTTCCACACGGCGGAGATGTTCGTCGCGATGTGCTGCACTGTCACGAACGGCACACCCTTCATCGGCCTTGGGAAGGTGACGGCGACAGCGGCACCGGTTCCCTGCGCCACCAGACCATTCAGGTTGTACGAAGTGCTGCCTTGCAGAATCGTTGCCCCACCTGCGACACCTTTCAGGACCAGCACCTCGAGGATCGCAACCTGACCCTGAGTCGGCTTGAACGGTGCCACCAGTACGGTGTCACCCACCACTGGCGTGTAGCTCGACGGCCACGCCCCGACCGTCACCACCGAGCTGTCATCCGACATGGTGACCACAGGGCTCGCCCCGGCGGTCGAGACAACGCCGTAGCGCAACGGGCCGATGCCGCCAGCACGCAGACCCTGACGCGCCTGAGTGCGCTGCTGCTCCTGCATCCAGGCTTCCATGTTCTGCGGCGGCGGCTTAGGCATTGACCTGCCCACTCGTCGCACTCAACGTCATCGTGATCTTCTCTCCGTTGTCATCCACGCTCACACCGATGTTGTCGATCTTCTGCCACTGGTTGAACTCGCGGATCGTCGTCGTCGCCAACAGCGGCACCCACACGCCAGGCACCAGGTCCTCGAACGAGAACGCGCC
>Ga0164242_10005785_pt1 | contig 13706 bp, 22 predicted proteins | sample OricomgcompostMG_FD_108783 | JGI IMG/M metagenome (GOLD analysis project Ga0164242, IMG submission 108783) | Miracle-Growth compost microbial communities from Emeryville, California, USA - Original compost - Miracle growth compost (MG) ...
AATCTAGAGGCGCTGCGCGGAGCCATTCAGTATGTGAAGGCGCTCCAGCAAGGCGTCATCGCCAAGAACAATGCCGCGCAGGCCTATCTACAGGCCCATGGCGGCAACACGGCCACGCTACCCGCCTTTGAGACGCAGTGGAGCCATGCTTTTACGCCGGACGTGATGGAGTATCGAGGCATGACGCCTGACCAGATGCAGGCATATGTGAAGGGTCTTTCGCCTGAAAAACTCGCCGCATTCAAGCAATCCTACTCGCAAATGGCGGCCCTCGGAGCGTTCTAAATGGCCGACATTCAAGCTTCTCCGCTCGATAGCGCCCTGCAACTAGAAGGCGCCAGCGGCCCGCTGGCCGCGCTGGCGCGCTCGATCTACCAGCAGGAGTCTCGCAGCGGCACGAACACGGCAACCTCGAATGCGGGCGCCGTGGGCGGCATGCAGATCCTGCCCGGCACGTTCAAGGGCGTGGCTGATGCGGGGTGGAGCATCGACAATCCGGTGGACAATGCTCGAGCCGGCATTCGGTATCTCAGCCAGATGCTGGACAAGGCCGGCGGCGATCCTCGGTTAGCCGCCGCTGGCTATTATGGTGGCCCCGGCGCGATCGCAAAGGCACAGAACGGTGTAGCCGTCTCCGATCCGCGCAATCCTGGCGCGCCCACCACGCTGCAATATGCCGATCAGGTTGTAGCGCGCTTGGGCAAGTTTGCGGACAAGGTCGCTGCGGCGGTGCTGCCGGCGGCGCGCGCCGATACGCTGCCCGCTGGTCTGCAAAATGATCCGGGTTGGCAGATCCTCAATGGGGGTACGCCGAATCCTGCCGGCGTGCTGACCACCCCGAGCGTCCCCGCGAGCCTGGCCAATGACCCCGGTTGGAAAATTCTGAATGGCGCGTCGACGCCGGCAAAACAGGCAAGCGATCAGGATATCACCTACCAGATGCCGGGAGGTGGTGACTCCGTCACGCTACATTACGACACGCCGCAGCCCACGCGAGACGTCCAGGCTCAGCCCGGCATCGTCTCTCAGTTTGGCCGCCAGCTCGGTCTGACCGCGCGCGCCCTCGGTCATGGGGTGGGTGATGTGCTGACCTTCGCCAATAACCCCTTCAATCAGTTGCTCAATCAGTATGCCGGCACGTCTCTGCCAGATCCGGGTGCCGCCTTCAACAAACTGGTCGACAGTGTCACGCCTACGCCAGTAGGCAGCCTGGAAAATGGCGTGCAGGCTGTGGGCTCAGCCATGGCCAACCCAATCAATTATCTGGGTGGCGAATATCTGGCCGCGGCCAAAGGGTTACCGCAGTTGATGGCACGCGGCGCCACAATGGGAGGATTGTCGGGCATCATGCAGCCGCCGGCATCGGGCCAAATCACGCTGCCGCAATTGCTCGGCCAGGGCGCCATGGGCGCGGTCGGGGGCGCCGTCCTGGGGCCTGCCTTGGGTGGCGTTGGCCGACTTGCCATGGGGGCCGGTAATAAACTCGCTCAAGCCACGATGCCTACCGGGGCAGCGCTGAATCAGGCCGACAGCATGATAGCCGGCCTTGCGTCTCGTGGAATCAATACCTCCCAAGTGCCCCCTGACACACTTGCCGCGATCCGCGCTCAGGTAGCCGATGCGCTGAAGCAAGGAAAAATCCTTGACCCGGCAGCACTCCTGCGACAGAAGGATTTCCAGGCGCTGGGCATGCAGCCCACGCTCGGCCAGGTCACGCGCGATCCCATCCAGTACGCGCGCGAACGCGATTTGCGCGGCATCGACATGGGTGGCGGACAGAACCCGCTCGCCAAGCTATTCAACAATCAGCAAAACCAGTTGCTTGCTCATATCGGAGGCCTCGGCGCCAACGAAGCGGGCGAAGCGGTGCCAGCCGGCAATGCGCTGATGGGAGCCTTGCGCGCCTCGGATGCGCCGGAGAAAGCGGCGGTGGATGCAGCCTATGCGGCCGCACGCGACATGTCTGGACGCGCCGCGGCGCTGGATGTGCCTGCGTTCAGTAAAGCCGCGAATGATGCGCTTGATTCGAAAATGCTTGGGTACGCCCTGCGGCCCGAGGTTCGAGCAATGCTTAACGACATTTCCTCTGGAGAGTTGCCGTTCAACGTTAACACAGCGGTGCAGATGGATCAGGTGCTTTCCGCAATGCAACGCAGCAAATCCGCGAGTGAGGCCGAGAAATTGGCCATCGGGCAGGTGCGAAATGCCTTGAATTCCGCGCCCATCGATTCCGCTGCCGGCGCCGATGCCAAGGCGGCGTTCGATGCGGCCCGGGAACTTGCACGCAAGCGGTTCGAGAAGCTCGAGCAAACCCCTGCATTGAAAGCCGCACTGGATGGTGCAGACCCGGATAATTTCGTGAATAAGCACGTAATCCACGGAACGGCTGCTGATGTGGCGGCCATGGCGCGCGCGCTGGAGAAAGATCCCGCGGCAAAGGCCATTGTGCGCAGCCAGATTGCTGAATTTCTGCGCGGCAAAGCGTTCGGCGCGAATACGGCCGGCGACAAGACGTTCGCTCAAGAAAGCTATAACAAGGCGTTGAATCAAATCGGCGCGGATAAGCTTGCGGCCTTCTTCACGCCCGCAGAAATCGAGCAATTCCGTGCAGTGGGCCGCGTGGGCGCCTATATCGGCTCTCAGCCGGCCGGCTCCGCGGTGAATAATTCGAACACGGCCGCTGCCGCCTTCAATCTGTTCAATCGGGCATTGGAGAGCGTCGGGAAGTGGCCGGGCGTGAATATCGTTCGCAATTCAGTGCGGTCTTTCAACGATGAGCGAGCGGTCAACAATGCATTGGCTGCGAAAGTAAAGCCGCAGGCGCCCGAAAAGGCGCCTAATGAATTAGTGAAACTTACTGCGCCAGTGAGTGCGGCATTTGGCAAGAAAATGGCGCAGTAGGTCTTCACCTCCTGAAAGCATGCCGATGATGATCATGCCCAGAATGCCCACCCCGAGCCCGATCAGGACATGGTGCAGCAGTCTCGGGAAGAAGTCATGGAAGGCGGCGTGCATTGCTCTTGAACGCGCCGAGGATGTAGGCGATCAATAGGCAGATGATGGCCAGCACTGCGCCGGCGCCCGCGCCGGTGCCGTACTTAATCATTGAATTCACCGCAAGGCAAAATATGACGAAGGCAATCAACACAAAAACGTGACCGATACGTCGCAGCATTTCAATTCCCTCGATTAGGCCGCCTCCCAGCGGCTTTTTATTTTGGAGCCCTCAATGGCCGAACTCATACCCAACGGCTGCCAGCAGTTCCTGGACGCGAACGGCAATCCGCTGGTCGGTGGTCTAGTGTATTTCTACATCCCGAATACCACAACCCCAAAAGACACCTGGCAGGATGCAGCAAAGTCCGCCCTGAACACCAATCCGGTGGTTTGCGATGCGCGCGGGCAGGCCACGATCTACGGAGAGGGGTCGTATCGGCAGATCCTGAAGGATGCGAGCGGCAATCAGATCTGGGACAAGACGGTGAGCCCTTCCGCGAATCAAAACGGCGACGGCACGCAGAATTTCAACGTCGCGAGCCTGAACGGCGGTCAACTCGCCGGCATGCGCAACAAGATCATCAACGGTGCTTTTCAGATCAACCAAAGTGGCTACGCGTCCGGTTCGGCGACAACAGCAGGCCAGTACACACTGGATCTCTGGAAGGTAACGGGAACGGGTGGCATCACGTTCTCAACGACAGCTGGTAAAACCACGGTCACGATTCCGGCTGGGCAGACGCTTCAGCAGGTCATCGAAGCGGCGAATTTGCCAGCCGGTGATTATGTGCTTTCGTGGGAGGGAACGGCTCAAGGTCGCATTGACGGTGGCACCTACGGAGCGTCGGGCACGGTCACCGTGGCCCTGGCTGGCGGCGTCAATAGTACGGTCGAATTCAATGCGGGCACGCTCGCCAACGTGCAATTCGAGCCTAGCGCGATAGCGACGCCATTCGAATATCGAATGAATGAACTGGCGCTGTGTCAGCGTTATTTCATGGCAATTGACACAGTGACGTCGTGCGCAATCGGGGTAGCGTCAGCGAATTTGGTGTCGTTCACGTTTAATTTCCCAGCGATGCGCGCCTCTCCTGTTGTTCGTTTTACGGATGACAACAACACTGTCGGCAACGTTCGATTCAACACAGGCAATGGCGGGTTGCTTAGTCGCGGTGCGCCGCAGGGCGTTACCGTAACGCCGTCTTCGATAGAAATATGGGACGTCAACACAACTAAATCATTCTTCCGAGCCTACAACCTCACTCTGTCTGCGGGGTTGTAACGCATGTACAAACGCACGGACTCCAATACTATTCTGCGCACGACAGACTGCGCATACATCCCGGCTGACCCCGCGAACCGTGACTACCAAGAGTATCTAGCTTGGGTCGCGGCGGGAAACACTCCGACGCCCGCACCGACTCCCGACGCGGCAACGTTGAAAGCAAATCAACTCTTGAAAATAAACGCGGACGCTCAAGCGGATGTCGCCCCATACACACAGGGCTACCCGCCGTTCGAACAAAAGACTTGGGATCGTCAAGCTGCCGAGGCCGCAGCTTACACCTTAGACAATACTGCACCTACGCCGTGGTGTGACATTGCTGCTGCTGAGCGCGGCATAGACCGAGTAGAATTCATTGGCAAGGTCGCCGCCAAAACTGCCGCGTTCGTGCCGCTCAGCGCCAAGGTATCGGGCTACCGTCAGAAGCTAGAAGATCAGCTTGATGCCATTGACCTGACGGCGGCAGATGACGCCGCGGCGCAGATCGCGGCGATTACGTATACGAGCCCGCTTACGCCAGCCTGATAACGCGAACCTGTTGAACTGAATGCCGCCCTCGAGGCGGCTTTTTCATGGAGAAATGAACGTGGTCATTTCCGAAATAGCGAAGGCCGTAGCCGAGACGACGCGGGCCGTCGTCGACGCAGCCGTCGATTCCAAGCTTGCCCCCGTCGTTGCCGCGCCGCCGGCCATTGTCACCGGCACCACGTTCTTCGGCGTGACCTGGCAGAACTGGATGTACATCAGCGCATTCGTGTACTCGGTGCTGCTCTCCATCGGCTGGATCTGGAACGCTGTGCGGAAGCTGCGCAAATGAACGCCGACCTGATCAAGCGCATCCTGCTGCCGGCCATCGCGGCCGGCGCCAGCGCAATCGCCATTGCCGGGATGCTGATACCGCACGCCGAAGGCACTCGCTACACGCCCTACCGGGACGTGGGCGGCGTCTGGACTGTCTGTGAGGGCCACACGGGGCCCGATGTAGTGCCGGGCCGGCAATACACGCCTGGCGAGTGCGCGACGCTGCGAAATCGGGACATTGCAGCCGCCGACGCGCAGGTTTCGCGCCTGGTCAAGGTGCCGATCAGCACCACCGAGCGCGCGGCCCTCATCGACTTCGTTTACAACGTCGGCGCCGGCCGGCTGGCCACATCCACGCTGCTGCGCAAGCTCAACGCGGGCGACCATGCTGGCGCGTGCGCTGAATACCATCGCTGGGTGCTGGCGGGCGGCCAGGTGCGCGCCGGGCTCGTTTCTCGCCGGGAAATAGAGGCGTGGCTATGCTCAATCGCTACACCCTAGGCGCAGCCGCCCTGCTGCTCGCCCTGGCCGCGCTCTGGGGCTACGGGCGCTACCGATACCACCAGGGCGTGGTAGACACCCAGACCGCCGCGAAAATCGCCGCTGCGGCCCAATACGCCGCCGACGTGGCCCGGATCAATGCGCAGGACGCCGCGCTGCAGAAAAAGCTCCAGGAGCTACAGAATGCCTCTCCCAAGATCATCACACAATACCGGGACCGGGTTATCAAGGTGCCTCTGCCTGCTGATTGCCGCATTGACCCTGGCCGGCTGCACAACCTGCAAGCTGCCATCCAAGCCGCCAACGCTGCCCGCTAGTTTGGCTGCGCCGTGCCCGCCAGTGCCGGGGTTCGACTCGAGCTCATGGGACGATTTGGGGCTGGCTTACATTGGCCTGACGCGCCAGTATGCCGAGTGCGCGGCGCGGCATGATGCGGTGGTGGGGAGTTGGCCGAAATGAGCTTCGGCGTCTGTGTGAAACGCGTGTGAATTTCGTGTGAAGGAGTGGCCAGTTCTGGACAAAATTGGACGATTTTCGCATCTTGCTGCTACCGTCTATCATTGTCCAGAACTGTCTAAATTGGTGGAGTCGGGGGGAATTGAACTGCCATCCACCCCAAGAAACCCGAGGGAAAATTTCCCTAAAATCAACCCTTTGCAACACCCTTCTTGACGCCCTGCTCGCCCTGGTGTGAAGCCGGTGTGAATGCGCCGGCCCGCTGGTAGTTCTTCGGGATGAACTTCCCGTAGATCTTGAAGACCATTTCCACGTCCACGTGCCCAAGCTGATCTGCAATGTACCAGGGGTTGGCACCATCCGTCAGCCGCGTGCTGGCGTAGGTGTGCCGCATCTGGTAGGGATTGCGGTAGCGCACGCCGGCGCGCTTGCATAGCGGCTGCCAGAGGGCTTTGCGGATCTGGGCATCATTCTCCCAGGGCGCACCCTTGCGCGGGTCGTGCCAGATCCTGCCGCCGGCCAGGAAAGTGTATTTCTTCTGGGCTTGCAGCGCTTCGAGCGCCCGCGGCGATAGATCGATGTCCCGAAAGCCCGCCTCGGTTTTCGGCGCCTTGCGCACCTGCGTCACTTTGCCGTCGACCAAACCCGTAACCTCGTTGTCGGCGATGCGCATGCGCCCATGCACCCAGTCCGCCGACTCCCAGGCCATGGCGATCATCTCTCCCGGGCGGGGCCCGGCCTCGAACCAGAACTGAATCATCGGCCACTCGTCGGCGCGCGCCGCGCGCAGCAGCGCCTGCACTTCGTCTATGTCGAACGGGTCTACCTCGTAGCCCGATTTCTTGGCCGTCTGCTTGATGAGCTTTTTCAGCGCAATCCGGTCCAGCGGGTTGGATTCGATCAATTCGTCATTGACCGCATCATCCAGCACCGAGCGCAGCGGCGTCAGGCGATTGCGCACCGTCTTGCCGGTGACGTTCATGCCCGCGATCCAGGCCCGAAGATCGGCCGGCGCCAGCTGCTCGAGCGGCGTATTCTCCCAATGCGGCAGCAAATACAGATTGATGGCCTTGGCGTAGCCCAAGAGCGTAGAGCGCGAAATCGTGCCGTTCTCGGCCTGCTTTTCATACAGGGCGAGCTGGGCCTTCAGCAGCGCACCGAGCATCGGTGATCCGGCCGCCGCGGTGGTGGCATCGGGCTCAAACCTGGCCGCCATGGGCGAACCCGGGAAATAGGCGCGGTAGGAGAACGTGCCATCTCTGATCTTGCGCCGGATCTCGGCGCGCAGCCCGGCGGCATATTCGACATACCCCTTGTTGATTCTGGCAAGCGGCAACAACTCGCGGCACTGCGTGCGCAGGTAGGTAAACGCGATCTGGACGCGCGTACCTTCCTTCGTTTCCCGATAAGTTATGCCGCGTGGCGTTGCTGGTCGGGATGGCTCGTTTCGGCCCATTTGTCCACTTCCTCAGTATTGATCCAGATGCAGCCGTCAGCGGCCTTGCGGTAATGCGCACCCTCCTTCCAGATATGCCGGCGATTCTTGGCGTAGACCGCGTCGGGCGTGTCGCCCGATAGCTCGCAGTACTTGGATAATTTCACCCATTTCATGATTTCTGTTCTCCTGCGTTTCGAATCAGCCCCGCATCAACCGTACGCACGGACGCTTCGGCACGCTCATAAACAGACCGGACGCCGGCCTCATATCCATCGCGGAATGTCGCAAAGGGGTGGGGCCTGCCTGAGTCTTCCCAGGCCTGGACGACGGGGTTGAAGTCAGTCTCGGTTGTCATGCCATCACCTCAACATCTCGCACCGCCGGGAAATCGTCGCCCTCGGCGGGAGGGTCGATTTTCTTGAGGCGCCGCGGGTCACAACCATTTTCATCCGGCAGCACCGCTATAACATCGTTAGCGCGGAAATCGCTGCAATATTTGCAGATCGACGGGCCGCGCACGATATCCTTCACTGTAAATAGTGTGCCCAGGCTGCCGGTATTTCCACAGCACGGCGTGAGTTTGACGACCATGACAAGGTCGCCGGGCTTGATGTCAGTCTTGGCTGTCATGGGGTTGTTCCTCTTGCTTGCAGCGTTCCGTTCTCTTTGGCGGAATGCTGCCGTCGTAGACCAACTGCTCATTGTTGAGCATGCATAGCGACAGCACTGGGCCATCCAGGAAGTATGGGCAGCGATACGAGCATCTTTCAGCATTCTTAGGCTTGGGCCGTGGTGTCATCGCTCTCTCCCTGTTCCTGTGCGAGTGCGGCATCAGCAGCGTCCAGAATCTGGCTAACTGTTCGCGTCTCGTCTCCCATTTTTTTCAATGCATCCTCGTCCAGGCTGTACGCGCTCGCCGCCGCATCGTTTAGTACTGCCGCTGTCCAGCGGAGTGCCTCCCGCAGGCTGTCGCGCTCGGCCCTTACCAGGGCGCACTCTCGCAGCGCGACAACGTCGCGGTTATGCTGAGCGAGCATGTCGTCATAGTCGGCCAGCAGGTCGCGGACGACGTGGGTGTCAAAAATGGAATGGCTGCCGTCGAATGTGACATTGATGCCGCGCGCATTCCGTTCCAGCTCATCACGCAGAGGTTGGTATTTGTCGATCATGTCCGCTCCTTTGCGCGGGCGGCGTCTCGTTCACGTTCCATGGCTCCGAAATACAGACCCTCTTGGTATCCATATTCCCCTCGCGACCTTTCTCTATAGGGGCTCGGACACGAGATCCCCAAATAGGCGACAAAGTATCCGAGCTTGTACGGCGTCAGTCTTTTCCAGCGCATGCGCGCCGCCGCGCGCGCATCTTCGATGGTTTTGCCCATCATTCCCCCTTCGCCGCGCGGGCGGCGTCGATTGCACTACCGATCAACTCCATGGCCCTTTGCGTAAGCACATAGCCCTCATCGTTGACTGTCGCCAAGCCGGCTTCGATCACCAGCTCTTGCAGCCAAGCTCCGTCCACGTCTCCAGTCTCCCCACGGTTGTGCCAATCCGAGAGAATTTTTCCCAGCAAAAGGGTTTCAGCATCCACCTTGTCGGCGTCCTGCTGCGCGTCTGCGGCCTCGTATGTGGCTGCGAAGATGTCAGGCTTGCACGGGTACAACTCTCCCTTTACGCCTTTGATGATCCAGTCACCTTGCACACCAGTCATGATGCCTTCGAGCGTCACAACCTCGACCATGGGTAAGTCCCTGGTGAACTTTCCCATACCGTGCAAGCTCACTCGGCATTGCTGAATGGCCTCGGCCCACCACGCGGGAGAGGTCAAGTCCATACGCTTGTCAATTTGAACTGCCTCGATCACAACAGGTTTTTTTCTGAACATCGGCATGATTATTTCTCCTGCCCGGCTGCGGATGGCGTGGGGGCGGCTGCGAGCATGGCGACGAAGATAAAGTATGGCTCGTCTCGATTTTTCAGAGCCGCGTTCACGCCCGCAATAACCATGGTAGTGGTCGGCTCTATCGGAACCAGCTTCCACTTGGTTTCGTCGTAGGTGATGGTTTTCATGACTGGCCCTCTTTCGGTGCTGGCGCAAGACCAAGATCGGCGCGAGCTCGGGCAACGTCCTGCCACCTCGGCATGTGTTCCATGCCCTGGATCGCTTCCCACAATTTATTCAGCACGCGGGTAACGGAGTCCGGCATGCTGGGCTGTGCGGCAACGGGGACAGCGAATACATCGCGCACGGGATATCCTGCCGATTCGGTATTGGCTCGATGATCCTTGATATCGTCGTTGCCGTAGTGCCAGCGACTGCTATCGAAGAACTGCCAGCCTACTGGCTCCTGCGCTACAGGGGCGGCAATTACTCCTAGGGCTTCCGGCTCGAAATCGTCGACGCTGTTCAACTCGGCTTCAGCCTTGGTGTCCCAAAAACCGTAGCCGATGCCATCTTTCCAAGAGCGCCACACCACCGGTGTCTCGCTCGCGGCAGGCTGCGCACCATAACGGGTCAGGGCGGCGCGAATTGCCCTAACACCTGCAACGGTCGTGAGTGCTCCGCATTCTTGCAGCAGCTTGAGCAATTCTTTGTCGCTCGGCTTCTGCGCCGACTCGGCAGTTGTCAACGATTGGTTGACGACTCGTCGCGCCCGGTCGGCTTCGACGGCGGCGGCCATTTCTCGCAGCCATGCGGCAACTTGATCGCATTTATCCTGGTCGAGGAAATTGCCGTCATTGGTGATGTGATCAGCTACTTCGATCATTTCCTCGGGTGTGGGTTTCTTGGTCATCACCAATTCCCTCCCGCAGTTTCCGATTCGCCCCAGCAGCACGGCCCGCACAGGCCCGTGGGATGCACGGTGGGCGTCTGGCCGCAATTGGCGCAAGGAGTGTTCCAATCCTTATCACCGTCTGATAACTGCCGCTCATCGCGGGGTTCAGTGCGCTCTTGGCGCTTGGCGCGGCGCTGGCGCCTGTAGGGATGGCTCATGTTCTTCTCCTTCAAAACGGTATCCCGTTCCATTCCCAATCCTCGCAGCCCTTGGCTACGAACTCGGCCGGTATCTGCGCGTTGAATTTCATACACTTCCCCTGCATGAAGTGATCACACTGCGCACAGCTTGTCTCGATGGCGTTGAGCGTTCTAAGCATGCTCTGCAACGCCTCCTTCTTCACGTTCAGTTCTGTCAGCGTCATTAGCTGGACTCCATTCATATTTGATGATTTCGGGATACTTGCCGGTTTCGTTCACCGTGACAGCCGCTGGCGCGCGCAACTCGAACCCGGCCTCGATCCATTCGAGCGCCTGGCCAACAGTGCCGGGCACACCGTTGAATCCTTCCGGGTTGCGCTGTGCCCACCAGTTCACGGCCTTCTCTTTCGCGTAGCCGGAATGCGACAGGCACACCCACTCCCTTGCGATCACCCGCAACCCTGACCAATACTCGACGCGCAGCGACTCGGTGCCACCGGCTTTCTCGTGGCAGGCATAGGTCACGCGATGCACGGGATATTCAACGATCTTCTGCTTGATCTGCTTCGACAGCACGGCCGCATCACTGGCGGCCCGAGGCTTTTCGTCTTCCGGTTCGCGCAGCACGGCGCCGCATTCGGGGCACATCAACAGGGACGCCGGGCGCACCTGCGCGCCGCACGCATCGCACACCGCAAAGGGCGCTTCGGCGTTCTTGACCGGCCCCTTTCGGCGCCCGGTAATCGTGTCGATGGGCCCCAGGCGCTCGGTGGTGTCGGAAAAGTCCAGCCAGAGGCAGTCCGTTTTACCCGGCGCGATGCGCAGGCCCCGGCCCGCGCCTTGCACGTAGAGCACGGGCGATTTGGTGGGACGAAGCCAAATGATGCAATCCACGTCCGGCACGTCGAACCCGGTGGCGAGCGCCAGGACAGTGACGAGGCAGCGGATTTCACCACGCCGAAAGCGAGCGATGGCCGCCTCGCGCTCGCCCTTGGGCGTGTCGCCTGTGACTACCAAAGCCGGAACGCCAAGCACGCGCGCGAACTCTTGAGCGTTCGCCACTGTAGGGCAAAAGGCAATCCATTTCTGGCGGCTGGCCGCGAGCCGGACAGCTTCCTGTGCCGCCGACGCAAGATATACGCCCACCCGGTCAGCAAGCTGGGCCACGTTGTAATCGCCGCTAGTGGTGGCTATGCCTTCGGTGTCGATGCGTGTGGCAAGATCAGAGGGCCGCACGAGCGGCGACAGATAGCCCTCTTCCAACAAGCGCGTGATCGTGACGTTCACGGCAATGCCGGTGAACAAGGGATCCTTGCCGTCGGTCAACCACACGCCGTTCCCGCGAAATGGTGTGGCCGTGAACCCGGCCACGCGGAACGTGCAGTAGCGCGCCAGCTCGGCGAGCAGGCGCCGGTACATGCCCGCGCCATCGGGGCTGATCAAGTGACATTCGTCCACGAACACGCACTTGATATTGCCCAACAGGTGCGCAGCCTTGGCCACCGATCCGATAGTGGCCACGATGACATCGCTGGTCGGCTCCTTGCGTCCGATGGCCGCCGAGTAGTAACCAATGGATAGGTGCGACGGCAGGAGGGCCGCAAGCTTCTCGGCATTCTGTTCAGCCAACTCTTTCGAGGGCACGATAACCAGCGTGCGCGGGTGATCCTCGGGCCAAAGCTCGAACATCTGGCGAGTTTGCTCCGCGATCACGATGGACTTGCCCGCGCCAGTGGGCAGCACCACGATGGGTACCTGCTCTTCGCCGGGGTGCCTGGACCACCAGGCAAAGAGGCCGTCGATGGCTTCGCGCTGATAGTCGCGCAGCGTGATCGTCATACCATGTCCTTGATTTCTTCGCTGCTCATGTCCTCGACCCTTCCACCGTTGGAGAATTTCGTGCCATCAGGGCGTAGGTAAGCGATCCAGTTTTCTTCTTGGCTCGCGTCGGCCGGCGTACCCAGGTTCTCCAGCAACGAGGGAATGAATCGGTGCGCCTGGCAGCCCTGACGCTGATCCTCGACGCTCAGCACCCGGTTATGCCGCTCGCACAGCCACACACCATCCCGGGTCGGGGTTGCGTGTGCGCAGGTGCGGCAGTTCACTTCGGGCACCGCGCGTCCGTGGCACAGGTCGCGCATGTCGCATAGGCGGCACTGATACCAGGCCGGATCTTGGGAGATTCGAACCAGCGGCTCGGGGGAAAAGATGATCGATTCGGCCTTATCCACCAAGGCCTTGAATGCCGCGGCGTCGAACTCCACTCGTTCGGAATACAGTTCGTCGGTGTCTTTGTTCACGGCCAGATAAAAGGCGCGCGTGAAGCCACCCAGGCCCATGTAGACGTGCATCTGCGCGTAGTGCTGCGGTTTGGCCTTCTGCACGCCCTCCTTCACCAGTTGCGCGAAGGACTTGGCGTTGTGGGTCTTGAACTCGCAAACGTGAGGGGTTTGCGGGGCTTCCTCGAAACCACGCCCCACCGCATCCATGGAACCCGAGAAATGACCGCCAAGCGTCGAAACCGAATACTGGCGCCCGTTCTCATCTACCTCCCACACCTCGACGCCCGCGGCGCGCAGATTGGCGACGAACACCGCTTCTTCGCGCTGGCCGCGCTCGAACAGGCGCAGCATGCGGCCGCTGAACTGGGCCTTCCTGGCCCACCGGAAGGTGAGCCAGAGATAGCGCCGGCAGTGGTGGCCGATGAGGCTCGCGCCCAGGTGGGCACGAAGGCCGTCATCAGCCTGCGCTTCGTAGGCGGCGTAGATCGCCGCCACCGTGCGCTGCCGCGGATCGGCAAGCGTGGCCATTTACGCCGCCCGTTCCCAGGGCTTGCGCGGGGCCGCGGATTGTGCAGCGGCCGATGCGGCCTGCTGGACTGGCCGTTGAACAGGGGCCGCGCCACCCGTCAGCGCCTCGTAGCCGCTGATTTCGTTGCGATCCTCGTAACCGTCCTGTTTGCGGATCTTCACGCGCACGTTCAGCGGTTTGTTATGCAACTGCGACGAGTCCTGCACCACACGCACGCCCACGGCGTGGCAGATGGCCGACAGCTGTTCCTGCGCGATGCGCTCGGCTTCCTTGTTGCTGTGGTGGATATTCAGATTGGCGAAGATGCGCCGCCCCGCATGCTGATTGCCCAGGATCTCGAATTGCAGCGAGAGGCCGTTTCCATTGCCGGATTTCAGCGGCTTCATTTCCGAGTCGACGATCTGAGCCGGGTAGACGCCGGCCGGGATCGGGGCAAAGGAT
>Ga0164242_10005787_pt1 | contig 13705 bp, 13 predicted proteins | sample OricomgcompostMG_FD_108783 | JGI IMG/M metagenome (GOLD analysis project Ga0164242, IMG submission 108783) | Miracle-Growth compost microbial communities from Emeryville, California, USA - Original compost - Miracle growth compost (MG) ...
CGGGCTGTTCGCTCCGTTGGACATCAGATCGAGCCAGTCCCGATTGATCGTCGGCGGCCGGCCGCCGGAGTACTTGAAATACAACGGGATCGACGGGTCGACCCAGATCGCACTGCGCCCGTCCCCGACCTTGGGGTCGTCCCTCCAACTGAAGAAGAAGCTCTCCTTGCGGCGCAGCTTCGCTCCGATCGCCAGCTGCAGATGAACGAGCACCCGGTCGTCGAATTGAACCTCGATGTTCGCGTCGCCGTAGATCAATGCGCCCATCGCACGCTCCTCTTCTCGTCGACAGCTTAACCCGATGTCAACCCCTTGTCGCTCCACGACGGCCGCGCATACCGTTGCAGTTTCGAGGCAAGAAGGGATCCATCATGGGAGTCGACGACAAGGCAAAGAACGCCGCCGAGGACACGATCGGCAAGGGCAAGGAGGCGGTCGGCAAAGCGACCGACGACGAGAGCCTGGAGGCCGAGGGCAAGACGGACCAGGCCAAGGCCAAGCTGAAGAAGGCCGGCGAGAACGTCAAGGACATCTTCAAGGATTAGCCCTCATTCGAGGAGCCGCTGCCAGCCGTCGGCGCGGGCGTTCTCGAAGATCAGGTTCGTCTCCGTGCGGGCCACCGCCGGATGCCCGGTGAGATAGTCGAGCACGAAGGTGCGCAGTTCGTCCGCGTCCCGCGCGGCGACGTGCAGCAGATAGTCTTCGGCTCCGGCGGTGTGAAGGATCTCCAGCACACCGGGCCAGTGCGGGGCCGCGGTGCGGAACGCGTCGATCTGAGCGCGCGAGTGCTTCGCCAGACGTACGGCGATCAGCGCCTGGAGCGGGATGCCGGCGGCGGCAAGATCGATGTCGAGCCGGTATCCCGCGATCACTCCGGCGCGTTGCAGGCGTTTCAGGCGTAGCGAAACGGTCGATTCGGCGATTCCCGCCGCCGCGGCCAGCGCGGTTCCCGTTGCGCGCGCGTTCTGCGAGAGCGCCAGCACCAGAGCGCGGTCGACGCCGTCGAGTTCGGGGATCTTCGGTCGGGGCACCGTGTCACGCTCCATTCATGTAGAAAACACCATTCTGCCGGCAAAAGATGCAGATCGTGCAGTGCTCCTTGATTCCAGGGCGGGAATCTGCTGACGTCGAGGCATGACGCCGTCGTCCTCTTTCCCGTTCAAACATCGCGAGACGCGTGCCGTGCACGCCGGTATGGCCGGTTTGGCGGAATTCGGGGCTCACGTGCCACCGATCGACCTGTCGACCACCAACCCACTGCCGAGCGTCGAAGCCGGCGGCGACTCGTACGAGAACCTCGCAACCGGCGGCGTGCTCGGCGTCGGTGACACGGCCGTCTACCAGCGACTCTGGCAACCCGGGGTCGCCCGCTTCGAGCAGGCGCTCGCGGAATTGGAGGGTACGGCGGAATCGGTGGCGTACTCCACCGGGATGGCCGCGCTGAGTGCGTGTCTGATGGCAGCGGTCTCAGCCGGCACGCCGCACGTCGTCGCGGTGCGGCCACTGTACGGCGGCACCGATCACGTGCTGGCGACGGGGTTGCTCGGAACGCGGGTCACCTGGACGACCGCCGAAGGCATCCGCGACGCGATCGAACACGACACCGGTCTCATCGTGCTCGAGACGCCAGCGAACCCGACGCTGGAACTCGTCGATATCGCCGATGCGGTGCGACAGTCGGACGGGGTGCCCGTGCTCGTCGACAACACGTTCGCGTCGCCCGTGCTGCAGCGTCCGGCCGAGCACGGTGCCACGCTCGTGCTGCACAGCGCCACCAAATACCTCGGCGGTCACGGCGACGTGATGGGCGGCGTGGTGGCGACGAATGGCGAGTGGGCGCGGCGGCTCCGACAGTTGCGCGCGCTCACCGGGGCGTTGCTGCACCCGTTCGCCGCCTATCTGCTGCACCGGGGCTTGCGCACGTTGCCGGTCCGGGTGCACGCCCAGCAGCAAACCGCCGCCGAGCTCGCCGTGCGGCTTCAGGAGCACGCCGGGGATCGTCGCGTGCTGTATCCAGGTCTGCCGGGGCAAGATCCGCTCGAGTTGCTCGGGCGGCAACTCGACGGCCCCGGCTCGCTCATCTCCCTCGACCTCGGAGGCTACGAGGCAGCGGTGCGATTCACCGAGGCGTGCCGGCTGGTCACGCACGCCGTGTCGCTCGGCGGCGTCGATTCACTCGTGCAGCATCCGGCCTCGCTCACGCACCGTCCGGTTGAGGCGAGCGCAAAGCCGCACGCCGGCGTGGTGCGGCTCTCGATCGGCCTCGAGCACGTCGACGATCTGACCGACGATCTGATCGCAGCACTCGGCTGAGCTGGCAGGGCTCAGCGGTGTCCGAGCCGCTTGCGCAGCAGATCGATCCGGGACTGTAACTGCGTAACGCTCGCCTGCGCGACCGCGGGGCCACCGCATGCGCTGCGCAGTTCGGCGTGCACGAGACCATGCGGCTGACCGGTGTTCTTGGAGTAGAGGCCGACCAGGCTGTTCAGCAGGCTGCGCTGCTCCTTGAGCGTGCGGTACAGCGGGGCGGGTGGGCGCCCTGTCGCCTCGCCCTCGCGTGGTGTCGGCCGCGACGCGGCGCGTTTGGCCTGCCTGGCCTGTCGGTGTCGCAGTAGCTCGTGCACCTGGTCCGGCTCGAGTAGCCCGGGGATGCCGATGAAGTCGAGCTCTTCCTCGGTGCCGGGCTCGGCGTGGTCCCCGAACTCCGTACCGTCGTAGACGACGCGGCCGAAGGTGGCGTGCGAGTCGAGAGCCTCGAACGCGAACTCGTTCGTGAGCGCATCGGATGCCTTCTCCTCCCGGTTCGCGGCATCCATCATGTCGTCGTCGAGGATCTGATCCTCGTCGCCGGAACGCAGCCGGTCGAGCGCGTGGTCGCGCTCAAGTTCGAGCCGGTGCGCAAGCTCGGTGAGCATCGGCACGTCGGGCAGGAAGACGGATGCCGTCTCGCCGCGCCTGCGCGCCCGCACGAACCGGCCGATCGCCTGCGCGAAGAACAGCGGCGTCGCCGCGCTGGTCGCGTACACGCCGACCGAGAGCCGTGGCACGTCGACGCCCTCGGAAACCATGCGGACGGCGACCATCCACTTGTCGGCGCTCTCGGCGAAGGCAGCGATCCGTTCGCTCGCCTCCTTCTCGTCCGAAAGCACGACCGTGACGGGTTGTCCGCTGAGTTGGCGCAGAATGTCGGCGTATGCGCGGGCCGCGGTGCGGTCGGTGGCGATCACCAGTCCGCCGGCATCCGGGACCGCGGCGCGCACCTCGTCAAGGCGCCGATTCGCCGCGCTCAGCACCGCAGGAATCCATTCGCCCTTGGCATCCAGTGCGGTGCGCCAGGCCTGTGAGGTGATGTCCTTCGTGTTGCCCTCGCCGAGCCGCGCCTCCATCTGCTCGCCATCGGCGGTGCGCCAGCGCATGTGGCCCGCGTAGACCATGAACATCACCGGTCGCACGACGCCGTCGGTCAGTGCCCGGCCGTAGCCGTAGGAGTAGTCGGTGCGGGAGGTGCGGATGCCCTGCTCGTCGGGCAGGTAGGTGACGAACGGGATCGGCGCGGTGTCCGATCGGAACGGCGTGCCGGTCAACGCCAGGCGGCGGGTCGCCGGTTCGAAGGCATCCCGGATGGCGTCGCCCCAGCTGAGCGCGTCGCCGCCGTGATGCACCTCGTCCAAGATCACCAGGGTGCGAGAGGCCTCGGTGATCTCCCGGTGCAGGCTTGCGCGGGCGGCGACCTGAGCGTAGGTGACGGCGACGCCGCGGTAGTGCCTGCCGTAGCGGCCGTCGGCGTTGCGAAACGTGGGGTCGAGTCGCAGCCCGACCCGCTCGGCGGCCTCGGCCCACTGACGCTTGAGATGCTCGGTCGGTGCGACGACCGTGACGCGTTCGACCACGCGGCGCGAGAGTAGTTCGATCGCCAGTCGCAGAGCGAACGTCGTCTTGCCCGCGCCCGGCGTCGCCGCGGCGAGGAAGTCCCGCGGCTCGGTGGCGAAGTACGCATCAAGCGCCTCGGCCTGCCAGGCGCGCAGCTTTCCTGCCGTTCCGCGGGCGGCGCGCTCCGGGAACGCGGGCGACAGGTGCTCGACGGCGAACGTACCGATCGGTGCCCGCGCCGGGGCGTTGGACGCCGGCTGCAGCTCGTCTGAGATCGGATTGCTCACTTGACACAACTGTACCGGCGCCGTCCGACATGCCCTGCCCGCGTGCGCCGCACCGACGTTGACTCGTAAGAGAATCGCGTTTTGCCGGCGACATTCCCCGACTCTCTTACGAGTCAATTGAGGAGAACGGAAAGTGGGCGAGACGAGTGACGGGCAGAATGGGGAGTATGACGGCACAGCATCCCTGGTCCCGGTACGTGGCGATCGGCGACTCGTTCACGGAGGGCATCGGTGATCCTGAGCCGGAGAGCCCGGGCGGGCATCGTGGATGGGCCGATCGGGTCGCCGAAGTGCTGAGCGGCAAGACCGACGACTTCGCCTACGCCAACCTGGCCGTGCGTGGCAAGCTGATCCGGCAGATCGTCGACGAGCAGGTCGAGCCGGCGCTGCGGCTTCGGCCCGACCTGATCACGATCTCGGCGGGCGGGAACGACGTGATCCGCCCTGGCACAGACCCGGACGAGATCGCCGCCGAATTCGACACCGCCGTTACCCGGCTGAGCGCCGACGGTGCCACGATCGTCGTGTTCACCGGTGTCGACGTCGGCTTCTCCCCCGTGTTCCGCGGCATCCGTGGCAAGGTTGCGATCTACAACGAGAACGTGCACCGGATCGCCGTGAAGCACGACTGCATCGTCGCCGATCAATGGGCGCTGACCGAGATCCAGGATCAGCGGATGTGGGCGCCGGACCGGTTGCACCTGGCCCCGTTGGGCCACCACACCGTGGCGCGCATGGTGCTGGCCGCGCTCGGGGTCGACAACGACCTGCAGCCCCTGGAGCCGGAGCCGGTGCAGCCGCGCTCATGGCGACAGGCGCGCGTCGAAGACCTCTCCTGGGCACGCGAGTATCTGGTGCCGTGGGTGATCCGTCGCATCAGGCACCAGTCATCCGGGGACCACATCACGCCCAAGCGTCCTGACGCCGGCCCGTTCGCCGTGGCCGACATCCCGCCGGGCGGCGCGAACACCTAGAGGAACAGATCCAGCGGATGCGACATGCGCCACCCCAACCCGGGGTCGTCCACTGGATGCGTCACCGTGAGCGTTCGCGTGATCGAAGCGTGGCCCGCGCTGTGGAAGGTCACGGAGCCGAGGTCATCACCCGGCTGTGCGGCCTGAACAGGCCGGCTGCGCACCGTGACGGTGACGGGGGTGTCCGAGAACACCACGGTGCTCGCGGGCTTCGTTGTCGTCAGCCTGGCGCGCTGCCCCCACGCGGTCGTGTACGTGCCGAACGACGTCGTGGCCGTCGCCAGCGTGACGCTCCGGTAGGCGCTCGTGACGCTTGTGACGAGTTTCGGCACGGCGCTCCACAGGTCATCGTACGAGGCGGCGCCGAGCACGACACCGACCACAGTGACGTGCGTGCCGCCGACGGTCTTCTTGGCGGAGAACAACAGGCAGTGCCCGGCCTGATCCGTCCAGCCGGTCTTGACGCCGTCGATGCCGGCGACGCCGAGCACCTTGTTGCCGTTGTGGACGAGACCGGCGCCCGGCAGTTCGGCGCTCTTCGTCGACACGATGCCGGCCAGCACGGGGTTCGCCAGCACGAGCTTGCCGATGCCGACCAGATCCGACGGCGACGAGACCGATCCGGGGTCGAGGCCGGAGGCATCCGTCACCTTCGTGTGGCCGAAGCCGTGCGCGGTCAGCCAGGCGCCCGTCGCGCGCAAGAATGCCGAGGTCGAACCATACGCCCAGATCGCCAGTGAACGGGCGTAGTTGTTCGCGCTCGGCAGCAGCATCGCCGTGAGCGCCTGCCGCTCGGTGAGCTTGTCGCCGGCGGCGACCGGCGCCCACGACCCGTCCTCCGCCCAGACCTGCTGCAGGATCTTCTCGTCCGCGTCAGTGAAGGTGATCGTCGGCCCACTCTTGCCTGTGGCGATCGGCTTCTTCTGCAGCACGACCAGCGCCGTGACGGTCTTGGTCATGCTGGCCATCGGCACGGATGCCGTGCTGCCGTGCTGTGCGATCAGCCCGGCGGAGCCGACGGCGCCGATCGCTCCGCTGCCCCAGGACGGCCAGGCCGGCTGCACCGCCTGCTGGATGATCTTCGTGGGTGCCGGGGATGCCGCGGCGGCGGCCGGAAGCGGAGCGATCGCCGCAGCGAACGTGTAGAGCGCAGCGAGGACGACGATGCCCAGCGCACCGAACACGACCGTGCGTCGACGCCGGTAGACACGGCGGCGGCGCGCGGCAGCACGCGCTCGTTCCCTGTCGGCGGCGCGTGACGCGTCGGTGTCGGGCGGAGTCACGGGGGTGGGCACCACGACATGATAGGCGCCGGCGGGCTCGACTTGCTGGATCAGAGCCGGGAAGCCGGCTCTCCGGCGCGCACGGCGTAGAGCGCGACCGCGCTCGCGGATGCCACATTCAGCGAATCGACCCCGTGCAACATCGGGATCGTCACGACCGCGTCGGCGGATGCGAGCGCGCGTCGGCTGAGGCCGTCGCCCTCGGTGCCGAGCACGAGTGCAATGCGCTCCGGTGCGTTCGCCGCGAATGCGTCCAGTGTGATGGCGCGATCGTCGAGCGCCAGCGCGGCGATCGTGAACCCGGCATCGTGCAGCAGCTGGGCGGCGTGCGGCCACGGGGGCAGCCGCGTCCACGGCACCTGCAGCACGGTTCCCATGCTCACCCGCACGCTGCGCCGGTAGAGAGGGTCGGCGCAGCGCGGCGTGACTAGCACCGCGTCGGCGCCGAGCCCGGCTACGGAGCGGAAGATCGCACCCACGTTGGTGTGGTCCACGACGTCTTCGAGCACCACGACGCGGCGGGCGTCGGCGAGCACAGCCGCAACGGGTGGCAGCTCCGGTCGGTGCATGGCTGCGAGAGCCCCGCGGTGCAGGTGGTAGCCGGTCAGCTGCTCGAGCACCGAGGCGTCGCCGACGAACACGGGGACGTCGTCGAAGCCGCTCAGCAGCGGCTCGACGTCGGTCAGCCAGCGTTTCTCCAGCAGCACCGATCGCGGGCGATGGCCGGCCTCGATCGCCCGGGCGATCACCTTCGTCGACTCCGCGATGTAGAGGCCACCCGCCGGCTCGCTCACCCGGCGCAGCGCGACGTCCGTCAGTCGCGAGTAGTCGTCGAGCCCGGGAAGATCGAGCGAGTCGATGGGTGTGATGCGCACTCCCCCAGCCTGCCAGGGTTCGGAAACAATTCGGAAAACTGAGACGTTTAGACTCACGGACGGGAGGTGCGATGACGACCGTGGCGCAACCGGATGCCGTACTGGAACGGGCCATCGAACTGTTGCGGGTGCCGCGGCTGGCCGCGCTCACCGGTGCGGGCATCAGCACCGACTCCGGCATTCCCGACTACCGCGGAGAGGGCGCGCCGAAACGCACGCCGATGAGCATCCAGCAGTTCCTAGGCGATGTCGAGGCGAGGAAGCGCTACTGGGCCGGCAGCCATCTGGGCTGGGAGCGCTTCCGTGCCGCTGAGCCGAACGACGGCCACGCCGCTCTCGCGCGGCTCGAGGCCGGGGGCATCCTCACCGGGATCGTCACACAGAACGTCGACGGTCTGCACCTGCGCGCCGGCTCGCGCCGCGTCGTGCCGCTGCACGGCACCATGGACCGGGTGCTGTGCCTGGACTGCGGGCAGGTCTACGTGCGCGACGACATCGCGCACCGCATGCAGGCGGCGAACCCGTGGCTCGGCAGGCCGGAGTCGATCGTGATCGCGCCGGATGGCGACGCCGAGATCGCGGATGCCTCGCGCATGGAGATTCCGGCCTGCACGGTCTGCTGCGGCCGGTTGAAGCCCGACGTGGTGTTCTTCGGCGAGCTCGTGCCGGTCGAGCGCTTCGCCGAAGCACGTGCGATCGTCGACGGCGTCGACGCGCTGCTCGTCGCCGGCTCGTCGCTCGCGGTGAACTCGGGGATCCGGCTGCTCGAGCAAGCGCGTCGACGGCGCATTCCGATCGTGGTCGTCAACCGGGGCGCGACCAAGGGCGACACCCGGGCGACGATTAAGCTGGATGCCGGAACCTCCCCGACTCTGACGGCGATCGCCGACGAACTGGCCGGCTGACGGGACGCCGGCCGCGAAAGGACTTTTCACGTGACGCGACTCGCTCTGGTCAGGCACGGACAGACCGACTGGAACCTGCAGCGTCGCATCCAAGGAACAAGCGACATTCCGCTGAACGACACCGGACGGGCCGAAGCACTCACGACAGGACGCGCACTCGCGGCGCACGCCCGTGCCGGGCATGCGTGGCATCGCGTCGTGGCCAGTCCGCTCGAGCGGGCGATGGAGACCGGAAGGATCATCGCGAAGGAGATCGGGCTCGACCTGCCCATGCCGTTGCCCGGCCTCGAAGAACGCCGTTACGGGGAGGCGGAGGGGCTCACCGGCGAGGAGATCCTCGCGCGCTTTCCCGACGGAGTCGCCGTTCCCGGGCAGGAGACCCGCGAACACGTGGTGCGGCGAGCCCTTGCCGCACTGCGGGGCATTAGCGTACAGACGGGAGCGGACGACGGCACTCCGGTCGAGGAGTCGATCATCGTCGTCAGTCATGGCGGCGTGATCTCCTCGCTCGTGCGCCATCTCACCCAGGGCGCGCTGCCGATGCCCGGCGACGTGATCGCCAACGGGTCCGTGCACGAGTTCGAACTGCGTGACGGTGAGCTGACCCTCGGCCGATTCAACCTCGGTCCGGACGATTACGACCTGTTCACCGCCGCCGTCTCGTAGCGCGGCGCCCCGCCCGCCCGACGGTCGCCGTCAGCACGGTCAGCAGATGCCTCGCCGAGCCCGCCCACGTATACGCCGCTGCCGCCTCGGTCGCCCGCGCCGACGCATCCGCCCAGTGCTGGGGGTCCTCCAGCTCGCGGACGCGCTGCACGAGCTGCGCCGGCTCATCCGGATCGAAGAACAGTGCTGCGTCGCCGCCGATCTCCCGGAAGATCGGGATGTCGCTGACGATCACGGGGGTGCCGAGGCGCATCGATTCCACCAGGGGGATGCCGAATCCCTCGTCGTGCGATGCGGACACCAGCGCGGTCGCCCTGGCCAGCTCCTCCGCGTATTCCTCGTCGCTGGCCCCGTTGTGGAACACGACGGCGGTATCCGGAGCGAGAGCGGTCAGCCGCTCGCGCTCGGCATCGCCGATCCGGCTCATCAGGTGCAGCTCATATCCCGGCAGCGCCGCGATCGCGCGCACCAGCGTATCCACGTTCTTGTATGGCATGAACGAGCCCATGTAGACGAGACTGCGCGTCGATGGCGCCGTTCGGGTTTGCGCGTGCGACAGGCCGGCGGGCGGTTCGTCCGCCGCGTTCGGCACCACGCTGATCGGGCGACGGGTGAGGTGGTGCTCGGCGATCAGCTCGCGCGTGGTCTGCGAGACCGTCACGACGGCATCCGCGCGGTTCAACAGGGCGCGCTGCGGCCACCACGCCAGGTGGTACAACCGCCACAGCAGCCGGATCGGCCAGGCGAGGTCGCGCGGCGGCGTGCGGTGCCGGTAGTAGATCAGGTCGTGCACCGTCAGCACCAGCCGGTAGCGGCGGCCGAACGAGCCCATCGTCTGCATCGGCGTGAAGACGACGTCCGGGTTCAGCCGGTTGACCTGCCGGGCGACCAGCGGCTCGAGCGCGCTGGTCGGCGCGGAGACGAGTTCCCACGGCAGGTCGGGAAGCAGCTCGAGTTGCCGATGATCGTTGATCAACATGGTGAGTGGATGCAGCTTCGCCAGTTCTGTCACGAGGCCGGCCGTGAAACGGCTGATGCCGTCGTGCCGGCCGATCCGGGTGTAGCGGCAGTCGAAGACGATCCTCACGACGTGCGCTCCGTCGCCGCGGGCGCGTCGAGGTCGGCCAGAAAGTCGCGCAGTGCCGCGGCGGCGGCGACGGGCGTCTCGTAATGGATCAGATGTCCGACGCCGTCGATCACCGTCAGGCGCGCGTCGGGGAACACGCGGACCAGCTCGTGCTGCGCGGACAGCGGCGTGATGTCGTCGTTGGCGGCGGCGATCAGCAGCGTCGGCTGACCGATGTGCGCCGCGTACTCGCGCACGTCGTGCGACACGGATGCGCGGAACGCCTCGAGCACGACGGACCGGTCGTCGAAGGCGCTGAAGAACCGGTCATGCTGATCGTGGATCCATCTGCGCAGCGTGCGGTCGCGCGTCTTGGCCATCGCCATGCTCATCACGCGCACGATGAGGCGGTTGCGCAGCAGCGCGAAGCCGAGTGGAGAAGGCAGCGCCGACGAGAGCCAGTAGTAGAAGACCGCGAGCTGGGTGAACACGCCGCGAGGACCCTCGAGCGCTGGCGCGGCGATGGGGTTCACGAGCACGACCGCTCGGGGATCGAGGCGGTCCGGCGCGTCACGCTGTGCGACCGTCGCGGCGACGACGATGGAGCCGAACGAGTGACCGAGCACGCACACCGGGTCGGTCGCATCCAGCCCCGCGACGAAACCGCGCAGCCAGCGCGCGTAGCCGTCGATGTCGTGTCGCGCGTTCGCCAGCGGCGTGGATGAGCCGAACCCGGGCAGGTCGGGCGCGATGATGTGGAAGCCGTGGAGTTGAGCGACCACCGGCTCCAGTCCGTGATGGTCGCCGCGGAATCCGTGCACGAACACGAGCGTGACGCCTGCTCCGGGGACGCCGTACTCCCAGTAGTGCGTGGAGCTGCCCAGTACGTTCATCGTGCGTTCCCGCACGTCGATGCTGGCCAGCGCGTCGGCATACGGCGACGGAACGAAGGCGGTGTCGATCATCGCCGTCCAGTCTAGGTCTCGGCAGATGCGCTTGATGCGCTGTGCGGTCTCGACCGCACGAGAATGGGCCTGGACACACACCAGGGGTATCACCATAGACTCGTACGAATGCAACCGCTTGCAATCGATGCTGTACTCGATGCCGAAGGAGAGCCGTGAGCTTCACCGCCCCCATCCAGTTGCCCGGGCTGACGCTCGATCCGCACTGGTATCGCCGCGCCGTGTTCTACGAGGTCATGGTGCGGTCCTTCGTCGATAGCAACGGCGACGGCTCCGGTGACCTGCAGGGGCTGATCTCCAAGCTCGACTATCTGCAGTGGCTGGGCATCGATGCGCTGTGGCTGCCGCCCTTCTTCACCTCGCCGCTGCGCGACGGCGGTTACGACGTCTCGGACTACCGCACCATCCTGGACGAGTTCGGATCGCTGGACGAGTTCCAGGACCTCGTCACCAAGGCGCATGAGCGCAACATGCGGGTCGTGATCGATCTGCCGTTGAACCACACCAGCGACCAGCACGAGTGGTTCCAGCAGTCCCGGCAGGATCCGGATGGCCCGTACGGCGACTTCTACGTCTGGAGCGACACCGACGAGAAGTGGCCGGACATCCGGATCATCTTCACCGACACCGAAGACTCGAACTGGGCGTTCGACTCGGAACGGCGCCAGTTCTACTTCCACCGGTTCTTCTCGCATCAGCCGGACCTGAACTTCAACAACCCCGCGGTGCACGAGGCGGTTTTCGACGTCGTGCGGTTCTGGCTCGACATGGGGGTTGACGGCTTTCGATTGGATGCCATCCCCTACCTGTACGAATCCGACGAGGGCAACGGCGAAGGAGAGCCTCCGACTCACGAGTTCATCAAGGAACTGCGTGCCATGGTCGACCGCGATTATCCCGGGCGGGTGATGATCGCCGAGGCGAACCAGTGGCCGCGGGAGGTCGCCGCATTCTTCGGGACCGAGGAGGAGCCGGAGTGTCACATGGCGTTCGACTTCCCGGTGATGCCTCGCATCTTCTACTCGCTGCGCACGCAGAACGCCGACGAACTCGTCCAGGTGCTCTCCGAGACCACAGACATCCCGGACGGCGCCGGCTGGGGCGTCTTTCTGCGCAACCACGACGAGCTCACACTCGAGATGGTCAGCGAGGAGTACCGGCAGGCGATGTACGGCTGGTATGCGTACGACCCGCGGATGCGTGTGAACGTCGGAATCCGCAGGCGGCTGGCACCGCTGCTTGACAACGCGCGGCCGGAACTCGAACTCGCGCATGCGCTGTTGTTCTCACTGCCCGGCAGCCCGTTCCTGTACTACGGCGACGAGATCGGGATGGGAGACAACATCTGGCTCCCCGACCGTGACTCGTCGAGGACGCCGATGCAGTGGACGCCAGACCGCAACGCCGGCTTCTCCGGCGCCGACCCGGGAAAGCTTTTCCTACCCGTGGTGCAGTCGCTCGTCTACCACTTCAACCAGGTCAACGTGGAGGCGCAGCTGGCGCAGTCGCGATCGCTGCTGCACTGGGTGCGCAACGTGATCTACGTGCGCAAAGCGCATCCTGTGTTCGGGCTCGGTTCCATTCGCGTGCTGCCGACCGATCACCAGTCCGTGCTCGCGTTCGTCCGCTCGTACCCAGGCAGCGGATCCTCGTTCGGCGATCAGCGCGAGGACGTGCTGTGCGTGTTCAGCTTCGCGCACAACCCGATCTCGGTGAGCCTGGAGGCTCCCGAGTTCGCCGGGGCGACGCTGTACGACCTGTTCGGCGGCGGCCGCTTTCCGACGGTGGCCGACGATGGCCGGTTCTCGCTCACGCTGGGCACGCAGAGCTTCTACTGGCTGCACGTCGAGCCCGCCCGGTGACGCTCCCTCCCCATCGCGTCCGCCCGGTGACGGTGGCTGCCTCTAGGCTCGTGCCATGAAGCAGTGGCATGACGAGCTGGGCGTATTCGATCTGGAGACCACGGGCGTCGACACCGAGACGGCGCGGATCGTCTCGGCGCACGTCGGAGTGCTGGACGGCGTCGGCGACGTGGTCGAGCGGCTCGACTGGCTCGTCGATCCCGGCGTGGAGATTCCGGCGCAGGCGACAGCGGTCCACGGCATCACGACGCACCGGGCACAAGCTGAAGGGCGACCGGCGCCTGCTGCTGTCGGCGAGATTGTCGCTGCCCTGCGCACACTGCTGAACCGTGGCATCCCGATCGTGGCGTACAACGCGCCGTACGACCTGACGTTGTTGAACAGGGAGGCGCGGCGGCACGGGATCGCGCCGCTGTCCGAACCGGCGCCGATCGTCGACCCGCTGGTGATCGACAAAGCGGTCGACAAATACCGTCGCGGCAAGCGCACGCTCGAAGTGACAGCGGGCTTCTACGGGGTCTCGCTGGTCGGTGCGCACGACGCCGGCGCAGACGCGATCGCAGCGGGCCGCGTCGCGCAGGCGATCGCGCGCGCCTATCCCGCCGAGCTGGGCATCGATGCGGCCGAGCTGCACCGGTTGCAGGTGCGGTGGTGCGCCGAGCAGGCCGAAGACTTTCAGGCCTACATGCGCCGGGTGAAAGATCCGGCGTTCATCACCTCGGGGGCGTGGCCGGAGCGCTGAGGGCGCTGGCAGCGCCGCGTCGACCGGTCGAGAGTGCGAAGGCGCTGGGCAGAGCGTGCGCGAGGACCGTCAGAGCGCGCACGAAGGGGCGACCGGCCGCAGCCGATCGCCCCGAGGTCTCGTCGGCCTACTTGCCGAAGTTCTTGAAGCGCTGGTTGAACTTCTCGACGCGACCGGCCGAGTCCATGATGCGCTGCTTGCCGGTGTAGA
>Ga0164242_10005788_pt1 | contig 13704 bp, 4 predicted proteins | sample OricomgcompostMG_FD_108783 | JGI IMG/M metagenome (GOLD analysis project Ga0164242, IMG submission 108783) | Miracle-Growth compost microbial communities from Emeryville, California, USA - Original compost - Miracle growth compost (MG) ...
CTCGACCGGGTCGGCGTAATCGGAATCGACCTCTCCCCCGGTCGCGACCTTGTAGAGGTCGGCGGCGAACTCGGAGGCGTGGAAGTTGCCGGTGGCCACGTCGTCGTGCGGCTGGAGCACCTCGCGCCAGGGGCGGAGCCCCGCAGCCTCGGGATTGTCGACCGCGGCCTTCAGAACCTTCTTGTCGTCCTTGTCGGCCGTCACACGGCGCAAGTTCAACCGGATGGCGCGGACCTCGTCCGCCTCCTTAGCAGCGCCGATCAGCTTCAGGAGTCGCTCGCCGGTGTCGAGCGCTCGGTAGGCGTCGTCATCGGTAAAGGTTCCGTTGTGCGCCCACTCGTTGCGCACCTCGCGAAGCTCACTGGCAAACGTCTCACCGGCGCGGCCAATGGCCTCGTTGAAGGGGTACCACCCCGGCTTGAACCCCGCGGTGATGTTGCCCTCGGTGAGGATCCTGAACTGCACCTGGGGATCGAGCGCGTCGTAGGTCTTGGTCGACGGCGCACCGTTCTTACTGTCCTTCGCCTGCACCAGCTTGGTCCAGACGGCGCCCAGTGAGGGGTCGCCCTGGCCGACGACGGTCGAGATGAAGTCGTCGAGTGCCGGCGCGAGCACCTGGAACATGCGGTCGATGCGGTCGCGGTTACTTAGCGCCATGTCAGTCATCCACCTCGTCGAAGTCGAACGCGCCCTGCGCCGCAGTGGGCTTCCGCGCCCTGCGCGCTGCTTCCAGAATCTCCGGCCAGCTTGTGACCAGGTTGTTGAAACTCAGTGCGTCCTTGGTCCATCCATTGCCTTCGGCGATGCGGAAGAGAAGGTGCGCCAGCTCCTTCACCAGATCCGCATTGACCGCACCGTCGGGCCGGCTGAGCGCCGCTCGTAGGAAGTCCCCCGCGGGCGCGATGCCATCGCGCTCGAGGACCTTGATCAGGTGGTGGAGCGCCTCCCAGTTACTGGTGTGCGCATCCTTGAGGACGTCGTAGGTCCAAGGCAGTTCCGATGGTGCGGTCAACTGAACGTTGCCAGCACGACTAGAGAGAATTTCGTCGCGGTCCAGGACATCCACACTCGTGTTTCTAGCCCGCGCGAGATTGTCAGCATCACCGAACTTGCCGACGCCATAGCCGTGCTGCCGGTACCACCCAAGTGCGAACCTCGAGGTTGCGTCGAAGTCGCCCTCCTGCTCGTTTAGTACCTGATCAAGGATCTCGTTGATCCGTTCCAACGCCGCACGGACGGTCATCTTGGTGCCGTCTGGCTCCAGCACGGCTCCGTAGCGACTGAACACAGCCATCCCCGGGCCAATGGCCGCCTGCGGGAGATCCACGGGGGCGACCTGCCCCTGTTGCAAGCTGCGCAGCGCGGCCGGCAGTTCCGCTTCAAGAGCCCCAATGAAGCCCCGCCTGTCGGTGGTTGCGGCGTCCGCAGGGCGCGGTCGAAGCGACAGCACGATCGAGGACGCGAGGGCGTTGGTCCCTTGACCAATGGATCGTGCCTCGCGCTCGCTACGGACTGGCCACGTCGACGTGATCGCCCAGCCAGAGCGGATCATTCCCTCCAGGAGGGTCTCCCAACCCGAGGAGGTCTTTCCCTTCGCACGACTCGCGGGCTCGCGGTATGCGTAATAGACCGTCATCGGGAAGTCCGGCGAAGCCTCTGCCCGTGCACGAGCGAAAACCTCGCGGAACCCCTTCTCGAAGAAGTCTTTCGCTTGGTCCGGGCCGCCATGCCGGTACGGATTGGCGACAAGCTCCGACGCCTTCGGCGTGAGAAGGGTGCCGAGAAGATCCGGATACACATCCCTGAGGGACCTGCGGAGCCACACGTAGAAGAAGTCTGCGAGCGATGCGTAATCAATGTTCGCGTAGTAGGGCGGATCAGTACTAATGACCCTGCCCGCAAAGTTCGCGACCCGCGCGTCCTCCTGCTTCGCGTTACCGGTCGCCCCGGTCGGGGCCATGTCAACCGAGCGGGCTACCCACTCGACGTGCGACAGGAAGTTGCCCACGGAGGATGAAAGCGGATTGATCTCGACGAAGTCCCAGGTCATGGGAATCGCCTGCTTGGAAAAGGTGTGGGTGACGCCTTCAATCACGGGAATCCAACCGCAGATGCTCGAACTCCAGTCGGCGAGCTTCGATACTGCGAAGGCCAAATACGTAGCGACGGCGTCGGCGTACTCCTCAGCGCCACCGTCACTGACCACTCGCTTTCGAGCTTCGCCAACGAGATCAGCGAACGTGGTGAGCGCCACAAGTTGACGAGCCGTGAACAGGTCCGCGAATGAAGAAAGGCCGTATTGCGGAGTCCAAAGGTTGCGCGGATCGTGGCTGAGCTCTTGGGTGGGAACGTCCTTAGGCCGCTCCACCGCAGCAGCAGCCGACTGCTCGGCGCTCGGCGGGTAGTAGTCGCGCCGCCGTTGGCCTTCGGCGACGACGGCCACCAGCATCTGACCGAGCCGACCTGCCAGGCCTTCGGCCTTGATCAGGTCGGTTGGAATGTTCGCTTCGCACGAGAGGCATGTGGCCCCCAACTTCCCCGCCATGGTCGGCGGAATGCTGGGACCAGCCTTAGAGACGCGGATCTCGAAATCGACCCGGAGTCCAGAATGGTGTGCCGGGTCTCCCACCACCTTTGGCTGGACGAACGCCTCCCGGCCCTTCTTCTTTCCGAGCCACCAGGACTTGATCAGCGGGACATCGATTCCGCATGCAGGGTTTGGGCAGCGAACGGATCGCGCCCAGATCCATCCCACGACGGTCTTGCGCTCGATGGTCGGATACAGATGTCCGATCCGCTCCACGGCGACATCTCGCATCCACTCCCCATAGGCGCGAACGTCCGCGGCGAGCCCGGCCGGTCCGACCCAGGAGCGAATCTGCGAGTCCGCTAGGCCTGGAAACACCGGCGGCTTGGAGCTGAACCTCGGCGGAAGCTCGATCAATGCCTTGTTGATGAGAACCGGAACCGGATTGAGGTCGGAGGCGCTTGACGGCAACCCCAAACGCTGAGCCTCGAGGGGGATGCTCCCGCCTCCAGCGAATGGGTCGATCACCTCGGGGATCTGGCCACCAGTCGATCGCAGAATCTCGTCGTGCGCTTCGCGCATGAGCTCGTGATCGTCAGTGTTCTCCCACTTGACCATCCGGGCAATAAGTGCGTGCAGCCGCTCACGTTCGCGGCGTTGGAGCTCCTCGGTCGGGAACCGCTCAGGATCCGAACTGGGATCGTCAACCATCTGAGCGAACAGAACCGCACGTGCTGCGGCGAGGGGACGGCGTGCCCACCACAGGTGCAGTGTCGCTGGATGGCCCTTCCGCGGAACCGACTTCTCGTGAGCGGACTCCCGGTTGATCGCCTCCAGCGGCAAAGCCACCTCGATTAGCTTGCGCTTGTGCACTACTTCCTCGACCTTCCGTGCCCGATGACGGGCAAACCTCACCGCTGGTGCGGCGCGTGATGATGCGTTCAGAAACTTACCGTCGGGGCCCGACAGATGGACCGGAACGAAAGTGAATGGTGGGGCCAGTCGGCTCAGAACGGCTGGGAGCCCTTCGCCCAGGTCTTCGCCCAGTCACCGCGGATGCCGGTTGCCTCGAAGTCTCCGAGGTCGGTGGTGGCGAACGGGTCGTCGAGGTAGCGGACCTCGTCGTACTGCGCGCCACGCGGGTCGACCTTGACGAGGGCGAGGCGGTACCTCGGAACCGCGTTCTTGCCCGTCATGACCTCGTTGTGGGTGACGAAGAAGTCCTTGGCGCCCTCGATGCGGGCTTTGACCTCGATCCGGTAGGTGTCGCCGTTCGCGTCGGTCGAGAGGATGTCGAAGCCCTTGTTGTTGAAGGCCTGCTCGATGGGCTTGCGGCCCAGCTCACGTTCGCGGGCCATGACGAGGTCGACGCCGCGGCGCTCGATCTCCTTGGTCTCCTTGGCGTGCATGGGTGCGGTCGGCGGGATCTCGCCCTCGAGCATGGCGATGGGCAGGACGAGCGCGGCGGTCACGATGTGCGGCGGCTTGGTCGACATGAGCTGCTGCTGGTCGAGCAGCGCGAGTCGCTTGCGGAGCCTGGAGTCCAGCTCGACGGCCTTGCGGTTGAGACTGTCGGAGGACTCCTTGGGCTTCTCGCCCCTCTGCTCCTTCTCCGACGCCACGGCGGCGTCGAGCAGCAGGCGCTCCGTCTCGGCGCTGAGGCGCTTGGTGACCAGGTCGCGCGCCTTCTGGAGCTCGGCGAGCCGTCGCGGTTGGACTTCGGCGAGGTATTCGGGGAGCTGGTTGGCGATGATCCAGCTCATTGCCTTGTCCTCCGCGTCACCCAGCCAGGGCATCGCGCGCGCGGCGTCGGTCACCGGGCTCGCCGGCGCGGCGACGCAGTCGAGGTAGGGCGCAGGCCCGGCGGGGCTCACGGTGCCGTAGCTGTCGACGTAGGCGTACCCGAAGCGTCGGGCGACGGACTCCCCTGTCGCGTCGGCGACCTCTTCGACGACCCCGACGAGCAGCTGCGGCTCCTCCAGGGTCGCCGAGACAAGTACCGTGCCCTGGTTGAGCGCGCCGCCGAAGTGCCTGATGGCTTCGTCCATGACCGCGTCGTGCAGGGGATGCCCGGGCGCGAGCAGGTCGGCGCGAGGGAGGTCGTCGGGCTGGACGTGGCTGAGGTCGAAGGTGACGCGGTCGTACTTGGTGGCGATCGGTCCGGTGCCGGCCGAGCGGATGTGCTGGGGGACGTTGGGGATCTCGTATCGTCTTTGCTCGCGTTTGACGATGCGCCCGCCGAGCTTGGTGAACGCCGCTTTGAAGGCGAGCTCGATGTAGTGCGGTTGGAGCCGGCGGGCTCGGGCGTCGTCCATGGCGGCACGGAGCGCGTGGAGGTCTGCTTCGGCGAGGTTCTCCGTGGCCAGTGCTCGCTCGTCGAGGAGTTCCTTGAGTCCGTCGCCGACGGAGGCGTCGATGACCTGGTGCATCTTGGCCTTCACGTCGGGGCGTTCGCCGTACTGGATGGCGTCGAGGAGGAGAGTGCGCAGCGGGGTGTCGTTGAAGGCCTCGCCGAGGACGTCGAAGACCTTGCCGCCGTAGGTCTCGCGCATCTGGTCGAGCTTCTCGAGCAGTCGGGTGAAGACTTCGCCCTCGCGGGTGTTCGATGCGACGAGGTTCCAGAGGCGGCAAACCTCCTCCTGGCCGATGCGGTGGACGCGGCCGAAGCGCTGTTCGATGCGGTTGGGGTTCCACGGCAGGTCGTAGTTGACCATCAGGTGTGCGGCCTGCAGGTTGAGGCCCTCCCCCGCTGCATCGGTGGCGAGCAGGATCTGGCAGTCGCGGTTCTTGGTGAACTCCTCGGTGATCTGCCGCCGCTCGGCACGGCGTACGCCGCCGTGGATGGCGCGGACGGCGTCCGGCTTTCCGAGAAGGGAGCCGATCTTGCCCTGGAGGTAGTCGAGGGTGTCGCGGTGCTCGGTGAAGATGATGATCTTGCGAGGCCAGCCGTTCTTGTCGGTGACGAGCGCGTGGTCCTGGAGGATGTTGGACAGCTCGGTCCACTTGCGGTCGGTGCCGGCTTCGCGGACGCGGCGTGCGGTCTGGATGAGGTCGGCCAGCTCGAGAAGTTCGGCGTTGAGCTCTTCGACGGTCTGGGCGGCGGTAGCCGCGTCCATGACGTCTTCCTCGAGCTGCTCGAGCTCTTCGGCGTTGAACTCGTCCTCGTCGATGTCGCTGAGGTCGACGGTGGGTTCGGCATCGCGGTAGGTGCCGTTCTGGATCTCGAGCTTCTTGCGTTCCAGCCTCTCGGCGCGGCGTACGAGGCTCTTGTAGAGGGCCTCGGGGCTCGACGCGAGACGCCGCTGGAGGACGGTGAGCGCGAAGCCCACCGTGTTCTTGCGCTTGCCCCCGAGGCGCTCGGCGCGGTTCATCCCCTCGCGGACGTAGTGGGTGACCTCCTCGTAGAGGTCGTACTCCAGGGCGGTGAGCTCGTAGGGAACGGTCTCGGCGATGCGCTCGGGGAAGAGCTTCTTGCCTTCGAAGGTCAGGAGGTCTTCCTTGACCATGCGCCGCATGATGCCGCTGACGTCGGTGCTCTTCTTCTGCTTGCCCTCGAAGCGGTCCCGATCCAACAGCGTGAGGAAGAGCTGGAAGTCCTCCTCCTTGCCCGAGTGCGGAGTGGCCGTCATCAGGAGCAGGTGGCGGGTGATCTCACCGAGGAGCTCGCCCAGCTGGAAGCGCTTGGTCTTCTCCAGCTTGCCGCCGAAGTAGTGAGCACCCATGCGGTGTGCCTCGTCGACGACGATCAGATCCCACTCGGTCTCCTTGAGCTGGGCCTGGAGCTGCTCGTTGCGCGAGAGCTGGTCCATCCGCGCGATCAGGAGCGGGTTGGTCTCGAAGACGTTGAAGTTGGCCTGGGCGTCGATCAGCTGGTTGGTGAGCAGGTCGAATCGGAGGCCGAACTTGAAGAAGAGCTCGTCCTGCCACTGCTCGACCAGGCCGCCCGGGGCGATGATCAGGCACTGCTTGACGTCGTCGCGCAGGAGCAGCTCCTTGATGTACAGGCCGGCCATGATCGTCTTGCCGGCGCCGGGGTCATCTGCCAGCAGGAAGCGCAGCGGCGTGCGTGGCAGCAGCTCGCCGTACACGGCGCGGATCTGGTGCGGGAGCGGCTGGACGTCGCTCGTCGCGACAGCGAGCATCGGGTCGAACAGGCCGGCGAGGGTGATCCGCTGGGCCTCGGCGACCAGCTTGAAGTCGCTTGCACTCGCGTCGAACGCGCGGCTGCCGCTCTGGGCGATGCTCAGGCTGTCTTGGTCCTTGCGGAACACGACCTGCTGCCCGAGCCCACCCGCTGAGTTCTTGTAGGTCAGCTCGAGTGCGTCAGCGCCGTGCCACTGCGCGGCGATGACAGTGATGACCTCGGCGGGGATGAGACCGTCGATCCGCAGACCGGGCTTCAGCTCTTCAAGCTGCACGAATGGACCTCCTGGTTGACAGCCCACGAACGCTACCCGGAGGCGACGACAGTTTTGCCATCTCGCCGTATTTGTCGGTGGGCGTCACTAATCTTCACAGCGGTCGGGTCGAGTCAGCAGGAGCCATGGAACGGAACGAGCGTCAGCGCCTGAAGGGCGTGTGCGATGACGTCAGCGGCTGGGCGAAGCGCGCAGCCAAGGTCGTCGAGGAGCGCAGGCGTCTCTCCGAAGAAGCGGCGAAAGGTGCTCAGATCCTCACGGCGCGCGTGGTTGTCCGGCGCGACTCCGGAGCAGTTGCCTGGCGAACGCTGGGTCTGACGCCCGGCGACGCCGAGCTGGTCACCGCGATGGCTCGCGGCCGTCTCGTGCCGGCGTACTCCGCCGATGGCAGGCGCGCGATCGATGAGCTGACCGGCGAGGGCTTGGCGCGAGCGCTACACGATGCGAAGTCGGTACTCGGAGCACGCCGCGTGTTCTCCGGCAAGGACAAGAAGGACGCCGGCGCAAAGGCGGCGGAATGGCTCTCCGATTTCCACGCGTGGATGCAGCGCTCGATCGTCGTCGCGGAGCTGGATCGTCTGGAGTCGTGGAAGGCGGAGTCGGTGGCTGCCGTTGGCGCCTCCGCAATCTTGACCGAGCAGGTCGGGTTCGCCGCCTCGCTGGGACAGGGTGCCGAACTCCTCGAACGCCATGTGCTCGACTCGGCAGCCGTGTCGATCGCGGCCATCGACCGTGCCCTACAGCGTGAGGGCGACTTCCGAGCTGCGGTCAGCGCCGCGGGTAATGCGGTGCGTCAGGCGGAGGCACGCAAGCTCGTCGCCGAGATGCCAGTCGAGCGACTCAAGGACGCCACCAGCGGACAGCTGCGCATCAGCGCGCTCACTTCGGCCGGCATCAAGACCGTGCAACAGGTGCTCGATCACAGCGGCCGAATCCTCTCCCTGGCCGGAGTCGGCGAGACCACCGGCAATCGAATGGTGGGCGCCGCACGAACCATCTGGCAGACCACCGTGGACGAGATGCCTGTCCGGATCGACATCAAGAACCGATCGGCCGCGACAACGCAACTGCTGAAGGCGATGCGGGCCTGGGACGCGGCACGATCCATCAAGAACGCGACGACCGATCTCGAAGCCGCGGCCCTGCTCCGACCGATCACGTCCTCGCTGGACTCGACGGTTTCGCACATCGTTGTCGTGCCCGAAAGCCGCTCTATGGCCGACCTGCGGTCCGCGATCGCGGCCGTCGACCGACGCGCCTCGCTCCTCACCGGAGGCGGCAGCGCGGCACCAGGCGATCCGTGGGATGACTTCATTGCACGGCCTGCCGACTACTTCGCGATGCTGTCCGAACTCGGCTTCCTGTCCAACGACGAGGAGAAGAGCCAGGGCGACCTCCCAGCAGAGATCGTGGAAGCAATCCGCGAGGTCAAGTTAGAGACCACTCATCTCAAAGCATCGCTGCGCGGCTACCAGTCGTTCGGCGCTCGGTTCGCGATCGTGCAGCGCAAGGTGATCATCGGCGACGAGATGGGCCTGGGAAAGACGGTCGAGTCGCTCGCCGTACTCACCCACCTTCGAGCCAAGGGCTCCCACCACTTCCTCGTCGTCTGTCCGGCCGCGGTCGTGACCAACTGGATCCGGGAAGTCAGCACCAAGTCGGACCTGCGCGCGCACCGGCTCCACGGGGCGTGGCGTGACGGCTCCCTCACCTCGTGGATCCGCAACGGCGGCGTGGCGGTCACGACCTACGACAGCCTCGGTTGGTTGGAGGGCCAGATCCCCGATCGCGCGACGCCAGCATGCCTCGTGTTCGACGAGGCGCACTACATCAAGAACCCGGACGCCCAGCGCACGCGACGATCCCTCGCACTCATCCGGGGCTGCGATCGAACGATCCTGCTCACTGGTACGCCCTTGGAGAACCGAATCGAGGAGTTCCGCAACCTGGTCGGCTACCTCCGCCCTGATCTGATGGTGCGCGCGAGCGAGTTTGCTCCACGCCAGTTCCGCAAAGAGGTGGCTCCGGCGTACCTCCGCCGCAACCAGGAAGACGTCCTCACCGAGCTCCCTGACCTGGTTGAGATCGATGAATGGATGCCCTTATCTGCCGCCGACGAGCAGCACTATCGCGCCGCGGTCATGGACGGGAACTTCATGGCCATGCGTCAGGGAGCTCTGCGGGCCGGCTCAAGCTCTCAGAAGATGCAGCGCCTCCTGGAGATCGTCGAGGAAGCCGAGGAGAACGAGCGCCGCGTACTCGTCTTCTCGCACTTCCGCGGCGTCCTCGATGACATCGCGTCCCTGCTCCCGGGCAAGGTCTTCGGGCCCCTGACCGGCTCGGTCGCCGCGGCGAAACGTCAGCAGATGGTCGACGAGTTCTCGCGCGCCGGTCACGGCGCTGTGCTGGTAGCGCAGATCGTCGCCGGCGGAGTCGGGCTCAACATCCAAGCCGCGTCCGTCGTTGTGATCTGCGAGCCGCAGCTGAAGCCAACGACTGAGTGGCAGGCGATCGCTCGCTCTCGGCGGATGGGTCAGCTCGAATCGGTCCAGGTGCACCGGCTCTTGTCCGAGGAGGGCGTTGATCAACGGATCACTGAGATCCTCGCCCGGAAGAGTGAGCTGTTCGCCGAGTTCGCCCGCGTCTCCGAGACCGCCGAGAGCGCGCCCGAGGCGTTCGACATCAGCGACGCGGAGGTCGCACGGGAGATCGTCGCTGCTGAACGGGAGCGGCTGCTTGCCTGACCCGGAAGGGTCAGAGCCGGTCGATCCAGGTGTCTTCCTCACGGTCATCCCACTTCGAAGTGGTGCTCGGACCGGCCGAAGACTGCTGGCCCAAGCGCGACAACACCTGCAGCCCCTCATCGTGGGTGAGGGCGCGCAACGACTCGACGGAGCGTCCAGCGGCTGACTCGATGGCCCGCTGCCGGTCATCCATTGACGTCAGGCCACGGGCATCGAGCGCCTTCCGGAGAAGGTCCACCTGCCAGTCTGCGATCGGAGTCGGCGCGGCGGGCGTCTCAGCAGACGGAGGGCTCGGCTCGTCACCGAAGAGGGAGAGATCGTCAGACACGGCTCAACTGTAGGAGCAGACAGCGCGCAGCCGCGCAGACCTACCGGCCCGCCGCCGAACCCCGAGCGCAATGAGGCGCAGCACGACCTCGACCGCCAGCCATGAAACCTTGATGGCGTCCCACGCAAGCACGAGCACGACGAGGTTGAGCCAGCCGGGAGCACCGACGGCAACAGCCTTCGCCGCCATGTGCATGGCGGTGAGGAGTGCTGCTGCCGCGGCGAGCAGCCCAACAGCGGTTCGAATGCGTGGCGCCGCTACTCGGACGCGACGGACCAGGCGGTTCGTGGGCGCGTACATCTGGAGGAACCGGTGGGCGAGCGCCACCGCAGCGAATACGGGAAGGGCAAGCAGGAAGATCATCGGGATCCCCTTTCGTCGGATCTTCACTGCGTAGGGCACATGCGTCCTGAGCACCCTCGGCAGGGTCGGGCTTGTGGACGACGGCGCCGCGCAGCGTCCTATGGACCAGATATGGACGACCACTCGAGCGCGGGGCGCGGGCGGCTGGCGCTAGCGTGCACGCTGGTCGCAGCGCGAACTGACTGGAGCGCCCGCTGGCGGTCGCTCTCCTGCGCCAAGTTCGCGGACCGGCCACCCACTGGAAGATCGGACTCGATGCCGTAGCGGTCGCGGTAGGCAGCGATCGCGCTTACTTCGGAGAGCCACGACTCCCGGGCGCTCGGTTCGGACGGCGGTGACCCGAGGCGGCGCAGCCAGACCGGGCGCTTCTCGACCGCTTCCTCGGCGAGCGCACGGGCGCGGTCCTCGATCAGGTGCTTCCGTTCGTCGATGGCCTGCCTGTCCTCCTCGCTCATCGGACCGAGCGGCTCCGGGATGAGGCCGGCGATGAGTCGGGGCTTCATCCCACGCTTGTCTCGCGGCACCGAGGAGGCCACCTTGTCGATGCGGTAGGTCAGAACCGCTGCGACGTCCTCCGCGTCTGCGAGTCCGTGCTGGGCGACGACTCTCGGAACAAGTTGGTCGAGATCGTGGTGGTTCGCCTCGGCCCTGCGGAGCGCGGCGGCCAGCGGGCCGAATGCTGTCGACTCGGTGACGGCCTGGTGCTCCGCGTCGCTGAGTCCCGAGCGGCTGAGTAGACCGACGAAGCGGTCGTGCTGCGCATCGGCCGCGATGGTCTCGAGTTCGGCGGCGAGGCGGTCGATGCCGGCGTACGTCGCGTACTCGTCCTCCAACGTCTGGTGAGCCGATCTGCTTGCGCCGCTGTGCTGCAGCACGCCGTAGAGGACCGTTCGGGCGGAGACGTCCTCGGGCTCGGGGGTCGAGTGGCTTTCGTCGGGTTGGTCGAGAGCGACGTAGGCGGTGTTGGCATCGCGGCCGCGGGTCATGGAGACGTACAGGTTCTCGCGCGTCGTCGAGGATGTGACGACGACGTGCGCGGTGTCGACCGTGACGCCCTGCGCGCGGTGCGCGGTGATGGCGTAGCCGAGATCGACGTGCTCGGCGACGTACTCGGACGGAAGGATCGCGCTCCCCCGCCGCCGTCTCTGGTCAAGACGACGTACGACGACGGATCCGTCCTTGCGGATGTCGGTAATGCGCCAGCGGTCCCCGTTCTTCACCCAGCCGCCTCGCATCGTGCGAAGCGTTCGGTCGTTGCGGCGGGTGATGACGAGGTCTCCGACCGACGCACGTGAGCCATCGGCGAGGTCGACTTCTCGACCGTCATCGGGGCCGTCGAGCGTGACGCGTTCGGCACGCGCCCGTTCGTTCAGGGCGCGTACGGCGTGAGCTGACTCGGTCACGAGGATGCTGGCCCGTCCCGCCGACTGGTCGGACCGCCACGCCTCGTAGGCCGCGTCGAGCATCTCGTCAGTGCTGCCTTCCTGGACCCGGTGCTCGCGCGCGTAGGTTGAGATGACGGCGACGTCGCCACGGCGCAGTGCGAGCGACGCCGGCTTCTCCCAGGCGTGCTTGAAGCGGTGGATCTCGGTCAGCTCCGGGGCGTCAGGTCGCCGGTCCACCAGCAGGGCGAATGCGCCGCCGGCGTCGACGGACGACAGCTGGTAGGCGTCGCCGACCAGCAGCAGCTTCGCGCCGGCCGCTGTGGCCAAGCGGGACAACCGGTCGAGGGTCGTCGTGGCCGCGAGGGTGGCTTCGTCGACGATGACGAGCTGTCCCGGATGAAGTTGGTACGCCGGGTCGCTGCGGTCGTGCTCGAAGAGCCACTTGGTGGTGTTGTCGCAGGCGATGCCCAGATCATCGGCGAGCGTCTGTGCGGCGTTGGCCGACGGCGCGAGGCCGACGACGCTTCCCTGGCCATGCTCAGCGATCCAGGCATGGCGAAGTGCGCGCATGGTGGTCGTCTTGCCTGCGCCGGCCGGCCCGACGAGCAGGTCGAGCTGTCGCCCCGATGCGGCGATGCTCGCGACCGCGGCGCGCTGTTCTCGACTGAGCTTCGCGGCGCGGCGCGTCACGCTTTCTACGGTGACCGGGCTGGTCGTCGGGCCGCCTAGCGCGGATGCACGGTCGAGCAGCCGCGCTTCGGCGTCGAGCACGGCCTGGGAGGAGTACTTCACCGAGTGACGCGGTCGGAAGACGCTGGTGCCGTCGCCCCGGCGGAAGGCGGGTGGGCTGGCCGCGAGCTCTGGTGGCGTGAGGGCCACCGACAACTGCTCGGCCGCATCGACGATCATGCCGGCCACAGCCTCGCGGTCGCGTGTGCTCGCGAACCGGAGATCCATAGTCTGCTTCGACGCTTCGGCCATGAGGTTCCAATGACTCCAGGTCGATCGGGTGAGGCTGACCTGGCCGATGACGTCGGCTCCGAGCGCGCGGACGGCGACGAGCGGTACGTCGGCGGCTGTCAGCGGCTGAGCGCTGGACCGGCCGATGAGCGCCGCTGCCCACCGCGCGGCGCTGTCGCCGATTTGTCGCTCGGCACGCGTTCGCCACTCAGCGGTGAGGTCCCGGAGTGAGCGGATCTCCTTGGGCGGCCGTGTCGCGAGCGTTGCCTGGGCGCGCATCTCCACGATCTTCTTCGCCGAGGGCATCCGCCCGTGGGCGGCGCGGTAGGCGGCGATGAGCCGGTCCTTCTCGAGCTCGATCTCGCGGCTGCGTGAGGAGAACTCGCTGAGCAGTCCGTCGCCGACGCCGCTGATCTCCCACTGCGGATTGCGGTCCGCTCCACGCTCGCGAAACTCCCATTCGACGCCAAGATCCCGGCTCAGCCGGTCGGCGAGCACCGCGTTGTAGTGGGCCGAGAGCGCAGTCACTGATGCATGCACAGGGCGACTGTCGAGGCTGCGCCAGCGCTGGTCCCAGACCGTGAGGACCTTGTTCGATACGACCAGGTGGGTGTGTAGCTGCGGGTCGCCGGCGCGCGAGTCGTAGTGGTCGTAGGCAACCGCAGCCACGCCAGCCACGTCGACCTGGGCGACCGCGCCGTCGCGGTCGCTGACGCCGGTGCGGGTCGCTGCGATCTCTCTCTCGAAGTAGTCGAGGACGTCGGCGACGGCGTCGTGGTGGGCTTGGACGATCCGTTCCTGTGCGGCGGCGTCGGCGACGCCCCACAGGACGGATACGGACTTCGGGACGCTGAACGTGAGGTCGAACCCCGCCACCGCCTGGCGGGTACCGGCGGCGGTCTCCTCCGCCTCGATGCGCGTGGTCTCGGCAGCGCAGTCCTCGAGCGTCATCTCCGGATCGAGCGCGTCGACGCGGTCC
>Ga0164242_10005789_pt1 | contig 13703 bp, 15 predicted proteins | sample OricomgcompostMG_FD_108783 | JGI IMG/M metagenome (GOLD analysis project Ga0164242, IMG submission 108783) | Miracle-Growth compost microbial communities from Emeryville, California, USA - Original compost - Miracle growth compost (MG) ...
GAGGCCGTCATGCGCACCAAGGTGCTGCGTGCCGAAGAAGCGATCGCCCAAGTTGCGACGGCTGCGAAGCTTGCAGAAGAGAAGGCAGCACGAAAGGCAGCAGCACCCGCTCGCGCTTCGTCAGCCAAGGACGCTGACGCGACCGCAAAGGCTGCTGCGCCCGCGAAGGCCTCACCCGCTGCCAAGGTTGCAGCTGCGTCGAAGCCGGCGCAGGCCACAGAGCCGGCAGGCGCCTAGTCCCATGGCCGGCGAGACCATAATCACCGTGGTGGGCAACCTCACCAGCGACCCAGAACTGCGTTACACGCAGAACGGGCTGGCAGTTGCCAACTTCACCATCGCTTCGACTCCGCGCACGTTCGATCGTGCCGCAAACGAGTGGAAAGATGGCGAAGCGCTGTTCCTGCGCGCGAGTGTCTGGCGGGATTTCGCCGAGCACGTCGCAGGATCGCTGACCAAGGGCTCACGGGTCATTGCCTCCGGGCGTCTCAAGCAGCGTTCGTACGAGACGAAGGAGGGGGAGAAGCGCACGAGCATCGAGCTCGAGATCGATGAGATCGGCCCGTCGTTGCGCTACGCCACCGCCGCCGTCACGCGGGCGCAGTCGTCCGGTGGTCGTGGCGGAGCCCCTGGTGGCCCCGTCGAGGAGCCGTGGGCGAACAGCTCCCAGCAGTCCGCTCCGGCGGGTGGCGGGGATGTCTGGAGCACCCCTGGCAACTTCAACGACGAGACCCCCTTCTAAAAATTTCTCTCCCTGGTTGCAACCCGGTCACCGCGGTGACCGGCCCGGCCAGTGGAACATGCAAGCAAAGGAAAAACAATGGCTGGAAAGTCTAGCGGCGACCGCCGCAAGCCGATCCGCAAGGGCAAGGACGGAAAGAACGCCGCACCGGCGAAGTCCGTCCGTGTCGGCGTGATCGATTACAAAGACGTCGCAACTCTGCGCAAGTTCATCTCCGAGCGCGGCAAGATTCGAGCTCGTCGTATCACCGGTGTCTCCGTCCAGGAGCAGCGTCTCATCGCGAAGGCCGTCAAGAACGCCCGCGAGATGGCACTTCTCCCCTACTCCGGCTCCGGCCGCTAGGAGGCATGAAGAATGTCGAAACTCATTCTGACGCATGAAGTCACCGGGCTCGGTTCTGCAGGCGACGTCGTCGAGGTCAAGAACGGCTACGGCCGCAACTATCTGATCCCGCAAGGCTTCGCTGTTGCGTGGAGCCGCGGCGGCGAGAAGCAGATCGAGCAGATCAAGGCGGCGCGTGCCGCCCGCGAGCTTGCCACGGTCGAAGAGGCACAGGACCTGAAGGCGAAGCTCGAGGCCACCAAGGTCAAGCTCACCGTAAAGGCAGGCAAGGAAGGTCGCCTGTTCGGATCGGTGAAGACGTCGGACATCGCTGACGCAGTGTCGGCGGCGGGCATCGGCTCGCTCGACAAGCGCAAGATCGAGCTCACGAACCCGATCAAAGCGATCGGCGATCATGAAGCGACGGTTCGCTTGCGAGAGGACCTGTCGGCCACGATCACTCTTCAGGTGGTTGCCGCCAAGTAGTTCGCGTACCGGTTTGTAGCGGCGGGCGTTGCCCGCCGCTACACCTGTTTAACGCTTCGCGCAACCCTTTCTCTACATGTTTGTGCACAGGCATCCACCCCCACGAGCAAAGCTTCAAGTCCACGTCTAAACAACTTGCTACCCACAGGTGCTCGAATGTAGAAGTGCAGGTCAGGCGCCTAAAAAGACGAAAACTTTTTTGGCTGTCCACAGCATTACCAACAGATTCTGCACATGGCTGTCGGCGTTTCGCGCAGATTCCCCACAGTTTTATCCACAGGCAGAGTTGTGGGTGGTGTTCGCTACTCCATATGGTTGAGCAGCGTCATAGGCACTCGGTCAAGAACATCGACGTCAGTATCCGAGTTGTCGGTGGTGTCTGGGAGTGTGGGGGTGTCCGGCGAGCCAAGCGGCGAGCCGGGCGACGACGAGTTTGATAGAAGCTGACGGAGCTGGGTGACCCGCTGCGGCATGCCGGTATGTCCGTGCGACGCACAGACATCGCACGCGCCGATCAGCGCGGGTGAATAAACGCAACAGATGGCAGTAGTGAATACACGCAGGGGAGGCGCGGGTGTCAATCGCTCACTTAGGGCTTGCTGACGGTCGGGCGGCCGGCGAGGCTCGATCCACCGAGCGCACTCCGCCACATGACCTGCTCGCCGAGCAGAGCGCCCTCGGCGGCATGCTGCTCAGCAAGGATGCTGTAGCAGACGTCGTCGAAGTGGTTCGCGCCACCGATTTCTACATTCCGAAGCACGAGATCATCTTCGACGCGATCCTGTCGCTGTACTCGCACGGCGAGCCGACGGACGTTATCGCCGTCACAGACGAGCTGACCAAGCAGGGCGAGCTCACGCGAGCAGGCGGTGCCGAATATCTGCACACACTGACCGGGCTCGTACCGACGGCAGCCAACGCGGGCTACTACGCATCCATCGTCGCGGAGCGTGCACTGCTTCGCCGGCTTGTCGAAGCCGGAACCCGCATCACGCAGATGGGCTACGCGGCCGAAGGTGAGGTGCTCGACCTGGTCAACAATGCCCAGGCCGAGATTTACTCCGTCACGGGGTCGACCGAGAGCGAGGATTACATCCCCCTCACCGAGGCCGTCACCGTCGCCATCGATGAGATCGAAGCCGCCAAACACACCGACGGATCGATGACGGGCGTTCCCACCGGCTTCGCCGACCTCGACGATCTGACCAACGGTTTGCACCCAGGTCAGATGATCATCGTCGCAGCGCGCCCAGCGCTCGGAAAGTCGACGCTGGCACTCGACTTCGCGCGCGCCGCGGCCATCAAGCACAATCTGCCAACGATCTTCTTCTCGCTTGAAATGGGTCGAAGCGAGATCGCGATGCGTCTGTTGTCGGCAGAGGCATCCGTGCCGCTGCAGAACATGCGCAAGGGAACGGTCGACAGTCGAGACTGGACCACAATCGCCTCGACGCGCGGGCGGATCAACGACGCGCCGCTCTACATTGACGACAGCCCGAACATGACACTCGTCGAGATCAGGGCGAAGTGCCGCAGGCTCAAACAGCGCGTCGGGCTCAAGATGGTCGTGATCGACTACCTGCAACTGATGACAAGCGGAAAGCGGGTGGAGTCGCGCCAGCAGGAGGTCAGCGAGTTCTCCCGTGCGCTCAAGTTGCTGGCCAAGGAGTTGCAGGTGCCGGTTATCGCGTTGTCGCAGCTGAACCGTGGCCCTGAGCAGCGTCAGGACAAGCTGCCGGCGCTCAGCGACCTGCGCGAGTCCGGTTCGATCGAGCAGGATGCAGACATGGTGATCCTGCTGCACCGCGAGAGCGCGTATGAGAAAGACAACCCGCGGGCAGGTGAAGCAGACCTGATCGTTGCCAAGCACCGCAACGGCCCGACGCGCACGGTGACCGTGGCATTCCAGGGCCACTTCTCGCGGTTCACCGACATGGCGCCGGTGTAGCCGTATGTGTCGCCGCTATGCGGCCTCAGTGTTTTGCGGGAACGAAGACGGGTCTACCCCGGATGGTTACACGCTGCGTCGGTAGTGCAGGAGCAGACAGTTTCCCGATTTTTCCGAGTCGACCAAGTCGAAGCGCTGCAGTTCTTCGTCGCTTCCAAAAAGCCTCTTGCCGTGTCCGGCGAGATTAGACGCGAGCACGAGCCGAATTTCGTCGACGAGGTGCGCTGCGAGCAGATTGCGCGCGAGTGACAGGCTCCCGTGGATTCCGATGTCGTGACCGGGGCGTAGCTTAAGGTCTGCGACGAACGATGCTGCCGGCTCAGTGACCGCCGTGGACCGCTCCCAGTCGAGTTCGCGCGGTGTGGAGGTGAAGACGTACTTCGGCGTCGAATTGATGAAGTCGGCGAATGGCTGTACCAGTGCGGCGGGCCAGTACGGCGCCCACTTTTCGTACGTGCGGTGTCCAAGCAGAACGGCGTCCTGCGTCGCGATCGTCTCGGCAAGGAACGCCCCAAGCCGTGTGCCCGTGTCGCCCAGCCACTGTCCCTCGCCCGGATCGTCCGCGAATCCGTCGAGCGACATCAACTCGTAGAGCACGACACGTCGGGCGGTGTTGTCGGCTGCATTCATATTGCCTCCTGATCTAGTTGGCCAAGTGGTGCTGGTCGGAACCTATCGGTCCGGCCACCTCTTCGTCTTGTACAACAACGACAGGGGGTTCCGGCTCTGCGAATCCTTGGCCAACTCTGTCGCTGACGGTCCGATGAACCGGCGTAGCGACCGTGCGAGGTGCGGTTGATCAAAGTAGCCGGATTCTTGTGCGACAGCGGCCGGCGGCTGCCCTTGCCTGAGCCGAACGGCGGCGTCGTTCGCGCGTTCGATCTGAAGCACGGTGCGCCGGGGAAGACCCACCGCCGCGAGATACTGCCGCTGACGCGTGCGATCGGTGAGAGCGCCGTGCCGCACAACCTGGGGCAATAGGAGATCCCTGCAAACCAGCAGTGCGATGAACTCCTCCGCGTCATCGAATCGGGGCATGCGAATGCGGTCACCTCCGAGGTGGAACCATTCGCTTTCGACCGGGAACTCCACGAAACGGTCGACCAGCGTTGAAGCGGGCCGAGCGGGCAGGATCGTGCCGAGGGCGAGCCGAATCCCGATGAACTCTGCGTCCGCAGGTACCGGCGCTTGCGAAGCGCGCGATTCGGGACCCTGAATTCCCGCGTGAACACCGTCTCGACCTTCCCAGAAGACGAAGTCACAATGCGCCCGGGCCACTGAGTTCATCGTGGTCGTGTTCAGGCTCCAGCTGCGCCAGACGCGCTCGATCAGCGGCGAGTCAGACGATCTGTGCTCGAATTCAAGGCCCAACTATCGTCCCTCTCGAGTGAACCGCAACGTGGCACCCATCCTAGGAGCGTGAAGCGTTCGCGGCGGCGTGCGTCCGGCGGCCACGGTTCGATGGCCATCGAGCAACGGTGGCGCAGGGGACAACTCGGGGCTCAGTCGGGCTCTGTAGCAAGCAGACGCACGAGTGAGTCTTGCAGGTCGGCCACGCGATCGCTGCCCACCAGGGTCTCCCATTGCTCCCGCAGCTCGTCGAATACCGCCTCGCCTTCGCGCATGAGCGCATGCCCGCGGTCGGTCACGGTCAAGCGCGCCCGCCGTCCGTCGCGCGGGTCGCGGCTGCGCTCAACGTATGCGCTCTGTTCCAGAAAAGCGATCGTCTTTGCCGCGGCTTGCTTCGACACCGACGTGTGCCGGCCGACCTCCGAAACCGACGCTGCTCCGGCTGCCACGGCTCGCAGCGCAAAATCATGGGCGGGCCGGATGCCTGGGTACCCGCGGCCGGCTAGCCGGGTCGTCGCCTCCTCGGCCATGAACCGGAACGCGCCGAGAAGCAGCAGCGCGAGATCTGCACCACTTCGAGACATACCGCAATCGTAGCGAGAACGACATTTCGACAACCTGGTTGTTTAACTGCCGCGAATATGACAACCTAGTTGTCTTAGTGCACGACCAATACGGGTTGAGCACGTGGTACAGCAACCAGGAGTCCATATGAAAGACGATCGCGCGCCCGGCAGCGGCATCCGGCACGAAACCACGACGGTCAACGGTGCACGCTTGCACCACGTTGCGGCGGGCACGATTGGGGCGCCAGTGCTGCTTGTTCACGGTTTCCCCGAGACCTGGTGGGCCTTCCGCAAACTGATCCCGCTTTTGTCCGTCCACCATCGTGTTCACGCGGTTGATCTGCGCGGCTTCGGAGATTCAGACGTCGCCGACGGGGCATACTCAAGCGCGGTCGCAGCCGAGGATCTTCACGCGCTGATCGAGCATCTGTCCGTTGGTCCCATGCACGTGGTTGGTCAGGATGTCAGCGGCAGCGTGGTGCACAGACTCGCCGCCTTGCACCCTGAGGATGTCGCCAGCCTCACGGCGGTTGAGTCCGGCCTTGCCGGGTTCGGGGCAGAGAGACTTGCGGACGTCACTCGCGGCGGGGCATGGTACATCGGAGCTCTAGCAGCGCCGGGGGTCGCGACCCTGCTGTTCGAGAAGCAGGCGAGCGCGTTCATCGGCGACTACCTGTATCCGCTGTACAACGTCCCTGCCGGCGCAGTGGACGCGGCGGATGTCGCCGAGTTCGCGCGCACGTACGGCAGGCCGGGTGGATTCTCCGGCGCCGCCGGTCTGTATCGCAGCATGCTGACGGAGGGGCCCGAGCTGCAGGGCCTCGCGCAGGATGCCCCGCTGCAGATTCCGGTGACGACCATCGGCTCCCGGGGTGGCGGATTCACTCACGAGGCATTCCAAAGCGTCACCAGCCGGGTAGCGCGCGACATTCGCCTGGATGGTGTCGGTCACTATGTTGCGCAAGAGGCGCCGCAGCGGCTCGCCGACGCCCTCATTGATGCCTTCGCCGTCGCATCCGTTGACGCTTCTGCCGTCAGCGCTCGGTAAAGCTACGGCCGTTGGCGGCCACGAGTACTCTGGATGCGTCCGGCGATTCAAACCGACGCGGGATGGAGCGAATATGGTGACGTTTCTGGAGCTCCACTACGCCGACGCACCGCTTGTGCTGCCCAATGCCTGGGACGTCGGCTCTGCGCTGGCTTTCGCGGACGCTGGCTACGCCGCAATCGGCACGACGAGCTTCGGCGTCGGGGCCAGCAGCGGTCAGCCTGATGGACACGGGTCGACCAAGGCAGCGACAACGGCGCTCGCAGCCCGGTTGTGCAGGTTACCCGTCTTCATCAGCACTGACATCGAGGACGGCTACTCAGATGACCCGGCCGAGGTGGCCGCATTCGTGGCCGACCTTGCAGATCTCGGAGTGGCAGGCGTAAACCTGGAGGACAGCTCGGCGGGCCACCTCGTGGACCCGGCGGCAGCAGCGGCAAAGATCGCCGCCGTGAAGCAGCGCAGTCCGGACATGTTCGTCAACGCCCGAGCGGACAACTTCTGGTTCGGCGAGCAGGCAACGGTGGATGCGGTGTTGTTGCGTGCGCGCTCGTACGCCGAGGCCGGTGCTGACGCAATCTTCGTCCCAGGGGTCACGGACCGCGAAGACATCCGAAGCATCGCCGCCGCGATCGATATTCCACTCAACGTTCTGGCGCATCCGTCGTTGACCGTTCCCGAACTCGGCGAACTCGGCGTTCGGCGTGTGAGTTCAGGATCACTTCCATATCGCGCCGCCGTCGATGCGGCAGTTGCGGTCGCAAACGCTCTGCGCGATGGCAGACAGACGCCGAAGGCAACCTCATACTGGGAGGTGCAGTCGCGGCTCGAGCAGGCCGCGACCGGCGAGGTCTGAATTCGTGCTCACCAGCCGCAGACGACCTGGCGTAGGCTCGGCGGATGCGAAGCCAGCGACGGATGGATGTGGCGGGGGTCTTTGAGCTCGCAGGGACGGCCGGCGTTTTCGCCGTAGTCGCCGTATCAATAGCGTCGCTCAGTGCGCATGGGAACCTGCTTCTCTTGGGAGCGATCGGTGTCGGCGGAGGCGCTGCTGGCATCCTTGTGCGGTTTTCGGAGTGGGAACGCGTCGGCGGGCGTGAAGTAGTCGTTATGACAAACAGGTGGATTCGAACCCGCGCTGTTCCGCCGACTGTTCCCCGAGAGACGAGTGTGCCGTTGCTCGAAGAACGGGCGTCAAGGGCGTCAAAGCGGTGGTGGTTTCTGGTTGTCGTCGCGGTGCAGTTGCCGCTGACTGCTCTGCATCTTTTCACCTCAGAGTCCGTATTGGATCGGCAGCTTTGGCTGTGTGCGCTCGTGCTCGGTATCGCCGTCGGGGTATGGACGGTCTATCGGAACCTGCGGGTGCTTCCCGTCATTCACGGACTCCTCAAACAAGTGCGGGCCGCGGATGCCGCCGTTCTGCCTGAGGCCTGAAACCGTGGTCGATTGGCGCCGAGCTCCGTCGTCTGGGGGCGGCCGACGCCATCCGCATTGCCGAGCGCTGACGCGATCGAGCTAGGTGCGAGCGGACAGCACGCAGAACTCGTTGCCCTCCGGATCGGCCAGCACCACCCAGGATGCGTCGCCCTGACCGAGGTCGACGCGCGAGGCTCCAAGACCGACGAGACGGTCGACCTCGGCCTGCTGGTCGTCTGGCACCCAATCAAGGTGCAGTCTGTTCTTGCCCGTCTTAGGTTCGGTGACCTGGATGAACATGATGCTCGGCGTCTGGCCGGGAGCTTGAGCCAGCTCGACAGCTCCGTCCTCCTCGTCGATGATTTGCCATCCGAGAGCGGTCTGCCACCAGCGGGCAAGGGACGCGCTGTCGCGGCAGTCGACAACAATCTCTTCGAGCCGAAGCGTCATGGCCTAAATGGTACCCAAACGCGCCTGCATTCGCGGCGCGCAGAGTGTGGTCAAAATCGATCCGTGCGACATTTTGCACTCCTTGGATGCTCTGCGCGGGCACCGAGCTCCGGCTAGCGGGACCGGGAGGGCCGAATTGCAGAACCGCGCACAAGGGGTAGGAACAGCTCGTCAACGATGGATTCGATGCGAGCCCGTTTCAACGGCTTGAGGTCCATCAGCAAGTCGTGGCGCACCAGGTCGAACGGCATGGAAAGTACTGCCTGCGGAATTCGCTGCAGATCGATCTCGCCGCGATCGTGCGCGCGCTGGTAGATCGTCCGGATGCGAGCGAGCCGTTGGTCGCCGATGATCCGGTCGCGCACCTGGGTCGGAGTGAGCCCAGCACCGGCCAGAAGGCCAGAGAACGCCGCGGCAGCGGCCACCGCGAAAAACGCCGCGCGCGCCTCCCCCATTCCGGACAGCGCGGCGACGAGGTCACCGCGCAGCGTTCCGGTGTCCGGAACGTCGACACGATGGCTGTTGCGGTAGTGCTCGATCGCGGCGAGCACCAGCTCATCCTTATTTGCCCATCGGCGATACAGCACAGCAATGCCAGTACTGGCGCGAGCCGCCACGGACTCCATGGTCAACTTGCCGAAACCGACGGCCACCAGTTCATCCCATGCGGCGTCGAGAAGCGCGGTTTCTAATGCAATGCCGCGCCGCCGTTGCCCGGAACCCGCGGCTGATTCGGATGCGATCACAGTCCCATTATAAGGAAGGGTTGCATTCCGTAACCATCGGCCATATCTTTGTAAGAGACGAATCTAACTCTTATCGAGAGCCTTATTGCCGACTCCGATTTCGATTACAGAGGGGAACCATGTCGAACGCGCCCACAGTGCTGATCGTTGGAGCAGGCCCGACCGGACTGACGCTGGCTTGCGAGCTTGCGAGCCGCAACGTGTCCTTCCGCCTGATCGAGGCATCTCCCGGCCCGCAGCCCGGCTCGCGGGGTAAGGGCATCCAACCGCGCACGCTCGAGGTGTTCGGCGACCTCGGCATCGTTGAGGCGGTGCTCGCCAACGGTCGTCTGGCGATGCCGATGCGTTCGACCGGCGCAGACGGCACGGTCACTATCGGCGGCGACGAGCCAGAGTCGCTGCGGAATCGGTCAGACATTCCATACACGACGAGCCTGATCACGCCAGAGTGGCGCGTCGAAGAAGCGCTCAGGCGACGATTGGCCGAACTGGGCGGTTCGGTCGAATTCGACACCACGCTCGTCAGCTTCGAACAATCAGACCAGAATGTCGTGGCGACTTTGGCCAGTGGTGGCAGCACTGAGGTCGTCACGACGGACTGGCTCATCGGTTCTGACGGCGGCCACAGCGCCGTGCGCAAGCGGTCTGGCATCGCATTTGAGGGCGAGACACGCGACGAATTACGGATGATCGTTGCCGACGTGACGGTCGATGGCCTGGATCGAGACGCGTGGCACATGTGGCGGCATGCCGAAGGGGCCGTCAACCTCTGCCCGCTGCCCTCCACCGAGGTTTTCCAGTACCAGGCGAGCATCGCGCCAGGGCAGGATCCAGAACTCAGCCGTGCGAACATGCAAAGCATCCTTGAGCGGCGAACGGGCCGCACCGACATCCGCTTGCACGAGCCGCAGTGGTCGACGCTGTGGCGGGCCAACATCCGGCTCGTCGACCACTATCGCTCCGGCAGGGTGTTTCTAGCGGGCGATGCCGCGCACATCCACTCCCCGGCCGGCGGACAGGGCATGAATACCGGCATCCAGGATGCACACAACCTCGGTTGGAAGCTCGCAGCAGTCGCGTTCGGCGCATCACCAACGCTGCTCGACACGTACGAGGCGGAGCGTCGGCCGGTTGCGGCCCACGTGCTCGAACTCTCAAACGCACGCCTAAGCAGCGCAGTCGCGAACAATGGCATCTCCGTTCGCCGAGACGCGAGCACTGTTCAGCTTGACGTGGGATACCGTGGCTCTCGCCTGGCGCGAGACGATCGCGACGACACAGCGTCGCTGCGGGCGGGCGATCGCGCGCCGGACGCCACGAAGCTGATTACGGCGGATGGCGAACGCCGATTCTTCGACCTGATCCGCGGCGGGCGCTTCACGCTGTTGAGCTTCGGAGCGGTACCAACGCTCGGGGTCGACGCGCCGGGCATCAGAACGCTGACCGTCGTCGCCACCCCGACCGGCGACGCAGGTGCCATGGTCGATAGTGCAGGTACCCTCGCCAGGGCGTATGGCGCCACCGAAAGCACGCTCGTGCTGATCCGTCCCGACGGCTACATCGGACTGATCTCCGACTCTGGCGATGCTGCGGCCGTGTCCGACTATTTTGAGGCGCTTCGCTGAACCGGCTTTACGCCGCCGCCCAGCCTGTAGAAGAAGAACGGGATTGCAGACACCAGACAACTGACGGCGGGCACAATCGTGATCGAGAGCCAAACGAGTTGCTGCATCTGCTGGGTCACTTTCACACCATCGTGATATCCGGCCAGCACGACGAAGATACCGAACACCAGCACCGCCACCGCTGTCATGATCTTCGAGACGAAGGTCAGTGTCGCGAAGGAGATGCCGTCGTTGCGCACCCCGGTGCGTTGCTCGACGTCATCCACCGAGTCGGCGATCATCGTCGCCTGCACCACAAGGAACACGCCAAGGCTCAAGCCGGTCAGGAAGATGAAGATCACGACGGTGATGAGATTGTCGAACCCGGTGACGTACATGGCGAGATAGAGCGCGGCGCCAACGATGGAACTCCAGATTGCGAGCCACCTGCCGGTCATCCACTTGAGCAGAAGCGGCGTGCAGAAGGATGCGATGACCATGCCCGCGATGATCGCCGCCCCAATCAGCGTGAAGTAGCCCTCGTTTCCGTATGCGATCACCACGAACACGGCACCTCCCGCCTGCACGATGTACCGGCCGAATCCGAGCACGGAGCCAACGAGCACCATCACGAGCGGCGTGTTCCTGACCAGGGTCGAGAACAACTGCCGAACCGTCAATCGTGTGTGAGCGGCCGGGGTCTGCTTCTCACGAGTGAAGAAGAACGCGAGCAGGAACAACGACATGCCTGCGACCGCTGTGATGAGAACGGCGAGTGACCAGCCGCTGCCTGTCGCCGATGCGGAGGATCCAGAGCTGGGCGTTTGCGGGCCCGAGAAGCTCAGCAGCAGCGCAAACCACGGCATCCCGAGCGTTGCGAGCCCCAAGGCAATCGCGCCGAATGCGCGCACGTTCGACACCACGTGGTTGCGCACGGCACCGGTGCCGAACGCCGACCCGATCAGACCCCAATATGGCACGTCGCACGCTGTGTATGCGAAACCCCAGAGCAGGTAACAGGCGCCGAAATAGACAAGCTTCAGGGACTCTGACGTGTCAGGCACCGAGAACAGCAATGCGGTGAGGATGGCAACGGGCGCCGCGGAGAACAGGATGAACGGCCGCAACTTGCCCCAGCGGGTGCGCGTCATGTCGATGATGCTTCCCATGACGGGATCGCTGATCGCGTCGAGAATTTTCGCCGCGGTGATGATGCCAGTGACCACAGCGATTCCCTGGGTGCTGATCTGCGCGTATTGAATCAGGTAGACGAGAATGAAAGTGGTCACCGTCGTCAGGATCACGTTCTGCCCGAACCCCGCGGTGACGATCGCGAGGCTCTGCGTTCGGGTGGAAAGCTGGCGCTCGGCGCGAATCACGCTGGTTGTCATGCTTCAGCCTCTCGGCGTTGTGGTGGCGTTGCAATTTCGGCGGGGCGGTCTCGGCGGTCTGGACTCAACGGCGCGGTTTCAACTGTACGGTCACGATTTCGAACGGGCCGAACTCGAGTCGGTCCAGGTCTGCCGGGGCGATCGGATTCTCCATCAGGTCGGTGAGACTGGCATCGGAGTGCGCGAAGTCGACTGTGAGCCTCGCTGTCGTGGCACGGTCGAGACTCTCGTAGAGTCTGAGCACGATGCCGACGCCGCTCTCGGCGCGCTTCACCGTCTCGACGATCACGCCAGGCGTGTCCACGGCTGCGAAGCTTGCTAGCTCGACGTCATCGCCAACGAGCAACGGATTGTTCAGCCGATATCCCTCGCGGATCACCGCTTCGAGATCATCGACGTCGAACGGGCAGAAGCCGTAGCTGAAGTCGTGTGTCCCGCGGTCGGCTGTTTTGTCAGGAAACGTGGATGCCCGCAGCAGGTTCAGGCTGATCATCCCGGATTTTGCGCGGTGTCCATACTTGCTGTCGTTGAGGAGTGCGAATCCGCCCGAGGCATCCTGCGTTGCGATCCATTTGTGCGCGCAGACCTCGAACTGCGCCTTCTCGACCGAGTCGTTCTCGGTGGTCGGTCGCTCGATGTGCCCGAACTGAATTTCGCACTTCGCCGTGTCGCCGTAGTGCGCGGGGAAGAACTCGGCGCGAAGCATCCGATGGCTTTCCTGCCATTCGACGTGCGTGTCGAAGCGCACAAAAGAACTGCCGGCTTGGAGTGTCACCAATTGTTCGATCGTGACGCCGCGTGATGAGTGCCGTTGCCGCCGAATGATCGTGGGCCCGTCGATGAAGGTCTCCACGTGCGACATGGAGAGCGTCCGCGGGGACTTGTCGAAATAGTTCTGCTTGATATCCCACGCGTCGAACGGGAATTGGAAGGGATCGCGGTGCAGCACCAGCCGACTGAGGCCGCCTGCCGCGTGTTCGTTGCCTGCAGCATCCGTGCAAGACACGATTTCACCGGACTCACCGAATCGAACTGTCAGCACGCCGTTGCTCAGCGAGTCTGCCGTGTAGGTGAGCGTGCCGATGCGCTCGGCCGGTTGAAGCGCGGCGGCGGCGTATGGGGCAACATCGGCGACGTACCACTCGCCATCGACCTTGATGTGCTCACGGCGCGCGAAGCCCGTGAGATTGATCGCCGAGCGTATCGACCCAGCCGTCGACGGATGCCTGGGCGCTCGCGGCAGTCGCAGCGTCAGTTCGTCGACGTAGTCGTCTAGCGCACCCTCGATGCGCCGATAACTCTCGACTGCCTCGCGGTTCACCCGTTCGATCGAAGAACCGGGCAAAATGTCGTGAAACTGATTCAGCAGAACGTCACGCCAGTGCTGCTGAAGAACAGGGCGGCTGTCTTCGCCCGTGATCGCGGCAAGCGCCTCTGCGTTGTGCAGCTTGCGTTCGATCAGCCGGTTGTACTTTTTCAGCTTCGCCTGCGCCGTGTACGTTCCTTGATGGGTCTCCAGGTAGAGCTCGCCGACGTGCGTGTGCTGGATCGGCTGTTGTTCGAGGCGCAGGAAGAACTCGTGTGCGCTTTCGAATTGGACGCGCGGCAAGCCGAGCAGGTCGTGCTCGCGCTCGA
>Ga0164242_10005790_pt1 | contig 13703 bp, 11 predicted proteins | sample OricomgcompostMG_FD_108783 | JGI IMG/M metagenome (GOLD analysis project Ga0164242, IMG submission 108783) | Miracle-Growth compost microbial communities from Emeryville, California, USA - Original compost - Miracle growth compost (MG) ...
TCGCAGCCTTCGTCGAATGGTTCAAGCACCCCGAACGCCGTCACGCCATCACCGGCGAGGTGTTCGGCACCGCGCCGCGCGAATTGGCGAGAACCGTCAGTTTGCAGCAGACCGTCGAGATGGTGCGCATCACGATCGAGGTCGTCGAAGAGGCGGCCGGCACGATCGCCACCGCCGGCAACGCGGCCGATTTGCGCGAGGCGGTGCTGGTCTACGCGCGGGAGGTCGCGTTCGCGGCGGCCCAGGTCTACGCGCAGGCGGCGGAGGCGCGAGGCGCGTGGGACGCCCGGCTCGAGGCGATGGTCGTCGACGCGCTGATGCGCGGCGAGGCCGACGAGGCGTTGCGGTCACGCGCGGCCGCGCTCGGCTGGGGCTCGCCCACGTCCGTCACCGTCGTGATCGGCACGCCGCCCGACGACGAGCCCGAGGCCGTGGTCGACGGCGTCCGGCGGGCGGCCAAGCACGCCGGCCTCGAGGTGCTGGCCGCGGTGCAGGGAGACCGCTTGGTCGCCGTGCTCGGCGGCGCGCCCGATCCGATGCGTGCGTCACGCGCGCTGCTCGCGCAGTTCGGGCCCGGCCCCGTGGTCATCGGGCCGTCGGTGCCCGACTTGATGGCCGCCACGCGTTCGGCGCGCGACGCGGTGGCCGGCCTACGGGCGTGCCGAGCGAGAACCGCGCTGCCCCGGCCGGTGCTTGCCGGAGACCTGCTGCCGGAGCGTGCGATCGACGGCGACGCCAGCGCGCGGCAGCAGTTGATCGACGACATCTACCTGCCGTTGACCGAGGCGGGCGGCGCGCTGGTCGAGACGCTTGGCGCCTACCTCGAGCAGGCGGGGTCGCTCGAAGCGACCGGCCGGGCTCTGTACGTGCACCCCAACACGGTGCGATACCGGCTGCGCCGCGTGGCCGAGGTGACCACCTACGCGGCGACCGACGCGCGCGAGGCCTTCATCCTGCACCTCGCTCTCGTGCTCGGCCGACTCGCCGAGATCTCCGGCGAGCTGCGCTGACCACGACCTCATGTTGTAGGTTTCCTACAACATCGCTCTGGCGACTTGGTCTCGTCAGTCCGCGACGTCGTGACCTTTCCCCGGCAAGGTGGATCTCGTGCTCGCGATACTCGCCCCTGGTCAAGGGGCTCAGCTTCCCGGTTTTCTCGCCCCGTGGCTTGAGGTTCCCGGAGTCGCCGACGCGGTCGCCTGGTGGTCGGCCGTGCTCGACCTCGACCTCGCCCGGCTGGGTGCCACCGCTGACGCCGACGAGATCAAAGACACCGCGATCGCCCAGCCGCTGCTGGTCGGCGCGGGCCTCGCGGCGGCGTCCACCATCTTCGACCGGCCCAACCCGCAGACCGCGCTCGACGAGCTGATCAGCAACGTGACCGTCGTCGCCGGGCACAGCGTCGGCGAGCTGACGGCGGCGGCGCTGGCCGGGGTGCTGTCGCCCGAGTCGGCGCTCACGCTCGTGCGCGAACGTGGCCGGGCGATGGCGAAAGCCGCGGCGGCCACCCCCACGGGCATGACCGCGGTGCTCGGCGGCGAGCCGAAAGGCGTCCTCGAGCGGCTGGCCGAGCTCGGCCTCACCCCGGCGAACGTCAACGGCGCCGGCCAGATCGTGGCGGCCGGAACGCTCCAGCAGCTGGACGTGCTGGCGGCGAACCCGCCCGAGGGCGCCCGGCTGCGGCCGCTGGCAGTCGCGGGCGCGTTCCACACCTCCCACATGGCGCCGGCGGTCGACCGGCTGCGCGAGCTCGCGGTGGCGATCCCGACCCGTGAGCCGGCCGCGCATCTGCTCCAAAACGCCGACGGCGTCGTGGTGCAGCATGGTCCCGACTTCGTCGGGCGGCTGGTCGACCAGGTCGCCGCCCCGGTGCGGTGGGACGCGTGCATGAAGACCCTTGGCGACCTCGGCGTCACCGCGGTGATCGAGCTGCCGCCGGCCGGCACGCTGGTCGGGCTGGTCAAGCGGGCGCTGCCCGGCGTCGAGACCCTGGCGCTGAAGACTCCTGCCGACCTCGACGCCGCCCGCGAGCTGATCGACAAGCACCGGCACGACATCGAGTTCACCGCGACTCCCTCGTGGCGGCTGCTGGTCGCGCCGCTGGCGGGAACTTTCGAGGCCACCCAGGCCCAGGCCGGCGACAGCCTGTCGGCGGGGGCGGTCCTCGGGCGGGTCGTCACCAAGCGCGAGGCGCAAGACGTCGTCGCCGCGTACGGCGGCACCCTGCTCGAATGGCTGGTCGAAGACGGCGACCCCGTCTCCCCCGGCCAGCCGCTGGCTCGCCTGTACCCGGAGGTCGTTCCCGCATGAGGGTCAACCCGGGAGTGGCTGGGGCGCGAATCATCGGCATCGGCGAGCATCGCCCGAGCCGGGTCGTCACCAACGAGGAGATCTGCGCAGACATCGACTCCAGCGACGAATGGATCCGTGAGCGCAGCGGCATCCGCACCCGGCGCTTCGCCGCGCCTGGCGAGTCGGTCGTCGACATGGCCACCAGCGCGTCGTCCAAAGCGCTCGCGTCGGCCGGCGTGGCGCCCGACGACGTCGATCTCGTGCTGCTCGCCACGTGCTCGCACCCGTTCCAGACGCCGGGCGGCTCCAGCCAGGTGCAAGACCGCATCGGCGCCGCGCACGCGGGCGCGATGGACATCAACGCCGCCTGCGCGGGCTTCAGCTACGCGCTTTCGGTCGCCTCCGACGCGATCCGGGCCGGCAGCGCCCGGCATGTGGTCGTCGTCGGCGCCGAGAAGATGACCGACTTCGTCGACCCGCACGACCGCGGCATGGCGTTCCTTTTCGGCGACGGCGCGGGCGCGGTCGTGGTCGCGGCGTCCGACACGCCGGGGATCGGTCCGGTGGTGTGGGGCAGCGACGGCGCGCAGGCGCACACCATCACCCAGGCGCCGAACTACATCGAGGTGCAGCAAGCGCTGGCCACCGGCGAGGCGCCGCCGCCGGTCGCGTTGCGCATGCAGGGCCAGCCGGTGTTCCGCTGGGCCGTCACCAAGATGGGGCCGGTCGCCAAGCGCGCCCTCGACCTCGCGGGCGTCGCGCCCGAAGAGCTCGGCGCGTTTGTCCCGCACCAGGCCAACCTGCGCATCATCGAGTCGCTGGTGAAGACCCTCAAGCTGCCGAGCAGCGTCGTCGTCGCGCGCGACATCGAGACGCAGGGCAACACGTCGTCCGCCTCGATCCCACTCGCCTTGTCCGCGCTGATCGAGCGTGGCGAGGTCGACAGTGGCCGGCCCGCGCTGTTCATCGGCTTCGGCGCCGGCCTCACCTACGCCGCGCAGGTTGTCGAGATCCCCTGATCCAGATCGGTTGCGCGTGTCATCAACGCACCCCAGAACCCACCCCAGTAGAAGGAGAACACTCATGGCCTTGTCCCAGCAGGAGATCCTCGCCGGTCTCGCGGAGATCGTGAACGAGGTGGCCGGCATTCCGGCCGCCGACGTCCAGCTGGAGAAGAGCTTCACCGACGACCTCGACGTCGACTCGCTGTCGATGGTCGAGGTGGTCGTCGCCGCTGAGGAGAAGTTCGGCGTCCGCATCCCCGACGACGACGTGAAGAACCTCAAGACCGTCGGCGACGCCGTCACCTACATCGAGAAGGCGGGCGTTTCCGCGTAAGCGAGCCGCTTTCCGCGATCCACCACAGCACAGCGCGGACGGCGCGCGGCTCGCGCTCTTTCGGCGAGCCGCCGCCATCCCGCCGACGAGAAGCAGATCGAATTCCTGAGGAGAGGCAACTCCCGTGAGCGCAACACCGACCGGCCCCGCCGCACGGCGTCGGGTCGTGGTCACCGGGCTGGGAGCCACCACGCCCCTCGGCGGCGATGTCACGAGCACCTGGGAGGGGCTGCTTGCGGGCCGTTCTGGCGTTCGAGCCCTCACCGAAGAATGGGCAGCCGATCTTCCGGTGCGGATCGCCGCACGGGTGGCCGTAGAGCCGCTCGAGGTGATCGACCGCATCCAGGCGCGCACGCTCGACCGCTCGCAACAGTTCGCCATCATCGCCGCGCGCGAGGCCTGGGCAGACGCCGGAAAACCCGACGTCGAAAAGGAGCGCCTCGGCGTGGTGTTCGCCTCCGGCATCGGTGGCGTCACCACGTTGCTGCACCAATACGACGTGCTGAAGGAGAAGGGCCCGCGCTACGTCTCGCCGCACACCGTTCCGATGCTGATGCCGAACGGCCCAGCGGCCGCGGTGGGCCTCGACCTGCAGGCCCGCGCCGGCGTGCACACGCCGGTCAGCGCGTGCGCGTCGGGCGCCGAGGCGATCGCGTACGGCCTCGCGATGATCCGTGACGGCCGGGCGGATGTGGTGGTCTGTGGCGGCACCGAGGCGGCGATCCACGCGCTGCCGATGGCGGCGTTCGCGTCGATGCGCGCGATGTCGACCCGCAACGACGAGCCGAACCGCGCGTCACGCCCGTACGACAAGGGTCGCGACGGTTTCATCATGGGCGAGGGCGCCGGCGCCGTCGTGCTCGAATCCGCCGAATACGCGGCGGCTCGGGGCGCGACGATCCTCGGCGAGATCGCCGGGGCCGGCCTGTCCTCCGACGCCTACCACGTGGCCGCGCCCGAGCCCGAAGGCCGCGGCGTGGCTCGCGCGTTGCAGCTGGCCCTCGACGACGCCGGGCTCGCGACGTCCGACATCACGCACATCAACGCGCACGCGACCTCGACCCCGCCAGGCGACGCCGCCGAGGCGAAGGCGATCCAAGACGTGTTCGGCTCTTCGGCGAACCGCATCGCCGTGACCGCGCCGAAGTCGTCGATCGGGCACTTGCTCGGCGCGGCGGGCGCGATCGAGGCGATCGTCACCGTGCTGACGCTGCGCAACGGCGTGATCCCGCCGACGTTGAACCTCGACGACGTCGACGATGACATCAATCTCGACGTCGTCACCGTCGACCCACGACCGCTGAGCGGCGGGGCGGCGCTGTCGAACTCCTTCGGGTTCGGCGGCCACAACGTCGTGCTCGCCATTGTGCCCTCCTGAAAGGGGAAACCCCCGCCCCGCGCCCCCTCGTTGATCATGGGCAAAGAGCGGTGTCCGGTGAGCAATTCCCGACGCTTTGCCCATGATCAACGAGAAGCAGGACTCTCGAGAACGGATATTCGGTGACCAACACCTCAACGGCCGTGACCGCCCCCGATCCGCGTACCCCCACCGCGCGCCTGATCGCGCTGTTCGACGAGGGCACGTTCACGCCTATCACCGAGGCTGACGACAGCGGCGTGCTGGCAGGCGTCGGCCGCATGCTCGGCACGGCGGCGGTCGCGTTCTCGAGCGACCCCACGATTCAGGGCGGCGCGCTCGGCAGCGTCGGCTGCACCGCGATCGTCACCGCCTACGAGCGGGCGATCGCTGACGGCGTGCCGATCGTGGGGCTGTGGCACTCCGGTGGCGCGCGGTTGCGCGAGGGTGCCGAAAGCCTCGACGGCATCGGCAAGATCTTCGCCGCCATGACCCGCGCGTCGGGCAAAGTGCCGCAGATTTCCGTGGTTCTGGGGCCGGCCGCCGGCGGCGCGGCGTACGGTCCGGCGCTCACCGACATCGTCATCATGGCCCCCAACGGCCGCATCTTCGTCACCGGCCCTGACGTCGTGCGCAGCGTCACCGGCGAGGACGTCGACATGGAACGCCTCGGCGGCGCCGAGGTGCACGGACGCCGCAGCGGCGTCGTCCATGTGCTTGCCGGCTCCGACGCGGACGCCTTCGAGCGCGCCCGCGAACTCGCCGATCTGCTTGGCAACCAAGGAAAATTCGGTGACGCCGAGCTGGTCGACATCGATCTCGAAGGGCTGCTGCCCGAAGGCGCGAAGCGGGCGTACGACGTCCACCCGCTGGTGAACGGCTTGCTCGACTCCCCCGGCGTCGAGCTGCATGCCAAGTGGGCGCCGAATGTCGTCACCACGCTGGGCCGCCTCGGCGGCCGCACGGTCGGCGTCGTCGCCAACAACCCGTTGCGGCTCGGGGGTTGCCTCGACGCGACGTCGGCCGAGAAGGCGGCGCGGTTCGTGCGCACCTGCGACGCGTTCGGCGTGCCGCTCGTCGTCGTCGTCGACGTGCCCGGTTACCTGCCTGGCCTCGGCCAGGAGTGGGACGGCGTCGTGCGCCGCGGCGCGAAGCTGCTGCATGCGTTCGCCGAGGCGGTCGTGCCGCGGGTGACCCTCATCACCCGGAAGGATTACGGCGGCGCGTATATCGCGATGAACTCACGAGCGTTGGGCGCCACGCGGGTGCTGGCATGGCCCGGCGCCGAGATCGCCGTGATGGGCTCAGTGGCGGCGGTGCGCATCTTGCACCGGCGCAAGCTGGCCGACGTCGGCGAGGCGTTGCGTCCGTCGCTCGAGCTGGAATTGGCCGCTGAGCACGAGAAAATGGCCGGCGGTCTCGACAAGGCGCTCGCGCTGGGGGTTGTCGACGAGGTCGTGTCGCCGGCGCGTACCCGCGGCGTCATCGCCGACGCGATAGCCTCGGCGCCGCAAAATCGGGGCGCGCACGGCAACATCCCGCTGTAGCGGGTTGGTTCGCAGGGTTTGAGGGCCGGTCCCCGGGGTGGGTGGCCGGCCCTCGATCTGTCGCCCTGGGCGGGCTTAGACGACTTGGTGAAGCCAGCGGACCGACGCTCCGTCGCCGGCGTGGCGGAAGGTCTCCAGCTCGGCGTCCCAGGGCGCGCCGAGCAGCCGGTCGAGGCCGACACGAATGTCGTCGCCAGAGACGAGCAGCTGGCGAATCCGGTTCTCGGGAACGACGAGATCGCCGTTCGCCGACGTCGACGCGTGGAAGAGCCCGAGGGTCGGGGTGAAGGCGTACCGTTCGCCGTCCGCGCCGGCGCTGGCGTCTTCGGTGACTTCGAAGCGGATCGGCCACCCGAGCAGCGCCGACGCCAAGCGGGCCGCGCAACCGGGCTCGCCGATCCATGCCGACTCGGCGCGCACGTAGCCAGGAGAGACCGGCTGCGGCCGCCACTCGAACCGTGTCGGCACGCCAAGAATCCCGGCGACGGCCCATTCGATGTGCGGGCTGACGGCGGGCAAGGCAGAGTGGACGTACAGGACGCCGCTAGTTGTCACCGGAACCTCCGAGATACGTGACCGAGGTGCGCCTTCCCCGACGTCCTCGTCTGCGTTTCTCATGAGCCCCAGCAGGCACAAGTGCCTCATGCGTATTGTGCCCGAGATGCGCCCGATGCGCCAGCACCCGGGCTGGTCGATCGAAAACCCTCGCGGGGTGTCGCGCCGCACGCCGCGACACCCCGCGAGCGCCGATACTCCAGCGCTACGACTGCCGCACCAGTTGGAACGCCTGGGCGGGGCTGCCGTTGCAGGCGTACTGCTGCAACTGGACGCCGTTCGCGGTCGACGCGTTCGGCACGTCGAGACACAGGCCGCTGTTGCGCGCCACGAATTCGTAATAGCCGCCGCCGACCGAAACCGCCTGCCACTGCTGGTTCGTGCCGCCACCGTACGACCAGGTCTGGATGCCGACCCCCGAGCTCGTCGCCGACGCGCCGCCCGTGACGTCCCACACCTCGTTCTCGGTCGCCGCATTGCGGTTGAGCATGTCGTAGTAGCCGCTGCCGGCGTCGCGGAACTGCCACTGCTGGTTGGTGGAGCCACCGCACGACCACTGCTGCACGATCGTGCCATTCGCGGTGCCGGAGTCGATAGCGTCGACGCACGCGGCGCTGTTCTCGTTGACCACCTCGTACCAGGCCGACGAGTCGATGCCGCCCCCGCCACCCGCGCCGTACAGGTTCAGCTCGTCGATCGACCACCAGTTGGACGACGAGCTGCCGGTCTGCACCACCCGAACGTATTGCGCGGTCTGCGCCGGGAAGCTGACGACTTCAGGGTCGCCGACGCCCGTGCAGCTCGCGACCGTCGTCCAGGAACTGCCGTTTCCGGAGACCTCGACGTCGTAGCCGCGCGCGTAGTCGCCGGACGAGTTCGGCGCCTGCATCTGGAGCTCGTCGAAGCTTTGCGCCGAGCCCAGATTCGCCTGCCAGTACTGGCCAGGAGTTTCGTACGCGTCGGAGCTGAACCGCGTCGACAGGTTGCCGTCGATCGCGTTCGACGCCGCGTCTCCGCCACTGGCCGCCGTGTTGGTGCTCACGCTCCAACCGGCGCGCGACAACGCGGTTCCGCTCACGGTGGCGGAACAGTTGGCGTTCGTCGACGCCGCGAACGTCAGGTTGTTCAGGTTCCAGCCGCCGTTGTCTTCATCCAGCGTCAGCGTCTGCCGGCCGGCCGGCAGCGTGACCGTCGCGCCGACCGTCGTCCACGCCTGCCAGTCGCCAGTCGCCGGCACGTTCACCGAGCCGCTGAGGCTCGCGCCCGACGCGCTCGCGATGTGCAGCGCGTCCGTGACGGCGGACGGCGCCGCCACCCGCAAGCTCAACGTGTACGTTCCGGCTGTCGCCACGTCGACCGTGTAGCGGAACCACTGGCCGCCACTTGTCCAGCCAAGGTCGCTGCCACCGCCGGCGTCAGAGGTGGCCTCGAGGTCGACGCCGTCACCGCGGTAGCCGTTGCCGCTGCCGTTGACGGAGTTCACGTTGTAGGCCACGCCTTGCCCCCCGGTGTCGTAGTTCTCGGCCTGAACCGTGCCCGGAACCGCCGCCGGGGTGCCACCGTACGGACCCTCCGGCAACGCGCCCTGCCAGCTGTTGTCGCTCACGCTGGCCGAGAAACCGCTGGAGTTGTTGACGAAAGCCGACATCCCAGAGCGCAGGCCGGTCACGCTGTTGCCGCTGATCGTGGCCGAGCCGGACGGCGCCGGGTAGAACGGCGGTGAGATCACGATCCCGTTGCGCCACGGCGAGACGATCGTGTTGCCTTGCAGGTTCGTGTTCGTCGAGGTCGAGAAACCCACTGAGTCGTAAAGGGAATTGATGATCGTGTTGCCGGTGACGCTGGCGCCGGTGACCGTGCCGGTGCTCTGGCCGTCACCTCCGTTGCCGATGTGAAGGGCGGGCTGGCCTTGGTTGTAGGCGTTGCCGCCGGCTCGCACCACCTCGTTGCCGGAGACGGTCGCCGACGTCAGGTCGCTGCCGTTAGCCCCGAATTTCCCTACGCCGAGGCCGATGTAGCGCGCGGTGTCGGCGATGTAGTTGTCCTCGACAATGTGGCCGCTGCCGCCGTAGATGCCGATGCCCTTGCCGCCCCATGGCGCCTCCAGCGTGTTGTGCGTCAGCGTGACGTCCGACATCGGCGTGTAGTAGACCGTGTTGTTGCCGATCTGGTTGTAGTTCACCGAGTTGATCGCCATCGCGTCATCGCCCGTGCCGCGCACGAAGTTGTTGGTGGCGGTCAGGTGATTGCCGACGCTGTTGTTCAGCGACACGTTGTTGAGGTTGACGCCGTCCGCCCAGATCGACGTGAACCTGTTGTTCTCGACAGTGCCCCCGGTGCCTGACGCCCACATGCCCGACTCTGCGTGCTGCGCCCACATGCCGTTGGCAACCCAGTTCGTGCCGCTGGTGTCCATGGCGCCGCCACCGCCGTCGACCGTCGCGCGGCTGGTCGCGTCGGAGTCGATGTGGAAGTTCTCCAGCGTGCACGACGTGACCGAGAACGCCGCCGCGAGGCCGACGTTGTTAGGCAGCGGCACGTCACGATAGATCGTGCTGTACCACATGCCCGCGCCCTCGATGGTGATTCCGTTGGCTTGAAGGCCATTCGTGCCCTTGAGATAGAAGGTTCCTTGCGGAATCCAGAGAATCTTGTGCTGCGATTGTGCTTGGTTGATGCAGTTCTGGATCGCGCCCGTGCTGTCGGCCGCACCCGGATCAGCGGCGCCGTTCGTAGGGTTGTTGTCGGCCACCGCGCCGCAACTGGTGATCGAGATGGAGTTGGCGGGCTGGCTCGCCGGCGCGGGCGGGTTCTCCACGTCGATCACGTCGATGTCGTAGAACGCGGCCGTGTTCGAGGAATCCTTCTTCAGCGTGATCGTGTCGCCAGGGGCGATGGCCGCGCCGCTGACGAACGTGTGCGACTCGTCGAAGAACACGCGGGGGTCGCCGTCCGCCGGATTCTGGTCGTTGCCGTTGTAGTTGTTGTTTCCCTCGTACAGCCAGCTCTGCCGGGAATTCAGGTTCAGCGCCTGCCGAAAGGCGCCATTCACGTACAGGTCGAGCGTCGCGGTCATGCCGCCGCCGGACGGCGCGTCTGGAATGCTCGCGCGCACGTTGATGAACGTGATCGGCTGCCCGGTGTTGTTCGTCCACTGCACGGATTGGCCGGCGCCGGTGAGGTGCACGTAGGCATGCCCCGACGCTTCGAGCGCCGCGCTGGAGTACTGCGTCGTGGGCGCCGACGTCAGGGCGACTACCGACGCGCCTCCACCGAGCGTGCCCGCTTCGGCCTCGTAACTGGTGAACGGCGTCGTCGCGCCGACCGCCGTGGCGGCGAGCGCCACGTCCACGCCCGGGCGCGCCACCAGCGTGAGGACGGACGCCGCCAGAAGCGCGGCGGCGCCCACGCGCGAAATTCGCCGTCCGGCACAACAGGTTCTCATCGCGTTCCCTTTCCAGGAAAAGTCGGGGGCGCTGCGCGCCGTCACTCGCTGGCGTCTGGCAAACATCGGGTTACTGTGCTGTCTGTTTTCGGACGCGAGACGAGGCAAGAACTCCACGTCACTTCAGCGCTCAGGTAAGACACCCGGCGCTTCAGGCACTACAGGGTGGGGCAAAGTTGCGCGTGGCGCTGCCCTGAACCGGCACACGTCGACAGACACGAGACGATTCATTGGGTGTCTAAGGTTATAGGCCGTCGAGCCCACCCTTGTAAAGAGGGCGCGTCGACTGATCGAGAGCGGCGAGGCGCAGGCCCACGTCGCGGGGCGCGTCGGCGTCCTAGAAAACGAAGCGGCGCGCACCCGTCGGCGTGATCAGCGAGGTGTCGCCGCTCTCCAGCACGATGAGCTGGCCGGCGTTGCCCGTGGTGAAGGGCCAAGCGCGAGCGGCGTCCACCGCCGCCGATCTGATCGACGCGGCGGCCATGGCGGCGTCGTCGGCGCGGCCAGTTCGCAGCAGCGCCCAGCCGGCGGCCGGCCAGTAGCCGACCGTGCCGACGGTGCCATTCATGTCGGCGGTCGCGGTCGGCTGGCTCCACTGCGGCTCCGCCTGCTGGAGCGAGTCGACGAGCGTGGCGGCTCGGCTGTTGCTGATGGCCTGCGATCCGGCGATCCAGGCCTGCTCCATCGAATCGGAGTAGAGAACGCTCCAGTTCGTGGAATTGAGGCCGCCGCCGTCGTTCTTCGCCCAGTCGTACGCGCCGGTCGACGGATCCCACAGCGAAGCGATGCCCGCCTTCATCCTTGCGGCGTCGGCGTTCGCGCGCGTGGCGAGACCGGGATCGCGCAACGCCTGTGCGAGATCCGCGACGCTGCGCAGGCCGTTGTAGGCCTCGGTCTGGTCCATCAGGTACTTGACGTGCCAGGTCGGCTTCGCCCAGGTCAGCCCGTCGGCGTCCTGCGTCGCCTCGATCGCGCCGACCGCGGCGGCGACGCCCGCGTGCAGCGAGCGCAGCCTCGACAGGTCACGATCCGCGAGATAGGCCGCGCGGACGGCGGAGAGGTAGGTGCCGGCGTAGGCGTCCGTGGAGTCTTCGTCGCCGGTCGAGATCTCGACGCCCGCCGCGTCGACGTTGTAGTCGGTGACGAACCCGTTCGCGTCTTGGTGGGCGGCGTACCAGCCGAGCCAAGCCCATGCGGCGTCGGAGTAGGCGCGGTCGCCGGTCTGCTTGGCCGCCTCGGCCAACCCGATCGCCGCGTAATTCGCGAGGTACGGCGAGACGTGTCCCTTGTCGATGTACCAGGCGATCGCGCCGTCGGGCAGCTGTCCTTGCAGCAGCCAGTTCGCGTCGTCGACGATGTCGGCCCGGACGACGGCCGACACCCGAACCGGCGCGGCCGAGACTCTCGCGGCGGGCAGCGCCGCGCCCATGCCGAGCGCGAGCACGCTGGCGAATACCGTGGCGCGGGCGGCGGGCAGGCTCGGACGGCGCAAGATCGAAAGTCGCATGGGCGGAAGCTTGCCGGGCGCGACGGGCTGAACGACATGACCCAGACAGGTGAGTGACGCTACGGAGTCGAGCCGTCACATACTGTGGGGATGCACGAGACCTTGCGAGAGTCGCTGGATCCGGTGCTGCGCGACTTGCGGTCGACCGGCGGCCCCGTGCCCCGGGTGAGCGATTCCGACTGGATAGGCCATCCCTCGATGGCGTCAGCCATGGTGCATGGCCACGGGTTCGAGAGCACCGGGATCAGCGTGCTCCTGCTGGCGAGCAAGGCTGAGCAGGTAGCCTCGATCGCTGACCAGGTTCAGGAATGGGCGATCGAGCAACTGTGGGGCGGCGCCTCCACGAACTGGCCCCCATGCCCGCTGCATCCGACGACGCACCCGCTGATGGCATCGGTGGTCGACAACGTGGCCACCTGGGTGTGCCCGCGGGACGCGACGGCGATCGCGCCAATCGGCGAACTGTGCTAACGGTCGGTGGTGCTTCTCCATCGGATTGCCGTCCAATGAAAGATGGCAATCCGACGTTCTTGTGGGTGGACAACGCAGCCTGACATTCGCCTCGATGAAGGGCCGTCCGGTGAAGGACGGCAATGTGCGCCGAGCGGTCGTGGGTTGCCGAGCGGTCGATGTCGCCTCGATGAAGGGCCGTCCGGTGAAGGACGGCAATGTTGGCGGAGTCAGTCGTCCACGAGCCGATCGGAACGCCTCGACGAAGTGCCGTCCGGTGAAGGACGGCAATTCGACGTGCTCATCTCCCCCGACGACGCCGGCGAGCCTCGATGAAGGGCCGTTCGGTGAAGGACGGCAATCCCGCTCACACACGGTCTCGCGGGTGGTTGTCAGGTCGCCTCGATGAAGGGCCGTCCGGTGAAGGACGGCAATCCGGCCGTCGCGCCCGCGCCCGTGGTCGGTGCGGAGCCTCGACGAAGGGCCGTCCGGTGACGGACGGCAATAGTGCGGCTTGATCTGCAGGCAGCAGCGCGCGTCCCCTCGATGAAGGGCCGTCCGGTAAAGGACGGCAATTTCGCGTTCCGGACTCTTTTCGGGTCGGATCGCTATCCCTCGATGAAGGGCCGTCCGGTGAAGGACGGCAATGGATGGCAAAGGCGCGTGGCCGGACCCGCTCGCCATCCCTCGATGAAGGGCCGTCCGGTGAAGGACGGCAATCGGGAGGCGAAGCGCGGTCGCGACGTGTTCTGCAACCCTCGATGAAGGGCCGTCCGGTGAAGGACGGCAATCACCGCCCCCGCGTTCCACCCGTTGTGGTCGCACCCTCGATGAAGGGCCGTCCGGTGAAGGACGGCAATTGCCGACATCGTGCCTCCCTCCAGTCGTCATGACAACCCTCGATGAAGGGCCGTCCGGTGAAGGACGGCAATAGCCTGCAAACCACCGTAGGCAAAGGCGTCACGGAGCCCTCGACGAAGGGCCGTCCGGTGAAGGACGGCAATCCGCGATGCATCTCGCCGCCGGCGCATACGATTTCCCTCGATGAAGGGCCGTCCGGTGAAGGACGGCAATATGGCCGCGAGCAGCTGCTCGGGTGGCTGGATTCTCCCTCGATGAAGGGCCGTCCGGTGAAGGACGGCAATGCGGTCGCCGTGCAGGCCGCGGGCATTGAAGATGACCCGTCCCCTCGATGAAGGGCCGTCCGGTGAA
>Ga0164242_10005791_pt1 | contig 13703 bp, 12 predicted proteins | sample OricomgcompostMG_FD_108783 | JGI IMG/M metagenome (GOLD analysis project Ga0164242, IMG submission 108783) | Miracle-Growth compost microbial communities from Emeryville, California, USA - Original compost - Miracle growth compost (MG) ...
CATCCGGTTGTGGAGCCTCTACGTTCCGAACGGGCGCGCCCTCGACGACCCGCACCTGGCATACAAGCTTCAGTGGCTCGCCACCCTCGCCGACGACACGCGCGGCTGGCTGACCACGAACCCCGATCAGCCACTGGCGCTGATGGGCGACTGGAACGTTGCTCCACTGGATCAGGATGCCGGCGACCCGGCACTCGTTCCGGGCCTGTCGACACACATCTCGCCGCCGGAGCGCAGCGCGTTCGCTGCGTTCGAGCAGGCCGGGCTCACTGACGTGGTGCGCCCCCTCGTGCCGGAGGGCTACACGTACTGGGACTACAAGCAGCTGAAGTTCCCCCGGAACGAGGGGATGCGCATCGACTTCATCCTCGGCTCCAAACCGTTCGCCGACCTGGTCACCGGGGCGTCCATTCATCGCAACGAGCGCAAGGGCGATGCCCCGAGCGACCACGTGCCGGTCGTCGTCGACCTCGACCTGGCCATCGACGGTGCCGAGGACGACGATCGACCGATGATCTTCGGGTAGGGACGTTTCATACGAGGGCGAATCCGCAAGCCAGCCGGTGATGCCCACAACACGATGCGGGGAAATCCGCAGAATCTACCTACGTGCGCTCGCATGCTGAATTAGTCGTGGCCGGTAGGCTCCGGGATAGCTGGGGGTGTATGCCGTACAGCCGGTTGATGACATCCACGGTCGGGCCATATCGTGACCAATCGGACGGATCACCCTCGGACTCGTCCGCATGAGGTCGGTACTCACCCGGCCAAGGTAACGTCGTCGCCAACTCGTTGATTATCCCGACGCAATACTCGATGAGATCTTCGACGAAAGGAACTCCGCGAATCATAAGGCCCATTTTCGGATGATCGTGGGCGATCCATGCATCGCCTCGATCTAGCATGTTTGCAACTTCGCGAACCGTCTGCGCCGTGTCATCATCGACCGCGACCAATTCAGCGATTGTGCGCCCATTCGCGTTGCCTTCACCGGCCGCATGGAGGTCCTCGTGGTGAATGGTGTTCCGGATAGCGTTCAACAGACTTAGAACGCCACGACATCGGCAATTTCGAATGACCGCCCGGGCGCTTGGTGGAAGTCTTTTGGCGAAGCGGTCGTTGCCCAAGGAGCAATATTGTGGCGCGGCGCCGAGATTTAGAACAATATTCATGGCGCGTCCGAACGCATCCAGCATCCCACTTAGATTCAACGCAATCTGTTCGAGAAGCACCTCAGGTGACCCGAAGAGTCCCGACCCGCCCGGATGGATACTTCCTGCCAGCAGCATGTCCCGAACACGCAGGACTCGCTTGAGTCGCTCTCCGCAAGCTCTGATGAGGTCGAGCCAACTGCCGTCCCCCTGGGGCTTGCGATCGAAGAGTTCTCGCAATGTGCGCAAGAGAGCCCAAGCCTCCGTGTGCTCTGCCTGCCACCTTCCAATAGTGCCGGCAAGAAATTCGTCGCTAATGATCTGGAACCCCTGCAGGCGCTGATGTAATCCGATGATGGTCATCGCATCGTTTGGGTTCACTGCATACACGCAACGACGGTGTGGCTTGGCTAACACGAAGTCGTTGTCGGTAACCAGCAAGTCCGCATTGAGCGCGATTGCCGCTTCAACGTAGATTTGGCGCCGCTTCGCCGCATCGGGGTCGAACCCACCAGCTGCAGCCCAGTTGTATGCTCTCTGAATGTTCTTGTCGACCGAGAACATCCCGTACATCCGGCCCGTCGGTTTTCCATGCAGGATGACCGCTCCGCTGCCGTCTCGGCGTTCATCGAGGATGCGAAAGGCGTCGGCGTCGGCACTTGGCGGTGTCATCTCAGTAAATACGCGGGTCCCGGTTGTTTTGCCCTTGAGCATCTTCAGGTAGGCCGCGACGTCCTCGTCGACTTGCGTCGCCGGGTCGAGCAAGACTCTTAGTTCCGGCCATGCAGTCTCCGGCTTGAACGGATGCCCGTCCGTGCGGAGGTCACCAAGAAATGTGTAACCCGGCCACATATGACTATTCTCCGCCTTAGAATCGACGCCACAGCGGCAGAGCAATCGCCATCTATTGCACAAGCCAGGGTTCTCGGATGCGGGAACACCGCGGAGCCTTCAAGGTAGGCACCGGCGGCGTGACTCGCTACCATGCACCGCATGGCCATCAGACTGGAGAACGTCGGCATTGCGGTCGACGACATCGAAGAGACGATCTCCTTCTTCGCCGACCTCGGGCTCACGGTTGTCGGCCGGGACACGGTCAGCGGCAAGTGGGCGGACACCGCGGTCGGCCTCGACGGCAACCACGCCAAGATCGCGGTGCTGCAGACCCCGGACGGCCACGGCCGCCTCGAACTGTTCGAGTACATCCATCCCGACGCGATCCCGACCACGCCCACGCTGCCGAACGAGATCGGCATGCACCGCGTCGCCTTCGAGATCGACGACATCGACGAGGCACTGCGGATCGCCGCCCGGCACGGATGCCGCCCGCTGCGCGGCGTCGCAACCTATCGGGATGTCTACAAGCTCACGTACCTGCGCGGCCCCAGCGGGATCGTCGTGATGCTCGCGGAGGACCTGAAGAAGGACTGACGTCTACCGCGACCCCTCATCGCACCCTACGTAGACCGCGACGGCCGCGGTGCTGAAACGGCGAACGTAAGGTGGCGAAATGGCGAGCATAATGTGGTGAAACGGCGAGCACAGGCTGGTGAAACGGCGCGCACTGCGCGTATTTCTCCGCTCAACTGCTCAAGCAGCCGATCTCGGAGTCGGCACTCGTCGACTCGGTCGTCGCGCACACGAGCGCAAGGGACTCCTGCGGGCTCACGCGCCCAGAAGTTCGATGATCCGCCGCATCGGAGTCGCCAGTCGAAGCTGATTCGAAAGCCGGCGAAGCCCCTTCTCGGTATAGAAATCGATGAGCGTCTCGTCGGCCGCATCGACAACGAACAGCGGGAAGGGACTTTCCGTGTGGGCACGCGCAGCAGACATCATGACATCCCGGACGATTGCGCTGCCGATTCCCTGACCGGATAGACCCGACCGGACCGCCATCTGCGCAAGCAGATAGCCGACCGATCGACCCTCACGACTCCCAGCCCGTTGCGCACTCGTGCCATCTTCGATGTCGACCACAACCTGCGTCGACGCCGCGAAGCCGATCACGGCCCCGGCTTGATCGAGGTAGAGCCTCGTGGCGACATTCGGCCGGGCAAGAAGCGCCTTGGTATGCAGCCACTCGGTCACACTGTCGCGATCGCAGGCAAAGCCGGCGATCTGCTCGGCATCCACCAAAACGGCAGCGGAGGCCCAGGGCTCCAGCATCACGCGGTCAGGAACGCCTGGAGCCGAGCATCCGCCTCGACATCGTCTTCGAAGACGTCGGGAGTAACGAGCACGACGTGTTGGTGAAACACACGCTGTTGCGCCGGCACCGACTGCCGGAAGTAGCTGGCCATCGCCTCATCAGGTATCAACGTGTGAAGCTGTTCGGGTTCGTAGTGATCTCGCCATGGCGCCTGTCGGTGAGTGAGCCGACGCAACTGACTGGCACTCCAATCCTGGTACTTTGCCCAGACCCGCTCGAGGAAGTCTTCAACATCGGCAGGGATATTCAGACGCACCACCCCGGCGTGGCCCTCCGGCTCGATGATCTGGCGGCCACTGAACTCTCGCCACACGGGGTATACGACGGGACCATGCTCGAATGCCTCGACAGGCGCATCGAATAGCCGCTCTCCCGTCGAGGCGAGGTAGTTCGCCTGCGCGAGGTAGAGAAGCTTCTGGAGCTTCATCGGCGTCAGATCCGGCTCATCACGGAGCTGGTCGGCGCGCACGAAGAACGCCGCAACCGCCATCGGGTCGACGGCGTGCGTGAACTGGATCTCTTCCGCGCTGGTCATGATTGAGGCCCTTCCTGGCTATTAACGATATCGCGAGGCGCTTGTCATCATCCGGATATCTGGCTGCAAACGATAGCGCCCACCCCCGACGTCGGCAGGCCGGCACACCTCACGCCCAGAACGCGCTGAGCCGTCCGGCGAGAGCCGCGCCCTGGTCGTAGCCGGCGTGCGCGGCGGCCGGACGCAGCGACACGTTCATCGCATTGGCGCCGAACAGGTGCTCGACGGCAGGGTCAGGAAAGATCGTCTCGACGCGGCTGCCACCCGCACGGAGCTCGTCGACCTGCGCCGCCAGTTGCATCCCCCACGCCAGCGGATGCCTCGTCCGGCCGCCGAGCGGCGACAGCACCAGCGCTCGACCGCAGCCGAGGGCGAGATCGGCGTTCTCGTTGCGCCGGTAACCCCCGTCGATGTACCAGTCGTCCCCGATCCGATACGGGAGGCCGCCGGAACAGCTCGCCGCGACGGCATCCACGAGGTCGACTCCGCTTTCGCCGTCGAACACGACCGGCTCGCCAGTGCGCGCGTCAACCGCCGTGATGAGCATCCGCTGCTGAGGCCAGTGCTGGCCGGACAGTCGCCCGCCGACCGTGGCCCGCCACTGCGCGCGCCGTTCCTCGTCTGCCGCTGCCGCCATGCGGAGCGCTGCTGCACCGATCCTGCGCCGCATGTCGGAGGCATCCGAGGCCGAGGCGATGATCCTGTTCGTCGTCTCAAGGTGGTCCGCCGCCGATCTGATGGGCGTGCCCGCTCCCCGGGGGCCGACCGGTCTGACGAGCGTGCCGCCACGGGTCTCAGCCGAGGGGGCTGGCTGCTGCGCGTGGATGGCCGCGAACAGCTCGCCGGGAGCGGCGCCGGTCAGCTGTGCGGCGGCCGTCGCACCCGCCGAGGTGCCGATGGTCAGGTCGGCCGAGGTGACGCCCAGGCGCGCGTCGAACAGGCCGGCGAGGACGCCGATCAGCCACGCATTGCCGGTCGATCCGCCGCCGCCGAGGACGAGGGCTCGTCCGCCATTCGTGCTCGGTCGTGTCGATGCGTCGGCTTGTGACCACGCGCGACCGGCGCCGGCTCGGTCAATGGGTTCGGAGACATGCAGGGGTGAAGAGGATGTCGTGTTCATGGGAGTCGCCTTTCGCGCGGTCGCTGATCGGGCGCTCCCGGCGACTACATCGGTCGCGTGATCGTGCGCTGCGGGGGAGCACCCATTACGGATACTGCGTTCATGGGTCTCACCTCCTGCTCGTCGTTCACGATCGCTGAGAACCGTAGCACATCCGGGGCGCCGGTCGGCGCGCGAGAACAGGCGGAACCGTTCGCCCGTCTCAGAAACAGGCGGTGTTGTCGCACGCGTCGTGGTTGTGGCTGTTTTCGCGATATCACGGGCCGCCGCTGCCTACGACGCGCCCGGCACCTACGCCAGCAGCGCGGCGATGACGATCAGCGCCGGAATGGCGAGCAGCGTCGTCAGCAGCACGGTGTCACGCGCGATGACCTCGCCCCGCCGGTACGTGCTCGCGAAGTTGTAGACGTTCTGCGCAGCAGGGAGGGCGGCGAGCGCGACCACGGCGAACAGGTCGTGGCCGGTGAGGCCGAACACCAACCGCCCGGCGAGATACCCGATCAGCGGCATCCCGACGGTCTTGATCAGTGCGGCCGTGAGGATCTGCGCCCGACCCGCGCCAGCGCGCAGCGGGCGCGAGCCGCGCAGGGACATGCCGAATGCGAGAAGCACGAGCGGCACCGCGGCACCGCCGAGCAGTTCGAACGGCTGGAAGACGGCATTCGGCAGCCGTAGTCCGGTGAGGTCGACGACCAGTCCGAGAATGGATGCGATGATCATCGGATTGCGCACGGGTCCCGTGAGGATTGCACGCAGCGATACGCCACCGCGCGAGGTGACGTCGAGCAGGGTGAGGACGACCGGCGCGAACACGATCAGCTGCAGCATCAGCACCGGCGCGACGAATGAGGCACTGCCGAGCACATAGACGGCGACCGGAAGTCCGATGTTGTTCGCATTGACGTAGCCGGCACCCATCGCTCCGAGGGTCGTCTCGGCGGCGGGCATGCGAAAGAAGACCCGGCTCACGACGACGTAGAGTGCGGCCGCGGCGACGGCCGAGATCGCCGCGACGCCGACGTGCGCCGAGAAGACCACGCGCAGGTCCGCCTTGGCGAGCACCGTGAACAGCAGCGCGGGGGTCGTCACGTAGAACGCCACTCGATTGAGCACGTACGGGGCGTGCTCGCCGCCGATTCCGAAGCGCGCGGCGATGTAGCCGACCACGATGACGAACGCGATGATCCCGAATCCGATCAGCACGCCGCCCATCGGTCGAGTCTACGGGCGGCGGCCCGCCCCGATCCGCGCGCGGGCTGCCCCGACGGGCGTATCCCTATCGCAACGCAGCACGTAGGCTCGACTCATGCCGCACCTGAGCGTTCCGGGGGCCGAGCTCTACTACGAGTCCGACGGGCCGGCATCGGCGCCCGCCCTGCTACTGATCCATGCTGGATGCGCGAACCTGCGGATGTGGGATGCCCAGGTTCCGACACTGTCGCGCGACCACCTCGTGATCCGCTTCGACACCCGCTGCTTCGGTGAATCGTCCACCGATAACGTGGAGTTCCGCGACCGACAGGATGCCCGCGACATCCTCGACCATCTCGGCGTCGAACACGCGACCCTGATCGGCGCATCGCGTGGCGGACGCATCGCGCTCGACACGGCACTGGAGACGCCGGAGCGCGTCGCGGGCATCGTCACGATCGGATCCGGACCGGGCGGCTTCCCCGACCTGGAGCTGACCGACGAGGAGGATGCCGCGTTCGATGCCTTGGACGACGCTTATGAGGCCTCCGACTGGACGACGCTCGCCCGGCTGGAAACCGAACTGTGGTCGTTCGGTGTCGGGCGCGATCGGTCCGCACTCGACCCGGCCTTCGTCGAGACCGCGTACGCGCTCAATCGCGTGAACGCCTCGCACGCGCACGAACAGCCCGTCTCGATCCCGCTGGACCCGCCAGCCTACGACCGCGTGGTCGACCTGGATGTCCCCGTGCTCGCCACCGTCGGCGAGTTCGACATCTCCACGGCGCTCGCGCAGCAGGCGTACCTGGTCGACAGCGTCCCGAGTGCCGAAGGCTACATCTTCAGCGACACCGCACACCTGCCGAGCGTCGAGCACGCCGACGAGTTCACCGAGGTGCTCACCGCCTGGTTGGCTCGGCACGGCCTGTAGGCCCGGATATCCGTAGCCGGCCGCCGCACACCACCCGGTTACGCCAGCGGCGGGCCGTCACTGCCAGGCGCGCCAGCCGTGCGGTAGACCGGCGAGGATGCGCGTGGCCCGCTCCAGCCGTGCGGGCCGCTCGGCTCCGACGTCACCACGGCCCGAGCTGCTGCCGGAACCGTCTGGCGCCACGATCGCGTGCGCGTACCAGTGCGCGACACCGAACGGATACGCCTCCCCGAACCCTCCCTCAACGACCGCGAACACGTCGCGTTCGAGCTCGCCGGCCTGGAACTCGGCCGTCTCGTCGCAGGCGTCGCATCCGCAGGCCGGGAACGCCTGCTGGAACAGTGCTCCGGCGAGCAGCACCACGCCGGGAAAGTCGGTGAAGACGAAGGTGAGCGGCGCGGCATCCGGCGCGGTCGGCGTCACCCGCACGGCCCGCACGACCTGCGCCGGGTCGGCGCGCGAGTCCGCGGCGAACGCGACTTCCTCCTCGACACGCGCGTCGTATTCGTCGGCCAGGAACGCGATCAGGGCATCGGCGACCGCGTGCAGCGGAGCGAACCGCTCGGGATGCGACACCCGCTCGTACGCGTCGTGCGGCGGTTCTCCCTGCGCCCAGCGCTCGCCGTAGGCGATCGCCACCCCGGCGTCGTCGAGGTACGTGTCGGTCGGCGTCGCCGGCCGACGGTAACCCGCCAGCCGCTGCGCACGGTCGAGCGGCTCCGGGTGCGGCGCAGCCGCGTCGAGTGCTGCCTCGCTCTCCTCGGCAGCCCAGCCCGAGATCGTCGTCTGCAGTTCGGCCAGGCGTTCCGCGTCGACCGCGCCGGGCTCCAGCAGGCGGGCGACGAGGTCATCGACAACGAACGACATCCGGCCGGCTCCCACTTCGCGCGGGCCGCCGTCGGGCACGCGCCAGCGCGCATCGGGCCGCAGGAGCGCGAGCGTGTTGCCGAGGAACGTCGCGGCCGCCGTTGCCAGGGCGGGGGTCGAACGGATGCCGCCGGCGGACTCGAGGATGAACCCGATCGTCGCCGGGACGCTCTGGGCGAGCTCGTCAACGTCAGCACCGCGTACCGTGGCGAAGTCGGCGAATGCCTGGCATCCGGCGAGCTGTCGCGGCGGCACGCCCCGGCCATCAGGCATGGATGGCCGCAGAAGACGGTCGGACCGTCGCGACTGCGGGTCATCTGCCTCGGCCCATCCGAACGATGGTGCGCCTCGCCGGGTCATCTCCTCAGCCTACGGAGGAGCGCCGTGTGTTTCACAACATGACGGGCCAATCGGACGACGGCTTCCCGGGCCGATAGCGTCGACGGGTCGCCGCACAACAGCAGCACCGCCACATCCCCGACCGAGAGCAGCCATGTCGAATCCCGCATCCAGCAGCACGGCCGCGCGCGACGCCGGATCCGCCCTGGCGATCGCGTTCGACGGCGTGGGCCGGACGTTCCCCGCGGCACACGCGGCGCGCGGCACCCGCGCCGAGGCATCCGCCGGCCAGACGGTCCTGCGCGACGTCGACCTGTCGGTGACGCCCGGTGAGGTCGTCGCGATCCTCGGGGCGAGCGGATGCGGCAAGTCCACCCTGCTGCGCATCGCCGGCGGACTCGACTCCCCCACCTCGGGTGCGGTGCGGATCGACGGCGCGCCCGTCCGCCCGTTCGACGCCCGCTGTGCGGTCGGCTTCCAGGAGCCGCGGCTGCTGCCGTGGCGCACGATCACCGACAACGTCTCGCTCGGCCTGCCACGCTCGATCGCCCGCGAAGAGGGACGTCAGCGCGTCGACCGGCTGCTCGACCTCGTGGGTCTGAGCGCGTCCGCACGGCAGCGGCCGCGTGAGATCTCCGGGGGCATGGCGCAGCGGGCGTCCCTGGCTAGGGCACTCGCGCGCAACCCGGGCGTGCTGCTGCTCGACGAGCCGTTCGGCGCGCTCGACGCGCTCACCCGGCTGAAGATGCAGGATCTGCTGCTGACGGTGCACGCCGCTGAACCGACGACCATCCTGCTGGTCACCCACGATGTCGACGAAGCACTGCAGCTCGCCGACCGGATCGTGCTGCTCGGCCGGGATGCCGATGAGCCGGGTGCACGCATCCAGCAGCTCGTGACCGTTCCGGGTGCGCGTCCGCGTGACCGCGGCGACGCCGAGCTCGCGGAGCTGCGCGCCGAACTGCTCGACGGCCTCGGCGTCGACCGGCACGGGCACGCACGCGGCGTGCCGTCCGTCACCTCGATCCCCCCGTTCCCCTACTGACCGACGCACCTCCTGACCGATCCACCACCATCCGACCACCACAGCATCCGGAGACCCCATCATGAAGACCAGACGCACCGTCACGGCGACCCTGATCGCCGCCGCTGCCGCACTCGCCCTCACCCTGAGCGGCTGCGTGGCCGGTGAAGATTCCAGCGGCGACGCAGCCAAGGCCGACAGCGCCAGCGGCAGCACGCTGACGATCGACTTCGCCACCTACAACCCGCTCAGCCTCGTGATCAAGCAGAACGGTTGGCTCGAGAAGGCGCTGAAGAAGCAGAACGTGACCGTCAAGTGGGTGCAGTCGGCCGGGTCGAACAAGGCCAACGACCTGTTGCGCACCGGCTCGGCGGACATCGCATCGACGGCCGGCTCCGCCGCCCTGCTCGCCCGGGCGAACGGGTCACCGATCAAGACGATCGACATCTACTCGCAGCCGGAATGGTCGGCGATCGTCGTCGGACCGAAGTCGCACATCACCTCGGTCGCACAGCTCAAGGGCAAGCAGATCGCGGCCACCAAGGGCACCGACCCGTACTTCTTCCTGCTGCAGTCGCTGGATGCCGCCGGTCTGAAGCCCACGGACGTCACGATCCAGAACCTGCAGCACGCCGACGGCTGGACCGCCCTGCAGAACGGCTCGGTCGACGCGTGGTCCGGTCTCGATCCGATCATGGCGAACGCGCAGCAGGCCGGCGCGAAGCTGATCTACCGCAACGTCGACTTCAACACCTACGGGTTCCTGAACGCGACGGAGTCATTCCTGAAGAAGGAGCCGAAGGTCGCGCAGACCGTCGTGGACACGTACGAGTACGCCCGCGCCTGGGCGCAGCAGCACCCGGACGAGACGACCAAGATCCTCAGCGACGTGGCCGGCATCTCGGTTCCGGTCGCGAAGACCGTGATCACCGAGCGCACCAACCTCGGTGTCTCGCCAATCCCGGGCCAGGCGCAGCTGAAGGTGCTGAAGAAGGTCGGTCCGGTGTTCGTCTCCACCGGCGACGTCAAGAGCCAGGACGACATCGACGCGGCGCTGAAGAGCCTGCTGCAGCCGACGTTCGCGAAGAAGGCCGATCCGAAGGCGATCGCCTCCGCGATCGGGCAGTAGCGGAACGACCCCACACGACCAGTTCTGCTGGTCGAGTAGCGCGCGAAGTACGAGCGCGCGTATCGAGACCACGAGACCAACAGGACAATCATGAGCGAGATCGACGACCAGACGGATGCCACGCGGCAGCGGCTCGGCGTGGCATCCGGGATCGGCGTCGCGACCGAGGGCCTGCTGACGCCGGCCGGGGTGCGCATCCGTCCCGAGGTCGACGCACAGGGTCTCGATACGGCCGCGGGTTCCTCGCTCGCGGGCTCGCTCGGCGCTGGGGTCGCGGATCGCTGGCGCGATCCTCTGAGCTCCACCGCGCCACTCGACCAGCGGACGGAGCGCGACCGCACCGACGGCCGGCGCCGCCTCACCTCCCGGCGCTGGGTACGCACCGTCGGCGGCCTACTGCTGCCGGTGGCGATCTTCGTCGTGTGGCAGCTGCTCTCGACCTCCGGGCAGTTCACGGTGGCCCAGCTGCCGACCCCGCTGATGGTCGTGCAGGCCGGCATCGATCTGGCGCACCGCGGGCTCCTCGGACAGTACATCGCGATCTCGACCCAGCGGGTGCTGATCGGCTTCGCGATCGGCGCCGCGCTCGGGCTGGTGTTCGGCGCCTTCGTCGGGCTGTCGCGGGTCTGGGACATCTTCCTCAGCACGACGCTGGGCGCGATCCGCGCCGTGCCATCGCTGGCATGGGTTCCGCTGCTCATCCTGTGGATGCACATCGGCGAGGAGTCCAAGATCACCCTGATCGCGATCGGCGCGTTCTTTCCCGTCTACACGACGGTGGCCGCGTCACTGCGGCACGTCGATCCGCACCTGGTGGAGGCGGGGCGCGCGTTCGGGCTGCGCAGCGTGCGCCTGTTCACGACCGTGCAACTGCCGGCCGTGCTGCCCGCGGTCGTCTCCGGCCTGCGGCTGGCGCTCGCTCAGGCGTGGCTGTTCCTCGTCGCCGCCGAGCTCATCGCCTCGTCGATGGGCCTCGGCTTCCTGCTCAACGACTCGCAGAACAACGGCCGCACCGACCGCCTGTTCCTCGCGATCGTGCTGCTCGCCGTGCTCGGCAAGCTGACGGATGCCATCATCGGGCTTTTCGAGAGATGGGCCGTGCGGCGCTGGACCTAAGAGGTCGCTCCGCTCCGGGTTGGCTCTGCGCGCGGACCTTCGGTGTCCCGAAAATCGAATTTCAGCCGTTGAAGAGTTCTTCAATCGCTGAACTAGCGATTCGCAAGGGTGTCAGCGAGAGCCGGCGAGCATCGCTCGCCACGCGCGAGCCGCCTGCCGTTCGATCGACCGGAGGCCTGTCGACTCAGAACCGGCCGAACGGCGCGCCGTGAAGGTCGTCACAGCGACGTTGGAGTGACTGTGCCGGGCAAGATCGTGACGCAATGATCGGCTCCACGCGACCAACGCACGCGAGGACGCGGCATCCACTCCGCCTCCCCGGGGCGACAGAAGCCCCGGCAGCCACGCGACGTTCATGATGCGATACGCACGATAGACGTTTCCGATCATGCCGGGCAGGAACTCGCGGGTGATGTACATGGGTGCGAGCGCGCTCGCCTGCACGATGCCGCGCACGTCGTCGCCGCTGTCCTGCTCCCAGAATGCCCGGTCGTCGACCGAACCCCCGGCAACATTGACGAGCACATCGGGGTTTCCCACCTGCTTGCGCACCTTCTGCGCGTTCTGCGCGATCGCGCCGAGTTCGCGCAGGTCGAGCGGGTACGCGTGGATCGATGTGCCGGCGAAAGCGTCATCGCCCAATTCGTTTACGAGCGTGCCGAGAGCGGCACGATCGGCATCCCACACCACGACGGCACGGGCACGTTCGCGCACCGCACGTCTGGCAAGCTGCGAACCGATGCCGCTCGTCGCTCCCGTGATGAGAACCTTCGCTCCCCTGACCGTTCGTGCCACCTCACCATTGTGCCGTGTTCTGTTACCGCAAAAGTCGGGGGCGTCGGCGCCCGCAACCCGCTGCGGTTAGCGTCGAATCGCCCCTGATACCTCGACGGAAGAACCATGCCGACACCGATCGACAACCTGCTGACCGAGAACCGCCGCTACCCTGTGCCGCCGGGGTTCGCCGTCCAAGCGAACGTGACGCCCACGGATCACGAGCGAGCCGTGCGGGACGCGCAACGCGACCCGGTCGGGTTCTGGTCGGCACAGGCCGAGCGCCTCGATTGGGCCGAGCCGTGGCACACGGCGCACTCGTTCACGCCGACCGATGGCGAGAGCATTCCCGAGGCGAGCTGGTTCGAAGGGGGCCTGCTCAACGTGGCGGTCAACTGCGTGGACAGGCACGTCGACGCCGGTCTCGGCAGCAAGGTCGCCTTCTACTTCGAGGGCGAGCGCGGCGACCGCCGCACGCTCAGCTACGCCGAGCTGCAACGGGAGGTCGCCAAGGCCGCGAACGCACTCACGGCGCTCGGCGTCGGGCGTGGAGACCGCGTGGTCGTGTACCTGCCGGTGGTTCCCGAGACCGTGATCATCACGCTCGCGATCGCCCGGATCGGCGCGATCCACTCACTGGTCTTCGGCGGCTTCTCGGCGGAAGCCGTACGGTTCCGTGTCGAGGATACGGGCGCCAAGCTGCTCGTGACGAGCGACGGCCAATTCCGGCGCGGCGCGGCCGTGCCGGTCAAAGCCGCGGCCGATGCTGCCGTGGCGGGCGTGGCATCCATCGAGCACGTGCTCGTGGTGCGCAGAACGGGAGGCGAGGTGCCGTGGACACCCGGCCGGGACATCTGGTGGCACGAGAGCGTCGACCTCGCGGCCGACACGCACCAACCCGAGTACTTCGACGCCGAGACGCCGCTGTTCATCATCTATACCTCGGGCACGACGGGCAAGCCGAAGGGCCTCGTGCACACGGCGGGCGGCTATCTCACCCACGCGTCGTGGAGCCACTGGGCACTCTTCGATGCGAAGCCTGATGACGTGTACTGGTGCACCGCCGATCTCGCGTGGGTGACCGCGCACACCTACGTGCTCTACGGGCCGCTCTCGAACGGCGCCACATCGGTCATCTACGAGGGCACTCCGAACACCCCGAGCACCACGCGGCACTTCGAGATCATCGAGCGCTACGCAGTCACCGTCTACTACACGGCGCCCACCCTGATCCGCACGTTCATGACGTGGTTTCCGAACGGGGTTCCTGCCGAGTTCGATCTCTCGAGCATCCGCCTGCTCGGCACGGTCGGTGAG
>Ga0164242_10005792_pt1 | contig 13701 bp, 12 predicted proteins | sample OricomgcompostMG_FD_108783 | JGI IMG/M metagenome (GOLD analysis project Ga0164242, IMG submission 108783) | Miracle-Growth compost microbial communities from Emeryville, California, USA - Original compost - Miracle growth compost (MG) ...
CATCAACGAGCGAAGTTTGTGAACTCGTAGCGGTATTGCTGTTGTCGATCAGGTTTTGGTAGAGCGGCGTGTTTTCTGCCGAAGCCGTGCCGCCGACTTCAGGATCTGAGGTTGCGCCATTGTCACCATTACCTAAGGAATTGACCAACGATCCGACTTCGGTGGCATTGACGTGCCCGGTGTGGATTTCATCGGCGTACGTGCGGTACATCATATACAGGCTGACGGCCGAACCGGCGTTGGCGATGTATCCTAATTTTTTAAGATTTCCCGACGCGCTGTCTATTTTGCCGATTACTTGGGACGCGCTTTGTATCCACCCTACCACCGGGGCGGCATCCGCCACTTGGTCGCTGATTTCGCTTAGGCCCACGGAGGTCAGGACCTTGGATATCAAGTATTTTTGATAGCCTTTTTCCTGTACCGTATCCAATTCTTCCGCCAGTTGTTCACCTCCCACCGCGGCCAGCTTTTCGGCCGCCGCTTGTCTGGCCGTTTGTATTTTTTGTTCGGTTGGGCTGAGTGGCTCTCCGGCTCCCTCTCCTGTGCCGTCGCCTGCCGTAGTCGGCTCGCTCTTAAGACTGCATCCGGACACCAGGCATTCTAATACCGTGCCCAGAGTTTCGGTATGTGGCGTGATAACCCGTTGTACGAGATACAGCTGCGCGGCTTTCTTACGCAGACTGGTCTTATCCGCCAAAGCATCCCGAGTGCCGCAGAAAATCAGACACCGTTTTATCCCGTACTTTTCTTCGAGTAAGCGGCCGGTTTTATAGCGGATCATCATACTTTTCCATTTCGTCTCATTTTCCAAGGCGTTGTCGAGCGCCTCGGAAATAGCGCTGCGGGCGGACGAACGGCTGCTGAATGTTCTGTCTAGGCCGTCACCGTCTACGCCGACGTCTATCGCCGGGGCATTAGAAGTTTTTAGTTTCCAGTGTTTTGAGGTTCCATCGTACTGGAAGTCGATGCCGTAATCGTCCGCTAATTTATTTTCCAGCCTCGCGCTGGACCAGGTCTTGTAGAGTCTTCCAACCGGACCGTCTCCGAAGTCGCTCGGCGAACAGCCTTTTTTCGCGGTGTTGCCGCAAGTTTTGTAGGCTGGCAGGACTTTTTTCATGTAACCTTTGAAAAGATTTTGTGTTTCTTCTTCCACCGCGCTGTTGGAGGTGCTCATGAAATGATCTTGCAGGTTGTTTACGATGTGTTCGATTTTTAAGGGGATCAGCATTAAAAAGCCGGCTACGATCAAACCGATGATTCCGGCGCCGGCGCCACCGCCGACCATCGCCTTCTTGCGATTTTTCTTGGCGGTTTGGAGAAAGCGGTTGAAGCGGCTATTTTTGCCGTCGGCGTCGTTAAAAAGCCCGTTCGCGCCGCCACTGGTACTGGTATCGGATTCGGCCGCCGCCAGGCCGGCTTTGCTGGCGGCACCCTTCTCGTCTCCCTTAGGGTTAAAGCTGAAACTGCTTCCGCCGCCGCTCGAGCTACCGCTCTTTCCGGATCCCATGCTAAGGTTCCCGCCAGAGTTCGAGCCGGTCCGTGGTTTGCCTGATTCGGCCCGACGCAGGTCGCCACGAGGGTCGGACGGGTCGCCGGCCGCACGCGTATGCCCCGGCCCCAGGTCGGGCGGCGTCCGATACGTCGGCTGGCCGCCGGACTCGGTTTCAGGGTCATAGACTGGGCTGGAATTGGCCATGTTTATTTCGCTTGACTCACTACGTCTTTACCGGTTCTATTATACGCTAGATAAGCGTAAGAGATAAGTCGGCTTGCTCCAGACTAGCGGCGGTCAATTGTCTATTGGCCGGCACCGCTGCTGCCGGGGTACAGACGGTTACCGAGGTCGATGGTGCCTTGCGGCTGGTCGATGTTACCGGCGGCCGGCGCCGGTTGGCCGGCCGGGCCGAGGTCGACGCCGGCTTGCTGGGCGGCGTTGATCTGCTGGATTTGTTCCGGATTGGTGGTAATCAGGCTGGTTTCGGTCGGGCTGGCGACGATCTGGATATGTACGTGGTTCTGACCGGCGAAGAATAATCCCTGCCCCACCGGGAATTGGCTAAGACGTTTGCGCTCCTCGCTGGTCAACTTGAAGACGTCGGTCAATACGTCGACGGCCGTCGGTGATTGTTTAAGCAGGAACTGCATCGAAGCGTTGGCCACGATGGCCCGGCCCATCCGCGATCCCATAAAGTCTTCTACGTCCTGGGTCACCGTGGTGACGCCCAGATTATATTTGCGGGCTCGCTTGGCCAAGGAGAACAGGAAGTTGGCCGAGTCCTCGTATTTCATGAGCTGCCAGGCCTCGTCGACGATCAGGATGCGGCGCTTCTGGTCGGTCTTGGTCTTGTTCCAGATGTAATTGAGCACGATATACATGGCGACCGGCCGTAGTTCGTCCTCCAAATCGCGCAGGTTGAAGACAACCAGCGGATTATTGATGTCGATATTGCTCTGCTGGCTGAAGATGCCGGCGAAAGTACCGCTGGTGTATTTGCGCAAGCGTTGGGCCAGCTGCGGGCCGGTGCCGCCCATGTGCAGCAGCGTGTCATAAAGATCCATGATGGTCGGCGGCACGCCGGTATGGGTCAGCGGATCGTTGGTGATGCCGGCTTTGGCGTAGGTTTCTATCAACGCGGCGTCCAGGTCGGCCTCTTCGGAAGGTGCCAGCGCCGGCATGATGGCCGCGTTGCCGCCGACCATTTGCGTTTGGGCGCCGCCCATCATCAGCCGCAGCAGGCCGTGCAGGGTGATCAAGTTGGAGCGCAAAGCGTTGTCGGCTTCCTCGCTATCGACGACTTTCGGCAGATCGAACGGATTGATGCGGGTAGTTGAGCTGAGGCTCAGGCGCACATAGGCGCCACCGACGGCTTCGCACATCCGCTGATACTCGTTTTCAGGATCGATAATGAATATCTCGGTGCCGAACATCATGCTGCGCAGCGCCTCCAGCTTCACAGAAAAACTTTTACCGGCGCCGGACTTGGCGAAGACCACCGAGTTGCCGTTTTCCAAACTGAACCTGTCAAAAATCACCAGGCCGGAATTGTGCATGTTAATGCCGTACAAAATGCCATTATCCTGGCTGAGGTCGGCGCTGGTGAACGGGAAGCTGGTAGAGAGCGCGCCGGTGCTCATGTTGCGGCGGATCTGTAACTGGTCGACCAACTGCGGCACGGTGCTGTTAAGTCCCTGCTCGTGCTGCGAGCTGGCCGGCTTGCTGTAGACCAACTGCTGACCGAGCATCGACTCGACTTTGTGACTGACGTACTCCAGCTCGTCCTCGCTGCCGGCGTAAATAGTGAAGTATAAGCCGAAGCGGAAGAAACGCTCCTCGCCCACCTGCAGCTTGTCGCGGATTTCCTCGGCGTCCAGGATGGCCGCCTGCTTGCCCGGGTCGCGCACCCGTCCCTTCTCGGCGTCGATCTGGATGCCGGCTTCCAGCTGCGTCACTTTCTTGCGCAGGTTTTCCAGCACGATCTGGCTCTCCACCGGATAAATGTACATGCTCATATCCATGATCTCGTCGAGATTGACCATGCTGCTCAGCCAACCGGTGTACAGCTGTCGCGGGTAACCGTAAACATAATAGGTACGGGCATAGCGTGTGCCCAGCTGAAAATACGTGCTCTTAAATTCCAGCGAACTCGGCGCGATAAAATCGCGCAGCGCGGTAATCCCTTTCTGAAAGGCGGCCTGAACCTCCTGCTCTTCGCGTGCCCGCTGCTGCTGGGCGATGGCTACCGGGTCGAGCTTCTGCTGTTTTTTGCCGAACATTATGACTGAAGCTCCCGTTGCAAATGGGCCTGCGGCGCGGCGCCGGTTCCCTTAGTGATGACGTCGGCCGATAAATCGTCGAAGTTCTTTAGCTGCTGGCGAGTGGCCGTGTCGGGGTTGTAGGTGTCGTAGTATAGTTCGATCAGCTCTTGGGTGTCGAGCGGCAGTCCCTGGATGCCGGCCTGCAGCAATCCCGACAACACGGCCTGCACCCGGTTGCGCAGCTCGGTCTTGGCGTTTTCCAGGTCCGGCTCGTTGATGACCACGTGGTCTTCCTGGTGATTGAACAAGTTGCCGATACCGGTTAGGAAGTTCTTGCTTTGCGTCAGTGCTTTTTGGGCGTCCACCGTCGGATAGAACGGGATCACCACGTAAAATTTCTTGTCCATGATATTGGTGTGCTGACTGAGGTCGTCGATGTAGGTGATGTAATCTTCCATAAGCAGCGCCAGCAGCATGTTGTCGTGCTCGGTGCGGATCTTATCGAGCTTGGCGATGTACGGCTGCAAATCGACTTTTTGCGAGCGGATAAAAATCTGAATCGGAAAGTACAGCGAGTTCAAAAAGCCCTGATAGCTGTACTCGACGGCTTCCTGCTCTTGCGGACTCATCAGGTCGAAGTTGATGCTTTTGACCATCACCACCGAGCGGTACGAACCGTCGTTCATGATGACGATACCGTCGCGCACCTCGGCGATCTGCAATGAATTTTGGGTGCTGTTAGGGTTCTTTTGCTTGGGCGGCGGCGCGGCGGTTTTGGCCACGACGGCGGGTTGGCTCGGCGGCGCGGGTGCGGCCGGTTGCGGAGCCGGCGGCGGCGCGGCTTGGGGCTGCACTGTCGGTTGAACCGTTGTCGGCGGCGCGGGGGGCAGCGGCGCGGGCGGTGGTGTGGGTGCGGGTGCAGGGGCGGCCACGGGCGGCGTATGTGGTATGGCGCCCGGCAGCTGCGTCGGATTGGCGATCGGCGCTATGAAGCGGCTGTCTTCGGCGCGCGGCAGACCGGCGGCTTGGATCTCAATGTTTTGCGGTTGCGGCACGGCGGCAGGCGGCTGCCCTGGAACGGGATTCGGTTGATTTGATGATGAAGGATTCATATGTTAGCCCACCTGGCAGACGTACCGTACGTCTAAATATTTGTCTGAAACGCTTCTGACGGGACGGCTCGGTCCTATCGAAGCGAAATAACGACCTCGTCCTGCGGCGGCTCCTCGCCATGCTTGGCTTTGTAGGCTTCGCGGGCCAGGGTCGACACGTTCAGATCGTCGTTGCTTGCCAGTGATAGTATAGCAGGATCAGAGGCGGGTGTCACCGCTGGAGCGGCCTCCGGCGGCGTGCTTTTCGGCGTTTCCGCGGCCGTTTGGGAGGCCGGTCCGGCTGCGGCGGGAGGAGTCGTCGGTGCCGCCGGTTGGGCCGGCTGACTGCCGAGTGGTTGCAGGGTGCGCATGTGCGCGCTGGAAATGCTTATCGTGTCGTTGTGGGCTTTTATTTGCGCGGCCAGAGCGGCCTCTTCATCCGGGTCGCTGACAGCTTGCGGCGCGGCGCCGATCACGGCCGGCTGGCTTGGCGCCGGCGCGTGCGGCTGGAACCAGCGGTCGGCGGGATTGGCCGGCGGCTGCTGGCTTGCCGTTTGTACGCCGTTCAGCTCGGCCATTAGTCGCTGTCGATGCGTCTGCTCGGACTGATTGATCATGGCATTGAACTGTTGCGCTACCGGATTACTGGTTTCATCCAGGATGTCATCCGAAGCTCGCACGTCGTAATTCGGTACCTCGGCCGGCACGTTGTTGATGTCGATAAGGCGGTCCGACTCGGCGGTCAACAGCGGATTGGCCTGCATGTAATTGCCGCCCAGAGCGGCGTTTTTGATAGCCCAGCCGCGACTGTCCAGCGTCGACGCCAGCGCCGTAAGACGGCTTTCCACCTCACCTTGGCTCAAGCCGTTGGTCAACACACGCTCGACTTTCTTCGGTACGGTTATAGTCACCAGTTCCTTCACGCCGCTCTGATCCCATAACCGCCGCCGCGGTTTAAACAAAAATCGTAGCTTGGCCAACGCCCAAACCTCGGTCGGCTGGTCGCGACCGAATGGAATCGCAAAAAATAAACAAAACAGTCCCGGCGGCAAGAAAATAATGAGTAAAAAAGGCACGTGCTTGGCCACGACGATGAACGACATATAGAACAAAAACGCCGCCACCAGCGCGAAAATGAATTGGCGCAGTGTCAGCGGCCCCAGGATGTGATCCTCAGCCTCAATGTCCTGTATCAGTTTGTATGTCGCCACAGCCCCTTAATTATATCAAATCAAGACGAGGGCTGATCGCTATTCTTCTTTTTTGAGGCTTTCGTGGCGTAAGACGTTCAAATATCGAATTCGCTCTTCGTTCATGGGATCGGTCGCTACGTTGTCGGGATGGAATTCCTTAACAAGATTTCTATAAATTTCATTATTTGAGAGCCCTTGCGAGCGCATGGTCGCCACGCGCTGATCCACGGGCGAGGTTACCTCTGGCGAAAAGCCTTTCGGGGCTCGCGATCTTTCCGGACCTCGCGTTTTATCTGAAGACTGTGAGCCAAAAGCTCCTCTGATCACATTGTCGGGATCAACTTCCCCGCCTTCCGCGAGAGCCTCTGTTGGCGGCTCGCTGTCTGGTTCTCGGATAATGGTTTCCTGGGTTGAGTCTTCGGTGTCGGCGGGGGTGTTGGGTGCCGTCAAATCATTGTCTTGCACGAATTTAGCCAGAGCGTCGTAACACTGCTCCAAGACATAAGGGGTAAAATACGGGCTATCCAAGCCGCCCTCGGGGTCGCTTATGTCCCCAAGTATGACAGGAACTCCATTTTCTTCCTTAGGGCGATACCGAGGGAAAAGAGTTTCCTCTCCCAGAATGGTACCGTCGCCCGTTAATCCTGCTTTCTCTTTGGGTATGAAGGTATTTCGCTCGATTTTGGCACGCGGGATGGTAGAAAACCGTTCACTGACGGCTTTGAGTGGTTTGCGTGAAATGGTTCCATACAGTCTGCCATCCTCTGTTAGTACCAGCCCTAACCCTGAGTTATTGGTGAGATTGGCTTTCCCAGGGTCTCGTTTTACTGTATCTGATTTTGTCGAGACTAAGACCCACCCTCGAAGTTTTTCAATCTCTACGAGGTCTTTCTTTCCCCGGTTATTCATGAATTTTCGTACGGCACCTTTTTCCTGGAGTTGATAAAGCGGGACTGGTTTTAGACCGGCCTCTTTAGCCGCTTCTGATACTTCTTTTGCGATAGTTGTGAGGTTTTCAAGCTGGTTTTCGTAATCATCGCGTAGATCTTCAGCCATTTGTTCATCCGCCGCTTGTTCTGCTTGATGTGTTCCGGCGGCATCACTTTGCAACTCTACCTGGTAGTTAAATCCAGGGTCGCTAAAGTTTGGTGAGGTTTCGTGATCTGTCATAGCGGTTCTTTAAGGTACAATAAAAGTATAGCATAAACATTATAAATATGCAACATTATTTTTTAAAAACTAGGCTGAGAAGTTACGCACGTCTTTTGAGTATATAAAATTGAGAAATTTATCTGGGTTTTCCCATGAGTTGACCACTAAGTCGATGTTTTTAATGGTGGTGTCTAGGTCCTGTTCCGCTTTTTCATCCTGGCCTTCTATATAGGCCACCAGCACTAAGGCACTCTCTTCGGGAGTTTTTAAAAGTTCGAGGAGGTGTACGTTTTTATGAGGCAAAGCCAAAGCGAATTCTGACGAGTCTGGCGCCGGAGATATTGCGATTAGCTGAGACAGGCCGGCACCTATAGGTCTTCCGTGGGCTGCGCCGCCCGGCACTTCATAGTCTATTCTCACAGGGTCGGACGGCCTTCTCTCTACGTTAAAGTGCGGCACGGCGCTTTCGTTACTCACTTCATACCTCCTCGGTGTGTGCCGTGTATATTATGAGAGGCCTATGAGAAAATCTGTAAGTATTTTTACAGGTGCGTTGAATTAGCTCTGTTGCCGTTCATTGGGCGTTGGAGCATGGTCAGGGTCAGTATATTGGCCACGAGGGGGATGGTCATAAACACCAGTCATCCTTGCGAGCTCAACTACCCGCTCCGCAGTATGAGCGGATCCCTGGACATTTGCTTGACGGCGGCCCGTTGCGGTTTCGGTGGCGGTACGAGCTGGCGGAATTGGATTACCGTCCTCATCCATGCCGGCGATCCCGCTACTGTGCATGAAGGTTTCGGCTATGCCGGCGATTTTCTCTTGCTGATCTATATCACCTGCAGTAACCGCTCTTTCATGAGCGTTTTTCAGAGATTCGATTGTATGAGAGTTCATCTGGCTAAGATTATAACTGCCGCGATTGTTGTAGATTTCATCTACCAGAGCATGGTCGTCCATGGTGCCATTCTCGGTATCGAGGTGTTTGAATTCAACGTGCTGGTTTTGATTTTCGAAGGCGGCACCTTTGAACGCGCCAGCTGCTTCGCCGCGACTCATACCCCAGCCACCAGGAGCTGCTGCTACGTCATTGTAGTGATCGGCAATGCGGCCAACATCTTCCTCGGTGATAGCCTTACGCATTTCATAGCTAAGGGCCGCCTGCTGGGCGAATTGATTATTGCCCCAGCGACTATGACCTGCGTCAACGTTCTGCTCTGAGATCCATGCGCCGCCGAGACTTCGGAATTCTCTCGTGCCGTCATCTCGCTCACGCCAATCAACGCCCTCCTGACCGTGCTGTAAGGCCCATTGTTTGTTAACTGTAAGGCCGCGGATTTCTTCGTCGCGGCCGGTTGCGATCTGGTCATTGACTTCTTTCGCGTACTCGGCTCGGCCGGCGGACATGAGCGCTTCAATGTTATAGCCCCCTGCTCTTCGGGCCGCAAATCGACCGGCACGTCTCCCGATGCCGAGAGGTCCCTGATGGTTCTCGCCGAATTCATTAGCCCTGTGATACATACGCGCTCTCGCCGTAAGGGCGCCGGCCTGGTAGTCGCGCTTGGCGTGTTCGCGGCGGTTTTCGGCCAGCTGGTTTGCCTTGGCGCCGGCGCCGGTGGCGGCTTCGTAGATGCGGCCGAGCGCGCCGCTGGCGAAGCGGAAGGCGAACGGTATGGCCAGCAGCGGCAAGAATTGCAGCAGGAAAGCCACTACCAACGCGAGCGTTCGGTTGATGTTGCCGTCGAAAGTTGTCGCTAGGCTGTTGGAATCCTCGAAACTGCTTGGCACGATGCTGTTGGCGTTTAGTATGGTGACGCTCAAAATTTCCGCCACGCCGAAAATCGCTATCACGATCGGATATACCATAAGCGCTTCAAAAAGTAAGTCCCACCAGCGTTTAAAGAACCGTTCGGTATTCGGTAGACAGTACAAAGCGAACGCTACCGGGCTGACCAGGATCAATAGCAAGATCAAACCTTTTCGCAGGATGAGCGTGATAAAGACCGCCAGGACGCTGAAGAAAAGGGGCAGAAGCACGAAGAAGGCGACTGTGATGGCGGAGCTTACCGCCGCGAAACCGCCGAATATGATCGAGCCCAAGAAGCCGGTGACGGCCGTGCCGCCCACCAGCAGGCCGATTAAACCGACGCCGAAGACCCTGCCCTGGTCGGCAAGCGATAAATTAAAGTCCCAGCAATTGCCGCCGCCGGCCGTACAGTTAGTTAACGGTGCCGTGAGGATATCGCCGATGCCCCTGCCGATAACGTTCGTAATATCGACCATGAGCGCCACCAGGTAAATGGACAAGTTGATAAGCACGGCGGCGACGAGCAGCCGCGGTAAGACCTTTTTGGCGGTGTAGGCATCGATCAGGCCGCCGCCGATGCTCTCGCCGAAAACGATTACCAGCAAGGCGATGATCAGGAAGATATCCCCGTAGACTCTTAAGTTTGACCAGATTTGAAAGCTCGGATCACTTGGGTCGGTACTGATCGGCGGTGTAATAAGGAAGGGTTCGACGATATTTTGGAGTATCCATTGTGAAGCGTCGGACAAGCCGTTGAATATGGGGCAAAGGGCCCAAGCGAACGGGCCGCCGGAAGATTCGCAGGTCGGTGAAGTGTCGCCAGTCGTGTCGTCACCGCCGGCGGCGCCGGCGCCCGGTCCGTCCGTAAGTTTGGCTGTTCCGGGGTCTTTAACATTTTTGCCGTGTGATTTTAAAAAGTTGTACCAATTTTGGCCGTCGGAAGCGCTGAGGCCTGAGTAGAGCGGTACGGATAGGGGCGTTGGATTGCCAACGTAGCCGTTGGTATTAGCGCTAGCCGGCGCGCAGCCGTTATTCTTCACCCATGAGGCGGTATGAGTGCCGCTGCCCGATAAAGCGCCTCCGGTGCTGCCTAGGACATATAAAGCGCCCGTATCGCTGACGCCTATCCCCTTGGTTAGGCCGATCAACGCATATATGGTCGCGGTTTTACAGGTATACGTGGCAACGTATGTGCCGTCATTAAAATTGGAATTAGGGGCTTTTACAATGTCGTTATATGTACTTTGTAAGCCGGAAGGAATGTTTGGATCCTGTGAGGCCGTGGAAGTAAAGGTAACGAGGCCGCTATCTTTAAATACGCCCTGGCGGGCATAAATAGTCTTAGGGTTATCGTTATAGAAAACGTAGTCTTCACCGCTCGCATATGCGGTTTGCGGGTGCCACAGAGAACCCGCAAGCGCGGCCATTATCACTACGCCCAGGCCTAAGAGATAAGTTAAACGATGTTTCATTTTGTCTGTGCTCTTCTCTTATAACTATAGCATAAGCGGAGAGCCGATAAAGTGGAAGTCGGTCGCGAGAACTTGCTTTTTTATTATGGTAATAACATAATTGTACAGAGTGATAAGCAAAAACAAATGAAAGCGTTGATCGTCGGATATAAAAAATTACTGCTGCTCGCGTCGTTCGCGCTGCTGCTTGGTGTCGGAATGGTTGCACCGGCCACCGTGACGGCCGCCACCAGCGTCCCAGCCGGGTGTACCGGTGGTGGAGAGGGGCCTAAGGCTAAAGGAACGAAGTGTCCGAAAGTTTCAAAAAAGAAATCGGACTTGAAGTGCAGCTCTGATCAGACGGTCACCAAGGCCAATGACGGTTATTGGTTCTGCAAAGATAAACCGAGCTCGCCCGATCCCGGCGGTGCCGGTGGCGCGGGTGGTGACGGCGGAGGCGGTGGCGACGGCGGCAGCCCCGGCGGGACCTTCAAAACCGGCGACAGCACGGCCCATAATGACGTTTGCGGCGAAGGTGACGACGCGGTGAATGTAAGCATAAACATCGGTTGTAGCGGCAAAGGCAACCCCATTACCGACATGGTTTTCGCTATAATCCGCATTTTGTCCGATGGCGTCGGCCTGGTAGTGATCGGTTCGATCATCGTCGGCGGCATCCAATACACCGCCTCTCGCGGCGACCCGCAATCGACGGCCATGGCGGTCAACCGTATCCGCAGCTCGGTCTTCGCGCTCATCATCTACATTTTTGGGTACGCTATACTTAACTTCATAATCCCGCAAGGATTCTTTCAATGATGATGCTTCTCCAGTTTTTCGCTAAAGCCGGCGATACTTGTCAGCTGCCACAGCATAGCGGCTTCCTGGGCTTTCCGTACTGGTACTCTTATTTGTCCGGCGCCAAGGCTACTAATGGCACCTGTTCGCCGCAACTTACCAATCTTGCGGATATTTGGTTGGTCGTCATGGCGGTTATTGAAATCCTGTTGCGGGTCGCGGCCATCATGGCGGTATTTTTCGTAATTTATGCCGGTATTAGTTACATAACAAGCCAAGGTGATCCTGAAGCCACGGGCCGGGCCAAAGGTGCGCTTGTAAATGCCCTGCTGGGTCTTGCTATCTCGGTTATGGCGGCAGCTTTCGTGGCCTTCATCGCAGGGAGTTTTAACTGATGATTAATTTAATTTATTTACTACACACTTTTGGCAGTACCTCGGTGAATTGCGGTGATGGGCAAACGTGCGATAGCGGGTTGCCTGGCGTTGAGGCCAATAGTACCAACCTCCAGGGTGCTTTGAGCCTAGTGTTTGGCATCATCGGCGCTATCGCCGTACTGATTATTGTGATCGCCGGCTTGCGGTACGTGTTAGCTCAGGGCAGCCCCCAGGAGACCGCCAAGGCGCGCAACACCATCATTTATGCCGCTATCGGGCTGATAATTTCAATCGCCGCCGAAGCCTTCGTGGCGATGGTATTGGGGAAACTATGAAGCGGATATTCGTCTCTCTTATTGTCGCGATCGGCCTGTTGTTCCCTGCGCTGTCTTTGGCCGGTACTGCCGGCGCGGTTGATATATTCAGGAACGGCAATTGCCCGAACGGAGAGAGCGTTTGCAACAACGTTTGCAACACTAGCAGCGACGCGGCGAACTCGTCGGCCTGCGCCAGCGTCCGGGACCAGCAGAACAACACCGGCGACAACCCCATCATCGACGTTATACGGGTCGCCATCAACGTTATTTCATACATCATCGGTATAGCGGCGGTCGTCGGTCTGATAGTGAATTCCATTCGAATGATCGTTTCCGGCGGCGACAGCAATGCCGCGGCGTCCGCGCGCGGCGGCATTATCGCCTGCTTGGTCGGCATCGCCATAGCGACGCTGGCCCTGGTAATAGTTAACTTGGTGATAGGAAATTAGCATGAAGATTGCTCTAAGAACCTTTCTAATATTGGCACTTGTTGTTTCCGTGGCGGGCACCTTCGACGCCCCGGTTGTTCATGCGGCTAGCGACCTTGGTCCGACTCAATGCGCCAGCAAGAAGACGGTCTGCAATAAGAAAAAGGGCGGTGGCGGAGGCGGCGGTCAGGCCGCCCAGAACACCACTACGCCGGCTCAGAGCGCGGCCTGTGCCGGGTTCAATCAGATCGGCAGCGGTGTAAATTGCGACCAAAGCAATGGTGGCACCGGCGGACAGACGCAGGTTGGGAACACGGTTAATACGGTTGTCGGCCTCCTAAGTTATGTAGCGGGTATTCTGGGTATAATTTTTATAGTTTTGAGCGGTTTTAAGTATATAACTTCGAGTGGTGATCAAAATAAGGTTGCCAGTGCCAAAACGACGCTTATATATGCCCTTGCAGGGCTGGCTGTTGCGGCGTTAGCTCAGATTTTGATACATACTGTTCTGTCCACCGCGAGTGGTATCTAGAAGCCTGCACACATATGGCCATATTAATAAGTTACACTACCAGGAATCGTTAGCTTGATTATGCCCCGGTGTTGTAGTATAAGTTATAGCAAGTAGTAAGAAAGGTATACATATGCTCAAAAAAATCAAAAATCACGCTCTTTTAATAATTAGTGCCCTAACGCTAATTGCTCCAGCCACACTACCTTTAGCAACTAGCTACGCCGACTGTGGCGGGGTGGCAAATTCGGTCGCTCAAGGCGCACAGAAAGCTTCCGGCGGCGGCTCAGTTAGCTGTGATCCAAATGGTGGCATAAACAGTAGCTCAGGGAATAGCATAGGCGATTTTGCCAGCACCATCGTCAATATATTCTCTATAATTGTTGGTGCTGCGGCGATCATCATGATCATTTACGCTGGTTTCCGCTACATCACCTCAGGTGGCAGTACCGAACGCATCGGCGGCGCCAAGACCACGCTAATATATGCGATTATCGGTTTAGTAGTAGTCGCATTGGCTCAGGTACTTGTACACTTTGTATTGAGTGAGAGTATCAACGCTGCCAACTCCACGGTAAAATAATAGTAACGAATAAGGCTTAATACTAAAAACTCCCCGGATCGGGGAGTTTTTAGTATTAGTGAACGGCGGAGGTTTTACAAAACTTGGATCTTCTTGACGGTGTCCTGCTGAACCTTCACGAAACTGATGGTCAGTACGCCGTCTTTCAGTACGGCTTCGATCTCGTCTTCCTTGACCGGAACCGGCAGTGCGATGCTGCGCGAAAATTCGCCCCAGTAGCATTCCTGCAGGAAG
>Ga0164242_10005793_pt1 | contig 13701 bp, 13 predicted proteins | sample OricomgcompostMG_FD_108783 | JGI IMG/M metagenome (GOLD analysis project Ga0164242, IMG submission 108783) | Miracle-Growth compost microbial communities from Emeryville, California, USA - Original compost - Miracle growth compost (MG) ...
CTGGTGATCTACGCGTTCGCGCAGAAGTCGTTCGTGCGAGGGATTGCGATGTCGGGACTGGGTGGGCGGTGACCTGGTCACCCATTGCCCACTCGGCGCTGTCCGGTGGGGCCTCGACGCCGCCACCCCGTTCCTGCAGCAGTTCTTCTCCGAATACCCGCCCGGCGGTAACTACTGACCTACGAACTGGGGCTTTCTTCCGACAAGAACAGTTCGCTCACCACTGCGCGCCCACGGAATGGAAACTGTTGCGGGCGAACGCTTCCCGTCCCGGATTAGTCCTCGCCGTCGCCGATCGGCTCGGCTTGGTCGCCGAGGCGGGCGTGCAGGCGCTCCCGGACCTGATCCGGGGTGTAGGCCCGGCGCTTGCGCTCGGAGCGCACGATGACCACTCCGGTCGCCGCGACACCCGCGGCTCCTGCCAAGCCGAGTACTTTCCACCACCGCATACGGCCTAGGCTAGTCGCTGTGCCACGCGAAGCGCCCTCGAGTATCGGTTTGGATGAAGCGGTCGAACTCACGCGGACGGGCGACTTGTGGTTGTTCCGTGGACATTCCGGCGCCGATCGCGCGATCCGGGGCCTGACCAACAGCCCGGTCAACCATGTCGGCATGGCGGTGGTCGTCGACGACCTGCCGGCCCTCATCTGGCATGCCGAACTCGGCCGAGCGCTGCCGGATGTCTGGTCCGGCAACCACCATCGCGGCGCCCAGCTGCACGACCTGCAGGCCGCGGTCCTGCGCTGGACCAATGATTACGGGCAGCAAGCCTGGCTGCGCCAGCTCGATCGCCCTGTGACACCCGAGATGGAGGATGCGGCCCTGCGGACGGTCGCACGGCTGGACGGCATGCCTTTTCCCTCGACAAGCGCGCTGGCCGGCCGGTGGTTCCGGGGCCGGATACCGCGACCGAAGCGTTCGAAGCACCGCGAAACCGAAGCCGGCCTGGAGAACGCCTACTGCGCGGAAATCGTCGCCCTGACCTACCAAGCGATGGGATTGCTGCCGGAGAAGCGCCCGAATTGGTACGACCCGGGCAGATTTTGGAGCGGCGACAATCTGCATCTGTCCGAGGGCTATCGCCTCGGCGGTGAGATCGAAGTGAACGTTTTCGGGCGCTGACGCACCGATATCCGAAGTACCGGGCGTCGGCACAAGGACGCGGGCGATCTCAGCCGCATTCGTTCGGACGCCGCGGGCCGACCGAGCCGGGGCGTGGACGTTCCGGCGGAGACGATCAGTCGCCCTCGACCACCGGGTAGATCCGGTCGGGAACGAGCCCGTGCGCCTCGCGATGGACGGTGATCGCGGTATCCGCGTCCGGGGCATCGACCAGGCAGAACGCCGTGTGGCTCGCTTCGTCGACCCAGTAGCGCTGGTACGTCACGCCGTAATCTCCCTGGATCGCCACGTCGGCGGCATGAGCGGCGGCCACGTCCCGCACCGTCGTGCCTTCGGGCAGATGTTCGTGCACGTCGATGAAGAGGACCATCAGGACTCCTTGGTCGAGTGGGCGACGCCGAGTGGCGATGTGACGTAGATTACGCCGCACGTGATCCCTCCGACAGCCCGCGGACCGCGATTCGAGGCATCGGCCGGAAGCCCGGAGAATTGATCATGTAATTAACGGAAAGAATGCAAGATCAATTCTGAGATCTGCACGAAATGCGCAGTTCGCCAGCTGTTAACCGTGACCATTCACACAGTAACGAAAGTGGATTTACACATTTCACCTTCATATATTTGGGTTACGCGCCGTGATGGCATCGTTATTCATCTGTGGAAGGAACTCCCGTACATGGTCTCTCGCAAGATCTTTGCTGCCGCCACCCTCTCCGCCGCCGCGCTGTTCTTCGGCCCGGTCGCCATCGCCTCCGCGGCCGCACCCTCGGCCGACTCGGGCACCACCGCCCCCGCGCAGCTGAGCACGGGCTCGGCGGACAGCGGTTCGTCCTCCGGTTCCGCCGGATTGTCGTCGGGCTCGGCCATGCTCGACTCCGGCAGCTCGGCCCTCGAGGGCGGCACCTCCACCATCGACAACATCATCACGGCGATCACCGGTATCAAGGACCTTTCCCAGCCCAAGCCGGCCTCCTGATCCCTGGCGGCAGAACCTCTTTCGCTCCAGCCCGCCGGCGGACCCCACCGACCGCAGTCGGCCTCGAACGGCGATCGATAGCTGCACCGCGGCCCATTAGAGTTCAGGTGTCCGGATCCGCCGACCCTCCGGGCAGTTCGGAGAATGGAGCGACCATGGCCGCCACAAGTGAGCAGTCGACGTCGGGCCCTGCGAGCTTCGACGAACTTCTGGCCGAACTGCGCCGGCGTCTGGATTCGATGTCGCCCTCGCATCGCAAGCTCGCCGAGCGCGTGATGTCGGATCCCGAGACCGTCGCGTTCATGACCGTCTCGGAGCTCGCCTCCGCGGTCGGGGTGAACCAGGCGACCGTCGTTCGGTTCGCCAATGGCCTGGGCTTGCAGGGCTACCCGGGGCTGATCCGTCTGTGCCGCGAACATCTGCAGGAGCAGGCGCAACTGCTGCGCCGCTTCGACAGCATGGAGCAGCTCGGAAACGTCGGCAGCGGAGTACTCGAACAGGCCGCAGCGCTGGATCAGGCGAACATCGCCCGCACCTTCGCCCGTATCGAGGAGCCGACCTGGCACCGCGTGGTCGAACACCTGGCACGCGATGCCCACGTCCACGTGCTGGGTCTGCGTAAATCTCATGCCCCGGCCTACTTGCTCGGATATCTGCTCGGCATGCTGCGCGAGGATGTGCACACCATCAACGGTGCGGCCGGCTCGCTCACCGACGAACTGCGCCGCGTGCGGGCGGGCGACTGTTTCGTCGCGATCTCCATTCATCGCTACAGCACCGATACCGTGCGCGCCGCGCAGTGGGCACGCGACCGCGGTGCGCACGTGGTGGCGCTGACCGATAACGCCGGGTCTCCGCTGGCGACGACCGCCCACGATTGTTTTCTCGTCGATGCGTCCAGTGCCTCGGTGCTCCGGTCGATGACCGCGTTCACCGCTTTGGCACAGGCGTTGGCCGCCGGTGTCGCCCAAACCCTCGGTCACAGCGTTCGATCGACTCTGCTGGAGGAAGAGAACCTGCTGAGCAGTTTCGGTATCTACCGCAGTGGGACCACGTCTGCTCGCGGCTGAGCAACTTCTCGGCAGGAATGAAGATCATTTCGCGGGAAGAATGTGCGGGTTGAGCAGTCGTGCCGGATCCAGGGCAGCTCGGATCGACCGCATGATGTCGAGATCGACGTCGCTGCGACCGAGCCCGATCCATCGAGCCTTCGCCCGCCCGATTCCGTGCTCGGCACTGATGCTGCCGTCGTGGAGGGCCACCCGCCGCAGCACCGTATCGGTCACCGCATCGCGGTCGTCGGCGGCGACATCGAGAAGATTCACGTGGATGTTGCCGTCGCCCAGGTGGCCGAAACAGATCGCGCGCACAGCAGGAGCCGATTCGGCGAGATCCTCGCCGAGCGCTGAGAGGAACGGCTCGATTTCCCGCACCGGGGTGGACAGATCGAGTTTCACCGGCGGAGTGGATGATTCGGCGCTCACCGCTTCGGTGTGTCCTTCCCGGTACCGCCAGAGCCGATGCGCGGGTCCCTGCTCCACGGCCGCGTCGAGCACATTCGGTCCGGCGGCTTCCAGCACGTCGAACAGCGCTGCCTGGGTTTCCGGCCGGCCCGACACCTCGACCAGCAGGTAGTACGCGGGGTCGGCAGCGAGCGGTGGTCGAAGCGCGCAGTGCGTGCGGACCAAATGGATACCGGCCCGGGTCATCAGTTCCGCGGCCTCCACTGTGATTCCGGCACGCTGTATTTCGGCTATGAGGCGCAATGCGACGCCGACGGTGCCGACGCCGATGAGCGCAACGTGCGTTTCCCGCGGCGGAACGACCAGTCGCATGAGTACGCGGGTGATCACCGCCAGCGTGCCCTCCGAGCCGGCGAGCAGCCCGGGCAGGTCGTATCCGACGTTGTCCTTGGTCAATTCCTTCCAGCGACGGACTGTTCGGCCGTCGGCCAGCACCGCTTCGAGTCCGAGCACCTGATGACGGGTGTTGCCGTTCTTGATCATGCGGATGCCGCCGGCATTCGTAGCGACGATCCCGCCGAGCGTCGCCGAATCCCGCGAGGCCAGATCGACTCCCAGGTCGAGATCGTGGGCGCGCGCGGCCTGCTGGGCTCGGGCGACGGTCACGCCGGCACCTGCGGCGATGGTGCGGCCGATCGGGTCCACGCGCTCGATCTCGTCGAGACGAGCGGTACTGAGCACCAACTCGCCCCGCATCGGAACGGACCCGCCGACCAAGCCGGTATTTCCGCCCTGCGGAACGACGGCGACCCCGGCCCGGTGGCAGGCCGCCAGGACCGCGGAGGTCTCCGCGGTGTCGGCGGGGCGGACCACGGCGCAGGTGCTCCCTACCCAATGGCCGGTCCAGTCGACTACGTGTCCGGCGACGACGTCCGGATCGGTGAGCACATGGGCTCGACCGACGATCGCCGCCAACTCGTCCACCAGTTCCAGGGTTCGCACCCCGCCGATTCTCCTACTCGCGTCCGCTGAGCCATTTACCTCTGCTGAGGCGTTCACCGAAGGCAACGGCAACAACACATTTCACGGATCATCGACTACGTCCCGGTGAACCGGGGTTCTCGGCGGGACAGCATCGCCGCGACGGCCTCGGCGTGGTCGGCGGTGTGATGGACCGCGGCCTGCATCGCTGCGGAGAGATCCAAAATACCTTCCAGACTGTGGTTTTCGGCCGAACGCAACAGGCGTTTGGTCATCCGCAGCGCATGCGGCGGTTGCCGCGCGATCCGCGTCGCGAGGGTGTGTGCCGATTCGAGAAGCAGCGCCGGCTCGACAACCGCGGAGATCAGGCCCCACTCGAGCGCGGTCGCCGCGTCGACCGGCTCGCCGGTGTAAGCCATTTCCGCAGCGCGGGCCGGGCCGATCGCGCGGGAAAGCAGCCATGCCCCGCCGTCACCGGGAACGATGCCGACTCGCACGAAGCTTTCCGCGAAGGTCGCGGCGGTGGATGCGATCCGAATGTCGCACATCATCGCCACGTCGCAGCCGGCGCCCACGGCAGGCCCGTTCACCGCCGCGATCGTCGGAACTTCGCAGTAATACAGTGCTTTCGGAATGCGCTGAATGCCGTGCCGGTAATTGCGATACAGCTCCGCCGGACTGCCGCCGAACATTCCCGTCCGGTCGCGCATGTCCTTGATGTTGCCTCCCGAAGAGAACGCTGGGCCGGCCGCGGTGAGAATGGCGACGCGCACGCCGAGATCATGGTCGGCCTCGGCGATGGCGTCCTCCAGTGCCGCGATGGTTTCGGGGTCGGAGATCGCGTTTCGTGTGGCCGGGTTGTCGAGAGTCCACACCACCACGTCACCGCGGCGGTCGATCCGCACCGGCCCACTCACCGTCCGGCCTCCTCGGTGTCGTTGTCGGACAAAATGATGCGAACGTCGACCGGAAGGATCGCAGTGCCGGAAGCGATCACAGGGTTGAGATCGAGTTCGGCGATCTCCGGGTGCGCCGCGACGATCGCGCCGACGCGAACCAGCAGGCGCGCCAGCTGTTTCCGATCGATCGCTTCCAGGTGGCGGTGGCCATCGAGTAGACGTGACGCCCTGGTTTCCTCGATCATCTCGAGGGCTTCGACGTCGGTGAGCGGCGCGGCGCGGAAGGTGACGTCGTCCCGTGCTTCGACCAGTACCCCGCCGCTGCCGAAGGCGACGACAGGTCCGAAGACCGGATCACGCATCGCGCCGACGAGCAACTCGACGCCCGGCTCGGCCATCGGAGTGACGATGATCCCGTCGATCCGCGCACCGGGCACGCCGGAGGTCACCGACCCGATCATGGCCGTGGCGGTCGCCTCGGCGTCCGCGGCCGCCACATGCAACCGCACACCACCCACGTCGGATTTGTGCACCACATCCGGCGATACGATCCGCAACGCGCACGGCCGGCGGTATTCCCGGACGGCGACGACGACGTCGGCGATCGTCGGTGCCACCGTCCATTCGCCGACATCGATGCCTTGCCGGCTGAGAAAGGTTCTGGCGGAGGGTTCGTCGAGCACCGGCCGATCCGAGACCAGCCGCGGTGCAGGACGAGGCAGGGCGAACGACGACCGCTGGGCTGCGGTGGCCAGGATTCTGCCGCGTCGTCGCAGGGCCGCGACGATACGGGCCGCGTGATCGAGGGAACTGGTCACCGATACCCCTCGGGCGCGCATCAGGTCGTGGTGAACATTCCGCTCACCGGCGTAGCAGCTGTGCACGACCAGCGGAACCTTCTGCGCGGCAGTACATTCCAGCAGTCGCGCCGTGGCGGCGGCCTCCTGCTCGGCCAGTGCGGCATCGAAGCGCAGGTGGTAGCCCCCGTACATACCGACGATCAGCACCAGCCCCACCGCTGGATCACGGGTCAGGATCTCGACCGCGTCGGCGAAGAGAGCGGGATCGGTGTCCGTGGCGCCCGCGACATCGACGGGATTGAACACCGCCGCCGCGGGGCCGAGGAGTTGCCGCAGTGCGTCGCGGGTGTCGTCGGCGAGGGCGGCGAGTTCGACACCTGCGGCGGCCAGCGCGTCGGCGGCCAGCGCGGCGTGTCCACCGCCGTCCGACAGCACGACCACGCCGCGTCCGAGGGCCATCGGGTGGGTGGAGGCCAGGGCATTGGCGAGCACAGCGAGTTCGTCGGATCGTTCGGCCGATTCCACGCCCGCTTGGCGCAGCACGGCGGCGGCGACAGCGTCGGATCCGGCCACGGATGCGGTGTGTGAACGCGCGGTGGCCCGACCGGCCTGCGACCGTCCACCGCGAAGGACCACCACGGGAGTGTCCCGGATCGCCTGCGCCGCGGACCGGAGGAACGCACGCCCGTCGGTGAATCCTTCGATATGAATGGCGATCACCCCGGTTTCGGGATGACGCGCGAGTTCGGCGAGGCATTCGTCGTAGCTCACATCGACCTGGTTGCCGAGTCCGACATAGGCGTGGATTCCGGTGCCCCGCAGTGTCCGAAGGTCGTTGACCAGCGACAGCAGCATATTCCCGCTCTGCGTGATCACGCTGATGGCACCAGGCGGAACATTCTGTACACCAACGAGATTCGCGCCCGTGGCGAGGTTGAGAAGGCCCGACGTGTTGGGTCCGACGACGCGGATGCCGGTCTCGGCGATCGCTCGAGCCAATGCGGTCTGCGCCTGCGCGCCCGCCGCACCGGTCTCCTCGAATCCATTGGCCAACACCACCGCCGCGGGAATCCCCACCGCCGCGCAACGGCGCAGAGCGTCGGGAACGGCAGCGGCGGGCAGGGCGATGAGGGCGACGTCGACGCCATAGGGAAGCTGGGCGATCGATGACGCGACCTCGAGACCCAGGATGCGGCCGCCGCGGGGATTCACCGGATACACCGGATAGGCGTAACCGGCCTCCTGAAGTCCACGAACGGCCTGGTAGCCGCGTTTGCCAGGATCGGCGGAGGCGCCGATGACCGCGACCGACCGCGGCTCGAACAAGCGGGCGAGGGCCGATCGCGCGGGAGCGGTCTGTACAGCGGTCAATGCGGAATGTGCTTGAACCACAGCGCTTTCCTACTTTCCTTCGAAGCGGGGGGCGCGCCGCTCGGTGAAAGCCGCGACACCCTCGGCCCAGTCCCGCGTCTGCATCAACGCGAGAATCTGGTGTGGTTCGGATTCGAGCGCCGCGTCGAGAGAGTCGTTGTGGCGCAGCGCCTGTTTCATTCGGCCGACAGACAGCGGGGCTTTCCTGGCCAACGTGGCGGCCAGCGCCTGAGCCGCTGCGACGACGCTGCCACTGTCCACCGCCAGATACGCCAGACCCCACGCGTGCGCGTCCGCTCCGCTGAATCGTTCACCGAGCAAGAGCAGTTCGGTGGCGCGGCGCAGGCCCACGAGCCGCGGTAGGCGGTGTGTGACTCCGCCGCCCACGAAGGTGCCGAGGCCGACCTCCGGGAAGCCGATCCGAGCATCCGACGCGACGACGAGAAAGTCTGCGCTGACGGCGATTTCAGCGCCCGCTCCGAGCGCGTAGCCGTTGACGGCGGCGACTACCGGGGTGTTCATCGTCTGTATCCGCTCACACACTGTCTGCGCCAGCAGCAGGTAGCGCTCGCGGTCGGAGCGGTCGCGGGTGCCGGAGCTGTGGGCTTTCATGTCGGCGCCGACACAGAAGGCGCGTCCCGCGCCGGTGATGACGACGGCGCGGACCTCTGGTGCGGAATCGGCAAGAGTCAGTTGCTCGATCAGTGTTTCGTACATCGTCTCGCTGACCGCGTTCAGTCGATCCGGGCGGTTCAAGGTCAGCGTCATCAGATCGTCGGATCGAGTCGTCACCACTGTCGTCACGGTCGGTATGTCCCTTCGTCGGCTCGAGCACGGCTACGCCGGCTGCAAGCAATATTTGCACAAAACAGTTTCTATGCAACTTCTCTTGCATCCCGTGGGAATGGCGTGTTTCATAAGGGGGGCAAGCGATTACCTGGGTCACCGCCCAGAGGTTCAGGAAGAAGGCGCCACCGTGCCCACCTCGCTGTCCACGTCGGAAAACCTCCAACGCGCCATCAGCACCCGCCAGATGACGATGATCGGTATCGGCGGCGTCATCGGCGCCGGACTGTTCGTCGGCAGTGGTGCAACGATTTCGGCCGTCGGGCCGGGGATCGTGCTCGTATATCTGTGCACCGGACTGCTGGTGGTGCTCGTCATGCGGATGCTCGCCGAACTCGCCACCGCCCACCCGGCCACGGGTTCGTTCTCCGCCTACGCCTCACGGGAGCTGGGTTCGTGGGCGGGCCTCGCCGTCGGATGGCTCTACGCCTACCACTGGTGTGTCACAGTGGCTTTCGAGGCGATCGCCGGCGCTGCGATCGCGCACCAGCTCGCGCCCGCGGTGCCCACCTGGCTCGCCGCTCTGGGCTTCATGACCGCCCTCACCGCGGTGAACTTGACCGCGGTCACCTCGTTCGCTCGGTTCGAGTTCTGGTTCGCGCTGATCAAGGTCACCGCGATCGTCTTGTTCATCGGTATCGGCGGTGCCGCGATTCTCGGGCTGCTGCCCCATCACAGCTCACCGGGCACCACGAACCTGCTCGGACACGGCGGATTGTTCCCTCGCGGCGGGGGCCCCGTACTGGTGGCCGTGCTGACGGTGTTCTTCTCCTATTTCGGCACCGAACTGGTCACCATCGCCGCCGGTGAGGCCGCCGATCCCGGCCGCGCGGTCAGGCGCAGCATGCGCAGTGTCGCTTGGCGTATCGTGATTTTCTACGTGGGTTCCGTGCTCGTCGTGGTCACGTTGCTGCCTTGGGATGCCGCCGTGGTCACCGAGAGTCCCTATACCGCAGTTCTTTCCACACTGGGGCTCCCCGGAGCGCGGACGGTGATGAATCTCATCGTGCTCACTTCCGTACTGTCGTGCCTCAATTCAGGCATCTACTCGTCCTCGCGGATGTTGTTCTCGCTGGCCCAGCGCGGGGAGGCGCCGGCGCTCCTCGGCCGCCCAGGAGCATCCGCCGTGCCCGTCGCGGCGGTGCTCGCCGCCGCCAGTGCGGGATTCGTCGCGGTCGGCGCCAACTACTTCCTGCCGACGGGCGCGGTGTTCACCTTCTTGTTGAACTCGTCGGGCTCGGTGGCCGTCGTGGTCTATCTCTGCATTTGCGCCACGCAAATCGTCTCTCGTCGCAACGCGCGAGCCGACGTCGATTTCGAACGCGGAGTTCGAATGTGGGGGCACCCTTACCTGTCGTATCTGGTGGCCGCGGCGCTGGTCACCATCGTGGCGGCCATGGCCTTCACCTCCGCGACGCGAAACTCCCTGGCACTGACCACAGTCGTGACGGCAGCGGCGATATGCGCGGGGTTGGTCCATCAACGACATCGCCGAACCACATCTGTCCCTTCCGCTACGCCCAGCCACACCGTCGGCGGGTGAGACCCGTATCCGAAAGGCCGACCGCATGCCCCGACACACCGACAAGGACCTGGCAGTCCGCCTGATGTCGGAAATCACCGACCGGATGGAGCACGGCGACATCGACTGGAACTGCCACAGTATCGATGAAATCGTCTCCGCCAGTAGCGATCCCACCGGCCCGCTCGCTGCGATGATCGAGGAACACGCACGCGATTCGGGCCGGCCGCCGGAACAGGTCATCCCCGAGATCCACGCGATCGTCGATCGCATGCTGGGCAGTCGGCTCACCTTCGGCCCCGACGACAACCCCGCCTACTACATCGGGACGATGCTCGACGGGTATATCGCGGCCGAAGCACCGCTGCTCGGCTGCGAGCAACCGGCGATATCGGAGGACGAGCTCAGATTCTCGATCACCGAACCCGCGCGATGCGGCACAGTTATCCTGTCGGGCAGCCAAGTCGACGCGCTGATCGCCGGGTTGCTCAGGTGGCGCGCCGCTCACCCCGACCGACCCCGATCGTGACTCTCCCGCAGGTAACACGATGAGCCCGAGCACATTTCAACTCAGCGACATCACCCTGACTCCGCCGGCCGGAGCACACAAGGGCCTCGTTGCCGTTCTCGACGCGGTGCAGACGGCGCTGCGCCGATCGATCGGTTTGCTGGCCTCGGGAAAGCCGTCCGAACAGCCCGACCTGCTGTACCAAATGGGCAAGCAAGGACTGCTCCACGACGGACTCGACGACAAACACGACTACGCCGCCCTGGTCGACAGCCACGCCGCGACGCTGGCGAAGATACGCGCCGCCAAGGTGGCGATCAGCGGCCACAACGACGACGTCCGTAAGGCCTACTACTCCACCTTCGACACCTCGAACGGGACCTTCACCGACTGCATGGCCAAGGTGCACCGCCTCCAAGGCACGCTCGAATACGCCTCGAAGATGAACGAGAGCCATCAACCGTTGGCACCGGCTGACGAACTGCGCCTGATCACCGCCGCCCTCGACGCCGTCAGCTATGTGCACGGCAAGGTCGGGTCTGCCGCGAGGCAGATCCAGCACCAGAAGCGAACCATCGAGAACTCGGTCCCCACCTACCGCCCCACCGCGACATATCCGTCCGGCGGCACGCCGAGCGCCGGTGCGACGCCGTGGTCGACGCCCGGCACGCCGGCAGGGCCGGGAAGTATTGTCCCGCTTCCGCTGGCGCCCGGTGCCCCTGGCGCCATCCAGGCCGCCATGAGCCAGCTCAACGTCCACGAAACAGGCGTCAACCACCTGCCGGGCAAGCCCTACAACATCGACGGGCCGTGGTGCGCGGCTTTCGCCACCTGGGCCTGGAAGCAGGCGCACATCCCGTTGAATTGGACCGCCACCGACAGTCACGGGCTGGCCGTCAGCGTGCCCACGATCTGGGCAGACGCACAACGCCACGGGCTCGCCGACAAAGCCTCCCGCGCCCAGGTGGGCGACCTCATCGTCCTGAACGGAGTCGGCCACATCGGCCTGGTCGAGAAGGTCGATGCCAACGGCACGATTCACACGATCGAGGGCAATTCGGGTGACGCGGTGCGTGAGCACACGTACTCGCCGGGCAGCAGCTACGTGAACGGGGTCATTCATCCACCGGCGCAGAACAATGGTGTCGAGGCGTAGTCCCAAGGCCGCTCGATTGCGGGCCTGTGGCCGGTCCGAGCGAACACCTGGGAACACGACTTCATCCGGCCCCGTGATACTGGACATCGCGCCGTCGATCGACGAGGAGGATGTCTGTGCCCGCACTGTTCCTACACGAACCAGGCCAGGGCCCCGAGGTTTCGCTGCAAGGTTTCGTGCGCCGAAACCCGTGGGTCCGGATAACCACCGACCCACTGTTCGTGCACCACGATCGCGGTGCGCCGACACGGCGGGTCGCCCTCGTCTCCGGCGGCGGTTCCGGCCACGAGCCGATGCACGTCGGATTCGTGGGAATGGGGATGCTCGACGCGGCCGTACCGGGAAAGATCTTCGCCTCGCCGCACAACCGCCAGGTCTACGAGGCGAGCAAGGCCGTCGCTCGTGCCGGTGGGGTGCTGCACATCGTCAAGAACTACACGGGGGACAAGATCAATTTCGGCATCGCCGCCGAACGGCTCGCCGCCGACGGTATCGAGGTCGGCCGGGTCCTCGTCGACGACGACGTCGCCACCGAATCGGATGAGACGGCGACGGGACGACGCGGGACCGCCGCGACCATCGTTGTCGAAAAGATCCTCGGCGCCGCCGCGGACCGCGGTGACACGCTCACCTCGCTCACCTCGCTCGGCCACGAGGTGGCCGAGCACAGCCGCAGTATCGCGGTGGCCACCGAGGCGCTCACGTCACCGAATACCGGGGCGCGCGCCTTCGAACTCGAACCGGATCAGCTCGAATACGGGGTCGGAATTCACGGCGAACGCGCCTCGACCTCGATTACCAGGCCACCACTCGCGGAACTTGTCGACCGGATGCTCACCGATATCCTCGCCTCACTGCCCGGCGATCCTCGAAAGCCGTTGTTACTGTTGATCAATGGGCTCGGTGCGACGACGGAACTCGAACTCTGCACAGTTCTCGAGCTCGCGGCGCGCACCCTCACCACCCGAGGTCGCGAAATCTCGGCGGTCCAGGTCGGCACATTCGTCGCAGCACTGGACATGAGCGGCTTCTCGATCACCCTCACCCAACTCGCCGACGGCTGGCTCGATCTCTGGCACGCCCCGACCGGCGCACCCGCCTGGAAGGACACCGCACGATGACCAGCGAGGCACTGACGACGCTCGACAGCACCGTCGCCCGACTGCACGAGGTGTTCATCGCCGCCGAGCCCGCACTGACCACGCTGGACGAGATCACCGGCGACGGAGATTTCGGCGTCAATCTGCGCGAGGGCTTCTCCGAGGTCGCCGACCGCCTCGCCGCACCGGACTCCCCCGCACCGTGGAATACGCTGCGAGCGGTCTTCCTCGACGAGGTCGGAGGCACGAGCGGTCCGCTGTTCGGACTCCTGTTCCAATCACTCGGCGCCCGGGCGACACGCTCGGATTCCTATATCGACGCCCTCAGGATCGGTATCGAGGATGGTCTCGCCGCCATCCAGCGCGTCGGCGAGGCGGAAGTCGGCGATCGCACCATGGTCGACGCGCTCGCTCCCGCCGCCGAGGCGCTGAATGGCGATGCCGATATCGCCGCGATGGTAAGCGCCGCAGTGGACGGAGCCCTGTCCACGGCGACCCTGCGGGCACGTCGCGGTCGCGCGAGTTACCTCGGCGAACGCGCCGTCGGCCACCCCGACCCGGGCGCGGTAGGCGTGGCGCTGCTGCTGTGTGTGCTCGCGGAGCCGGTATCCGGAACAGAGATATCGGACGGGGAGCGCGAGCGTCTGCTCGATGCGGTATCCCTGCCGGCACCAGGCAATCATTGAAGCACAGCCATTTTCGAATTCCCGAGCCTATTCGGGCGGCAACGGAAACCCTGACGCGAGCGGCCGAACGATGTATGCGCAAGTCGGACTCCGGACGGGCGGCTGCCACTTCATCCGCGGTCGGACGACGGGCGAGATGGCTCGGAGAACCGATGCTTCCGAGTCACTTCGCAATACGAGCCCAGGCATCTCGCACCGTATGCAGTGCCGTCTCAGCGCTGATCGCCAACCGAGTCTGCCCCGCCAGTTGTGCATTCCAGTCGTCTTCGCC
>Ga0164242_10005794_pt1 | contig 13701 bp, 13 predicted proteins | sample OricomgcompostMG_FD_108783 | JGI IMG/M metagenome (GOLD analysis project Ga0164242, IMG submission 108783) | Miracle-Growth compost microbial communities from Emeryville, California, USA - Original compost - Miracle growth compost (MG) ...
TCAAAATTTTTGTCATGGTATTGTCATATTTTTATTACGGATTAAAACCAAAACTGATACAATGACATTCATACGAAGAGGTCAAATTGTGAAGCGGCAATTTAAGCAAAATGCTCTATGGAGCGCTTTTGTGGGAGTTTGCATCGGAGTTCTTTCAATGGGAATATCCGCGCGTGCTTCTGTTTCCGCGTCAGCGCCTTCCGCTCAATCCTCCGCTCAATCTTCCCAGCAGGTCGAAGCGCCCCAGCAAGTCGAGCTGAAAGGCGATTCCAAGAAAGTTCCGCCGGAACTTGAGAATGTCGGCATTCAAGAACACTTGGGCACCACTCTCGATCTCGAAAACCTTCAATTCATTTCGTCCGAAGACGGCCAGTCTCACGCTTTGAAAGAGTACTTCCAGCCGGGTCAGCCTACGGTTTTGAATCTGGTTTATTATGAATGCCCCATGCTCTGTACGATGGTCTTGAACGGTGTCACGGATGCCATGAAGGGGCTGGATTGGTCGATCGGTAAGCAATACAACGTGATCACCATCAGTATTGATCCGACCGACGATACTGAAACCGCCGAATTGAAGCGCAAAGCTTACATTCAAAGTTACCTGAGCCAAAAGCTGGGACAGGCACGAAATCCGGAATTGGCAATGAAGGGCTGGCATTTCTTCACCTCGAAGAAAGATCAGGTTCAAAAGCTTGCCGCACAGCTTGGTTTCAAATATCAATATGATAAGGTTCAAAAACAATACGCGCATCCGGCGGTGACGTTCGTTTTGACTCCCGAAGGAAAAATTTCGCGTTATCTCTACGGCATTCAGTACCGGTCGAGGGATTTGCGTCTGGCGCTTTTGGAGGCGTCGAAAGGCAAGATCGGAAACGTCTTCGATCGCCTTCTGTTGTTTTGCTATCATTATGATCCGAGCGCGCGAGGCTATACGCTTCAAGCGCTTCGGGTGATGCAAGCAGGGGGAGCGGCAACGGTCGCTTTTCTTGGCGGATATTTAGCTTTATTTTGGACGAGACAAAGAAGAAGGAAAGGAAAAAACAAATGACCAAGCCCCTCCGGCTCCCTCGGGTGAGTCGCTCCTGGTTTCATAGAATTCTTTTGGCCGCGCCGCTTTTGATGTCGAATGCTCATGCGGCGACCATTCCTGTGGCGGCCACCGATGTCGCAAAGAGCTGGGATACCCTGTATTGGTTCCTTTTTTACATGAGCTTGTTTTTCTTCGTCGGAATCGTCTTGGCGATGATCGTTTTTGCGATCAAATATCGCAAAAACGCGAATCCGAAAGCGACGTTCATTCACGGCAATACCGCTCTTGAAATTTTTTGGACGGTGGTTCCGACGTTTCTCGTGCTTTTCATCTTCTGGTGGGGCTGGGAAGTCTATAAGGATATGACCGAGCCACCTCGTGACGCGATGGAAATTCATGTCATCGGTAAACAATGGATGTGGCAATTCGTTTATGACAACGGAAACAACTCGATCGGCGATCTTTATGTTCCGTTGAACAAGCCCGTCAAGTTGATCATGTCGTCCGAAGACGTTATTCACTCGATGTTCATTCCGAACTTCCGCGTGAAGTCGGACGTCGTTCCGGGCATGTACACTTACATCTGGTTTGAAGCGAAAATTCCAGGCATTCATCAGATTTTCTGTACCGAGTACTGCGGAACTTCGCACTCGGGTATGTTGGGACGTGTGGTCGTCCTGAAGCCCGATCAGTGGAAAGACTGGATGTTAGGCAAGAAGATCGACGTCGATTCGCTTCCGGCCGATCCGACCTATCCGGGATACCGTGCGAATCGTTTGGGCGAGGGGCTTCCTGCGGCTCAAGCCGATTCGAATCACGGCGGACAGCTTTCTCTGGCCGAAAAAGGCAAGGCGCTCATCAGTGCCAAGGGCTGTGTTGCTTGTCATACGACCGACGGTTCGAAGTTGGTCGGTCCGAGCTACAAAGGGATTTACGGAACAGACGTGAAACTGGCCGACGGATCGACCGTCAAAGTGGATGACAACTATATTCGCGAGTCGATCGAAAACCCGACGGCGAAGATCGTAGAGGGATTCCCTCCGTCCATGCCTCCTTATAAGGGGCTGGTGTCGGAAGAAGAAATCACGTCGATCATCCAATACATCAAGAGTTTAAAATAAGGAGATAATCCATGTCACATGCCAATGCTGAAGTCGTTCATGGAGATAATTACATCAATCACAGCAAGGGGATTAAATCCTGGCTGTTTACTCTCGATCACAAACGGATCGGGATCATGTATTTGTTCACCGTCCTGACGATGTTCTTGATCGGTGGGATTTTCGCTCTGGGAATTCGCCTTGAGCTTTTCTCGCCGGGAATGCAGTTCCTGAAACCGGATCAATACAACCGTTTCTTCACCTATCACGGGGCGATCATGGTCTTCATGGTGGTGATTCCGTTGATTCCGGCGGCGCTCGGAAACTTCGTGCTTCCGATGATGCTCGGGGCGAAGGACGTGGCGTTCCCGAGGTGGAATCTGTTTTCATATTACATTTACATCACGGGGATCATCGTCGCGGTTTCGACCTTGTTTCTGAAGGGGGTGGATACCGGGTGGACGTTTTACACTCCGTATTCGATCCGAAGTTCGAGTAGCGCGACCTTAGTGTTGCTCGGTGCCTTCATCATGGGGTTCTCGTCGATTCTGACCGGATTGAACTTTATCGTGACCATTCACAAGCTTCGCGCTCCGGGTCTGACCTGGGATCGTCTGCCGCTTTTTCTGTGGGGGATCTACGCGACTTCGGTCATTCAGATTTTGGCAACGCCCGTTCTGGCCATTACGCTCTTGTTGGCCTTGCTGGAACGCGTGCTCGGTATCGGGATCTTTGATCCGAAATTGGGCGGCGACCCGGTTCTGTTTCAGCACTTTTTCTGGTTCTATTCTCACCCGGCGGTTTACATCATGATTCTTCCGGCCATGGGTGTGATCTCGGAAGTGCTTCCGGTCTTTTCGAGAAAGCCGATCTTCGGATACAAGATGATTGCGGCGGCGACCTTCGGGATCGCGCTCGTGTCGTTCTTGGTCTGGGGTCACCATTTGTTCGTTTCCGGACAATCGGCATTCGCAAACTTCGTCTTCTCGTTGTTGACGATGTTCGTGGCTATTCCGACCGGTGTGAAGGTGTTTGGTTGGATGGGAACCCTGTATAAGGGTTCGCTTCGATTCAATACTCCGCTTCTGTACGCATTAGGGTTTATCTTTGTGTTCACGATCGGTGGCTTGACCGGTGTGATGTTGGCGACCGTCTCGATCGACGTGCACCTGACGGATACTTACTTCGTCATCGCGCACTTTCATTACGTGATGGTGGGCGGATCGATTCTGGCTTTCTTGGCGGGACTGCATTACTGGTTCCCGAAATTCAGCGGAAAGATGTATCCGGAAACGGCTGCGAAAGTCGGCGCTTGGTTCGTGATCATCGGATTTAACGTCACGTTCTTCCCGCAATTCATTTTGGGCGTGTTGGGAATGCCTCGCCGTTATGCCGATTACCTTCCGCAGTTCACGACCCTGAACCGGGTTTCGACCTTCGGTTCGTGGTTGTTGGCGATCGGTTTCGTCACGACCGCGATCAACCTGATCTACGCTCTGAAAAAAGGAGCGAAGGCAGGCGACAATCCGTGGGGCGCATTAACCTTGGAATGGCAGACGGCTTCGCCGCCTCCGATGGAAAACTTCAACTATGATCCGGTGGTCACGGAAGGACCTTACGATTACCGGGGCGCCAAAGCACTGATGGGCTCGAACGCTTAAGGAAAGGACACATCACTATGGCACACGTACCAGCAGCAGAACGTCATCATGCGCACCACTTTTCGAGTGGGGTGGAGGAGTTCGACGCCTGCAAACAGGGAGTCTGGATTTTCCTCGTCACTGAGGTGCTTTTCTTCAGCGGGTTGTTTCTCGCTTATGCCGTCCTTCGGGTGTTCCACCCGGAGATGATGCACAAGGCACACAAGTTGCTCGATTGGCGATTGGGGGGATTGAATACCTTGATCCTGATCTTCAGCTCGTTGACCATGGCACTTTCGGTGAGCGCGGCTCAACGCGGAGATAATAAAAAGGTCATTCGATACCTTTGGATCACCTTCGTCTGCGCCTTCGGGTTCTTGATCGTCAAGTTCTTCGAGTATCGCCATAAGTTTATAGAGGGTATGCTTCCGGGCTCGCACTACACTTATCCGCATCTGACCGAAAAAACGGCGGGCTTGTTCTTTTCTTGCTACTTCGTGATGACCGGGATTCACGGGATCCACGTCATCGTCGGAATGGGCTTGATTTACTGGCTCATTCGGCGGGCAAAACACGGCGAATTCGGACCGAATTACTTCACGCCGGTCGAAGCGACTGGGCTTTACTGGCACTTTGTCGATTTGATTTGGATTTATCTGTTTCCACTTCTTTATTTAGTGAGCTAATGCGCATTTAGGCGCGATGGAGAGAAAAAATATGTCGAATCATCATCAACCACATGGGCAAGACCAAGACGGCGCTGGACACCACCATATTTTATCGACCTCGCTGGCGCTGAAGATCTGGGGATGCTTAGTCGTGCTCACGATCGCCACGGTCGCGGTCGCTCAGGTCGACTTAGGCTTCTGGAACTTTACGGTGGCCATGTTGATCGCCTCGATGAAAGCAACGCTCGTTTGCGTATTCTTCATGGGCTTGAAATGGGATCACAAAGAAAACGCGATCATCTTTTCGACCTCGTTCATTTTCATGGCGATTTTCATGATCTTGACCTTCGGCGATCTTCTGACTCGCGGAAACGTCTACGTTCATGGTTCGATCGTCCCTGAGGGAATGGTCCATGCCAAATCGAAGTTCAAGAAACCATGGGTTTCGAGCCCGGAGCTGATCGCACGCGGAAACGAATTGTTCCACACGCAATGCGTGATGTGCCACGGCCCTCAAGGACACGGCGACGGTCCTGCAGCAGCAGGATTGAATCCGCACCCACGAAACTTCACCGCGCCGGAAAGCCAATGGAAGAACGGACGTAAGCCGAGCCAGATGTTCGAAACCGTGACCAAGGGCTTAGGCGGAATGCCGTCGTTCGCAAGCACTCCGGCCGAAGACCGCTGGGCGCTCGTTCATTACGTGCATAGCCTGGGTTCGCCCGATCCGAAAGACACGCCGGAAGATCTGAAGAAGATCGGCATCGATCCGACGAAGGACGATGGCGGCGGCGCTGGCGAAAAAGTCATTCCAATTGGGTTGGCGATCGACGAATTAGCGCACTAAAAGCTTATTCGACGTAAGCGTCGCTCGCGAGCTGAAGCGAATCGCCGAATTCAAACAGCCAAGGTTTCCCGGTCGGGATCTCAAGGCTCAGGATCTCGTCGTCTGAAATCTTTTTGATGTGCTTGACGAGCCCACGAAGCGAATTGCCGTGGGCGACGACGAGTACGTTTTCTCCGGCATTGAGCTGAGGCGCAATCGATTCGTTCCAGATCGGAATGACCCGTTCGATCGTCAGCTTCAGCGATTCGGCCAGCGGCTGAGCGATTGCTCCGCACTCTGCGCCGAGCGTCGCATATCGCACATCGTTTTTCGGGTTCATCTCAGAATCAGGCGAGAGCGTCGGCGGAAGCGTATCGTACGAGCGGCGCCAGATCTTGACTTGCTCGTCGCCGTACTTCTTGGCGGTGTCGGCCTTGTTGAGCCCCTGAAGCGCACCGTAGTGTCGCTCATTCAACCGCCAGCTTCGCTGAACGGGGTACCAGAGGCGATCCATCTGTTCGAGGGCCAGAAAATGGGTTTTGATCGCACGCTTCAGAAGCGAGGTGTAGGTCGCTTGAAATTCAAAGCCGTTTGATTTTGAATGAGGTTTCATCAGCTTCGCGAGCTTTTGTCCCGCTTCTTTCGCTTCTTCGATGCCCTTTGCGGAGAGATCGACGTCCACCCATCCGGTGAATCGGTTTTCGAGATTCCATTGGCTTTCGCCGTGGCGGAGTAGAACGAGTTTTCCTGATTTCATGCCTTTGAGTTAATCCTAAACTTGACCTGATTGGCAAGTGTGGCGTATAAACAGATGAGAATGGTTCTCAATAAAGCGCATCGAAAATTAGGCGAGCATCTGCCCGGCGATCAGGTTGAAATCGTAGGATTTTGCCTAGAAGACGACCAGCCCGATGACGTGCACCAGTTTTTGCACCGTCTCTCGGAAGTGGGCTTCTTGGTCGGCGAGCCGCTTGAGATTTTGGGCCATGCGCCGTATTCGAAGGACCCGATCAGCGTCAAAGTGAAGGAAGCCACATACGCACTTCGACGCGAAGACGCAAATCTGATTTATGTCGTAAAACGGCATCGTGAGTAAGTGGCTATGAACCGAAAAAAAAGCATCGCATTGGTCGGAACCCCGAACGCGGGAAAGACCGCTCTCTTTAACGTCTTGACTCATTCACATCAGCGGGTCGCCAACTATTCGGGGGTGACGGTCGATTCGGCCGAAGCCGATCTGATCTTGCCCGACGGTGAGTTCTGTTCGCTGGTCGATCTGCCGGGTTCTTACAGCTTACGCCCGTATACCGAAGACGAAGGCGTGCTGACCCAGGCGCTTCAAAAAAATAATTTTGACGGCATGATCGTGGTGATCGACGCGACTCAGCCCGAGCGCGCGATGCGGTTTTTGGTCGAAGTTTTGGACGCGACCGATCGCCCGGCCGTGGTTGCACTCAATATGTCGGACCTCGCCTTCGCGCGAGGCTTCGAATACGATCTTTCAAAATTTTGCGACCTGATGGGCGTTCCGATTATTCCGACGGTCGCCGTCAAGCGCGGAAAATCGAAGGCGCTTCTGGATGCGCTCGAACATGCGATGAAGGCTCAGAAGCGTGAGCGTTCGCGATTTTTGCCTGAGCGAAAAAAGCCGAGCGACGGCAAGCCGCTGAGCCGCAAGGAAGTTTCGGAACAAATTCTTTCGTTTTACAAAACCTCGGATGCGCTGTTGAAGCAGGTTTTGATCCGTAAAGGACGGCCGGATACTCGAAGCGAGAAGATCGATCGCATCGTGCTGCATCCGATTTGGGGCATGCTCATCCTGATTGCGGTACTCGCGATTACCTTTCAGCTGATGTTCAATCTCGCATCTTATCCGATGGATTGGATCGACGGATTTTTCGGATGGATGGGCGGTCAGGTCAGTGCGCTGGCATTACCGGCGGTGTTGAAAAGTTTTCTCGTCGACGGGGTGATCGCAGGGGTCGGAGGCACGCTCGTGTTCTTGCCGCAGATCCTGATCCTCTTCGCGTTGATTTTGTTTCTTGAAGATTTTGGCTTCATGGCGCGCGCGGTGTTCTTGCTTGATTACTGGATGGGGAAGGTAGGCCTCCACGGTCGCTCGTTTTTGCCGATTATTTCAAGCTACGCCTGTGCTGTGCCCGGAATCATGGCGACCCGAACGATCGAAAGCAAACGCGATCGGATCGTGACGACGATGATCATTCCGATCACGACGTGTTCGGCGCGGGTGCCGGTTTATACCTTGCTCATCTCGGCCTTTATTCCGAACATCGCGCTCGGGGCGTTGGGAATCCATCTTCAAGGCCTGGTGATGTTGGCACTCTATGCCTTGGGGATCGTCTTTGCGCTTCTGATGGGTGCGATCTTCAAACTGTTCTTTTTCAAAGGGCGACGTCCGCCGCTCTTGATCGAGCTTCCGTCGTACAAGATGCCGTCGATGCAGAGTCTTTTTAAGGGGCTCGTGTATCGCGCGAAGTTGTTTTTGAAACGGGTGGGGACGATCATCCTCGCGCTCACGATCGTGATTTGGTTTTTGGTGAGTTTTCCGAAAGCGCCTGCGGGCACTGAGAATCCGATCGAAGCGAGTTATGCCGCGAAGGTGGGGCACGTTTTCGAACCGGTGTTGAAGCCGCTTGGGTTTGATTGGAAGATCGGGATGGCGCTCGTGCCGACCTTTGCTGCTCGTGAAGTCATGGTTGCGACCCTTTCGACGGTGTATGCCGTGGGCGACACGTCCGAGGGTTCGGGGGTTTCAAACACCGACAAGCTGAGCGCGCTCATTAAAACTGAGTGGCCGCTCGCGACGGGATTAAGTCTGATGGCCTGGTTTATCTTTGCGCCGATGTGCATTTCAACGCTCGCGACGGTGAAGCGCGAGTTGAAGAGCACGAAATGGATGCTGATCATGATGATTTATTTGTTCATTCTCGCTTATGGAGCGGCTTATTTGACTCATCTGGTAGCAGCAGGCTTGACCCGGGCTTGAATTTCTGGCAGAATTTGACGCATGGCACATGAGATTAAGACCGTGAATACCCTGCGTGAACGTCGCTTTGAGGCGGCCCCTCGTCCTGAGCTTTGGAAGGACGCGACCGATAAAGATTGGAACAGCTGGATCTGGCAACAGCAAAAGCGCGTAAAAACAATGGAGCAGCTCGAAAAGCTGATCAAAGTCACCGATGACGAGCGTCAGGCATTCGCGGGTTCGCATGAAATGTTCAATATGGCGATCACGCCGTACTATGCGTCACTGATCGACCCGGAAGATCCGAACTGTCCGATCCGTCTGCAATCGGTTCCGAAAATGGGCGAGTTGCACATCGCGCCTGAAGATCTCGAAGACCCGCTGGCCGAAGAGCGCGACATGCCGGTTCCGGGAGTCACTCACCGTTATCCCGATCGCGTGCTGTTTTACACCACCCACAACTGTGCGATGTACTGCCGTCACTGTACCCGGAAACGGAAAGTGGCCGATCCGGATTCGGCGGCTTCGGCAAAGATGCTCGAAGAAGGCTTAGCCTACATCGAACGCACGAAAACGATCCGCGACGTCGTGATCTCGGGCGGGGATGCGCTTTCGAACTCGGATGATCGCATTGAATATATTCTTTCTCGCCTGCGCGCGATGGACCACATCGAAGTGTTCCGCATCGGAACGCGGAACCTGGTCACGCTGCCTCAGCGAATCACCGACGATTTCTGCAAGATGATCCGCAAGTATCATCCGGTGTTCATTCACACGCACTTCAACCATCCGAAAGAATGTACTCAAGAAGCATTCGACGCCTGCGTTCGCCTGGCCGACGCCGGAGCGATGATCAACAACCAAATGGTGTTGTTGAAGGGCGTGAACGACGATCCGAAAACCGTGATGGAGCTCAATCACAAGCTGCTTATGATGCGCGTTCGTCCGTACTACATTTTCCAAGCCGATCTTTCGCAAGGGATCAGCCACTTCCGGACCCCGGTCGAGAAAGGTCTCGAAATCATCCAGGCCCTTCGCGGTTGGACTTCGGGCATGGCCGTTCCGCACTACGTGATCGATGCTCCGGGCGGCGGCGGTAAGATTCCGCTGCTTCCGCAATACCTTCAAAAGCATGAAGGTAAGAAGTGGTATCTGAAAAACTACCGGGGCGACGACTACGTTTATTCCGAGCCTGAAGATTAGACGATGAAAACCTGGGGGGTTTTACTCTTATTGGTGTTTACCGGTTGTGCCACGTCGTTGCCGGAAGAGCATCATTCGAAGTATCGCTTTCCGTCCGATCGGGTTTACGTCAACCTTCCGACCGGCGCGGACGCGAACCGCCATTACGAGGTTTTGGGTTGGGTGAAATCTCGGGCCGAGTTTGCCACCTTCGAGCAAGACATTCAGAATAATCCGGCACTTTGTCGCAATTACTATAACAAGGCCGCGCGTGAACTCTTGAAGCAGGCCGACGGGGTGGGGGCAGACGCCGTCATTCAAGTGCGGTCGGTAGTGATGCTCCTGAACGGGAAGTTCGAAACCTATCCGACCCCGGAGTGTGCGGATGACGGACAGTCGGGTGAAATCTTGCTTCGCGGAATTGCCATCCGCTATAAAGCTGCGACGGACCGGCCTTCCGGCGTTTCCGCCGGGGCTGTTTCGGTTGGAGTGCCATCTGCGCCCCCGATGACGGCTCCTTAAAACCGTCTAATCCTCGATCATCATTCAAGAATTTTTTGAGGTTAAGTTTCTCCAAAGGTTTTCCGATACGTTTTTGACGAAGGTTTCCATTATGAGCGAATCGGTCCTCAAAAAATTTGGCAAATACTTCCTGCTCGACCGTGTCGGTGAGGGTGGGATGGCCGAAATTTTCAGAGCGCGTCTGGCCTCTCTCGATGCCAGCGGACGATTACTCGTCATCAAGCGTATTCAAGGCGCTTTCAGCAACAACCAAGAATTCGTGCAGATGTTCCGCTCGGAAGTGCAAGTCACGATGCGCTTCACCCATCCGAACATCGTTCAGCTTTACGAAGCCGGCGAAGAGCAGGGCCAGCAGTTCATTGCGATGGAGTTGGTGGACGGCCGAAATCTAAGACAAGTTTTATCGAAAGTGGCGCACAAGCAACAGCGGATCCCGGTTCCGGCTTCGTGTTTCGTGATCGAGCAGACGGCAGCAGGATTGCATTACGCCCACGCATTTAAAGATCGCATCACGGGCGAGCCGCTCAATCTCGTTCACCGCGACGTGAGCCCGCAAAATATTCTGATTTCTTACGACGGCAACATCAAAGTCATCGACTTCGGGATCGCCAAGGCCGCGACGAACGGCGAGGCCACCCGCGCCGGCGTCATCAAGGGGAAGCTGAGTTATCTGTCGCCCGAGCAGGTCATGGGCGAAGTGTTGGACGGACGTTCGGATATTTTCGCGCTCGGCATCGTGCTGTGGGAGTTGCTGACCGGGCGCCGATTGTTCGTCGCTGAAGGCGACAACGAGTTTCAGGTTTTAAAAATGATCGAAAGCTGCAACACCTTTGTGAAGCCGCCGTCGACCCTGAACCCCGAAGTTCCGCCCGAGCTGGATGCGATCGTCATGCGTGCCCTGGCGCGCGACCCGAAGAAACGTTTTCAAACTGCCGAAGAAATGGCCCGTGCGCTCAGAAAACTTCTGGCGATCCAGTATTCCGACTTCGGCCCGTCCGATCTTTCGACCTTCGTGAAGAAACTTTTTCAAGAGCTGATCGTCGAAGACCGCAAGCAGCTTCAACAGCTCAACACCCGCGCCGAAGAACTGATCGCGCTCGGAACTTCGACCAAAGATGAAATCACAGTGGCAGGTCAACCCGGCCATTTGAAAGAGGCGACGCGAGTCACTCAATTCATCGGGGATAAATTCGAAAAATCGCAATTGACGTCGGCCGATCGACTTGAAGTCGCAGGCCAGCCCAGACGGCAGATGAAGGTTCCTTCGGGACGCCCGAATCAGCCGGGTGCTCAGCCTTACGCTTCCGCCGCTTCGGCAGCACGTCCGGCTAAGCAGCATTCGCAAGTGAGTATTTCGATGCCGACACCGGTCGAATTCGGTGAGTCGGGCGGCGGAATTTTCGGATTTTTAAAGGCCGTGGTCACGCTCGCCGGTTTAGGCGCAGCGGGGTTCTTCGGTTATCAACATTTCATGGTCAATGCACCCAAACCCGAAGATCGGACCTTGGCAAGCCAGCACGAGGTGAAGCCGCTTCCGAGTAATGCTCAGATGGTGACGATGCGGATTCGCTTGTTTCCGGACGGCGACTTATCGAAGACGCGTGCAACGGTGAATTCGCAGCCGGTCGATCTTCAGCGAGGAACGATTTCGGTTCCGGTCGACGAGTTGTTGGACGTTTCGGTGAGCCGCGACGGTTTCGAGAGTTACCGCAAGGAATTTACGATCAAGGAAGACGATGTGAGCGGACAGGAGTATGACCTCGACGTCAAGCTCGTCCCCATGGTGTACGGACGTCTTTCGTTGAGCACGAGCCCGGCGGTCGCGACCGTGACGATTGTCAACCTCGATCAGGGGATGAAGAACACAACCCGCAACATCTCGACGCTTCAGACTCCGATCACGCAGGAAAAACTTCCGGCCGGCCATTATCGAGTCGAGATCCGCAACAGCTTGGGCCAAGAGAAAACCCTTCAGATCGAGATCAAAGAGGGCCAAGACGTCGTGTTGCCCGATGTTCAGCTGGAAATGAAAAACTAAGGAACGTACTTGTAACCCACGCCGTACACGCTTTGGATGTGCGTGTTCATCGCCGGGATCTTTTTGCGGAGCGAGCGGATGTGAACGTCGATCGTACGGTCGGTGGTCTGAGTCGCGGTATCGCGCCAGATTTCTTTCATGATCTCTTCGCGCGAGACGACGACACCGAAGCGCGAAGCCAAAAGCCGCAAAATATCGTACTCGGTCAGCGTGAGCGGAATGATCGCGCTGTTGTACGAGGCAATCCTTCTCGTCGTGTCGATTTCGAGCAACCCGACTTTGACCATCGGGGTAGGTGCGCTTTGGGCGCGAGCCAGCCGCGATTTGATGCGCGCAAGGAGCTCTTTATGATCGAAGGGCTTCGGCAGATAATCGTCGGCACCCATCGACAGTCCGTAAGTGATTTCGGCCGTTGTGTTCTTCGCCGAAAGAAAAATCACGGGAATGTGCTGGGTCTTCGAATCGGCCTTCAACTGTTTGCAGGTGTCGTAACCGTTCAGCGTGGGCATCACGACGTCGAGGACGATCAGCTCGGGCTGTTCGATCTTCGCACGTTCGATGCCTTCAAGTCCGTTTTCGGCGATCGAGACCTCGAAGTCTCGGCTGAGCATGACTTGCAGAAAACGTCGTGTGTCGGCGTTGTCCTCGATGACGAGCACCTTAGGCTTCATGTCCGGTCGCTCCACAGTTTTTCCATGAATGGGTTAGGGATCGATTCGTCCTTCGGAAGCTGCTCGCGCAGTTTTTCGTTTTCTTCTTTCAGGCGAAGCGCATCGTGTTTCATTCTTTCGCGTAATTCGAGTTTGCTTTCGAGAATCCGCGCCCGTTTCTGTAATGCGGCTTCGAGCACCTGTTGATGTGCCAGGCGGGATTCGATGTCGCTTTGAGCGACGATGAGTGAGATCTCTTTCGATTGGGCCAAGGTTTTGATTTGAATCAGTGTGGTTTGCAGTTCGTCGTCCGACACCTGCAACGAGGCTTGGCTCAGATCGACGACGACGAAAGAAGGGTTCGAATCGAAAAAACGATTCAGGCTTTCGCGAAGGAGAACTAAGTCTTGGGCTAAAATGTCCTCTTGAACCTGGAACGTTTGAACGGGCGGTTGGACGGAAAAGAGGAGTTTCATCTTAACAATGAGTGTGGCACAGGTGCACCGCGAAGCAAAGATGAACTGTGTCGTTTCGTTGAGCGGCGTCATTGAACTGACGCTTTTGGCCGGCAAACTTTGCCGATCGAGTTTTCATCCGAAAGACCGAAAAGAATTGAGGATGGGTACCTTTCAAAAATCCGTATTGATGATGATGGCAGTGGGAATCGGGATCGAGATTCCGTCCATCGTCTTTGCCCGTCCGTACAATTATCCTCAGGTGCGGTATCAGTCGGCCATGAGCCAGGCCATGGGCGGGGTGACGCTTCCGCTGACGGGAGAGCTGGGAAACAACCTGTTCAATAACCCGGCAGCGCTGGCGCACAATCGCAAATTCAGGGCCGAATACCTGAACCTCAATCTCGAAGCCAATAGCAATGCCTTGAGCAATCTCGGGCTTTCGTCGACGAAGATGACAGGCTTAGGGGGAATGTCTGACACCCTGAACCAGCATCAAAACCAAGTTTTCGGTGCCGGCCTTTCGGAACTGACCGCGCTTTCGTGGGGAGGCTTGGCCGTGGGGGTGCTCGGGCAAGAGCGGGTTCGCGCCAGCTCGGCCGGA
>Ga0164242_10005795_pt1 | contig 13700 bp, 11 predicted proteins | sample OricomgcompostMG_FD_108783 | JGI IMG/M metagenome (GOLD analysis project Ga0164242, IMG submission 108783) | Miracle-Growth compost microbial communities from Emeryville, California, USA - Original compost - Miracle growth compost (MG) ...
CTCATAGCCGAACGAGTCCGGCGACCGACCGTCATGCCTCCCGGAGATCCAACGCACCAGACAGGCAACGAGTCGCGGCTCAATCAGAAGTGCCCGCGCAGCCTTGCGCGGCACGACCTGTGCCAGTGCGTCCTCGGCCGCCCTCCAACCGTCACGGCCGGCACCGCGACCAGCGCGGTAGGTACGCACGGCGGCAACCACCCTGCTGATCGCGATGATCGCGAACAACGATTCGAGCGCGAGAACGATGATGACCGCGTTGCGAAGCGTCAGGATGCCGCTGCCTACCAGCGCGACTTCGATGAGGGCGACGGCGGGTGTCAGCCAGGGCGCACCGCGCTGCCACAGTCTGCGGATCACGACGCCTGCTCCCGCCAGGCGGCGAACAACAGGGTGAGACAGCGCGCTTGAGCAGGGCTCAGGTCGGCGGTCATCGCTTCCAGCACGAGGCGCGCTGCCTCCGGATCACCCGGCGATTCTTGGAGCTCCGCAGGCAGCAGGGCGGTGACCGCACCGCCGATGGCAGCTCCGTCAGCAACCAGTGCGTCAACAGCCGGATCGTTCTCGCTGCTCTCCGCCAACGCGTCGAAGCGACGGCTCAACTCCGCGAGTCGGGCACTGATCTGGGGATCCTCCAGGAGCCGCTCGTAGGCGTCCGCCACCAGGTCGGGCTTACCGGTCACCGGACCGAGCAGTTCCAGGGTCAGCAGCTCACGGTCGAGTCCCGGCTCGTCCCCTGCGAAAAGTGCTGCCAGCGGCTCCGCGAGTGAGACAACTTCAGCCGGAACACGGAGGTCACCGTCAGAGTCCAGAAGTGTCGCGATCGCCGAGCGCCGCTCCCGGATGCGCGCTTCGTCCGCCGCCAGCCCGGCATCCAACTCAGTGAGGATATCGCGCAGATCGTCGCCGGTGTCGTCTGCGAGCGCGTCGGCGACTTCATCCAGGCTCATCCCCAATCGCGCCAATCGTCGGATCCGCAACAGACGAACCGCGTCCGTCAGTCCGTAGCTGCGGTAACCGTTCGGCATTCGCTGCGCCTCCGGCAGCAGGCCGATCCGGTGGTAGTGCCGAATCGTCTTCGACGTCACTCCCGTCAACGCCGCCAGTGAGCCGATCCGCAGCATCGCAACCACCTCCTGGGACCCAGCGAACACCTTGACCCGAGGGGAAGGTCAAGACGGAGGGTGCGAACGTCGCCTTGCTGTAGCGGTTTACCTACGCACCAGCGAAATCGACGGGCACAAGTCGCTCGACGTCCAACTCCGAGCGAGCCTTCCAGAGGTCATGGGCGTCCTGCATCGCCAGCCAACTCTCTGCGGAGCGGCCAAGCACGCGCGAGAGCCGGAGCGCCATCTCGGGAGTGACGCGGCTCGACCCACTCAGGACCCGCGTCAGAGTTGATGCGGACACCTCGAGCTTGCGGGCAAGAACACGGGCGCTGATGCCGAACGGCTCAAGATAGGTCGACGTGATGAACTCTCCCGGGTGAGGCGGATCGAACATCGGCGCCGTATTGAATGCAGTCATCAGTGGTCGTCCTCACAATCAAGACGCAACTCTACTGGGGCCGAGCAGCTCAGGCTGCCCAGCCGCGGACGACGCGCAGCACGTCGAGTAGCTCCTGGGCGACCGCGTCGGGTGTTGCGTCCGTCTGGATGACCTGCTCCTGCGGCAGCACCGAGTGCGGGATCCAGATCGCGCGCATGCCCACCTGCTGCGGACCGTGCACATCCTCGAAGAGCCGGTCGCCGACATACACACAATCGGCCGGGTCGGCACCGACCGCCGCGGCGGCCGCCCGGAAGGCCTCCGCGTGTGGCTTGGCCCACGCAATCTCGCTGGAGTAGACGTCACCGTCGATCAGGTCGAGCACGCCGTCCCGCTCGAAGATGCCGCGGTGGTAGTCGCGGTCCCAGATCGTGTTGGACAGCACACCGACGCGGATCCCGCTCTCCCGCAAGCCTTTCCAGAGGCGCTCGACCTGCGGGTCGGTGTGCGTGTGCGGCGCCCAGTAGTCGCGGTATGCCGCCAGCCCGGCGCGGTGTTGCGCACTCGCCAAGTCGACCCCGACCGTGGCCAGGATGTCCTCGAGCCGGGCGCTGGTGTGCTGCTCACGCGCTCGGGCCCACGCCGTGCCGGTCGCCTCGAGAAGACGCGCCGCCAGCGCCGGCTCGCCGTATGCGGCGGCATACGACATCGCCTCGTCGTCGAAATCGATGTCGTGCCAGGGCGTCAGCGTGCCGCCCCAGTCGAAGATGACGGCTTCGACGTGGCTCACAAGGAAGCAGGCTCCTCGCTGATCTCGCGGGTGACCTCGGCGACGAGCTCCGCGAGCGCGACGTCCCGGCGCTCGCCGGAGCGGCGGTCCTTCAGCTCGACCGTGCCGTCCGCGAGACCCTTGCCGACGACGAGAATCGTTGGGACGCCGATGAGCTCGGAGTCCTTGAACTTCACACCCGGTGACACCTTGCGGCGGTCGTCGAAGAGCACCTCGACCCCGGCCGCCTCCAGCTCGCGGACGATCTCCTCCGCCTTGACGAAGACCGCTTCGTCCTTGCCGGTTGCGACGACGTGCACGTCGGCCGGCGCCACGTTGCGCGGCCAGATCAGGCCCAGCTCGTCCAGGTTGTCCTCGGCGATCGCGCCGACCGCGCGGGTGACGCCGACACCGTAGGAGCCCATGGTGACGGTCACCAGCTTGCCGTGCTCGTCGAGCACCTTCAGCCCGAGGGCTTCGGCATACTTCGTGCCGAGCTGGAAGATGTGCCCCATCTCGATGCCGCGGGCCAGCTTCAGCGTGCCGTGGCCGGTCGGCGATGCGTCGCCCTCGCGGATCTCGGCCGCCTGGATGGTGCCGTCCGCGGTGAAGTCGCGGCCGTGGACCAGGTCGATGACGTGGTGGCCGGGCTTGTCCGCGCCGGTCACCCATGCCGAGCCGACCGCGACGGACGGGTCGAGCAGATAGCGGATCTTGCTGGCGTTCTCCTCACCCAGCGTCCCGGGACCGATGTAGCCCTTGGCGAGCATCGGGTACGACGCGAAGTCCTTCTCCTCGAAGGCCTCCACCTCGGCGGGTGCCACCTTCACCTCCAGCCGCTTGGTGTCGACCTCGCGGTCGCCGGGCAGACCGATCGCGAGCGGTTCCCGGGTGCCGTCGGGGTAGGCGAGCATCATGATGACGTTCTTGAGGGTGTCGGCGGCGGTCCACGCGCGCCCGTCGTCGCGGGGGTGGTCCTTGTTGAGCGCGTTGACCAACGTCTCGATGGTCGGCGTGTCCGGGGTCGGCTCGACGTGCGCGGGGCCGGCTGTCACCTCGACCTCGGGCGCCTGCGGGACCTCGACGGCCTCCACGTTGGCGGCATACCCGCTGTCGTCCCGCACGAAGGTGTCCTCGCCGTGCTCGCTGACCGCCAGGAACTCCTCGGAGGCCGAGCCGCCCATCGCGCCGGAGTCGGCCTTCACGATGACGTATTCGAAGCCGAGCCGGTCGAACATGCGGATGTACGCCTCGCGGTGTGCGTCATACGCCTTCTGCAGCCCGGCCTGGTCGACGTCGAAGGAATAGGAGTCCTTCATGATGAACTCGCGCCCGCGCAGGATGCCGGCCCGCGGGCGGGCCTCGTCGCGGTACTTGTTCTGGATCTGGAAGAGCGCGAGCGGCAGGTCCTTGTATGACGAGTACATGTCCTTGACCGTCAGACAGAACATCTCCTCGTGTGTCGGGCCGAGCAGCATGTCCGCGTCCTTGCGGTCCTTGAGCCGGAAGAGGTTGTCGCCGTACTCCGTCCAGCGGTTGGTGGCCTCGTAGGGTTCGCGCGGCAGGAGGGCGGGGAACTTCACCTCCTGGCTACCGATGCGCACCATCTCCTCGCGGACGATGTTCTCGACCTTGGCGAGCACCTGCATGCCGAGCGGCAGCCAGGTGTAGATGCCCGGCGCGACGCGGCGGATGTAACCGGCGCGGACCAGCAGCTTGTGGCCCGGCAGCTCCGCATCGGCCGGGTCCTCGCGCAGGGTTCGCAGGAACAGGGTCGACATACGCAGTGCCACGGGGGCTCCTTCAGGTACTTCGTGCGAGTTTCTTGGCAGACACCGCAGAATATCCGCACGCCACCTGCCGCTGCCGAACGCATTGGCTGCTCGTGCGGTCGCGAAAGCTGACCGGAAGCTGGGAGTTCGGCAACGTGCCCGTGAACAGCTCGCGACGTTCTTTGAACATCCTTAAAACACAGGCATTTTCGACACATTCACTTTCTATGGTGGGCGAGTGCCATTACGGAGGAAGGGGCTGCTGGCCGCGGCCGGAGTTGCGCTGCTGGGGTTGACGGGATGCGGATCGGGCCACCTGGGCCGGGCAGAGACCGCCAGGACGACCGCCCTCCCGGAGGTGCAGGCGTCCCGCAGCCATTGCGGCAGCGGCTGGAACCGCGCCACTGCCGGTACGGTGCGGCTCCGGGTGCGCAACACCGACGTCAACGCCGAAGAGGTCTACGTCGCGGACGGTGCCGGGAAGCTGTATGGCGAACTCGATCCGCTCGGCCCCGGCACGACCGCCGTGCTGACCGCATCGCTCTCGGCAGGCAGCTATCACCTGGTCTGTTCGGTGAACGACGGTGACCCGGTGCGGGGGCCGGCGGTGACGGTGACCGGCAGCGCAACCGGCGCACGCGGTGTTCTTCCGGTGACGTCCGCCGACCTGGCGCCCCGGGTGATCGCCTACCAGCGGCAGGTGCGCACACGCCTGGGCGTGTTGCAGGGCCAGGCACGCGCCCTGACGGCAGCGCTGCGGCGCGGCAACCGGATCTCGGCGCAGGCGGCGTGGCGGACGGCGAACCGCACCTGGAACACCATGGGCGGCGCGTACGAGGCGTTCGGCGACCTCGGCGACGCGATCGCCGGCAACGCGCTCGGCCTACCGAAGGGCGTTCACGATCGGCACTGGACCGGGCTGCTGCGCATCGAGTACGGCCTGTGGCACGGGCAATCTCCGACGGCGCTGCGACGCCTCGGCAGCCGACTCGAGAAGGACCTGAACTCGCTCGACACCCAGCTGACCACCACCCAGTTCGACCCCCTCGACGTCGTCAATCGCACCCACGAGATCACCGAGGACACCCTGCAGCAGACGCTGGCCGGACACGACGACTACGGCGCCCACGTCGAACTGTCCGACTCACTCGCGCAACTGGAGGGCACGACGGAACTGCTGAACGTGTTGCACCCGCTCCTCGCACCGCGCTACCCCGACCTGCCCACGGTCACCTCGTGGATCGCCAAGTCGCGCAGCGACATACAGCGCCAGCGCGGTTGGACCGTCACACCACCAGGAGGCGTGGCGTCTGCCGGACACCGGCTCGTCGACGCCGACATCGCGCAACTCGCCGAGTTGCTCACCCCGATCCCCACCATGCTCGAACCGAGGGTTGCCGTCACGCCGCGAACCCCGCCCGCGGTTCGCCCCTCAGCGACTTCGGGAGGCACACACCATGGCTGACCTGGACCGCCGCACGATGCTGCGTGCCGGCGCACTCACCGGCGGCGTGGGAGCGATCGCGGCCACCAGCGCGACCACCGCCGTGGCCGAACCCTCGGCCAAACCCGTGACTTCGAACCGACCGACGCGGTCCACCGTCCGCGACGGCGACCCGTCACGCCCATTGCGCCCGTTCCACGGCGCGCACCAGAGCGGCATCCTCGGCGACCCGGTCTCCGCGGCGACCATCGTGGCCTTCGACCTGACCGTCACCGGCAAACCGGCGCTGACGCGGCTCCTGCAGACGCTCACGCGGACGCTGCGGTCCCTTGCCGCGGGAGGCGTCGCACCGTCACCCGGGATCGCCGGCACCGCGGGGACCGGGATCCTCGGCCCGAACGCACCAGCCCGTTCGCTCGAGTCGGTGGTCGCCCTCGGTCCGGCGGTCTTCACCGACACCTTCGATCTCGCGGCTGCCAAACCACGGCGGCTGCGCGCGATGGACACCTTCCCGAACGACCAGCTCGACCCGGCATGGTGCGGCGGTGACCTCCTGATCACCCTCCAGGGCCACGAGCGTGACGTCGTGACGAACGCGCTGCGGGAAGTATGCCGAGCCACCCGCGGGTCGATGCAGATCCGTTGGAAACAGGATGGTTTCACCTCTCCCCCGCGCCCTACGGGTTATCCGCGCAACTTGCTGGGGTTCAAGGACGGCATCGCAGGCCCGGACCCGGCGAACGACAGCCAGCTGGATTCGCTGGTGTGGGCCGGTAAGGGCGAGCCGTCCTGGGCGGCGGGTGGCAGCTACTACGTCATGCGCCGCATCCGGATGCTCGTCGAGTTCTGGGACCGCGTCTCGACCTCCGAGCAGGAGCGGATGTTCGGTCGCCGCAAGGATTCGGGGGCCCCGCTCACCGGTGGTGCCGAGAACACCGCGCCCGACTACACCAATGACCCGAACGGCAGCGCCATACCGCTGGACAGCCACATCCGGCTCGCGAACCCGCGCACCACGAAAACCGCGTCGTCACAGTTCCTTCGGCGCTCCTACTCGTATGACGCGGGCGTGGACCCGGTCGGCAACCTGGACATGGGCCTGATGTTCGGCGGGTTCAACGCCGATCTCGACCGACAGTTCGTGACCGTGCAGCGCCGCCTCGCCGACGAACCACTGGTCGACTACATCACGCCGGTCGGTGGTGGCTACTTCTTCGCGCTCCCCGGCGTGCGCGATCCCAAGGATTTCTACGCGAGCGCCCTGCTCGCGTAGTTCACCCCTGCATCACCCCACCCTGGAAGGAAACGAAAGTGCAGAAGAAGTCCGCACTCCTGGCCGCCGCGTCGGCCGGGGCCGTGCTGCTCGCGGGCGGCACGACCGTCGCCGTGCAAACGGCTGCGAACGCTGCGAGCCCGTCACACCCGAGACCGGGGGCTCACACCCGCACCACGACACCGATCAAGCACGTCGTCGTGCTGTTCGACGAGAACGTGTCCTTCGACCACTACTTCGGCACGTACCCGAACGCCGCCAACACCGATGGCACCAGGTTCAAGGCGGCCCGCCACACGCCGCGGGCGAACACCGTGCAGAATGCCGGGCTGATCCGCTCGAACCCCAATCTTTACAAGCCGTTCCGGCTCTCGTCCGATCAAGCGGTCACCTGCGATCAGAACCACTCGTACTTGCCGGAGCAGAAGGCCGTCAACAACGGCAAGAACGACAAGGTCGTCCAGAACACCAGCGTCGACACCTGCACGGGCGAGTTCGGCGCACCGGGGCTCGCAATGGGCTACTACGACGGCAACACGGTCACCGCCATGTGGAACTACGCCCAGCACTATGCGATGAGCGACAACATGTACGACTCGACCTATGGCCCGTCCACGCCGGGCGCCCTGAACCTCATCGCCGGTCAGACGTATGGCGTCCACGCGGTCAACTCCACGACCGGCGCTCCGGCAACGGACAGCTATGTCGTGTCCGGTGCGAACGCCCAGGGGGTCGGCACGGTCACCAACGATCCCGACCCGGCATACGACGACTGCTCCGACACGAACCACACGTCGACCAACAACCTCGGTGTGATGTCCGGCAAGAACATCGGTGACGAACTGAACTCCGCTGGTATCAGCTGGGGTTGGTTCCAGGGCGGCTTCGCACCGAGCACCGCGTATCACGGTACCGGCACCTACGCGCAGTGCAACACCTCGCACGCGAACATCGCCGGCAGCAGTTCGGTCGACTACAGCCCGCACCACAACCCGTTCGCCTACTACAAGTCGACGTCGAACCCGCACCACCTGGCACCCACGTCACTCGCCGAGGTCGGCCACAACGGCCGGGCGAACCACCAGTACGACCTGAGCTGGTTCAACAAGAGCCTGACCAGCGGCGACCTCCCGGCGGTGTCGTTCGTGAAAGCAGCGGAGTACCAGGACGGGCACGCGGGCTACTCCGACCCGATCGACGAGCAGGACTTCCTGGTCAAGGAGATCAACGCGATCGAGAAGTCGCCGGAGTGGAAGAGCACCGCGATCGTTGTGACGTATGACGATTCGGACGGCTGGTACGACCACCAGAGCTCGAGGGTGCTGACTGGGGCCAAGGACACCTCCTTGAACGAGGCCATGTGCACCAGCGTCAAGGAACCGGTCACCCGCGGTGGCGCACAGGACGACCGGTGCGGGCCCGGGCCGCGTCTGCCGTTCCTGGTGATCTCGCCGTACTCGAAGGTGAACGCGGTCGGCCACCAGCAACTGGAGCAGGCGTCGATCATCAAGTTCGTCGAGCAGAACTGGAAGCTGCCTCAACTCGGTAACGGATCCTTCGATGCGCGCGCGAAGTCGTTCGCGTCACTGCTCAGCTTCGCCCGCCCGAAGGCGTCGACCGTGCTTCTCCACCGCAACGGTTCGGTGGCCAAGGTCATCCCGCCGGCCAGGCACCACCGCCACTGAGCCGGGCAACCACCAACTCACCCCGCCGGGCTCGCCCGCCGCACGATCGCGGCGGTGTCGAGTCCGGCTGGGAGGGTGCCGAAGACGCCCGCATGCCGGCCGAGCACCCGGGACGCCAGGAACGCGTCAGCGACGGCTCCCGGCGAGTGCCGGACCAGCAGGCTTGCCTGGAGCAGCACCGCCATACGTGCGGCGAGCCAGCGGGCGACATACTCCGCTTCGGACGGATCGACCAGGTTCGCAATGGTTTTCAGCACCTCGGTCACCCCGTCGTGCAACTCCGGGAGACCGGCTGCCTCGACCTCGTCACGCCACGCCTCAACCCCCTCGGGCTGCTTCTGCAGCACTCGCAGCACGTCCAGCGCGTTGACATTGCCACTGCCCTCCCATACGGAGTTCAGCGGCGACTCCCGGAACAGCAGGGGCAGGCCCGAGTCCTCGACGTAGCCATTGCCACCGAGTACCTCGAGTGCCTCGGCGACGTGGAACGGCGTGCGCTTGCACACCCAGAACTTCGCCAACGGCAGCCCGATGCGCCGCAACGCGCGCTGTGCCGGATCGTCCGGGGACTCCACCGCACGCGCCAACCGCAGCCCAAGCGCGGTGGCAGCTTCCGACTCGACCGCCAGGTCTGCCAACACGTTTCGCATGGCCGGTTTGTCGACGAGCAGCCCGCCGAACGCGCTTCGGTGTTGGGCGTGCCAGATCGCCTCGGCGAGGCTGCGCCGCATCAGCGCCGCGGATCCCAGGACGCAGTCCAGTCGGGTGGCGGCCACCATCTCGATGATGGTCCGCACGCCCGCCCCTTCCTCACCCAGCCGCAGTGCGTGGGCGTCCACGAACTCCAGCTCGCTGGACGCGTTGGAGCGATTGCCCAGCTTGTCCTTCAACCGCACGATCCGCAGACCGTTGCGGGTGCCGTCCGGCAGCACACGCGGCACCACGAAGCAGCTCAGCCCGTCCGGCGCCTGGGCGAGCACCAGGAAGATGTCGTTCATCGGCGCCGACGTGAACCACTTGTGCCCGGAGAGTCGGTAGCTGCCGTCCGAGCTCGGCACGGCAACCGTGAGGTTGGTGCGCACATCGGAGCCGCCCTGTTTCTCGGTCATCCCCATGCCCGCCAGCAGGCCGCGCTTTTCCGCGAGCGGACGGAGCCCGAAATCGTAGGTGGTGGAGGCGAGTCCAGGGGTCAACTGCTCCGTGAGCGTCGGGTCCGCGCGCAGTGCCGGCACTGCGGCATACGTCATCGTCATCGGGCAGCCATGTCCTGGCTCGACCGCGCTCCAGGCGATGTATGCCGCGGCGCGGCGCACGTGCGGCACCGGGTCCGAGGAGGTCCACGGCGCACCGGTGAGGCCGAAGCCCACGCCGTGCTCGAGCATCCAGTGCCAGCTGGGGTGGAACTCGACCTCGTCGATCCGGGTGCCGAAGCGGTCGACCGGTTGGAACACCGGCTCGTGCCGGTTGGCGAGCATCCCGTGTTCGCGGGCCTCCGGCGAACCGGCGCACTCCCCCAGCTCCCGCAGCGAGTCGACGACGGCCTCCGCCGCGTCACCGGCCTGGGCGCGCACCGCGGTGAGAAGCGCCTGGTCACCCTCGACCGTGTTGTGTCCGACCAGCGGAGGAGGCTGATTGCCCGGGGTGCGTGCGAAGGGGTCGGTCCGTTCCGTCATACACCTCACAGTACGGCGACCCGGACGCTCACACCCACGACGCGGGTGACACCGCTACGGTCGACCCATGTCCGCCTCGCTGACGTTCGAAGATTATGTCGACGCGCTCTACTCGGCCGCCGAGCGCCTGCAGGCAGAGCTCGTGGACGTGCCCGACGATCGAGCCGTGCCCACCTGCCCGGCGTGGTCGGTGCGAGAGCTGGTCGCGCACACCGGCATGGTGCACCGGTGGGCCACCGATATCGTGCGCGGCTCCCTGGACCCCCGGGACACCGAAGCGGCGACCGAGCAGTACGAGAACGACGGGATGCAGGTCGACGACCCCGGCGCCTGGCTACTCGCCGGCGCCGGCGACCTCGCACGGGCGCTGGAGGACGCACCCGAGGACCTCGAGCGGTTCTTCCTGCGGGACGCTGCGCCGGCAAAGGTCGCCTGGGCACGCCGGCAGTGTCACGAAACGACGATCCACGCCGTCGACGCGCTCAGTGCCCGCATCAACGGATTTCCCCTTGCCGCCATGACCGACATCGACGCCTCCGTGGCTGCCGACGGCGTCGACGAACTGCTGCGGGGATTCGCGACGCGCCGTCATGAAGAGTTGCGCACCAGGACCGGCTCGACGGTGACTGCCGTCCTCCGTGCCACCGACACCGCACGCGCCTGGACACTGCGCCTGTCGGGAGAGCCCGCGGTGTGCGACGAGGGCATCACCGAGCAGGATCCGGACGCCAGCATCTCGGGCACTGCCGTGCAGCTCTACCTGGGCCTGTGGAACCGTGGCGACGAGGTGGTCCAGGAGGGTGCCGACGTGCTGGGCTTCTGGCGCGACCACATGCGCGTCGAGTGGAGCTGAGTGCGATGGACACTCGTCAAGCACAGCCGTGGCCGAAGCTGCCACTCCCGTGGGCCACTGACGACCTGGCGCGTGGTCCGCGACGGTGGTGGGACGGTCCGCTCGACGTCGAAGGGCTCTCGGTCGCCAGCGTGACGGCAGCCGTCTCGGCAGCGAATTCGCTTGCTGCTGCCCGCGGTTCGTCATGGCGATCGTTCGTCGCAAGTGGGTTGGTCGGGGCGTCGTTCGGGTCGATCGGGCGGCTGCGCATCAATGACGAGCCGGTCACCGCGTGGGGCGAGTTGTCCGGTTTCTTTCGCACCCGGGACGGCTGGATCCGGTTGCACGGGAACTATCCGCACCACGCCGGTGTGATCCGCACCGAGTTGCACGCCGCCGACCGAGCAGGTGTCGCCGCGGCCGTGCGGGAGCGGCAGGCTGAGGAACTCGAGCAGTCGATCCGCGCTGCTGGTGGTATCGCGGGTGCCCTCCGCACTCCAGAGGTATGGCGCGGCCACGCGCAGCACAGTGCCGCGATCGCCGATCGACCCCTGGTCGCAGTGGATCCTCCGACGGGCGCCGGCCGACCGCTGGGAACCTCGACGTCCTTGCCGTTGCACGGGTTTCGCGTGCTCGACCTCACGCGTGTCATTGCCGGGCCGACGGCCGCGCGGTTCCTCGGCGCACTGGGCGCCGACGTCCTGCGCGTCGACAACCCGGCACGCCCGGAGTTGCTCGACCAGCACCTGGACACCGGTTTCGCCAAGCGGACCGCACAGCTCGACCTCTGCGACGAGGAGCAACTTCGGATCGCACGGGAACTCGCAGCGACCGCGGACGTCATACTCTCCGGCTATCGTCCCGGCGCGCTGGCGCGATTCGGTCTGGACCGACGCACCCTGCTCGCCGAGCACCCACATCTGGTGGTGGTCGAGTTGTCCGCCTGGGGTGACACCGGACCGTGGGGCGCGGAGCGCGGTTTCGACAGCATCGTGCAATCGGTCAGCGGCATTGCGACCTCTTACTCCGCCGGGGACGGCACTCCGGGCGCCCTGCCCGTGCAGGCGCTCGACCACGCGACGGGTTACCTCATGGCGACGGCTGCGATGCGGCTGCTCACCCGCCGACCCCACGAGGGCGGCGCGAGCGCGCGGCTCGCGCTGGCGCGGACCGCCGACTGGCTGCTCCAGCACACGGCTGCTGCGGACCCTGCGGCACCGGGTTTCGACGGCCCGGAGTGTCCGCTGTGGTTCGCATCGGCCGACTCGCCATACGGGAGCCTGGCCTATGTCCGTCCGCCGCTGTTCGCCGGTGATGTCCCGCTGGACTTCCCGTCCGCGCCACGGCGGTACGGGCAGGATCCGCCCGAGTGGTGGATCGACACCTGACCCCGACTCAGAGGATGACCGTCGCGAACCTGCCCACCTGCCGGAACCCGGCGGCGCGATAGGTGCGCAGCGCGGGCTCGTTGTAGGAGTTGACGTAGAGCGTGACCGTCGGCGCGACCGTCTCGATGATCTGCTGGACCACCGACCGCATCGCGGGGGTCGCCAGGCCCTGGCCGCGGCGGTCCGGCGCGACCCAGACACCCTGCAGTTGCGCGACACCCGCCGCGAGCGAACCAATGTCGGCCTTGAAAATGACGCGGTGGCCTTCGGTGACCACGAAGGTGTGGCCGGCACTGATCAGCGAGGTCACCATCCGCCGGTAGTCACGGTCCGAGCCGACGAACGGCGGGTAACCGATCTCCTCGGCGAACATCGACGCCGATGCCGGGAGCACCTGGTCGACCTCATCGAGACGTGCCCGGCGCACCCGGTGATCGATCGTGCCGGAGCCGGCTGCGGGCACACTCGACACGGCCATCATGGGCTGGTCACGTCGCACCGATCGCGCGTCACCCCAGTGTCTTTCCAGTCGGGCCCACAGGCCGAGGACCTGGTCGGCGTCGCCGAAGATCGACGAGCAACGGCGCCGCTTACGCCGCAAGCGGCTCGCGAAGGAATCCAGTGCCGCGTCGTCGGCGCCGATCGGGACGACATTGGCGGAGGTCCAGCACATCGACCGCAGCCGATGCCCCTCGTCCACACCCAGCAGTGCGCCGGCGAACGCCGGCCCGCCCTCCAGGAGGCGCGCGGCGACGAAGACGTTGGCCAGCGGATCGACCGCGCACAGGTCCAACGCCGCGGAGAAGTCACCGGGTCCGAGGGACCGTGCGCCGCTGAGCGTCCTTAACACGGCTACAGCCTTGCACCCGGCGCGCGCCACCACACCGAAATCCACCGATCGATTCGTCCGAATCCACCGCTAGAGTGCGCTTCGATGACCTACCCAGACCAGTCGGCCAGGTGCGGAGCACCAGTGCACGCCGACTACCGCAAGTTCGACGGCACCCCGCACTGGCAGGCGGACGGCATCCTGCTCGGCGTGGACGAGCACGGCGTCTGGGTCGGTTTTCCCGAGGGCACGCATTTTGAGCGACCGGGCGCCGCGTTCGACCTGGACTGCGACTCCGTCTCCCTCTTCCCCGACGCGGGATTCACGCCCGCCTTCAACGACGTCACGGACCCGGAACGGGTGCAGGTGTATGTCGACACGACGACACGGCCGACCTGGTCCCGCATCGACACCGGTTGGCAGGTGACGATGATCGACCTCGACCTGGACGTCGTCCAGCGACGCAACGGCTTCACCTATGTCGACGACGAGGACGAGTTCCTGGAGCACCAGAAGGAATTCGGCTATCCGCCGGAGGTCGTAGCAG
>Ga0164242_10005796_pt1 | contig 13700 bp, 13 predicted proteins | sample OricomgcompostMG_FD_108783 | JGI IMG/M metagenome (GOLD analysis project Ga0164242, IMG submission 108783) | Miracle-Growth compost microbial communities from Emeryville, California, USA - Original compost - Miracle growth compost (MG) ...
GCCCGCTACGTGCGGTCGAGGAACTCCTCGCGGTCGCCGGCGAGCATCGCGTCGATCGCCGCGGCCAGCGCGGGGTGCCGCTCGAGCTCGGGGTCGGCCGCCACCATGCCGCGCGCGTCGGTCCGGGCGCGCTCGATGAGGGCCGCGTCCTTCGTGACCCGCAGCAGGCGCAGCGAGCTCGCCACGCCGGACTGCGCCGCGCCGAGCACGTCGCCCTCGCGGCGCAGCTCGAGGTCGGCCGCCGCGACCTCGAACCCGTCGGTCGTGGCCGCGAGCGCCTCGAGGCGCGCCTGCGCGGGGCTGCCCTCGGCCGCGCCCGAGACCAGCAGGCAGACGCCGGGCGCGGCGCCTCGGCCGACCCGTCCACGGAGCTGGTGCAGCTGGGACAGGCCGAAGTGGTCCGCGTCGAGGACGACCATCCCGGTCGCGGCCGGCACGTCGACGCCGACCTCGACGACCGTCGTGGCCACGAGCACCGGCGCCTCGCCCGCGGCGAAGGCCGTCAGGGCGCGGTCCTTCTCGTCGGGCGTCATCCGGCCGTGCAGCATGCCGATGCGCACCCCCGCGAGCGCGGGCTCGCGGGCGAGCTCGTCCGCGGTGTCGAGGACCGCGCGCAGCGGACGGCGCGGCCCGGCGCCGGAGCCGCCGACGGTGGCGGGATCGTCGAGGAGCAGGTCGGCGCCGTCCTCGTCGCGCGCGCGCCGGCGCGCCGTCGAGGCGTCGGCCGACGTGTCGTCGCCCTCGATGCGGGGGCAGACGACGTACACGCGCCCGCCCCGGTCGACCTCCTCCCGCACGCGCGCCCACGTCCGGGCGAGCCACGTCGGCCGGTCGCCGGGCACGACGTGCGTCGTGACCCCGCTGCGGCCCGCGGGGACCTCGCGCAGCGTCGACGTCTCGAGGTCGCCGAACACCGTCATCGCGACCGTGCGCGGGATCGGCGTCGCGGTCATGACGAGCAGGTGCGGCGCGGTGGCGGCCTTGGTGCGCAGCGCGTCGCGCTGCTCGACGCCGAACCGGTGCTGCTCGTCGACCACGACGAGCCCGAGGTCGGCGAACTGCACGTTGCCGACAGCAGCGCGTGCGTGCCGACCACGATTCCGGCGTTCCCGCTCGCCGCGTCGAGCAGGCTCTCGCGCCGCGCGGCCGCGCCCTGGGACCCGGTGAGCAGCGCGACGCGCGTCCCCACCTCCGCCCCGCCGAGCCACCCCGCCTGCGACAGCTCGCCCAGTAGCGCGCGCAGCGTCCAGACGTGCTGCGCGGCGAGCACCTCGGTCGGCGCGAGCAGCGCGGCCTGTCCCCCGGCGTCGACCACCTGCAGCATGGCGCGCAGCGCGACGACCGTCTTGCCCGACCCGACCTCGCCCTGCAGGAGCCGCTGCATCGGCACCGGGCGCGCGAGGTCCGCCGCGATCTCGTCGCCGACGACGCGCTGCCCCTCGGTCAGGGCGAACGGCAGCTGCGCGTCGAACGCCTCCAGCACGCCGCCCGCGACGCGCGGCCGCGCGGTCGCCTGCTCGCGCTCGGCGCGCGCCCGCCGGCGGGCGAGCTCGGCCTGCAGCACGAACGCCTCCTCGAAGCGCAGCCGGTCGCGCGCCACGCGCCAGTCGCGCTCGGTGTGCGGGACGTGGACGGCCTGCAGCGCGCGCAGCAGGGTGCCGAGCCCGTGCGTCGCGCGGACCTCGTCCGGCACCGGGTCGGGCACGTCCTGCTCGCGCAGCGGGTCGAGCACCTGCCGGACCGCCGCCCGGATCGTGCGCGAGTCGAGCTTGGCGCTCGCCGGGTACACCGGCACGGGCCAGTCGGCGTGGGCGAGCGCGCGCGCCTCGGCGTCGAGGTCGTCGAACAGCTCGAACTCGGGGTGGGTGAGCTGCAGGACGCCGTTGAAGAGGGTGATCTGCCCCGAGAACAGCCCGACCTGGCCGGGCTGGAGCGAGCGCTCGAACCCTCGGAGCGCCCCCTCGCGCTTGGCGAAGAACGTCAGCCGCAGCGACCGCTGACCGTCGGTCACCGTGACCTCCAGGCGCGGCGCGCCCGTCCCGCGCGCGTGCTTGAGGCCGCTGCCGACGACGCGCGCGACGACCGACACCGTCTCCCCGACGACGAGGCTCGACAGCTCGGTGAGCTCGCCACGGGTCGCGTAGCGGCGCGGGTAGTGGCGCAGGAGGTCGCCGACGGTGTGCAGGCCGAGCAGGGCGAAGCGCTTGGCGAGCGCCGGGCCGAGCACGGACGTCAGCGGCTCGGCCAGCCAGTCGCCCGCGCGCTCCACGCCGTCGGCGTACTGCAGCCCGCGCGCCATCAGTCGAGCCCCACCGTGACGGCCGGGCCGCGACCGGTCGGCCCGACGAACGTCACCTCGAGGCCGCGCGCCTCGGCCGCGGCCGCCACCCCGTCCGCGACCCCGTCGTCGAGCGGTGCGCGGTGCAGCACGGTCACGGCCTCCGCGTCCGGCGCGTCGCGACGCACGGCGTCGACCAGCGCGACGACTCCCGGCAGCGACGCGTCCGCCGCCGTGGCGGTGCGCAGCCGGACGAGCGCCTCGGCGGCCGCGCGCGTCCGGGCGGCCGACGCGGCGGACCCCGCCAGCGCCAGGGCCGCGACGGCGACGCCGAGCTCGTCCCGCGCGCCGAGCACCTCGACCACGGGTCCGACCCGCTCGTCGTCGAGCACGGCGCCGAGCTCGTCGGCACCGACGGCCGCGCCCGGCAGCAGCGCGACGCTCGCGGCGCCCGTGTCGGTCACGGCCCGGACCACGTGCCGGGCCAGCACGGGCGCCTCGGGGCAGGCGACGAGCGCCACCGCGCCCGCACCGGCGTACCACCGCGCGAGCGACGCCGACGAGGTGCACGCGACGACGCCCCACCGCGCGTCGCGCTCGGGCGGGTCCACGGGCCAGACGCCGGGCAGGTGGGGTGCGTCGACGAGCCGCACGACTACCTGCTCGCGCGTGCCGAGCCGCGCCGCCTCGATCGCCGCGGCCGGGTCGTCGGTGTGCACGTGCACGTGCCAGAGCCCGTCCCCGCCGACGACGGCGACCGAGCCGCCGACCCGTCGCATGGCGCCGAGCAGGCGGTCGGCCAGGTCCTCGCGCGGCGCGCCGCCGACGAGCAGCATCACCTCGTACGCGCCGCCCTCGTCGCCGGCCTCGACCGGGCGCGGCCCGCCCGTCGGCAGCCAGTCGAGCGCGGGTTCGGCCGCGGCGCCGTCGACGGCGGCGGCCAGCGCGTCGAGCACGACGAGCAGCGCGCACGCGCCCGCGTCGACCACGCGCGCCGCGTGCAGCAGGGGGTGCGCGTCGCTGATCGCGGCCAACGAGCCGTGCGCGTCCGCCGACGCCTGGCGCAGCATCGCCGCGAGCCCGGCGCCGGCGTCGACCGCCACGAGCGCGCCCTGCGCGACCGCGTCCGCGAGCGTGAGCACCGTGCCCTCCTGCGGGTCGCCCGTCGCGTCCCGGGCGGCCCGGGCCGCGACGCCGAGAGCGCGCGCGACCTCGGCGGGCCCGGCGGGTGCCACGAGCCCGCGCGCGAACCCGGCGAGGTACTGGCTGACGATGACGCCCGAGTTGCCGCGCGCCGCGACCATGGCACCGCGCGCGAAGGCTCGCGCGGCCTCGCCGACGTCGGCGGCGCCGGGCGCCGCGGTCAGCGCGTCGAGCCCGCCCGTCACCGTGAGGAGCACGTTCGTGCCCGTGTCGGCGTCGGCGACCGGGAACACGTTGACGGCGTCGATCCGGTCGCGCGCGAGCTCGAGCGCACGTCGGCCCGCTGCCGCCCACGCGCGCACCGCGGCCGCGTCGAGCACCTCCACGCGCGCCTCCGTCCCGTCCGGCCGACCGTCGTCGACGACGTCCGCTCACGTCCACCCTGGTTCCGCGGCCGGTGCCGCGGCCGGGTGCCGCGGTCAGGCCTGCGATCCGGTGACAGACCGGTGAGACCTGCGGCCGTCGCCGAGATCACACCCTGCCGCACGCCACCGACATTTGGGCCACCGTCGGGCCGTGGGCTAGTCTTGTCCGGTTGCCCGGCGAGCGTCGGGCACCTGGAGGCGCCCGACGAACGGGCGCGCCACCCCTCACTTCGCCGCGTACGCGGCGTGACACCGCCGGAAACACAGGAGAAGACCGTGGCTGCCACCTGCGACGTCTGCGCCAAGGGCCCGAGCTTCGGGCACAGCATCTCGCACTCGCACGTGCGGACGAAGCGCCGCTGGAACCCCAACATCCAGCGCGTGCGCGCCGTCGTCGCGGGTACCCCCAAGCGCCTCAACGTGTGCACCTCGTGCCTCAAGGCCGGCAAGGTCCAGCGCGCGATCTGACGCCTGCACGCTCTCCGCGAAGGCCCGCGAGGTTCCGACCTCGCGGGCCTTCGCGCATCCCGGAGCTTGTGGCAGGGTGACGGCATGGCCGAGCAGCTCGACGAGGTGACCATCCGCGCCGCACGCCCGGACGACGCGGGAGCGATCGCCGCGGTGCACGTGCGGTCGTGGCAGGAGGCGTACGAGGGCATCGTCCCGGAGGCCCATCTCGCCTCGCTCGACCCGCAGCAGCGCGCCGTCGAGTGGGCCGACCACCTGCGCAGGGGCCCCGAGGACCAGGTCGCGACGTGGGTCGCCGAGTCCGGCGGCCAGATCATCGGCTTCGCGTCCTACGGCCCCAGCCGCGACGAGGACGCGCAACGCGGCGACCGCGAGATCTACTCGATCTACCTCGACCCCGGCACGTGGGGGCACGGCGTCGCGCGCGACCTGATGCGCACGGTGCTCGGCGAGCTCGGGGCGGGCACGCGCGTGACGCTCTGGGTCCTCGCGGACAACGAGCGGGCGCGCCACTTCTACCGGCGCCACGGGTTCCAGGCCGACGGCGTCGAGCGCATCGACGAGGTCGGCGGCGCCGAGCTGCTCGAGGTCCGCTACCGCCGCGGCTGACGACCGGCACGGGCCGGCGCGACCGTTCCGGCGCGACCGGGCCGCGCGACCGGGCCGGACGGCGGGAGCCCGCTCGTCAGCCCCCGAAGTGGTCCCACCCAGGCGGGGCATCGGGCTCCGCCCCGTCCAGCAGCACCCCCGGCTCCCCCGCGCGCACGGTCCCGACGGCCCGGAAGGGCGCGGGCAGCGCGACGTCGGGCGGGAACGTGGCGAGCAGCCCGTGGTCCTCACCCCCGCCGAGCACCCAGTCGAGGGCGCGTCCGCCCACGGCGTCCGCCGCGGCGGCCAGCCGGTCGACGTCGCCGACGAGCGCCTCGCGCCGCAGGTCGAGCACGACCCCGCTGGCCCGTGCCAGGCGGCCACCGTCCCGCAGGAGCCCGTCGGAGACGTCGAGCATCGCCGTCGCCCCCGCGGCGGCCGCCGCCGGCCCGGCCGCCAGCGGGGCGTCGGGCCGCAGGTAGCCCGCGACGGACGCCGCGTCGACGTCCTCGAGCCCGGCCGCCAGCAGCGCCAGCCCCGCGCCGGAGCGCCCGAGCACGCCCGCGTGCGCGACGACGTCGCCCACCCGCGCCCCCGAACGGAGCACGGGCGCGCGCCCCTCGAGGTCGCCGTGCGCGGCCACCGACACCACCACGAGCGGCGCCCCCGACAGGTCCCCGCCGACGACGCCCACACCCAGCGGCGCACACACGTCCGCCAGTCCGCGGGCGAGCCCCTCGACCCACGCCACCGGCAGGTCACCCGGCACCGCGAGGGCGACGACCAGCGCGGTCGGCACGGCCCCCATCGCGGCGACGTCCGCGAGGTTCTGCACGGCGGCCCGGCGGCCGACGTCCGCACCGCTCGACCACCGGCGGCGGAAGTGGCGGTCCTCGACGAGCACGTCGGTCGTCACGACGAACCGGCCGTCGGGCGCGCCGACCACGGCCGCGTCGTCCCCCGGCGGCAGCAGCGTCGCGTCCCCGCGCGGCAGCAGCGGCACGATCCGCGCCAGCAGCGCCTCCTCGGACAGCTCGCGCACGAGCGTCGCGTCGGACGTGGCGGGCAGCGGCTGCGGGTCGGGCACGGCGCAACGCTAGACGAGCCCGCGGGCGGGCCCGACCGGGCGGGCGTGGCGGGCGTCACGGCCGGCGGGGTCGGACCGTGAGGGCGCGCGGGCTACCGTGGCGGGGTGCCCCGTCGTGCCCGCCGCCTCGTCGTGCCCGCCGCGTCGTGCGGCCTGCTGCTCGGCGGCCTGACGGCCTGCGCCTCGGCGGTGCCCGTGCAGGCGGCGCCGGACGCGACGGACCCGGTGTGCGCGCGCGTCGTGCTGGACACGCCGTCCTCGCTCGGCCCCGGGCTCGACCGTCGCGACACGGACGCGCAGGCGACGACCGCGTGGGGCAGCAAGGAGGCGGCGGTCGTGCTGCGCTGCGGCGTGACGCCGCTCGGGCCGACCACCGACAAGTGCGTGACGGTCGAGACGCCCGGCGGCCCGAGCGTGGACTGGGTCGTCGTCGCGAGCAACGGCGAGGACGACCCACGCAGCGACTGGACGTTCACCACCTACGGCCGGGTGCCGGCCGTCGAGGTGCGCGTGCCCGCGCAGGTCGCGAGCTCGCACTCGACGACGTTCCTCGACGAGCTCGGCCAGGCCGTCGCGCAGACCAAGAAGGAACGCGGCTGCATCTGAGGAGTCGCCGGATTCGCCTCAGCGCAGCCCGGTGGGTCGCGCGAGCGCGAGCGAGATGAGCTCGTCGACCAGGCCCGGGTAGTCGAGGCCGGTCGCCTGCCAGAGCCGCGGGTACATCGAGAACGGCGTGAAGCCGGGCATCGTGTTGATCTCGTTGACGACGACCTCGCCGTCCGGCGTGACGAACACGTCGACGCGGGCGAGGCCCTCGCAGCCGATCGCCTCGAACGTGCGCACCGCGACGTCGCGCACGCGCTCGGTCACGTCGGCCGGCAGGTCCGCGGGGCACGTCAGGACCACGCCGCCCTCGCCCAGGTACTTCGCCTCGAAGTCGTAGAACGCGCGATCGGGGTCCGTGACGACGATCTCGCCGGGCAGCGACGCGCGCGGGCGGTCGCCCGTGCGGGCACCGAGCACGCCGCACTCGACCTCGCGCCCGACGACCGCCGACTCGACGAGCACCTTCGGGTCGTGCCGCGCCGCCTCGGCGAGCGCCGCCGGCAGGTCCGCGAGGTCGTCGACCCGCGAGATGCCGAGACTGGAGCCGGCGCGCGCGGGCTTGACGAACAGCGGCAGGCCGAGCGGCGCGACGCGAGCCAGCACCCCGTCGAGGTCGCGGTCGAGCTCACCGGGCAGCACCACCGTGTACGGGGCGACGGGCAGCCCGTTGCCGGTCAGCACGACCTTCATGGCGTGCTTGTCCATGCCGAGCGCCGACGCGAGCACGCCCGACCCGACGTAGCGCACGTCCGCGAGCTCGAGCATCCCCTGGAGCGTGCCGTCCTCGCCGAACGGGCCGTGCAGCAGCGGGAAGACGACGTCGACCTCGCCGAGCGCGCGCGGCACGCCGCCGTCCTCGCGCACCTGGACCTGCCGGTCGCCGACGTCCTGCGGCAGCAGCACGTGCGCGTCGGTGTCCTCGATGCGGGGCAGCTCGCCGTCGCTGATCGCCCAGCGTCGGGGGTCGTCGTCCGCGAGCACCCAGCGGCCCGTCGGCGTGATGCCGACCGCGAGCACGTCGTACCGGTCCCGGTCGATGACGCCGAGCACGCCGCCGGCGGTGACACAGCTGATGGCGTGCTCCCCGGAACGGCCGCCGAACAGCACCATGACGCGCGGCTTGCGGGTGGTCTCGAGGGCGGGCTGGGCGTTCATCGGTCCCCGACCCTACCTTGCGCCCCCGCCCGTCCCGGGCTGCCCCGGGCCGCCCCGGGCCGCCCGACGGACGCGGCCGGACCCGCGGGTAGCCTGCCGACGTGACCCCGGACGACCTCTCCCCCGCCACCCTCGCCGTCGCCGCCGGGCGCCCCGACCGCCACCAGGGCGCGCCGGTCAACGCCCCGGTCGTCCTCTCGTCGACCTACGTCTCGCAGGGCGACGTGGCGGCCGGCGAGAAGTCGTACGCGCGCGGCGGCACCGAGACGTGGGAGCCGTTCGAGCAGGTGCTCGGCGCGCTCGAGGGCGCAGCGCACCCGGCCGTCCTGTACGGCTCGGGCATGGCGGCCGTCGCGGCCGCGATGTCGCTCGTGCCGGCGGGCGGGCTGCTGGTGCTGCCGCGTCACGCGTACCAGGTGACCCTGGGCTACGCGCGGGACCTCGCGGACCGCTGGGGCGTGCGCGTCGCGGCGGTCGACATCGCCGACACGGACGCCGTCGTCGCCGCGCTCCCGGGCGCGGACCTGCTGTGGGTCGAGTCGCCGACGAACCCGATGCTCGAGGTCGCGGACCTGCCCGCGCTCGTCGCCGCCGCGCACGCCGCGGGCGTGCGGGTCGCCGTCGACAACACGTTCGCGACGCCGCTCGGCCAGCGTCCGCTCGCGCACGGCGCGGACCTCGTCGTCCACTCCGTGACGAAGTACCTCGCGGGCCACAGCGACGTCGTGCTCGGTGCGGCCGTGACGGACGACGGCGACCTGCGCGACCGGCTCGTCGCGTACCGGACGCTGCACGGCTCGATCGCCGGGCCGTTCGAGGCGTGGCTCGCGCTGCGCGGCGTGCGCACCCTCGCCCTGCGCGTCGAGCGCCAGCAGGCCAACGCGCTCGAGCTGGCCCGCCGCCTGGCGGCCCACCCGTCCGTCGTCGAGGTCCGCCACCCCGGCCTGCCCGACGACCCGGGCCACGAGCGCGCGACGCGCCTCATGGACGGCTACGGGTCGATCGTCGGGCTGCGCCCCCGGGGCGGTGCGGCGGGGGCCGACGCCGTGGTCGCGGCGCTGCGGCTGTGGCTGCCCGCGACGAGCCTCGGCGGCGTCGAGTCGAGCCTCGAGCGCCGGCGCCGCTACGCGACCGAGTCGCCCACCGTGCCCGAGGACCTGCTGCGGCTGTCGGTCGGCATCGAGGACGTCGAGGACCTGTGGCGCGACCTCGACCAGGCGCTGCGGGCGGCGACCGCCTGAGCAGCCGTCAGACGCCCTCGGCCTTGTACGGCCGCGCCAGCAGGAGCGGCGCGAGGTCCTCGACGGGCAGCCCCTCGTAGAGCACGCGCACGACGGCCTCGGTGATCGGCATCTCGACGCCGAGCTTCGTCGCGAGCTCGAGCACGGACCGGCAGGACTTGACGCCCTCCGCGGTGCCGCCGGTGGCGACGATCGCCTCGTCGAGGCTCATGCCGCGGCCCACGTGGCCGCCGAGCGTGTGGTTGCGCGAGTCGGGCGACGCGCACGTCGCCATCAGGTCGCCCATGCCCGCGAGCCCCGGGAACGTCTCGGCGTCGGCGCCGAGCGCCAGGCCGAGCCGCGTGATCTCGACGAGGCCGCGCGTGATGACCGTCGCCATCGTGTTGAAGCCGAGTCCGCGCCCCTGCGAGATCCCGACCGCGAGCGCGATGACGTTCTTGACGGCCCCGCACAGCTCGACGCCGACGACGTCGCGGTTCGTGTACGGGCGGAAGTAGGACGACGCGCACGCCCGCGCGACGAGCCGAGCCGTCTCGTCCGACGTCGAGGCGACCACCGTCGCGGTCGGCTGGCGGCGCGCGATCTCGCGGGCGAGGTTCGGCCCGGACACGATCGCCACGCGCTCGGGCGGCAAGCCCAGCGACTCGGCGATGACCTGGCTCATGCGCCGGTCGGTGGCGAGCTCCACGCCCTTCATCAGCGAGACGCCGACGGCGTGCGGCGCCAGCGCGCCACGCAGCGGCTCGAGCACGGCGCGCGCGCTCTGCGACGGCACCGCGACGACCACGAGGTCCGCGCCGCGCACGGCCGCCCGGGCGTCGGAGTCGGCCGTGATCGCGGCCGGCAGCGGCACGCCGGGCAGATACGCCTCGTTGCGGTGCTCGTCGGCGATCTGCCGGCAGACCTTCTCGTCGCGGCCCCACACGGTCACCGTCGAGCCCGCGTCGGCCAGCACGGCCGCGAACGTCGTCCCCCACGTCCCCGCGCCGAGCACCGCGGCGCGCAGGGGCGGGCGACCGGCGGGCCGCTCCTCCGCCACGTGCTGGTCGGCCGTCACGCGGCGTCCTTGCCGTCGCGCGACGCGGCCTTGCGCGGGTCGTACCGCACGGCCGGCGCCGCCTCGCCGCGGATCTCCTCCAGCTGGCGGGTGATGGCGTCCATGACGCGCTCGGTCGCCTCGCGCAGCGTCACCGCGTCCTGCGGCCGGTCGTACAGGTCCGACAGGTCGACCGGCGGGCCGGCGACGACCGTCACCTTCTTGGGCGGGATCGCCCACAGCATCTTGCCGCGGCGCGCCATGAGGTCCTGCGCGCCCCACTGCGTGACCGGGACGACCGGCTTGCGCGTCGTGAGCGCGAGCCGCGCGACCCCCGTCTTCGCCACCATGGGCCACAGGTCGGGCTCCTGCGTCAGCGTGCCCTCGGGGAACACCGCGACGCACTCCCCCGCCTCGAGCGCGGCCACGGCCGCGGTGAGCGACTCACCGGCCGACGCGGTGCCGCGGTGCACCGGGATCTGGCCCGTCGCGCGCAGCACGGGACCCACCACGGGGACCTTGAACAGCGACGACTTCGCGAGGATGCGCGGCACGTGGCCGTTGTCCCACAGGAAGTGCGCGAACGTCAGCGGGTCGACGTTCGTCATGTGGTTCGACGCCGCGATGAAGCCGCCCTCGGCCGGCAGGTTCTCGGCGCCGTGCCAGTCCCGCCTCGTCATCCCCATGAGCGGCGGGCGCACGACCCGCGCCACGTTGCGGTAGGCGCGGCTGGCGCGCGAGGGCGAACGCATGGGGCCCGATGCTACCGGCGCCGCCCGCGCGGCAGGACGGGGCGCGTCAGTCGCGGCTGAACTCGGCGCCGAGCGCCTCGAGCTTCTCGGTGAAGTGCTCGTACCCGCGGTCGATGAGGCTGATGCCGCGCACCGCCGACGTGCCCTTGGCCGCGAGCGCGGCGATGAGGTGGCTGAACCCGCCGCGCAGGTCCGGCACCTCGATGTCCGCGGCGGACAGGGGCGTCGGGCCGCTGATCACGGCCGAGTGGTAGAAGTTGCGCTGGCCGAACCGGCAGGGCCGTCCGCCGAGGCACTCCTTGTAGACCTGGATCGTCGCGCCCATGCCGATCAGCGCGTCCGCGAAGCCGAACCGGTTCTCGTACACCGTCTCGTGCACGATCGACAGCCCGCGCGCCTGCGTGAGCGCCACGACGAGCGGCTGCTGCCAGTCCGTCATGAACCCGGGGTGCACGTCGGTCTCGAGCTGGATCGAGTGCAGGTCGCCGCCGGGGTGGAAGAACCGGATGCCGTCGTCGTCGACCACGAACTCGCCGCCGACCTTGCGGAACGTGTTGAGGAACGTCGTCATCTCGGGCTGCGTCGCGCCGCGCACGTACACGTCGCCGCCGGTCGCGAGCGCCGCGGACGCCCACGACGCCGCCTCGATCCGGTCCGCGAGCGCCGTGTGCTGGAAGCCGACGAGCCGGTCGACGCCCTCGATCCGGATGACGCGGTCGGTGTCGACGGAGATGATCGCGCCCATCTTCTGCAGCACGTTGACGAGGTCCATGATCTCGGGCTCGATCGCGGCGCCCGCGAGCTCCGTGATCCCCTCGGCGCGCACCGCGGTGAGCAGCAGCTGCTCGGTGGCGCCCACGCTCGGGTAGGGCAGCGCGATCTTGGTGCCGTGCAGCCCGTGCGGCGCGCGCAGGTAGATCCCGGTCGGCGTCTTGTCCACTTCGGCGCCGAACTGACGCAGGATGTCGAGGTGGTAGTTGATCGGCCGGTCGCCGATCCGGCAGCCGCCGAGGTCGGGGATGAACGCCTCGCCCAGCCGGTGGAGCAGCGGACCGCAGAACAGGATCGGGATGCGTGACGAGCCCGCGTGCGCGTCGATGTCCGCCACGTGGGCCGACTCGACCGCGCTCGGGTCGAGCTCCAGCGTCCCGGCCGCCTCGTCCGCCGCGACCCGCACGCCGTGCAGCTCGAGCAGGCCGGTGACGACCGCGACGTCGCGGATGTCCGGCACGTTGCGCAGCACGCTGGGCGTCTCGCCGAGGAGCGCGGCGACCATCGCCTTCGACACGAAGTTCTTGGCGCCGCGCACGGTGATCTCGCCCCGTAGGGGGTTGCCGCCGTCGACGTAGAGCAGGTCCGTCACGCGCCCATGGTCCATCACGGCCGGGGCCGAGTCACATCCCGCGCACGGCGTGTGGCCGATCCGTGCACAGCGCGTGTCGGTGGGGCTCGCTACGTTCGTCGCACTGGTCGGGAGCGTCGGAGGTGCCCGCTGGGCGCCGCCGGCGGGCCGCTCGGCGGCCGTGGATCGAGTGAGGTGGCATCGCATGCGGTTCGGCATCACGGGGACCTGGGGCGCGCCCGGCGAGCTGGTCGAGCTCGCCGTCGAGGCGGAGCGCGCGGGCTGGGACGGCTGGTTCACCTGGGACGGCGTGAGCCTCGGCGACTCGCCCTCGTGGGCGCCGTGGACGATGCTCGGCGCCGCCGCGCGGGCGACCACGAAGGTCCGGCTCGGCGCGGTCGTGTTCGCGCCGGGTCGGCGCCTGCCGTGGGAGCTCGTGCGCGACGTGCTCACCGTCGACCACCTGTCGGGCGGGCGGCTCGTCCTGCCGGTGGGGCTCGGCGTCACCGACGACGCGGCGGTCGCGCGCGTCCGAGGCCTGCCCTCGGCGGCGCGCGACCGGGCGGCGCTCCTCGACGAGAGCCTCGACTTCCTCGGCCGCGCGCTGACGGGCGAGGCGTTCTCGTTCGACGGCGCGCGGCACGGCATCGAGGACGTCCGGTTCCTGCCCCGGCCCGTGCAGCGGCCGCGGCCGCCCGTGTGGGTGATCGGCGGCTGGCCCAGCGACCGGTCGCTCGCGCGCGCCGCGCGCTGGGACGGGGTGCTCCTGCAGCGCGTCCGGAGCGACGACCCGCTGACGCCGGCCGACGTGCGGCAGGCCGTCGCGCGCGTCCGCGAGCTGCGGGCCGAGGCGGGCCTGCCCGCCGAGCCGTACGACGTGGTGCTCGACGGCACGCTGCCCACCGACCCGAACGAGCGCGCCGATCGGGTTGCCGCCCTCGCCGACGCGGGGCTGACCTGGTGGATCGAGTCGCACTGGGACTCCGCGACGACGCCCGCGGACCTGCTCGCGCTCGCGCGCAGCGGCCCGCCGGCGTGACGTGGGGGGCTACTTCTTCTTGGCCTTGGCCTTCTTGTCGGCCTTCTTGTCCGACTTCTTGTCGGCCTTCTTGCCCGACTTCTTGTCGGCCTTCTTGGCGGCCTTCTGGTCGGCCTTGGCCGTGGTCGCGTGGTCGCCCTTCGCGGGCTTGACCTTCCCGTGGGCCTTGCTCGGGGCCTCGACCTTCGCCCGGGCCGTGCCGTGCTTGCCGCGGGCCTCGTCGGCGGATGTGCCGCGCTTGCCGCGGGCCTCGTCGGCGGACTTGCCGCGCTTGCCGCGGGCCTCGTCGGCGGACTTGCCATGCTTGCCGCCGACGTCGGGAGCGGGCTTGTCCGGCTTGCCGCCGACCTCGGCCGACGCGCTCTGCTCGACCTGCGCCTCCCCGGCCGACGAGGCGCCGCGGCGCCGGTCGGCGGCCGCCGTCGCGGCACCACCGATCCCCGACAGGTCGACCGCGGTCCGGTCGGCCCGGCCGTCCCCCGCCGCGACCGCGTCCCGCAGCGCCGTGCCGGGATGGAACCGCGCGACCGTGGTCGCCGC
>Ga0164242_10005797_pt1 | contig 13694 bp, 15 predicted proteins | sample OricomgcompostMG_FD_108783 | JGI IMG/M metagenome (GOLD analysis project Ga0164242, IMG submission 108783) | Miracle-Growth compost microbial communities from Emeryville, California, USA - Original compost - Miracle growth compost (MG) ...
CAGCGGATTCCCGCGGCACCGCCGTCACCGAGATCGTGGCGACCGTGCCGGCCGGGTCGCTGCTCGTCGAGGCCGCCGCCGTGGCAGCGGGGCTCGACGCGGCCGCAGTCGGGGCGGTCGGGATTGCCGGGGAGGGAGGAGGCGCGGAGAGCGCAGGCGCGGCCGTGGCTTCCGACGCGGCCGCCTCGGCGGCCGTCGAGACCCGCGCCGAGGGGGTCGCGGCGTTGGCCATGATCGAGCCGGCGACGCACGCGCCTGCGACGATCACGGCGCCGCCGGTCAAGATGATGAGCTGCGCGGGTCGATTCATGGTCGGATGCCCCTTCCCGTTCGTCCTGCGGCGATCGCCGTCGGTCGCCCGCACGGGTGCATTGCCGCGCAGCCGGGATCCGTTACACGAAACATCCGCGGAACAGAGCTGCCCTACGCTCCCAGCCATGTCGGTCATGGTGTTCGCCGCGTCGCACGGCACGTCCTCGCCCACCGGCCGGGCGGCGGTGGCGCGGCTCGTCGAAGCGGTCGGCGAGCGGCTGAGCGCGCCGGTCGTGCGCTGCCACGTCGATGTCGAGCAGCCGAGCGTGCCGAGCGCGCTCGCCGCGGCGCCGTCGGGCACGCGCGCGATCGTCGTGCCGCTGCTGCTCTCGGCCGGGTACCACGTCTACGTCGACCTCGCGGAGGCCGCGGGCGAGTCCCCGGTCGCGACCGAGGTCGCCGGCGCGCTCGGCCCCGACGCGCGCCTCGCCGAGGTGCTGGCGCGGCGGCTCGGCGAGGCCGGCTGGCGCCCCGGCTCCCCCGTCGTGCTCGCGGCGGCGGGCTCGTCCGACGCGCGCGCCGTGATCGACTGCCTGCGTGCCGGCGAGCTGCTCGCCGACCGGCTCGGTGCGCCGGTGGCCGTCGGCTTCCTCTCGGCCGCCGAGCCCGCCCTGCCGGAGGCGGTCTCCGCCGCCCGTGCCGCGGCGGCCGGAGAGCCCGTCTTCGTCTCGCCGTACCTGCTCGCGCCCGGGTACTTCCTCGATCTCGTGGACCAGGCGGGCGCGGATGTCGTCGCCGCCCCTCTGCTGACGCCCGAGTCGACCCCGGCCGAGCTCATCGAGGTCGTAGCCGATCGGGCCGATGCGGTGCAGACGGCGCGCGGCGGGGCATCCCTCGCCCGCTCCCTCGCCTAGCCAGGCCCTCGCGACGCGACCGCGTGTCACGAATTGTTACGCCGCGAGGGCGACTGTTTCACCGCGAATGGTGAGGTGCAGCGCAGCCTCCTAGCGTCGCTGCAGGACTTCCGCCGCCGGCCGCCCGGCCGCCGCGGCCCGAGAAGGCGGGGAGAAGACGTGACAGCAGCCGATGCATCCGTGCGCCGTGTGCGCGGCACGCGAGCGGGCGTCTCGAACGGGCAGTGGAAGGTCGACGGCACGGCGCCGCTCAACGGCAACGAGGTGTGGAAGCAGGAGGACGACGGCCTCGCCGTCCGCGAGCGCATCGAGAACGTCTACGCCCGCGGCGGCTTCGACAGCATCGACGCGACCGACCTGCACGGCCGTTTCCGCTGGTGGGGCCTGTACACGCAGCGCCGGCCCGGCATCGACGGCGGCCGCACCGCGACCCTCGCGCCGGAAGAGCTCGAAGACCGCTTCTTCATGCTGCGCGTGCGCATCGACGGCGGCCGGCTGACCACCGAGCAGCTGCGCGTGATCGGCGGCATCTCGCGCGACTTCGCCCGCGACTCGGCCGACATCACCGACCGGCAGAACATCCAGCTGCACTGGGTCGAGATCGAGAACGTGCCCGAGATCTGGCGCCGTCTCGAGGCCGTCGGGCTCGAGACGACCGAGGCGTGCGGGGATGTCCCGCGCGTCATCCTCGGCAGCCCGCTCGCCGGCATCGCCGCGGACGAGATCATCGATCCGACGCCGGTCATCGACGACATCCAGCGCCGCGCCGTCGGCAACCCCGCGTTCTCCAACCTGCCGCGCAAGTACAAGTCGGCCATCACGGGCCACCCGAGCCAGGACGTCGTGCACGAGATCAACGACTTCGCGCTCGTCGGCGTCGTGCACCCCGAGCTCGGCGCCGGCTACGACCTGTGGGTCGGCGGCGCGCTCTCGACGACGCCGCGGCTCGCCGAACGCCTGGGCGCGTTCGTGCCGGCCGAGATCGCCGGTGAGGTGTGGGAGGGCGTCACCGGCATCTTCCGCGACTACGGCTACCGCCGGCTGCGGAACAAGGCGCGGCTCAAGTTCCTGCTCGCCGACTGGGGAGCCGCGAGGTTCCGCGAGGTGCTCGAGACCGAGTACCTCGGCTACGCCCTCGCCGACGGCCCTGCCGCGCCGAGGCCGACGGGCCCCGGCGACCACATCGGCGTGCACAGGCAGAAGGACGGCCTCAGCTACGTCGGCGCGGCGCCGCTCGTCGGCAGGCTGTCCGGCACGGGCATCCTCGCTCTCGCCGACGCCATCGAGGCGCACGGCTCGACGCGGCTGCGCACGACGCCGCAGCAGAAGATCGTCGTCCTCGATGTGCCCGACGACCGCGTCGAGTCGCTCGTCACCGAGCTCGACGCCCTCGGCCTCTCGGCGCGCCCGAGCCCGTTCCGCCGCAGCACGATCGCGTGCACGGGGCTCGACTACTGCAAGCTCGCGATCGTCGACACCAAGGACACCGCCGCCCTGACGATCGCCGCCCTCGAGGAGCGGCTCGCAGATGTCGAGCTGCCCCAGCCGATCAGCCTGCACGTCAACGGATGCCCCAACTCCTGCGCGCGCATCCAGATCGCCGACATCGGCCTCAAGGGCCAGATCCTCACCGGCGCCGACGGCGTGCAGAGCCCCGGCTTCCAGGTGCACCTCGGCGGAGGCCTCGCCTCGAGCGCCCGCGAGGAAGCCGGCCTCGGCCGCACCGTGCGCGGGCTCAAGGTCACGCAGGCCGAGCTGCCCGGCTACGTCGAGCGACTCACCCGCCGCTTCCTCGCCGACCGGGGCGCCGAGCAGACCTTCGCCGAGTGGGCGCTCGCCGCGCCAGAGGCGGCCCTGCAGTGACCGACGGCGCCCGGGCGGCCGGCTCCGTCGCGCTCATCGGCGGCGGCCCCGGGGATGCCGGGCTGATCACCGTCCGCGGCCTCGAGCTGCTGCGTGCCGCCGAGGTCGTGGTGGCCGACCGCCTGGGCCCGCGCTCGCTGCTCGACGGCCTCGACCCGGCGGTCGAGGTGATCGACGTCGGCAAGACGCCCGGCCATCACCCTGTGCCGCAGCACGAGATCAACCGCATCATCGTGGGGCGCGCTCTCGAGGGCAGGCGCGTCGCGCGGCTGAAGGGCGGCGATCCCTTCGTGTTCGGCCGCGGTCACGAAGAGGCCGAGGCCTGCCGCGCCGCCGGTGTGCCGGTCGAGGTCGTTCCGGGGGTCACGAGCGCGATCGCGGTGCCGGCCGCCGTGGGGATCCCGCTCACGTCGCGCGGCGTCGCGACGGCTTTCACGGTCGTCGCCGGGCACGAGGACCTCGGCGCGCTCCCGGGCGGCGCCGCGCACACGCTCGTGCTGCTCATGGCCGTCGGCGGCTTGCCCGGCCATGCCGCCGCGCTCATCGCAGGCGGGCGGCCGGGCGCCACCCCGGTCGCGATCATCGAGGACGGCTTCGGCCCGCGCGAGCGGGTGCTGACCACCACGTTGGACTCGGCTGCGGCGGATGCCGCGGCGGCCGGCATCCGCAACCCCGCCGTCATCGTCGTCGGCGACGTCGTGCGCCTCTACGCTCCCGGGCGGTAGGGCGCGAGCATGCGCTCGAGCAGCTCGCCGAGCCGGTCGCCCTCTGCGGCGTCGAGGCCGCCGAGCAGCGGGGCCAGCGCCTCGGTCACGGCGACGCGCACGCGCGCGGCCAGCTCCTCGCCGGCCGGGGCGATCGTCACGAGCACCGCGCGCGCGTCATCCGCATCGGCGATGCGCTGCAGCAGCCCGCGCTTCTCGGCTCGCACGACGAGCCCCGAGAGGGTCGACTTCTCGAGACCGAGGTAGCCGGCGAGGTCGCTCATGCGCAGCCTGCGGTCGCGCAGGATCTCGATCGCCCGCAGCTGCGTGAGCGAGAGGTCGTGATCGGACGCCGCCGCGTTCAGGACCGCCATGGTCGCGAACGCCACCTGCGCCAGGGCGTCGACGAGCCGGGCCGAATCGGTGGATGGGTCGCTTTCCGTCATCCGCCCAGCCTACTTGTCATAGTTCGCGATACCAACTATTTTGGTTCGTAATACGAATCTTTGCGAACGGAAGGCAACTCCATGAAGGCCGCTGTCGTCACCGACTTCACCCGCGCTCCCCGCTATGCCGACTTCCCGGAGCCGACCGCGGCGCGCCCCGCCGAGCTCGTGGTCGACGTCCTCGCCGCCGGCCTGCACCCGCGCGTGCGCTCCCAGGCGGACGGCTCGCACTACACGAGCGCAGGGACGCTCCCGATGGTTCCCGGCGTCGACGGCGTCGGCCGGGACGCGACCGGGGCCCTGCGCTACTTCGTGCTGGACGAGCCCCGACTCGGCGCGATGGCCGAGCGCACGGTGATCGACGCCCGGCGCAGCATCGTGCTGCCGCCCCATGCCGACCCGGTCGCCGTCGCGGCCGCGATGAACCCGGTGATGTCCTCCTGGCTCGCGCTCGCGCACCGTGCGCGCATCGAGCCCGGCCGCTCCGTCCTGATCCTCGGGGCGACCGGCAGCGCCGGCCGCATGGCCGTGCAGGTCGCGCGCCGTTTCGGCGCCGCGCGCATCGTCGTCGCCGGCCGCGACCCGGAGCGGCTCGCCCAGGTCGCCGCGCGCGCCGAGGCCGCCGTCTCGCTGCGAGGCGCCGACGACGAGGTCGCGGCCGCGATCGCGCACGAGGCGGCGGATGTCGACGTGGTGCTCGACTACGTCTGGGGGCCCACGACCGCCGCCGCCATGACCGCGCTCATCACGGCCCGGCCCGACCGCGGCGCGCCGCTGACCTGGGTCGAGATCGGCTCGGTCGGCGGCCCGAGCGCCGCCATCCCCTCGGCCGCCCTGCGCGCCGCCGACCTGCGCCTCGTCGGCAGCGGCCAGGGCTCGGTCGGCACCCGCGAGATCCTCGCGGAGCTGCCCGCGATGGCCGAGGCCATCACGAGCGGCGAATTCGATGCGGATGCCGTGCCGATCCCCCTCGCGGACGTCGAGCGCGCCTTCGCCGACCCGGCCCTCGCCGAGGCGCGTGTCGTCATCGTTCCGAGCTAGCCGCCCAGGCCCGCGAGGGCGGGCAGCACGTGGAACTCGAGCATCGGCGCGAGATCGCCGGGCAGCTCGGCCGCCGGGTCGAGCCAGCGCAGCTCGTCGATCTCGGCAGCGGGCCCGTCGACCTCGACGAAGGGGTGCACGAAGACCGCGCTCTCGAGCTCGAAGCCCGGCTCGTTCGCCGCGGCCGAGCGGAAGACGCCGAGGGGCTCGAGCAGCTCCGGCGACAGGTCGACGCCGAGCTCCTCGCGCGCCTCGCGCAGCGCGGTCTCAGCCGCGGTCTCCCCCGTCTCGGGCTTGCCGCCCGGCAGCATGAACCGCACCGTGCCGCGCTTGCGCGCCGTCAGCACCCGGCCCGCCGCATCGCGGATCACGACCGCGCTCACGCGGATCAGCTTCTCGGAGGTCACGCCTGAAGCCTACGGGCGCAGCGCGCAACACGCCGTCCACCCGGGCCTCCACCCGCCGGTCCACCCGGGCGGCCGCGCACCCCACCCCGGTCCCACCCGCGGGCCGATCCGCCTCGGGCGCCGCCCGCCGACGCTGGTTCCATGACCGCTTTCGACTACATCCTCGACATCGCCCTGATCCTCCTCGTCGCCCTGCAGCTGCGCCCGAGCCGCTTCGGCGCCCGGGCGATCCTGCTCCCCCTCGCGACCGTCGGCACGGCCGCCGCGGTGTTCCTGCGCTCGTTCCCCACCACGGGCGGCGACCTCCCGCTCGTCATCGTGCTCACCGCCGTGGGCGCGGCGCTCGGCATCGCAAGCGGCCTGACCACGCGGGTCTGGCGGGATGCCTCGCGCGGCGTCCTCGTGAAGGCCGGCTTCGCCGCCGCCGCCCTGTGGCTCGTTGGCATGGTCGGCCGCGCCGTCTTCCAGTTCTGGGCCGACGGCGCCGGCCAGGTCGAGATCGGGAAGCTGAGCATGCAGTGGCACATCAGCGGCGCAGCGCCGTGGGTCGCCGCGCTCGTGCTCATGGCGCTCGCCGAGGTGATCGGCCGGGTCGCGGTGCTGAGCGTGCGCGCGGCGCGCGCCCGTCGCACGGCCTCCGCGCCGGCCGCGACGACCGCAACCCGCGCAACCGTCGCCATCTAGCGGCAGGATCGCGCCAGACCCTCGCCGGCCCCGCCACATGCGGGGCCGGCCGCGCTACGTTCGCAGCATGACCGACCCCGCGCCCCGCGTCATCGCCGTCCACACGAGCCCGACGCACTCGTTCTCGAAGCTCAGCCGGCCGTCCATCGAGCTGCACGAGGGCCTCGGGGTCGTGGGCGACGCGCACTACGGCGCGACGGTGCAGCACCGCTCGCGCGTCGCGCGCGACGCGTCGACGCCGAACATCCGCCAGGTGCACCTCATCCACGCCGAGCTCTTCGACGAGCTCGAGGCGCAGGGGCACCACGTCGAGCCGGGGCAGCTCGGCGAGAACGTGACGACGCGCGGGGTCCCGCTGCTCGATCTGCCCGTCGGGACGCGGCTCGCGATCGGCGACGCCGTCATCACGATCACCGGCCTGCGCAACCCGTGCCAGCAGATCAACGACTTCCAGGGCGGGCTGCTCAAGCTCGTCGTGCACACCGGCGACGACGGGCGCGTCGTACGGCTCGCGGGCGTCATGGGCATCGTCTCGCGCTCGGGCGAGGTGCGGCCGGGCACGGCGATCTCGGTCGAGCTGCCGCCCGAGCCGCACTTCCCGCTGACCAACGTGTGACCGGCGGGCTGCCGGTGCGGATGCCGCGGGCATCCGCACCCTGACAGGATGTCGCGCGTGAAGATGCACGACGGCGAGGTCGACCTCGCCCCCGACGACGTCGCCCGGCTCGTGGCGGCGCAGTTCCCCGACTGGGCGGGCGCCCCGGTCGAGCGCGTGCCCTCGGACGGCACGGTCAACGCGATGTTCCGCCTCGGCGGCGACAAGGTCGTGCGGCTGCCGCTGATCGAGGCCGGCTCGGCCGACATCGCGCGCGAGGCGGGGACGCTGGCACGGCTGGGCCCGGTGCTGAGCGCGGATGTCCCGCGCTTGCTCGGCCGGGGCGAGCCCGACGCCGGGTACCCGTTCGCGTGGTCGGTGCTCGAATGGCTGCCGGGCCGGCTGCCCGACCCCGAGCACCTCGCCGACGAGGCCGGCCTCGCCGACGACCTCGCGGCGTTCCTCGACGAGCTGCGCGCGGTTCCGATCGCCGCCGCCCCGCCCGCCTACCGCGGCGGCGGGATCGAGCGCCTGCGCGAGCTCGACCCGGCCGTGCGCGAGTGCCTGGCGCAGGTCGCCGACCTGGTCGACGCGGCCCGGCTGGCCGAGCTGTGGTCGGAGATCCTCGCCGGTCCGGCCTCGAGCGAGCCGCTCCGCTGGCTGCACAGCGACCTGCTGCCCTCGAATGCGCTGGTCGACGAGGCGGGCCGGCTCTCCGGCGTCCTCGACTGGCCGACGGCGGGCGTCGGAGACGCCTCGGGCGACCTCATCGCCGCCTGGAACATCCTCGGCCCGGCCGGCAGGGCACGGCTGCGCGAGCGACTCGCCGTCGACGACGCCGCCTGGTCGCGCGGCCGCGGCTGGGCGCTCTCGCAGGCCGCGATCGCGCTGCCCTACTACCGGGAGACGAACCCCGGCATGCGCCGCATGGCGCTACGCGCCCTGATGCAGCTGGAGCTTCCCGAAACCCCCTGACGAATGTCGGTGGTCCGGCCTACCTTCGGATCACGCAGATCCCACGAATCCCAGGAGGGTCCTCATGGACTGGAAGATCGAGCTCATCTTCGTGCCGGTGACCGATGTCGACCGCGCGAAGCACTTCTACGTCGACCAGGTCGGCTTCCACGACGACTACGACGTCACCGTCAGCGAGGAACTGCGCTTCGTGCAGCTCACGCCGGCCGGCTCCGCCTGCTCCATCGCCTTCGGCAAGGGCCTCACCGACATGGTCCCCGGCACGCAGAACAGCATCCAGGTCGTCGTGCCCGATGCGGATGCCGCGCGCGAGCATCTGCTGGCGAACGGCGTCGACGCGAGCGAGGTCGACGAGCAGTCGTGGGGCCGCTTCGTGAAGTTCGCCGACCCCGACGGCAACACCTGGACCCTGCAGCAGATCGTCCGGCAAGGCTGAGCTCAGAGCGCGCACGACCAGGCGACCTCGCGGCCGAGCTGGCCGGTCTCGACGAACAACCGCACCTGCGCGGTGTCGCCGAGAGCGGCGGCGAGCTCGTCGCGCTCGGCCGGCGCGAAGCCGAGCTTCTGCCAGAACGGCCCCGAGCGGCGCGAGAACAGCCAGGCGCGTTCGGCGCCCGCCGCGCGCGCCTCGTCGAGCGCATGGCGCGCGAGACGCGACCCGGCGCCGGCGGTGCGCAGGCCCGGCGCGACCCCCACGCTGCGGATCAGCACGTGCCGCCCGTCCGCGCTCAGCTCGAAGCCCGTGCAGCCCACGACCGCGCCCTCGCCGTCGCGCTCGATCCACAGCCGCACGTCGGGCGAGCTCAAGCCGGACAGTGTCAGGTCGACCGCCGCCAGGAACGCACGCACATCGTCGACATCGGCAGGGGTCACGGCTTCGAGGGGCACATGGACGATCCTGCCCGAGAAGGCGTTCCGAAACGGACAGACGTACCCACGGCCGCAGCAGCACCTGTCCATACCGGCACGCACTCGACCCAACCGTTCCGAAGCGGACAGAGCCGACCGCGCCCGCAGCGACGCCTGTCGATCCCGGAACGAGTGCGGGCGACGCTACTCGTCGAGGATGCCGCGCAGCATCGCGAGCGCGGCGACCCGCTCCTCGTGCGTCCGGTCCCCCGGCTGCACGAGCAGCGTCGTCGCACCCGCGCGCACGAGCGCGTCGACGCGTTCCGCGATCTCATCGCGCGTGCCGATGAGCGACACCGCCCGCGCCAGCTCCTCGGGCACGGCGAACGCGGCGTCGTCCTTCTCACCGGAGAGGAACAGCCGCTGGATCTCGGCGGCCTCGGCCTCGTAGCCGTAGCGCACGGCGAGGTCGTAGTAGAAGTTCCGGCCGCGCGCGCCCATGCCGCCGACGTACAGGGCGATCTGCTGCCGCACGGCCATGAGCGCGAGCTCGGCGAACTCGCCGGCGTAGAGCGCGACGGGCACGATCACATCGAGCGGCCCGAGCTCGGGCGAGCGCAGCGCGGCGCCCGCGGCGAGGGCCTCGCCCCAGACATCCGCAGCCCGCTCGGGGTGGAAGAAGATCGGCGTCCAGCCATCGGCGATCTCGGCCGCCTGCGCGACCGACTTCGGCGACAGCGCCGCGATATGCACGGGCACGGCCGGCCGCACGGGCCGGTTGATGATGCGCAGCGCCTTGCCCGCCCCGACGGCTCCGGGGGCCGAGGCCGGCAGCGGCAGCGTGTATCGGCGCCCCTCGTGCGCGAGCGGCTCGCGCTTCCACACCTGCCGGCAGATCTCGATGATCTCGCGCGTGCGCCCGAGCGGGGCGTCGAACGGCACGCCGTGGAAGCCCTCGACGACCTGCGCGCCGCTCGAGCCCAGCCCGAGCTCGAAGCGGCCGCCCGAGAGCGCGTCCAGCCCGGCCGCCGTCATCGCGAGCAGCGCGGGCGTCCGCGTGTAGATCGGCAGGATGTCGCTCGCGAGCCCCGCCGTCCTCGTGATCGCCGCGAGGTAGCCGAGCTGGCTCACCGCGTCGAACGAGTACGTCTCGCTCACGCTGAACAGCTCGACGCCCGCGGCCTCGAAATCCGGCACCTCGGCGGCAGCCGCCATGAAGTCGCCGGCGTAGCCGATCGTCACACCCAGTCGCGCCCGCCCCATCGCGAGCCTCCGATCCCTTGAAACGAAGCGCAGCGGGCTAGGCCCGCGACGCGTACTCCTCTGCCGCCTGGACTTGCTCGGCCGTGAGCGACACGCCCGTGTAGAGCTCGAACTGCGCCGCCGCCTGGAGGGCGATGACCTCGCCGCCGGTCACGACGTGCTTGCCCGCGGCTCGGGCGGCCGCGATGAGCGGCGTCTCGACCGGCATCGCGACGACGTCGAAGACGACGGATGCCTGAGCCACCTGCTCCTGCGTGAAGGCCAGGCTCCCGGCATCCGCACCGCCCGCCATGCCGATGGGCGTGACGTTGACGATGATCGGGGCGCCGAGCCCGTCGGCGGCCTCGGCCCACTCCCACCCGAGCTCGGCCGCGAGGCCCTGGCCGGTGAGCGGGTTGCGGGCGACGAGCGTGCCCGAGAAGCCGGCGTCGCGGAACGCGAACGCGACGGCGCGGCCCATGCCGCCGCTGCCGCGCAGCAGCACGCGCTGGTCGCGGTCGAGCCCGTGCGACGCGATGAGCTGCTCGATCGCGAGGTAGTCGGTGTTGTAGGCCGACAGCTTCCCGCCGTCGTTGACGATCGTGTTGACCGACTGGATCGCGGAGGCCGACGGCGTCATCTCGTCGACGAGCGCGATCACGGCCTCCTTCCACGGCATCGAGACCGAGCAGCCGCGGATGCCGAGCGCGCGCACCCCGGCGATCGCGGCGTCGATGTCATCGGTTGTCATCGACTTGTAGACGAAGTCGAGCCCGAGCTCGTCATAGAGCCGGTTGTGGAACCGGGTGCCGTGGTTGCTCGGCCGCGCGGCGAGCGAGATGCACAGCCGGGTGTCTTTGTTGAGCTCGGGACGGGTCATGCGTCGCTCCTTGCGAAATCGGACAGCACCAGTCGTGCCAGTGCGTCGACGGTGGTTCGGCCGGCTTCGTCGTCGGAAGCGGCGATCTCGAGCGTCGCGCCGTGCGCGAGGCCGAGGGACATGAGGGCGAGGATGCTGCGCGCATCCGCGCCGTTCGCCGTGGCGCGGGCGGGCAGCGCCTGGGCGAGCTTCGCGAGCTCGGCGGCGGGCCGGGCGTGCAGCCCCTCGGGGTCGGTCAGCGCCACCGAGCGCGCGTACGCGCCGGCCGGCGCGGCGCCGCCGCTCATCGAGCGGCCGCCACCCACGCCTCGAGCTTGGCCGCGGCGGCCCCCGAGTCGATCGCCGCGGCGGCGGCCTCGAGGTTCTCGCGGAAGCGCTGCACGATCGGCAGGTCGCTCTGCGAGGCGTCCCCCGCGAGCTTGTAGGCGATCAGGCCGGCCGCCGCGTTCAGCAGCACGATGTCGCGGACGGGCCCGGGCTCGCCGGCGAGCACGCGGCGCACGACGCCGGCGTTGTGCTCGGGGTCGCCGCCCGTGATGTCGGCGATCGTCGCCCGCGGGATGCCGAGGTCGCGCGGGTCGAGGTCGTGCTCGGTGACGGCGCCGTTGCTGATCTCCCAGATGTGGGAGTGGCCGGTCGTCGTGAGCTCGTCGAGCCCGTCGTCGCCGCGGAACACGAGCGCGGTCGCGCCGCGCGTCTGGAACACGCCCGTGATGAGCGGCACCCGATCGAGGTTCGACACGCCGACGGCGGATGCCTCGGGCCGAGCCGGATTGCAGAGGGGGCCGAGGAAGTTGAAGACCGTCGGCACGCCGAGGTCGCCGCGAACCTTGCCCGCGTTCCCGAAGCCGGGGTGGAAGAGCGAGGCCCAGGCGAACGTGATGCCCGCCTTCTCGAACGTCGCCGCGACGGCCTCGGGCGAGCGGGACAGGTCGATGCCCAGCGCCGCGAGCACGTCGGACGCGCCGGATGCGGAGGAGACGGCGCGGTTGCCGTGCTTGATGACGGGCACGCCCGCCGCCGCGCACACGATCGCGGCCATCGTCGAGATGTTCACGGTGCGGAATCGGTCGCCGCCCGTGCCGACGATGTCGAGGGCCATCGGGTCGAGCGCGAGGGGCTTCGCGTGCTCGAGGATCGCGTCGCGGAAGCCGACGATCTCGTCGACCGTCTCGCCCTTCACCCGCAGGGCGACGAGGAAGCCGGCGATCTGCGCCTCGGTTGCAGAGCCCATCATGATCTGGTCCATCGACCAGCTGGCCTCGGTGATGCTCAGATCCTCACCCTCGAGGAGTGCGCCGATGATCGCAGGCCAGGTGAGGGATTCCGCCATGCCGATGATCCTAACGGGCGCAAGGCGCCTCCGGATTCGGACATAATGGCTCTTGTGACGAGCACCTCCATTACCCCGCAGGCGGCCCCTGTCGTCTCTCGACCGAACGTCGTCGCGGTCGGAACGATCGTTTGGCTCGGAAGCGAGGTGATGTTCTTCGCGGGACTTTTCGCGATCTACTTCACCCTGCGTTCCACTTCCCCCGCCCTGTGGGCAGAGTCGACGCCGCACCTCAATGTCCCGTGGGCGACGGGCAACACGATCATCCTGGTGATCTCTTCGTTCACCTGCCAGTTCGGCGTCTTCGCCGCCGAGCGGCTCCAGGCGCGCAAGACCGGCGGGGCGTTCAACCTCGCCAAGTGGGGCATGGTCGAGTGGTTCACCCTCTCCTACGCCCTCGGCGCGATCTTCGTCTGCGGCCAGGTCGTGGAGTACGCGAACCTCGTCCACGAGGGCCTCGCCTTCAACGCCTCGGCGTACACCAGCGCCTTCTACCTGACGACCGGCTTCCACGCCATGCACGTCACCGGCGGCCTCATCGCCTTCCTCTTCACCATCGGCCGCGCCTTCGCGGTCAAGAAGTTCGGTCACAAGGAGGCGACGACCTCGATCGTCGTCTCGTACTACTGGCACTTCGTCGACGTGGTCTGGATCGGCCTGTTCCTCGTCATCTACGTCCTCAAGTAAGCACCTCGGAGAAGTCCACTTCACATGGCAAAGCTGAACCAGCCGACGACGAGCGGGCGCACTGCGTCCCGCCAGCGCAAGACCGGCCGCCGTTCCCCCCTCGCGACATTCGCCCTCATCGCCATCGGCCTCGGCCTGACGGGCGGCGTCTACGCCGCGGCGAACGCCACCCCGTCCGCCTCCGCCGACAGCGCCGCTGCCACGCAGCAGCAGGTGGATGACGGCGAGCACCTGTTCCAGGCCAACTGCGCCAGCTGCCACGGCATGAACGCCGTCGGCACCGACGCGGCCCCGAGCCTCATCGGCGTCGGCGCCGCCGCGGTCGACTTCCAGGTCGGCACCGGCCGCATGCCGATGGCGATGGACGGCCCCCAGGCCGAGGCGAAGACGCCACAGTTCACCGACGAGCAGACCGCGGCGCTCGCCGCGTACGTCGCGTCGCTGGCCCCCGGCCCCGGCATCCCCGACGCGTCGCTCCTCAAGGGCGACCAGAACGCCGCCGCCGGCGCCGAGCTGTTCCGCATCAACTGCGCCATGTGCCACAACGTGGCCGGCGCGGGCGGCGCTCTGACCGAGGGCAAGTTCGCGCCCTCCCTCAAGGAGACGAGCCCCGTCCACATCTACGAGGCGATGCTCACCGGCCCGCAGAACATGCCGGTCTTCAACGACCGCAACATCACGCCGGAGCAGAAGTCCGAGATCGTCTCGTACCTGACCTACCTCCAGAAGAACCCGTCGCCCGGTGGGTTCGCCCTGGGTGACCTCGGCCCCGTCGCCGAGGGTCTGTTCCTCTGGATCTTCGGTCTCGGCTCGATCGTCGGC
>Ga0164242_10005798_pt1 | contig 13693 bp, 15 predicted proteins | sample OricomgcompostMG_FD_108783 | JGI IMG/M metagenome (GOLD analysis project Ga0164242, IMG submission 108783) | Miracle-Growth compost microbial communities from Emeryville, California, USA - Original compost - Miracle growth compost (MG) ...
AACGATGAGGCGGAGCTCGGAAAGGCTCTGGAGGCCGAAGGCGGCGATTACTACCTGGACAAAGGCTTGTCGGGACTCGGCCGCCCGCACATGAATTTCGCGCGCATTGCCGACTATGTCTCCGTGCTGCAGGGGCTTTCTGGGCAAATCGACCGCGTCTTTCTGGCAGACACTCGTGACGTCGTTTTCCAGGGCGACGTTTTTCAAGCTTTGCCCGATGAGCCGCTCATTCTCTTCGAGGAAGCGGAGGATTTCGCGCTCGAATTTTCCGGATGGAACGGCAACGCCATCCGCAGGACGTTCGGTGATCCGCTATTTCAACAGATCAAAGACCACGGGGTAATCTGCAGCGGCACGGTCCTCGGGCGGCACAGCGAAATCATCATGTATTGATGGGAAAAACTGCTGCTCGGACAGATGGTCGGGCGGCGCCATCACATGCGCCCCGGTGTCGATCAGGCAACGACGAATGTGGTCGCTCGGCTGGGCTTGGCGCCTGCATCGACCGTCGTCCCTTACGACGGTGCGGTCGCGACGCTGTCCGGAAGTAACGCGAATTTTCTTTCGATCAAGGAAGAGAAGCTGGTGACAGCCACCGGCGGCTTCCCCGCGGCGATCCACCAGTATGATCGCAATCCGAGCATTCGCGACTTTGTCTACGCGACCTATGACGGTCCGAAGCGCGGCAAGGCGGGTGATAAGTCCAGGGACTCGCAGTTGCAAAAAAAGTTTCGCGTCGCATTCGGCCTGCAAGGGCCGTGAGAGGACCGCCGCTTGGGTCGGTGTGCTCCAGAATCGAACCGGCTTCGCGGTGAGCGTGCCGGAACGTCGCGACACGATCGGCGTTCTGCCGATGTAAGTGTCGTAAGGAGCTGTGTCATGGGTATCGCGATATCACTTCAGCAATATCTCGACGGCCGTAGCGTCCCGTTCGACGTCACGGTTCATGAGCTTACGCATTGTTCTTCGGAGACGGCGCGCGTCAGCTCGATCCCAGAAGACAATCTCGCCAAGGGCGTTCTTTTGCGGCGTGAAGACGGCTACCTCCTTGCCGTCGTCCCGGCTTCCTATCGTGTTGAGCTGGAGGCGCTCTCGAATTGGCTCGACGAACCGATCGTGCTGGCGAGCGAAGCAGAGGCTTCCACAATTTTTGGAGATTGCGAGCTGGGTAGCGTGCCACCTGTGGCGGGCGCGTATGATCTCATGGCGGTGATCGACGATAGCCTCCAAGCTCCGCAAGACGTCTACTTCGAAGGCGGAGATCATTGTACGCTCGTGCACCTGGACGGCGGCGACTTCCGGCAGCTGATGCGGGATGTTCCGCATGGGCACATTGCCGCGCGTAGCTCCTCGTAAGAGCGCCCGATAGGATACTTGTATTTCGTGCGGACGACGTCGCGGGCCGTCGCCTGCGGTTCGCCGCCCGTTTGCGTTCGCGGTTCGCGCAGACGGATCGCGCGACGCCAGATTGTCGCTCCTCCCGCGCGCTCGCTGAAGCCATTTTTGAAACATTCCAAACGGCGGAAATATTCTTGACTATTTTTGTGCCGTTGGGTCTACCTGATGACGACCTGATCTCGGGACCTTGAATCCTGACCTATTAGGAGTCGATATGGTTTTCCGCTCGCCTGGGCGCTCGTTCGCCTTTCCCCGCAAATCGTTGGTTTTCGCTGGCGCTGCCGCGTTCGGCTTTCTGTGCGCACCGCACGTCGTCGCGACGGCGAGTGCATCGGACGAAATGGAAATCGAGATTTCGATCAAGGACCACAAGTTCGAGCCGGCCGCGATCAAGCTTCCAACTGGCAAGCGCGTAAAGATTTCGGTGAAAAACCTCGATCCGACTCCCGAAGAATTCGAAAGCAGCGATATCGGATTCGAAAAAGTCATTGCCGGCAACAGCGAAGCGACCATCCGGGTCAAGCCGCTCCAGCCGGGCACGTACATTTACTTCGGCGAGTTCCATATGGATACCGCCCTTGGTCACATCGTCGTGGAATGAGTGTTGAATGCTTGCTGCGCTCGTCATCGTTTTTCGCGAAGTCCTCGAAGCTGGGCTGATCGTCGGCGTCGTTCTGGCGGCATCGCGCGGGGTTCATGGTCGTAACGGCGCCGTTGCGCTCGGCGTTGCAGCCGGCATTCTCGGCGCGGCGATCGTCGCGATTTTCGCCACGCGCATTTCGGATGCTTTCGATGGCCGCGGCCAAGAGCTGTTCGTCGCGGGTATCTTGCTTTTCGCCGTCGTCATGTTGGCCTGGCACGTAGTCTGGATGGCCGAGCACGCGCGCGAAATGACGATGCAGCTGCGTAAGCTCGGCAGCGACGTGGCGGCGGGTACGCAATCGCTTTTTGCCCTGGGAGCCGCAGTTGCGATTGCCGTCATGCGTGAGGGCAGCGAAGTCGTTCTGTTCATGACCGGCATCGTCATGCAGGGGAAGGATACGAGCACGGAGCTTCTTCTGGGTTCGGCGCTCGGCCTGTTGCTCGGCGCTGGCGTGTCGCTGGCTCTTTATCTGGGCTTGGCCGCTATTCCGCTGAAGCGCATGTTTTCCGTGACGGGCGCTCTGGTGACGCTGCTCGCCGCGGGCTTGGCCGCGTCTGCCGTTCAGCAGCTGTCGAACGCCGGGCTGCTGAATATCTGGGATACGAGACTTTGGGATACGTCCTGGCTTCTGTCGCAGGACAGCTGGTCCGGCCGCGTGCTGCATGTTCTCATCGGTTACGTGGATCGTCCGACGGGGATGCAGCTGCTCGCATATGCGCTCACCGCCCTGACGATTTTCGGGCTGGCGTATTCCCGTAGAGCGCCGCCGGTATCGAGGCAAAATCAGAGTTCGGCGCGCGCCTGAAAATAGGGCGCGCGCTTCGTCACGAGAGCATAACCAGCCCAATCAGAGGCCGAGATCCGATAGCCCAGGATGGTCCTTCGGGCGGGGGCCAAGCGGCCAATGGAACTTGCGCTCGCTTTCCGTAATTCGCATGTCGTTGATGCTGGCGTAGCGATGGTGCATGAGGCCGTGCGCGTCGAATTCCCAGTTTTCATTGCCGTAAGCGCGATACCACTGGCCGCTGTCGTCGTGAAATTCATAGGCATAGCGCACAGCGATGCGATCGTTGTCGAAGGCCCATAGCTCCTTGATCAGCCGGTAATCGAGTTCGCGATTCCACTTTCGCGTCAGAAACTCGATGATCTGCTCGCGGCCGACCGGAAATTCGGCGCGGTTACGCCAGACGCTGTCGACGGAATAGGCTAACGCCACCTTTTGCGGATCGCGTGAATTCCATCCGTCTTCGGCGCCGCGGACTTTCTGCATGGCCGTCTCGCGCGTGAATGGTGGCAGCGGGGGTCTATCGGACATCGGTCATTTCCTCTTATGCACGTCTCGAAATCAGGCGCTTGACCACTTGCGCGAACGCCGCGACGGTTCAAATCAAATCGCCGTCAGTCACTGTCGCGCCTCAGGGGACTTTTCGCCATGTATGATATTGCCAATCTGTCTAATCTGCCGCAGTTGCGCAGCTTGTCGCCCGCGACGATGGCCGCATTCGAAAACTTCGATCGTGCGGCGATGGCGGCCGGTACGATTCCGCGACGTTACAAGGAGCTGATCGCCCTCGGCGTCGCCATCGCAACGCAATGCCCCTACAGCCTTGAGGTGCACCGCACGAATGCGGAAAATGCCGGCGTTACCGCAGCGGAAATCGCCGAAGTCGTCTTTCTGGCAGCGACGATGCGAGCGACAGCAGCGATCGCCCACGGGACGCATCTCGTCGGTCCGCGCAAAGCGGCGGGCTAGAGTGTGCAGTAAAGCATCAGGGCGATTGCGCCGATGCCGAGAGCCACGATCCAGAGAGCAACGTCGGCCGCTCGGCTGCGGCGCGAGCGTGCCGCGAGGTTTTCCAAAGTGGCGTCGTCGAGCTTCAGTCCCGATTTGGCCATTTCCGAAAAGCCGACGAGCGCCTGTTCTGCCTTTTGCAGAAGAGCAGGCGTTCGCAGCAGCACATCGCCGACCGTTTCGGCGCCGCGGCCGACGCCTTTGAGGCGTCCAAGCAGCGAAAGGTTGGATTCCATCCACTCTTTCGCGACGGGCGCAGCGGCATCCCAGACGTTGAGGTGCGGATTGAGATCGCGCGCCACGCCTTCGACGATGACCATGCTCTTTTGCAGCAGGATCAGCTCCGGCCGCGTCTGCATGTCGAAGACTTCGGTGTAGGCGAAGAGCTGGCCCAGAAGATCGGCCATCGAAATTTCTTCGGCGGTGCGGCCGTGGATGGGCTCGCCGATGGCGCGCATCGCCTGAGCGAATTCCTCGACGGTATGATGGGGCGGCACGTAACCGGCTTCGAAATGCACGGCGGCGGCGCGGGAATAATCGCGGGTGATGAGCCCGTGCAGGATTTCAGCAAGGAAGCGGCGTTCGGCAAGGCCCAGCCGCCCCATGATTCCGAAATCGACGGCGACGATCTTGCCGCTATCATCGACGAACAGGTTTCCCTGGTGCATGTCGGCATGAAAGAAGCCGTCGCGCATGGCGTGGCGCAGGAACGTCCTGAGCGCCGTGGCGCCGAGCGCCGCGGTGTCGAAGCCTTTGGCTTCTAACGCGTCGCGATGGGAGATCGGGGTGCCGTCAATCCATTCGATGGTCAGTACGCGCTTGGCCGTGCGCCGCCAATCGACGTCCGGAACGCGAAAGCCTTCGTCATTCGTGATGTTGCCCGCCATCTCCGAGATCGCCGCGGCTTCCAGCCGCAAATCCATTTCGAGATCGGTCGTGTGCTTCAGATTGTCGACGACGGCGACGGGCTTCAAGCGGCGCGCGGGCGGATAGAAGCGCTCGATGATGCGGGCGGCGAAATAATAGCTGTCGAGATCGCGATAGAAGCGCTTTTCGATATTCGGGCGCAGGATTTTGACGGCGACCGCTTTCTTGAGGCCGCCGTCCATCACGTAGGCCTTGTGAACCTGCGCGATCGATGCGGCCGCGACGGGCGGCCCGAATTCGATGAAATGGTCTTCGAGCTTGCCGCCCAAAGCGCGCTCGACGGCGCTCCGGGCTTCGGCCATGGAGAACGGTTCGGCCTTGTCCTGCAGGTGCCGAAGGTCGGCGGACAGTTCCGGCCCGATGACGTCGGCGCGCGTGGCAAGAAACTGGCCGAGCTTCACGTAACTTGGGCCGAGTTCCATCAGCGCCGTCGCGACGCGCTTTGCGCGTGGGACGTCGCGGCGAAACGGCGCCGTCAGCAAACGGATCGGGACCGTGGCCATGCGCGCGAGCTCGAGCGGCAAAGGCACCGGCACGCCCCGCGGGACGAAGCGGACGCCATGCTGCGCCAGCACGAAGCCGGCGCGCGCCAATCGGAAAGTGTTAAGAAGTGCTCCGGCCATAACCGCGATTTCGTCGTCGTCCTACTGTCGCGGACGAGCCGCCGAGGGAGTCACAATGCGCCTGAACCGGCGCGGGTCAAGTGAAGTCGCCGCGACGGGTAAAGACCGTTAGACGCGCTGCGCCATTGCGAAGCGGCGGTCGGGGGTGTCCTACAACACAAACGGCGCCCGAGCCATTCGGCGGGCGCCGTCAACGCGAGCGGCTTTAAGGTTTAGCGCGTGCAGAAGGTCGCGCGGCCGTGGCACGTCACCATGCCGCCGTCCGGACGGCAGCGATAGCGCTTGTTTATGACCTTGTAGCCGGCGACGTCGCCGTTTGCGACGAAGCCCGGCCACAGACCCCAGCTCACGTGCTGAACCATCGTCTCAAGAGCGAACCAGCGAGCCGAATCGGCGGAAGTCGACGTCGCGACAGCGGCCTTCGTCACGCATCCGGCATTGGCAGCGCCTGCCCCCAACGACATCGCAGCGCCGATCGCGGCGCAAATCAGAAATTTCATCTTCATGCGTCCCACCTCCTAGAAGAGCAATTCTTCTCCCCATCTTCGCGGAGGCTATGAGCGGCCTTTGCCTCGGTCAATCAGACTCAGGCTTGGCGAAATAAAACGCGGTTGACGTGTGGCCGATTAGATCTTCCAGCCGCTGTGGATCGCAGCGATGCCGCCGGTCAGGTTGCGATAGGCGACGCGCGAAAACCCGGCCTTGCGAACGAGCTCCGCGAACGCTTCCTGGTTGGGAAAGCGACGAATGCTCTCAACGAGATAGCGGTAAGGCTCAGATGCGCCAGCCGCGATTTTGCCGAGGCGCGGAATAACTTCGAACGAATGGAAATCATAGAGACGGTCGAGAAACGGCACCTGACATTGGGAAAATTCGAGGCATAGCCAGCGGCCGCCCGGTTTCAGCACCCGGTAGGCTTCCGCGAGGGCCTGCTCGACGTGGGTGACGTTGCGGATGCCGAAGGCGATTGTGTAGGCGTCGAAGCTGGCGCTTGCAAAGGGCAGGGCCTCGGCATTGCCCTCGACGCAGGTAATGCGATCTTCAAGCCCGGCGTCCGCGATGCGGCGGCGGCCGACGTTCAGCATCTCGGGACTGATGTCGCAGACGATGGCGCTTGTTGCCGGACCGCCGTCGCGCGCATAGCGCATCGCGATGTCGCCCGTGCCGCCGGCGACGTCGAGGAGCTTGAAGGGCGTTTCGCCGCGTGGTGCGTTCAGCATCGTGATCAGGTCGCGCTTCCACAGCCGGTGCAGACCGCCCGACATCAAGTCGTTCATCAGGTCGTAGCGCTCGGCAACGGATGCGAAGACCTCATTGACGAGTCCTTGGCGCTCGTTTTCCGGTACGGCGCGAAAGCCGAACGAGGTGGTGTTTTCGGTGCTTGGTTCAGAACTGTTGTCGATCATGTCGTCCAGCATAGCGGCGGTCTTTGTCCCGCGCTATCGTCAGCTCTCTTTAGGGTCAACCCCAACTTACGAATTTCATGCCCGAACTTCCTGAAGTCGAAACCGTCTGCCGCGGGCTTGCTCCGGTGCTGGTCGGACGGCGCATCGCTGATCTGGAAACGCGGCGGCCGGATCTCAGGTTTCCGTTTCCGGAGCGCTTTGCCGAGCGTCTGGTCGGGCAGCGGGTCACCAGTCTCGAACGCCGTGCGAAATACCTGATCGCGGGGCTTTCGGGCGGCGAGGATCTCGTCATGCATCTCGGCATGACCGGGCGATTTACGATCGTACGGGAGGGGCGGCGCGATACGCCGGGAGAGTATGCCCATTCCGTCGGACCCGACCCCGCGCACGATCACGTCGTGCTGCGTCTCTCGGGCGGTGCGCGCATCGTCTACAACGACCCGCGCCGCTTCGGCTTCATGGTCATGATGCCGCACGCGGAGCGGCCCGAACATCCGTTGTTCCATGGGCTCGGAGTCGAACCCCTAAGTGTCGATCTGACGCCCGAATATCTGGCGCAGCGTGCACAGGGGAAGAAGGCAAATCTGAAAGCGTTTTTGATGGATCAGCGGATCGTTGCCGGGCTCGGAAACATCTACGTTTCGGAAGCGCTCTTTCGCGCCGGGCTCTCACCAAACCGTGCAGCGCGTTCGCTGGCCAACCGGCGCGGGGCGCCGACCGAAAGGGCGAAGCTGCTCGTTCCTGCGATCCGAGACGTTCTGCTGCACGCCATCGATGCCGGCGGGTCGACACTGCGCGATTATCGCGACGCCAATGGCGCGTCGGGTGCCTTTCAAGATGCGTTCGCGGTTTACGATCGCGCTGGACAGGTGTGCCCGCGGCCGGGATGTGGCGGGGAGATCAGACGTAGAGTGCATGCCGGGCGCGCGAGCTTTTATTGTTCGCGCTGCCAGCGTTGATATGGGGTACAGCAGGCGTGGCCTTTGCTAGCGCGCGGGACGTTCGCTCAGCGCCGCATTCGTTTTGATGACGATGACGCTCAGGCACATGACGGCGAAGCCACCGGCCAGGAACAATTGGTTCGCCGCCCAATCGCCTTTCAGCGACGACAGCTTGCCTGATTGGATCAGCCAGATGAGACCGAAGGCGATGGCGAAGCCCTGATAGGACGCAAGGCGCACGGCGCGCTCGATTGCAGAGGGCGTCGATACCGCATCACCGGGATTGGAAAGCCGCCGCAGATAAAATGCGTGGGCGAGCGCGATAAGCAGCATCGCGGAGCCGTATTCCCAGCCATGCTGCCAATGCAGCTTGGTTCCGAGATAAACGGCATAGAAAGCGAGCCCGCACCAGAGATAGGCGAGCATGATCAATCGCGTCGTTTGCCAAAGTGCATCGCGCTGGGTAACGCCGGGTTTTGCGGTCGTCCAAAGCGGCGCGTTGGTACGAATTGCCGCCGCGATCAAAATAATGGCGAAGACAGCGGCGGCGATAGCGGCCTCTAATTTTCGAGAGGTGCTCGCCGCCATGTAGAGCGCGAACAAAGCCATCGTGAGCGTCGCGATGAGCCAAGAGAGAGGAGGACGTGGGGACATACCGGAAAGATCCGAGAGAGGATTGGGTTCAACCTGCATCACACGTGTGCGGGTGATCGTAAAGCGTCGAGGCTGATCGCCGCGATCGCTAATGCACCGAAAAAGAGAACGTTGTTTCCAGCCCAATCGGCGTGGGCGACGTCGCGCGGAAACTTATGGTCGGCGAACATGCTGGCGATGCCGACCGCCATGCCAACGATCTGCACCTGGACGAGAAGCCTGCCGGCTTTCACCAGAGCCGGATCGGAGCGTCCGGCGGCCCGGTCGCGATCGAGCATGTTCGCGAAGAGGATGCTGGCGAGCGCTGCAAACGAGAATCCGAGAAAGAACTGCCACCATTCCGGCCATCGCTTGTCGAGAACGACGACATACATCAGGAGGATCGCAAAGGCTCCCCAGGCCCAGACAAGGGCGAGATAGCGCGCCGTCGAACTTGCGATGGCGTTCGCCGACGCTCCAGTATTGATCAGCCGCTGATGGTCCCAGACCGCCAGGATTACGATCGCCAGGGCAACCACCGCGCAGGCGGCGATTTGCAAGGTCGGATTATTGGTGGCCGCCGTCAAAACGGTTGCACAGACCGAAAGAGCGAGCCCGAATACCCATCCCAGAAGCGACAGCATCGTCAGGAACTCCCCCACCTTAATGGTTCCAAGGCGTCTTTGGCCGCTCAACCGGCATTTGTATAGCGCCAGGATGCTCCTATACCTGCGCCGAACCGCCGCCCACGCAAGAAATACGCTCCCAAACCGCCGGGTTTCATTGACCGCCGATTGGCATACAGCTATATCCCCGGCAAACCGTGCCTGGGTGTCTATCCGGGCCGATTCAGTTTTTCTTCAGCCTATAGCCCCGCTTCGCCCTTCGCACGGCGGAAGGCGCTTTTGAACAAGCAGTAAGGACCTTTTCATGGCTAATACGTCGTCGGCAAAGAAAGCCACGCGCCAAATGATCCGCCGTACCGAGACCAACAAGGCACGCCGCACCCGCGTCAAGGGCGAGATCCGTTCCGTTGAAGAAGCGATCAAGTCGGGCGATCAGGCGAAGGCCTTGGAAGCTCTCGCGGCTGCCGAACCCATTCTGGCGCGCAACGCTCAGAAGGGAATCATGCACAAGCGAACAGCGAGCCGGAAGGTTTCGAGATTGGCGCACCGTGTCAAGGCCATGTCGGCCTGAAGTGCTCGGACGCGGCTCAGGGCAATTTTTCTCCCTGTTGCATATTCGCTACGGTAAAGAGCGGGCCCTTATCGGGCCCGTTGTTTTTTTAGTGTCACTAACGCGCTGAAATCCCGCCTCCGGCGGAGAGTGAGCGGCGTTTTCCAGAGGGCCGCGAACCACAGATCGGCGCCCCCTTCAAGAATAAAATGACGGTCCCATGACAGTGCAACGCGGTGCGGGCGGAGCATTTCGGCGGTGCGGAAATTCCTAGATGAGTCAGCGTCTTTTTGCACAGGAACTCCGAAGTTACCTCGGTTCTCCCGGGCAGTTGTGGATAACTTGATGGGCCACTCAGGGCGTGATTGGTGCTGTGGAAAGGCTTGTCGAGATAATGGTTACCAGCTAGTTAATAGGCAGTGGATGGCAGCGGGGTAACGCAATCGTTCACAGCGTTGAGTTGACGAGCGTCGCATCAGAAGCTTTGGCCAAGCTTTAGCTTTCGGGTGCATCGTCAAAATAGGTCAAGATCTCTGTATTAACCACGAGTTCTGCTGATGCAGAGCCCGAAGGCAAAGACTTCCCCGAACTATACTCGGGGAAGTCTTGCGCAGGTCTTTACCAATTCTAGTAATGCGTGAGAGGGGGCTGGTGGAAAACATTGCGGCTTCGCCGGTCGAGGACGTTCCCGTCCTCGAAACGTGGGAGCGTCTTAAAGCCGATCCAAAAGCAGTTCTGGTGGACGTCCGTACGCGCGCCGAATGGTCGTTCGTCGGCATCCCGGATCTCAGCGGACTCGGTCGGGAGGTGTTGCTCATGGAGTGGCAGACGTTCCCCGACAGCAGGATCGCTTCGGACTTTCCGGATCGCCTGGGCGCGGCGCTCGAAGCTCGTGGTGTCAAGACGACCGATCAGATTTTTTTCATTTGCCGCTCCGGCGGCCGCAGCCGGATGGCTGCAGAAGCGATGGCCGCGGCGGGATACCGGCGTTGCCTGAATGTGGCGGAAGGCTTCGAGGGGCCAATTGATGCCGACCGCCACAGGAGCCAGATCGCGGGCTGGAAATTCGCCCGCCTGGCCTGGGTGCAGGGTTAGCACCCGGACGTGCACGGATCGTGGCGCATTGCTCAGAGGGTTCTGGGGCATGCGGCACAAAAAATTGGGGGGACGCCTCAGGCCGGCGTCTCGCGTATTTAGCGGGAGTAATCACGATGCAGGCAGCAAAGACGGCAGAGGCGCAGGGTAGCAGCGGCGCACAGGGGTTGGCCGTTACCGAGACGGCGACTGACGCGGTTGAGGGCCGCGGCCAGAAAGTTCGGGCCATGCTTCGGGCACAGCTTGGCGATGAGATTTATTCAAGCTGGTTCAAGAGTCTCGAGTTCGAGAGCTTCGACGGTCGCATCGTCAAAGTTTCGGTGCCGGTGAAGTTCGTGCGGAACTGGATCCAGGAGCACTATGCCGAACGTTTGCTGCACTGTGCGCGCGTCGAGTTCGCGACGGCCGAACGTGTCGAGGTCGTCTGGCGGCAGCCGGGCGCAAGCATGCAGCGGCCGGCCGAGCCGAAGCCTGCCGAGGCTCTGAGCGCCACGAAGACCGCGTCTCCGACTGCACCGCAAACAGATAGCCCACAGCGCGTTTCGATGTTGCGCGCGCCGATCCCGCCCGCGCAGCGCACGTCGGCGGGAGGGCTTGAAGGTTCTCCGCTCGATCCGCGCTATACCTTCGACAGCTTCGTCGTAGGGGCCTCGAACCGCATGGCGCATGCCGGCGCGACGCAAGTTGCCGAAACTGTGCTGGCCGACCTTCCAGGCTATAATCCGCTTTATATCCACTCGGCAGTCGGGCTTGGAAAAAGCCATCTTCTGCAGGCCATCGCGTGGGAAGTGAAGCGCCGGGCGCCGACGGCGCAAGTGCTGTACCTGACCGCTGAGCGTTTCCGTTATCAGTTCGTCGAGGCGTTGCGCTCGTCCGATCCGCTGGCGTTCAAGGAGCGCTTCCGCAACATCCATATGTTGCTCATCGACGATCTCGAATTCCTGCAGGGCGAGCGGACCGAGCAAGAATTCGATCACATCATCAATGCGCTGCTCGACGGCGGCAAGCAGGTGGTCGTTGCGTCGGCGCGCGCCCCGAACCAGATCGAACGGCTCAACGAACGCATGCGCTCGCGCCTGCAGCGCGGACTCGTCACGGAGCTGACGCCGCTCGATCATGAGCTGCGTCTCAAGGTGCTTGAGAAGCGGCTGGCCGAGAAGCGCGCCGCCGATCCATCGTTCACGCTCTCGCGCGACGTTGTCGATTTGCTGGCGCAGCGCCTGACGGAGAACGGTCGCGAGCTTGAAGGGGCGATCACGCGCCTCTATGCGACGTGGCAATACATGCGCACGCCGATCACCTTCGATATCGCCGAGACGGTGATCCGCGATCTCGTGCAGAACCTCGAACCGCGGCGTATCAAGATCGAGGACATCCTGCGGATCATCTCGCGCCATTACGGCGTCTCGAAGGGCGATCTGCTGTCACAGCGCCGTCATCGGTCGGTCGTCTGGCCGCGCCAGATCGGCATGTACCTCGCAAAGCACCTGACGGCCCGGTCGCTGCCGGAAATCGGCCGGCGCTTTGGCGGCCGCGATCATACGACGGTTCTGCACGCCATCCGTAAGATCGAGGGTGAGATCACAAAAAACCCGCATCTCGGCGACGAGCTTGAGGAATTGAAGCGGCTCCTCAATCATTGATTGGGGGACTAACCGGACATTGACCGCGGCGTCCCCAAGCCGCGGCCTCAACGGCGTAAGGCCGGCCATCCCAAGCCCTCGGGACGCCGGCCTTGCTGTTTCAGGCCGCGGTTCTGATATGAAAGGCGGAAATGCCGTCTGGCCGCTACATCTCTGCTTGAAAAGTGGGCGGCGTTCGGTTCTGATCCCCTCCCGTGAGCGATTCCGCTGCGAAGCCGCTTCTGGGCGCCCGCGGGCCACCCTTTGCGCGTGATTGCCACCGGCGGCGTGCCAATGCCGCCATTCCACGCGCTCTCCGAAATCAGGACTGAGGACAGACATGCGTCTCGAGATTGAACGTGGGGAACTCTTGAAGGCGCTGAGCCACGTTACGAGCGTCGTCGAACGGCGAACGACAATTCCGATCCTTTCAAACATCATGCTGAAGGCGTCGGGCGATACACTGATGTTCAAGGCGACCGACCTCGAACGCGAGGTGAGCGAGAGCGTCGGCGCAAAAGTTTCGACGCCCGGAACGCTGACGGTTCCGGCACACGTGCTGCACGACATCGTGCGCAAGCTGCCGGACGGCGCCGAGATCGAGATGAAGCGCGACGGCGACAAAGAACGCCTGACGATCACGTCGGGACATTCGCGCTTCAGCTTGCAAACGCTTTCGGCTGAGGACTTCCCGGACCTGGCCGTCGGCGAGATCGGTCACGAGTTCACGATCGAAGCGGGCGATCTGAAGCCCCTGATCGACAAGACGCGGTTCGCAATCTCGACGGAAGAGACGCGTTACTACTTGAACGGCATCTTCCTGCATCCGGCAGAGTCGGCTGGCACCAAGACGCTGCGCGCCGTCGCGACGGATGGGCATCGCCTCGCGCAGGTCGAATTGCCGTTGCCGAAAGGCGCAGAAGGCATGCCAGGCGTCATCGTTCCCAGAAAGACGGTGCACGAGTTGGCGCGCCTGCTCGAAGATTCAAGCGCGAAGGTGAAGGTCGGCGTCTCGCAGACGAAGGTGCGCTTCGAGATCGGCGCCGTGGTGCTGACGTCGAAGCTGATCGACGGCACGTTCCCGGATTACGGGCGCGTCATTCCGCATAACAACGACAAGGAAATGAAGGTGCCGAACGGCTCGTTCAAGAGCGCCGTCGATCGCGTGTCGACGATTGCGAGCGAACGCGGACGTGCCGTGAAGCTCAACGTCGCCAAGGACAAGCTGATCCTGACGGTGAACAATCCGGAAGGCGGAAGCGCCACGGAAGAGATTCCGGTCGGCTACAGCGCTGGGCCTTTGGAAATCGGGTTTAACGCGCGGTATCTGCTCGACATCGCCGATCAGCTCGAGAGCGAGGATGCGCGGTTTCTTCTCGCCGATCCCGGTTCGCCGACGATGGTTCGCGACGGCGGCGACATGAGCGCGCTTTATGT
>Ga0164242_10005799_pt1 | contig 13692 bp, 14 predicted proteins | sample OricomgcompostMG_FD_108783 | JGI IMG/M metagenome (GOLD analysis project Ga0164242, IMG submission 108783) | Miracle-Growth compost microbial communities from Emeryville, California, USA - Original compost - Miracle growth compost (MG) ...
CAAGACGGATAATGGCCGGGCATCCAACGTTTCGTTCGCCCCCACGGAGCCACCCACGCCTGACGTACTGACGTTCCTCACCACGTTCTCGTTCAACCCGTACGCGCTCGGGGTGATCGTCGTTACCGGCGTGCTCTACGGACTCGGCATCCTCTACGCGCATCGCAACGGCGTGAAGTGGCCGGCGTGGCCGACGCTCGCGTTCTATGTGCTCGGGCTGGGCTCGTACGCCTGGCTGGAGTTCGGGTTCCTCGGCACTTGGAGCGTCGACCTGCGCTGGGCGTTCACGACACGGGTGGCGTTCCTGCTGTTCGTGGTGCCGGGGCTGCTGGCACTCGGCCGTCCGGTCTCGCTGGCCCGCGCCGCCATGTCGGGGCTCTCGGCACGGGTGCTGGAGCGCGTCCTGAGCTCGTGGCCGATCCGGCTCATGGGCAACGCGATCTTCGCACCGGTCGTCGCGCTGATCGGCTTCTGCCTGTTCCTCACTCCCTTCGCGGCGTCGCTCCGCCTCGATCCGGGCTGGGAGGCCGCGATCACGATCGGCGTTCCGCTGGTCGGGCTGCTCATGGTTCTGCCCGTGACCGACAGCGGCCTCTTGCGCACAAGTCTGTTCATCACCGCGGAGTTCCTGCTCGCCTTCGTGGAGCTGGTGATGGATGCCATCCCCGGCATCCTGCTGCGCCTCAACGAGACCGTGCTCGACCATGCCCCCGCGATCACGGGCGCGCTGCCTGGGTGGTTCCCCAATCCGCTGCACGATCAGCATCTGTCGGGGGACTTCCTGTGGTTCATCGCCGAGATCGCGGACATCCCGGTGCTCATCGTGCTGTTCGTGCGGTGGATGCACACCGACAAGCGCGAGGCCAAGCAGATGGACGAGCTCACCGACGAGCAGATGGAACAGCTCACGCAGGAACACCTGAAGCGCTTCCAGCAGCGGTAGGCCCGCCGCCCGAGCCCGCCTGGCCCCACGCCCCACCCCGGCCCACCTGACCACAGCCCACCCCGGCCCGCCTAGCGACAGCCCGCCCCGGCGCCAGGCCACAGCCCGCCCCGGCCCTGCCAGGCCACAGCCCACCCCGGCCCGCATAGCCACAGCCCGCCCCGCCTGGCCGTCTCCCGAAAACAGGCAGGAATGCGCCTTCCTCGCCGGAACAGGCATGAATTGCCTGTTCCTACGTGATCTGCCTGTCATGAACGCCGTCGCGCTTGAGCCTCCCGCCGAGCGTCAGGTACGAAAGGGCGTCCTGCCGCCAGGATGTCTGCAACCATCGCGATGCATCCATCGAGGTCGTCCATGATCTGGTCGTGGCCGAACCTGTGCGACCGCATGCCCATACGTACGGCCGCGGCGTCCCGAGCTCGATCTTTCGCGCGCTGCGCTCTGGTCGAATGAAATGCATCACCGTCCGTCTCGACGATCAGCCATCCATTGACGACATGGTCCACCCGGCCCATACCGGGGATCGCCACCTGGATCTGCACGTGCCATCCCTGGCCGGTCGCGCCAACTCGGAAGATCGACTCGATGCCGGACTCGCTGTGGCGATCGACGAGCGCGCGTACGAATCGGAGTCGACCTGGCAGCCGGGCGCAGAGCGCATCCAGCTCACGCGCGGACAGCACGCCGGTGTGCAACGCGCTGTCAATCGAAGCGATCAAGTGCACAGCGGTCACCCGGGTTGCCAGAACAAGGAGCGCGTCGACCACTCCCATCCGCCATCGGATTCCCTCGGGCCACACGAAGGTGCTTGGATGCACGCGGTACTCGCCCTCACGAAGCTCCGGCAACCGACTGGCCGTCCGTGGCGCAGCGATGCAGAGTCCGGTCTCGTGCGAGACCCACACTCCCATGCTGCGCAGCGCACTCTCGCCGCCGAGAATTCCACCAAGCTCGACGGCACGGACCGCGTCCGAAGGCGCCTCCTCCGTCGCGAGCCAGGAACGCCGAACTATCCTCGCCGCGCCAGATTCGATGAACACCCGGATCTCGTGATCGGTGCAGCCGTACCGCATCAGTTGGGCACGCGTGGCGAGCCCGTCGAATCGAGCGAGAGCTTTGGCGACTCGGGCATCCATGTGTTCAGCGTGTCAACCACTCTTCGGTCAGCCCGGGCGTGAGCGGCTGACTGGGGAGAACCGGGCCAGAGAAGCGGTTGTGGACGGCGACCGTCAACAGGCAGCTCTCGCCGGAACAGGCAACTCTTGCCTGTTCCCGCGAGGTAGGCGCTTTCCTGCCTGTTTTCCCGCGGACGCGGGGATGCGGGGGGGGCGGGATGCGTGCCGGGGGCGGGCGGGCCAGCCGGGCGGGCGGTCGGGCCAGCCAGCCGGGCCGGGCCAGCCGACGGGACGCGCGGCGAGGCAGCCGGGCGGGGCTACTTCACCAGGGGGAAGAGGATGGTCTCGCGGATGCCCAGGCCGGTCAGCGCCATCAGCAGGCGGTCGATGCCCATGCCCATGCCGCCGGTGGGGGGCATGCCGAACTCGAGGGCGCGCAGGAACTCCTCGTCCAGCCGCATCGCCTCATCGTCGCCCTGCGCCGCCAACCTGGCCTGCTCGACGAATCGTTCCCGCTGCACGACGGGGTCGACGAGCTCGGAGTATCCGGTGGCGAGCTCGAAGCCTCGGATGTAGAGATCCCACTTCTCCACGACGCCCGGCTTGGAGCGGTGCGCGCGCACGAGCGGCGAGGTGTCGACCGGGAAGTCGCGCACGAAGGTCGGCCGCTCCAGGCCGCCCTTCACGAAGTGCTCCCACAACTCCTCGATGTACTTGCCGTGGATCGGATGCTTCACCTCGAGCTCGAGCAGCTCCGTGAGAGCCGCCAGCTCGTTCAGGGGCGTTTCGGGAGTGATGTCGGTTCCGCCGGTCCACGGCACGCGACCGGATGCGACGGCCTCGGTGAGGGCATCCGTGAGGCTTTCGTACATGGAGACCGAGTCCCACTCGCCGCCGAGGTCGTACTCGGTGCCGTCGGCCCATGTGACGACGTGGCCGCCGCTGGTCGCCCACGCGGCATCCTGGATCAGCGTCTGCGTCAGCTCGGCCATCGTGTTGTAGTCGCCGTACGCCTGGTAGGCCTCGAGCATCGCGAACTCGGGCGAGTGCGTGGAATCGGCGCCCTCGTTGCGGAAGTTGCGGTTGATCTCGAAGACCCGGTCGATGCCACCCACCACGGCCCGCTTCAGGAACAGCTCGGGCGCGATGCGCAGAAACAATTCCGTGTCGAACGCGTTCGAGTGCGTGACGAACGGACGAGCGGATGCCCCGCCGTGCATCGTCTGCAGCATGGGCGTCTCCACCTCGGTGAAGCCGCGCGAGGCGAACGTGGCCCGCAGCGACGCGACAGCCTTCGCCCGGTTCACGACGTTCGTGCGAGCCTGCTCACGGGCGATGAGGTCGAGGTACCTGCTGCGCATGCGGGTCTCCTCGGAGAGCTCGTTGTGCAGATTCGGCAGGGGCAGGATCGCCTTGGCCGCGATCGCCCACTCGTCGACCATGACGGAGAGCTCGCCGCGCCGCGACGAGATGACCTCGCCGTGCACGAACACGTGGTCGCCGAGGTCGACGAACTCCTTCCAGCGGGCGAGCGACTCCGCGCCGACGGATGCCAGTGACACCATCGCCTGGATGCGCGATCCATCGCCCGACTGCAGCACGGCGAAACAGAGCTTGCCAGTGTTGCGCAGGTGCACCACTCGGCCGGCGATGCCGACGAACTCGCCCGTGGTGGCATCCGCCGGCAGTTCGCCGTACTTCTCGCGAAGCTCAGGGATGGTGGCCGTGATCGGCACGCCGACCGGATAGGCGCCGCCCGCGGCATCCGCCTCGGCGATCAGCCGCTCCCGCTTGGCGAGCCGCACGGCCTTCTGCTCGCTGATCTCGTCAGCGGTCAAGTCGGCTGTCAGTTCAGCACCGGGCTGGTCGGTCGCCATGGGTCCTCTTCGTGTGTGCGGGTGCGGTTTCGATCCTGCGGCAAGCTCAGGTCGGGCCTGACTCAACCGGTGGTGGGGCTCTGGCCCTCGGCCGCTACGGGACCGAAGGCCCTGGTGCGGTTTCGACGGACGGGCTCGCCGGCGCGAGCACGATGCCTGCGTTGTCGATCAGCCGCGTTCCGTCCACTTGCGCTGCGATCAGCGCGAGGGCTGGGCCGCGGTACCGTTCGTCGACGGAACGGAACGTCTGCGGGTCGACGATGGCCAGGTAGTCCAGCTTAACCGCCGCGGATGCCTGGGCGCGCGCGCGTCCCGCCTCGAGCGCCACGGCGGCACCCTGCGACGCGGCGGCGGCGACCTCGCCGAGCGCCGCGGAGAGCGTGACCGCTTCGCGTCTCGCCGTCTCGCTCAGGTAGCGGTTGCGGCTGGAGAGGGCGAGGCCGTCCGGCTCGCGCACAGTAGGGACGGCCTCGATGGCGACCGGGAGGTTCAGGTCGGTGACCATGCGGCGCACGAGGAAGGCCTGCTGCGCGTCCTTCTGGCCGAACATCGCGGCATCCGGTTGCACCGAGTTCAGCAGCTTCGCCACGACCGTGAGCATGCCGTCGAAGTGGCCCGGCCGGGACGCCCCTTCGAACAACGTGGCCACCTCGCCGCCCGTGATCCGCGTCTGCGTCGGGCCGTCCGGATACATCTCGTCGACCCCTGGGGCGAACACGACGAGGCGACGCGGCGCGCCCTCCGCGGAGAACCCGTCGTCAGGGATGCCCGCGGCCAGCGCCGCAAGAGCGTCGAGGTCGGCGTCCCAGGTGCGCGGATAGCGATCGAAGTCCTCGTTCGGACCGAACTGCAGCGGGTTCACGAAGATCGAGACGATGACGAGGTCGGCGAGCTCGCAGGCACGGCGCACCAGAGCGAGGTGGCCGTCGTGCAGGGCTCCCATCGTGGGCGCGAGGGCGACGCGGGCGCCGTGCGCACGGGCATCCTTCACAATGCTGCGGATGCCCGCGATCGTCGTCGCGACCGGTGGCCGGTTCGGACGAAGGTCACCGGAGCTCCGGGAGCTTTCGTGCGAACGAGCACGCAGGTCGGGCATGGACTGATCAGACATAGGTCTCCGTCAGTTCGTGGGATGGTCGGGATCGTACGGGTCGGGCGGCTCGGGAAACGGAGACGAGGCCTCCAGCAGCCCAGGCATGTCGAGCGCATCGAGCTCGGTGGGAGCACCGGCGCGGCGCAGCGCCTCGTCGACGGATGAGCGCACCAGCGACGACAGGAACGCGCCGGCGTTATCGATGCCGGCCTTGGTCAGGATTCCGGATGCCTGCTCCACGATCGAGCGCGAGAACGTGGTGGCGGTGGCGATCGCCTCCGCGTAGGCGGGGCGGTTCTCCTCTCCGACGATCACCGGTTCGCCGCCCATCTCGACGACGAGTGCCTGCCCGATGGGCTGCACAGGGCCGGGCGCGGTGACCGCGAAGTAGCTCTCGGCGAGCCGGGCAAGATCGAGGCTCGTTCCGCTGAACACCATCGCGGGATGGATGGCGAGCGGGATCGCGCCGCGCTGCAACGCCGGCGTCAGCACGCCCGTGCCGTGCTCCGGCGAGGTGTGCACGACGAGTTGCCCGGCCTGCCAGGTGCCGGCGAGCGCGAGCCCGTTGACCAGCTCCGGCAGCTCCGCGCCCGGCACGGCCAGCAGTACGAGCTCGGATCTTTCGATGAGGTCCGGGATGCTCAACACGGGCACCCCGGGGAGCAGCGCCTCCGCCCGCTCCCGGTTGCGATCACTCGCCGTCGCGATGCCCACGACGGCGTGGCCGGCACCGGCCAGCGCCGCACCGAGCACCGGACCGACGTGGCCGGCACCCACGATTCCGACGCCCAGGCGCCCCGATCGTGCGGGCATCAGGACTCTCCTCGCTCGTCGGGGCGATGAGGCGTCTCGGCGTCCGCCCAGGCGATCGCCCCGGCGCTGACCAGGGTGAAGAGTTCCTCGGCGGCACGGGTATCCATCACCGGAACCTTCGCGTGCACCGGGCCGTCGATGAGGTGAACATCGGCGGAGGATAGGTCAAGGATGCGCCGCGCGGGTCCCTGCTCCACCTCAACGCTCTGCATCCGCGCCAGCGGAACGAACACGATCCGCCTCCATACGGCTCCGTGCCGCAGCACGATGACGCCGTCCGCGATCGTGTAGCCGGTCTTGCGCCACGAGAACGGGCGCAGCCAAGCACCTCGGCGCGGTGCCGACGAGAACACGGACTGGTCGGCGTGGGCGTCCATGCCGGCGTGCGCGATGGCATCCCTCAGCGTGTCGTTCATTCCGGGCAGCAGGAGCGGCAGCACGCGCTGCACATCGCGGATGCTCCCCACCGGCAGGGTCGTGGTGCGCGCCTCCCCCGCCGAGTTCTTGCCGCGGGTGTGGCCGGCGGTGTTCATGCGCATCTGCCACCAGCCGAACGGACGCCAGGCCAGCGGCTGTACCAGCTCGACGGCGTGGATGCGACGCGGCGGAATGGTCTCGCTGCTCGTGGTGAGCAGGCCGAAGCCGATGCGCACGCCCTGGTCACTGCCGGCGATGTTGTAGCGCAGCGCCTTGCTGAACCGGCGGATGAACAGGCCACCGAGGCTCAGCACCATGGGGAAGATGACGATGATCAGCCAGAGGCGTCCCGTCGATGCACCGGCGATCATTGCGATCAGCACGGCGAACATGACCAGAGTTGGCACGCTCAGCAGCAGCGAACCGGCGAGCCTGCCCGGGTGCATTCGCACGATGGTTGCCGGTGGCGCGGCATCCGGGTCGAGGTCGGCGGGCGAGACGAATTCGTCGACCCGGTCGGAAAGGATGCCCAGCGTCGACGACTGCCGCTGCGCGGGCGCCCCGCCCGGCACGGCGGCTTGCCCGACTTCCGCTTGATCGGATGCCCGCACTCCCGACGCGAGCCGCAGGATCTCGCGCCGTAGCGTCTCGGTCACCTTCGACGGCAGGTAGCTCAGATACAGGTTCGCGTCATGGCCCGCGACGACGATCTCGAGCTTCGCAGCACCGAAGATGCGCGCGAACACCGGACGCTGCACGTTGATGCCCTGGATGCGGTCGAGCCGCGCCTTGCGCTCCTGCCTGCGAAGGATGCCGCTGCGCAGCTCCACCGCCTGGTGCGTCACCCGGAAGGTCTGCACCCGCCACGACAGAGCGAAGACACCGACGCACGCGGCGATGACGACGACCGCGATGCCGATCGCGGGCCACACGAAGTTGTGCCGAACGATCGCGTCGATCGGGTCTCCGGAGGGGTAGTCCGGTGTTCCGAGGAAGAGGTTGATGATGCGCTCGCGCAGGTTGGCGATGATGATGCCTGCGACGAAGACGATGGCGATCCCGCCGCGCAGCAGCGGCGTCGCCTTGTGCATTCGATGCCATTCGCCGTCGGCGAGACCCGTCGCCTCGGTGTACGTCTGGCTCACGGTGCGAGTCACAGACCGGACCTGCGCGACTCGGCGAGCTCGACGAGCCGGTCGCGCAGCCAGGCGGCATCCGAGTCGACCAGGCCTGGGATCGACACCCGGCTGGATGCCGCAGCCGTCACGAACCGGAGTTCGGCGAGCCCGAGCATCCGATCGATCGGGCCGCGCTCGATGTCGAGCAGCTGCATGCGTCCGTACGGCACGGCGACGAACCGCTGGAACATGATGCCGCGCCTGATCAGCAGGTCGTCGTCGCGCAGGAAGTAGCCGATCGCACGCGCCCGACGAGGCGCGATGATGAGCTGCACGATGGTGATGACGGCGATGATCACCAACGCGATCCACGCCCACCACCAGTGCAGCACGAGCCAGGCGAACACCGCGATGGCCGCCGCGACGATTCCGCCGATCAGCGACCCGACGATCACGACCACGACGTACTTCGGCGAGACCCGCCGCCACTGCGCCTTGTCGAGCGCAGCGGCGTCCAGTCGTTGCGACACAGTGGCTCCTCGTTCCGGCGGTCGGGTTGTCGACCCCACGCGGCTCCGATCGCCGTCGGCGATCGTGCAGTCCATGCTAACGACCACACGCCTTCGCGGGGGCGCCAGCAGTCTCTTGTCAACATTGCCCAAAGAATGCCCGGAACGGATGTTCAAACCCTCGGCTCGTCCGACGGCAACTGCCCGCTTAGGGTGGGGAGCGTTCCCCCTGATCCTCATCGGGAAGCACTCCCCGCCTTCGCGGGGAGCAAACCCCTCGTTCGATGCAAGGAGACCCACGTGTCCTCAGCAACCTCGGCCCCACGCCTCGTCCCCACGCTCGCCGATCGTGTGGTGCCACGCGGCGCCGTCGCGAACGCGCTCCTAATCGTCGCCGGCACCGCGATCGTGGCGATCTCGGCGCAAATCTCGGTGCCCCTATGGCCCGTCCCGGTCACGGGTCAGACCCTGGCCGTTCTGCTCGTGGGTGCGAGCCTGGGCGCGTGGCGGGGTGCTGCATCCCTCGGTCTCTACATGCTGCTGGGCATGGCGGGCCTGCCGATCTTCGCCGACTTCACGGGCGGCCCGGCATCGGTGCTGCTGCCGAGTTTCGGCTTCATCATCGGGTTCATCCCCGCTGCCGCACTGATCGGATGGCTGTCCGAACGCGCCTGGGATCGTCGCCCGGTGCTCGCCGCCGCCGGCTTCTTCGCGGCGAGCCTCGTGCCGTTCCTGTTCGGCCTGCCCTACCTCGCGGTGGTGCTCGCGAACCTCGGACTTCCGCACAGCTTCGCCGCGGTCATGGCCGCCGGGTTCACACCGTTCATCGTGGGCGGCATCGTCAAGTGGGCGATCGCCGCGGCGCTGCTGCCGTTCGCGTGGATGCTGGTGCGCCGCATCGACCGCCGCAACTGACGTTCATCCCCGCCTCGACATGACATCCGGCTGAAACCATGCCGGTTCGGCATGGTTTCAGCCGGAGAGCGCGGACCGTCATGTCGACGGCGGGAGGGCGTGCGATTCAGGCCTGCGCGATGCGGATCATGTTGCCGCTGGGGTCGCGCACCGCGGCATCCCGAACGCCCCAGAACTGGTCGGTCGGCTCCTGCAGCACCTCGACGCCCGGCGCTCCGGCCAGCTTGTCGAAGGTGGCTGCAAGATCATCGGTGCGCAGCTGCAGCATCTGCAGCTCGCCCTTGGCGAGAAGGGCGGCGACCGCGTCGCCGTTCTCTTGCGAACGGCCGGCGTGCGGCTGTTCGAGCACGATCTCGATCTCCGGCTGGCTCGCAGTGGTGAGGGTGATCCACGTGAACCCGCCGTTCTCGACGGTGTTCTTGACGGTCATTCCGAGAGTGTCACGGTAGAAGGGAAGGGCTGCCTGCGGGTCATCGACCAGCACGTGCACGCCGCTGATGGCTACTGTCATGACCTCAACGCTAGGCGGATGCCTGCGCCGAGACTTCTCCGAAACTGCTCTCCTCGAGGTGCGCGCGTCCGTCGGCCCGCCGCGGCCTGGTCAGAACCATGGTCTGACACGAGGCGAACGCATCCAGCTCCTCGTGGCTGCGTGCGCGGTACGCGGACGGCGTCTCCCCGACCAGCTCGGTGAAGCGCGACGAGAAGGAGCCGAGGCTCGTACATCCGACAGCGAAGCAGACATCCGTCACGCTGAGATCGCCGCGACGCAGCAGTGCCTTCGCACGCTCGATGCGACGCGTCATGAGATAGGAGTACGGCGTCTCGGAGTACTCGTCGCGGAACCGCCGGCTGAAATGCGCGGGCGACATGAGGGCCGTCGCCGCGAGTGCCGGCACGTCGAGCGGCTGCGCGAATTCGCGGTCCATGCGGTCGCGCGCCTTGCGCAGCCGCCGCAGCTCGTCCAGGTCGATTCCCACGACTCCAGTGTGCCGCAGTGGACCGCGCCTCTAAACGGGGGCGTGCTCGGCGTGCTCCGCCTTCTCGTCCTTGGGCGGCGGCAGCGTGCAGAAGTACTCGGCGATGAGTCCGCCGACCAGCAGGATGATCGCGCTCACCGCCGCCACGACGCTGAGCCAGACGGAGTCCGACGTGGGCGGCACCGGCCGCGTCAGCACGTAGACGACGACGCCGATCCCGGTGCCGGTGAGCAGGCCACCGACGAGGCTGCACGCCTTGGCGAGCACGGCGATGCGCATCGCCCGGAACGGGTCGACGTGCACCTTCACCTTGCTGCGCACCGCCCTGCGGATCGGGATCGCCAGCAGCACCACGATCACGCCGATCGCGACGAGGGTGATCGACAACGAGATCGGCGGAATGAGCATGGCCGCTCCCGCCGCGACGAGCGCGATCTCGAGAAGGTAGCCGATGCCGACGCCGATCAGGCCGAGCGCGATCAGCGCGGCTGGTCCGGTGCGCCTCACGATGCGCCTCCGTCCGCGGCGCCACCCGCGGGACTCGCGGATGCCCGCAGCTCGGCGAGCAGAACATCCACCCGTCCCAGTCCAGGCAGCTCGGCATCGGGGTCGACGTCGAGCCAGGGCGCGAGCACGAACTCCCGCTCGGATGCCCGCGGGTGCGGCAGCGTGAGCCGCTCGTCGTTCACCTGTCTTCCGCCCATCGCGATGAGGTCGAGGTCGAGGGTGCGGTCGCCCCAGCGCTCCACGCGTACGCGGCCGTGGGCATCCTCGACGTGGTGCAGTTCGTCGAGCAGCGCGTGCGGGTCGAGCGCCGTCGAGACGAGCGCCACACCGTTGAGGTAGCGCGGCGCGTGCGCATCGACGCCGTCCAGGCGAACCGCGGCGGTCTCGAGGAAGGGAGAGACGGCATCCAGCCGCACGCCCGGCGTCTCTGCGAGGTCATCGAGCGCGGCCCTGATGGTCGCCTCCCGGTCGCCCAGGTTGCTCCCGAATGCGATCACCGCGGGCTCCAGCGGGCGCATCCGCTGCGGCTTCGCGATCACGACAACGCTCCCTCTGCCGTGCCGGCAGAGCCGGCCGAACGGACCGCATCCGCCGGGCCAGCAGCATCCGCCCATGCGCGGTCGCGCACCACCGTGACGGCGACATCTGCGAACGGCACCGCGATCGGCGCGTTCGGCTTGTGCACGGTGACCTCGGTGCGCTGCACCGGGAACGACAGCACGACCCGTGCGACGCGCTCCGCGACGGTCTCGATGAGGTCCACCGGATCCGATGCCACCGATGCTGCCACTGCCTCCGCCAGCTCGCCGTAGTGCACGGTGGCGGCGAGTTCATCGCCGCGCGCAGCAGGTCCGAGATCGAGCCAGGCGATCACGTCGATCACGAACTCCTGGCCCTCGGCGCGCTCGAAGTCGAAGACGCCGTGATGGGCGCGCACCCGGATGCCGGTCAGCGTGATGCGGTCGCTCATGACCCCATCCTCTCGCCATCCGAAGACGGTGCGGCCTCGTCGCCGGGCTCGTCACCCGCCCACGACCGCACCACGTCGAGCGCGATGCGGGTGGAGACCACGTCGTGCACCCGCACGCCCCACACGCCGTCGCGCGCGGCCAGTGCGGCGATGACGGCGCTGGGCAGGTCGCGGTCCTGCGGAGTCGCGCCCTCCCACATCAGATCGGCCAGGAAGCGCTTGCGGGATGCCCCGAGCAGCACGGGCAGTCCGGCGGACTCGAACTCCCGAAGGTGACGCAGCACATCCCAGTTGTGCTCCGAGTTCTTGGCAAATCCCAGGCCCGGATCGACGATGATGCGCTGTGCCGCAACGCCCTGTTCCTCCAGAGCGTCCACGCGACGGAACAGCTCCTCGCGGATCTCGCGCGCGGCATCCGTGTAGGTGGCGAGGTCGTTCATGCTGCGGCTGTGGCCGCGCCAGTGCATCACCACATAGTCGACTCCGCGTTCGGCCACGAACGGGCCCATCGCCGGGTCGGCCAGGCCGCCGGAGACGTCGTTCACGATCTGCGCTCCGGCGTCCACCGCCGCCGTGGCCGTCTCGCTGTTCATGGTGTCGATGCTGACGCGGATGCCCCGCCCGGCCAGCTCGCGCACCACAGGCAGCACCCGCCCCAGTTCGGCCGGAACGGGCACCCGTTCGGCGCCGGGACGCGTGGACTCCCCGCCAACGTCGACGATGTCGGCGCCCTGCTCGGCGAGCTCCACGCCATGCGCGATGGCGGCATCCGTCGACGCCCAGCGGCCGCCATCGCTGAAGGAATCCGGCGTGACATTGAGCACGCCCATAATGCGCGTCACGCGACTCCCCGGCCGATCAACGCGATGAGTTCGGCACGCACGACGGGATCGCTCAGCTCGCCACGGCTCGCGATGGTCACGGTGGAGGCGTTCACCTGCCTGGCGCCCCGCGTCGTGACGCAGGCGTGCGTCGCATCCAGCACGACGAGCACGCCGCGCGGGTCGAGGCCCTCCACGAACGTGTCGGCGATCTCCTCGGTCAGTCGCTCCTGCAGCTGAGGGCGTGCGGCGAGAATCTCGACCACCTTCGGCAGCCGTCCGAGGCCGACAACGCGATCCCTCGGCAGGTAGGCGAGGTGGGCGACGCCCATGAACGGCAGCAGGTGGTGCTCGCACATCGAACGGAAGCGGATGTCCCGCAGCAGCACGGTCTCCGCGTCGCTGTCCCCGAGCGGTACCGTCTCGCGGAGAGGCTCGATCGGGTCGAGCGCAAGACCGCCGAAGTACTCCTGGTAGGAGTCCGCGACCCGTGACGGCGTCTGCTTCAGACCCGGGCGGGTGACATCCTCACCGATGGCGGCGAGTAGCTCGACGACGGCCGCTTCGATCCGTTCACGGTCGATGCCCATCGCGCCTCTCTCGGAACGGGTCGTGGTGGAAGAACGTCGTGGTCGAGCGTGCGCGGGCCCCCACTGACGTGAGGGCCCTGCACACTACGCCGTCGCCGGGCGCGGCTTGATCTGACGCGAACGCTTCGGCTTGCCCGGGGTGGAGTCGACGTCGCCGTCCACCACGCCCGGGTCGATCGGAGCGGTCTCGGGCTCGGGGAACGCGATCGGCGGGATGTTCGGGGAGACGCGGTTGTCGGCCGACACCCACTCCGGACGCTCCGGCAGCTTCTTCACGTTCTTGAAGATCTCGGCGATCTGGTGGTGGTCGAGCGTCTCCTTCTCGAGCAGCTCGCGCGCCAGGTGGTCGAGGATGTCGCGGTTGTCGTTGATGACCTGCCACGCCTCATCGTGCGCCTTCTCGATCAGCGCGCGCACCTCGGCATCCACCCGCTCGGCGATGCGCTCCGAGTAGTCGCGCTGGTGGCCCATGTCGCGACCGAGGAACATCTCACCCGACGACTGGCCGAGCTTCACGGAACCGATGTCGGCACTCATGCCGTACTCGGTGACCATCTTGCGGGCGATCCCGGTCGCCTTCTCGATGTCGTTGGATGCACCCGTGGTCGGGTCCTTGAACACGGTTTCCTCAGCGACACGGCCGCCCATGGCGTACGCGAGCTGGTCGAGCAGCTCGTTGCGGGTCACCGAGTACTTGTCTTCGAGCGGGAGAACCATCGTGTAACCGAGGGCGCGACCGCGCGGCAGGATCGTGATCTTCGTCACCGGGTCGGTGTGCCGCATCGCGGCCGCCGCGAGCGCGTGGCCGCCCTCGTGGTACGCAGTGATCAGCTTCTCCTGGTCCTTCATGATCCGGGTGCGGCGCTGCGGACCGGCGATCACGCGATCGATGGCCTCGTCGAGCGCGCGGTTGTCGATCAACTGCGCGTTCGACCGCGCGGTGAGCAGTGCAGCCTCGTTGAGCACGTTGGCCAGGTCGGCACCTGTGAAGCCCGGTGTCTTGCGGGCGACGACCTCGAGGTCG
>Ga0164242_10005800_pt1 | contig 13691 bp, 12 predicted proteins | sample OricomgcompostMG_FD_108783 | JGI IMG/M metagenome (GOLD analysis project Ga0164242, IMG submission 108783) | Miracle-Growth compost microbial communities from Emeryville, California, USA - Original compost - Miracle growth compost (MG) ...
AATCTCGGTGTCGTCGTCGAGGCGCGTCCCGTCCACGAGAACCGCGCAACGTCGCAGGACGTGTTCGAACTCGGCGCCGAAGCGATCCGAGAGCGTGGAGCGCAGCTCGGCGAGCGTGAAGGGGCCGTCAACGCTACTCTCGTCGATCCCGGCAGCCTCGGCGGCAGCCGCGAACAGGCGGACTCGCGTCATCCCGCCCACTTCTCTGCCAGCGCTCGCGTGGTCGCGATCGCCTTGGCAATCGCCTCCGGCGTGGCGCCCTCCTGCGCCGCGGCCAGCGCGATGACGAACGTGCTGAGCGGTCCGGCCGGCCGGGCGACACCATGGGCGACATCCCGGGTGGTGTCGAGCAGCAGACCGATCGGCACCGCGCTCACGTCCACACCGAGCTCGGTGCCGAGCGCCGCCACCCAGCGGTCCAGGTCTTCGGGACTTGTCGTCTGATCAGGCATCGTGGCACCTTCCTTTCCCCCATTGTCGCCGTTTTCACTCGTCGCTGTATCGCCGGATGTCATCCCACGTGTCGAGATCGATGCTTGCCCCGTCCCGGTCGGGAACGCCGACCAGGTTCAGCGTTGTGGCGACTCGCCGCACGGAGGCACCGGATGTCTCACCGAGAGCCTCAAGCGCGGGCCGGAGGGCCCGCAGGCGGTAACGCCCCGCCAGCCATTGCTCGCGGCCATCCACGTCGAGGAGCACCAGGCCGTCGACATCGGGGCCGACCGGCGGCTGCTCCCGCAGCACCGCCACCGCCGACGCCGCACGCGGAAGATCGCACGCCAGCACGAACACCCATTCGGGCTCCGACGCCAGTGCGCGGATCCCGGCCGCCAGCGCGGCAACGGGGCCGCCGAACGGCGGCTCTTCGCGCACCAGCACCACGTCGTCGCGAGCGAGTGACGACGGGCCGACGGCGATCACCGGCCGGCATCCGCGCACCGCCTCGAACGCGTGATCCGCCAGCGAGCGATCCCCGACGACGATGGCCGGTTTGTCCACACCACCCAGTCGTGATGCCCGCCCGCCGCCGAGCAGGATGGCGGCATCCGACGCGAGCGGCCACGCGGTCGAGCCGGGCTCAACCCGCGCGGTGCCAGTCACCGCTCTTACCGCCCGTCTTGTGCGTCAGTTCGATGCGTTCGATCGTCACGGACTTGTCGAGTCCTTTCACCATGTCGACGACCGTGAGGGCGGCGACGGACACGGCGGTGAGCGCCTCCATCTCCACGCCCGTGCGATCGGCCGTGCGCACCGTCGCCTCGATCGTGATGCCCTCGTCGGTCACCTCCAAGTCAACGGATGCCCCGTGCACGCCGATCACGTGCGCGAGGGGCAGCAGGTCGGGAGTGCGCTTGGCCCCCTGGATGCCGGCGATCCGCGCGACCGCGATGACGTCGCCCTTGGGGACGGTCTCGTCTCGGAGCGCCGCGACGATGTGGGGTGCGCAGCGCACGGTGCCGCGTGCGGTCGCACTGCGCACCGTCGGCTGCTTCTGCGTCACATCCACCATGCGTGCGGCGCCGCGATCGTCGAGGTGGGTGAAGCCATGCTCTGTCATGTACTGCTGCTCCTCAGTTCAACACCATCACGGTCACGCCGTCGCCCTCGTCGACACGGTCGACCTCGGACGGGACGATCGCGAATGCTCGCGCCGCCGCCAGGGATCCGACCAGGTGCGACCCACTGCCGCCGGGGCCGGCCGGCCAGACCCGCTCGCCGTCGAAATCGACCGGCATCACCTGCGTTCGGCCGGACGGGGTGCGCCAACCGGTGGCCGCCGTGCGCGTCAGGCGTGGGCGATCGAGCACCTCGTGTCCCATCGCCGCGCGCAACGCCGGACGCACGAACATCTCGAACGAGACGGCGACGCTGACGGGGTTGCCGGGCAGGCAGAACAGCAGCGTGCCGTCTGACGCGGTGCCGAAGCCCTGCGGCTTGCCCGGTTGCATGGCGACCGCGGCGAACTCGACGGCGCCGCCGTGGCCGAGCACGGACTTCACGACATCGAACGCGCCGACGCTGGCCCCGCCGGAGAGGATGACGGCGTCCGCGTCGGAGCACGCCTGGGTCACCGCCTCGCGCAGCGTGTCGTCATCGTCGGGAACGTTCGCCACCGCTGTCACGTGAGCACCCGCTGCGCGCGCTGCGGCGGCCAGGAGAACTGAGTTGGACTCCGGAACCTGGCCGCGACCCGGCTGGACGCCGTGCTGCACCAGCTCGCTTCCCGTGGAGATCACCGCTACACGGGCCTGGCGCGTGACGATCACGTCGGCGTACCCGGCGGAAGCCGCAGCCGACAGTTGCAATGGGCCGAGCTCGGTCCCGACCGTCAGCAGGGTGGCCCCGGACCCGGCGTCGTCGCCCGCGCGCCGGATGTGCGCACCCGGCTTCGGCGGCACGACGATGGTGATCCGTTTCGGCGGCTCGCGACCGATCGCGATTCCGAGGTCGGTGTCCTCAAGCGGAACGATCGCATCCGCATCTGACGGAACGGCGGCACCGGTCATGATGCGCGCGGCTTCGCCCGGCGCGAGCGCCGGGTCGTCTGAGGAACCAGCCGGCAGGTCGGCGACGATCCTGAGCACCGTGCCACCCCTCGGGATGTCTGCCGCCCGGACGGCGTAGCCATCCATCGCGGAATTGTCGAAGCCGGGGATCGGCCATCGGGTGCTCACTGCCTGCGCGAGCACCCGCCCCTGGGCGCCGGCAAGCGAGATGACCTGCTCGGGAAGCCGGTGCACCGCGGCGAGGATCCGCTCGCGGTGCTGTGCAATGGTGATCATCTCGCTCACTCTGCCGCTCCGGCCCGCCGCACCTCGGCCCGGTCGGCTGCCCGCTCGGCTGCGGCTGCCTCGCGCCACGCGGTCATCCCACCGTCGAGCACCCGTGCATCGTGTCCGGCCGACGCGAGCGAGCGCGCTGCTGCTCGGGCGCGCGGTCCTTCGTCGCAGTAGACCACGATGCCGCTTCCGTCGCCGGCCGCGGCGACGGCCTGCGGGTCGCGCAGCACGGATCCGAGCGCGATCGCGCGACTGCCGGGAATGGTGTCGGCATGCTCGATCGGTTCTCGCACGTCGATCAGGTCGAGCGGGGCGCCGGAAGCGATGAGGGTGGCGAGCTCCGCGACCGACACCGTTTCGACGGCGGGGTGACGTAGCGTCGCGCCGGCCGGATGAGGCAGCGGAGCGCGCTTCTCGCCGATAATCGGCACCTCGGTACTGCGCGCACCGAGCGCGTCGATCACGAGCATGCGTCCGATCAGCGGTGTCCCGATGCCGCAGATCAGTTTGATCGCTTCGGCCGCCATGATGCTGCCCGCCTGTCCACACAACGGTCCGAGCACGCCGGCGACCGAGCACGATGGCACCTCGCCGGCCGACGGCGGCGTCGGGAACACATCGCGCAGTGTCACGGGGGCCGTGCCTGCGGGCGGCCGAGACCAGAACACGGACACCTGTGCGTCGAACCGCAGCACGCTCGCCCAGACGACCGGAAGCCCCAGCTCGCTGCAGACATCCGAGATGAGGTACCGGGTCTCAAAGGTGTCGGCACCATCAAGCACGATGTCGTAGCCGGCGAGGACCTCGCGCGCGTTCGCCGCCGTGAGACGTTCGCGGTGATCGATCACTCTGGTGTGCGGTGACAGAGAATGGATGCGCTCGGTCGCGCTCTCGGTCTTGGCTCGGCCCAGCGAGGACACACCGTGCACGATCTGGCGCTGCAGGTTGCTCGCATCCACGGCGTCGTCGTCGACGATCCCGATGGTCCCCACCCCGGCGCCCGCCAGATACAGCAGAGCGGGCGCACCCAGACCGCCGGCGCCGAGCACGCAGACCCGAGCGGCGAACAGCCGACGTTGTCCCGTCTCGCCGATCTCGAGCATCCGCAGCTGACGCGAGGCACGTTCGAGCTCACCGGACGGAAGGGCGTCCGCCGGCGCGACCAGCGGAGGCAGGGACATACCTCAACGGTAGCGCGCCGATGTGCTTGCAGGCAGAGGGGCCTTCACGCCCGACGGGTGTCGGCCGTGAAGGCGCGGACGTGGCACGTTTGTGAGCGGATCAGTGCGAGCGTGTTCGTTTTGTTGCTGTGCGCGGATGGCCCACTCCAGACTTCTGATATCGCTGCCATCGATCGGCGTCCGTTTTTCACAGAGGAGAAACCAGTGCAACGAAGCAACAGCGGCCGACTTCTGAGACCGGGCATCGGGGTGATTGCGGCAGTCGCCGCCGTTCCCCTCATGCTGATGGGACTGAGCGAACCCGCGTCTGCTGCTCCGACGGACGATGCCGTCTACGTCAATTGCGCGGCCGGCACGCCGGCGGGTGACGGCAGTCTCGCTCACCCGTACACCTCGTTGGATCAGGTCAACGCCCTCACGCTGACCGCGGGTGACAGCGTGCTGTTCGCGCGCGGATCGACATGTCTCGGCGCGCTGACCCCGCACGGTTCTGGGAATGCGACCGCTCCCATCACGATCGGCGCGTACGGCACCGGCGCACTGCCGGTGATCGACGGCAACGGCGCGCACGATGCCGTGTTGCTGGACAACATCGATCACATCACCGTGCAGGACCTGGACATCACCAACGCGGCGAACCCCGGGACCGAGCGCAACGGCCTGCGCATCCACCTGCAGGACTTCGGCAAGGGATCGGGATATCTGATCCAGCGGCTGGACATCCACGACGTGATGGGCGACGACAACAAGGGGCTGAACGGATCTGCGGGCATCCAGATCGCCATCAGCGGCAAGACGACGCCGACCTGGTTCGATGGCCTGCAGATCAAGGACAACACGCTCACGCACGACGGGCGCGAGGGCATCTACTTCAAGTCGACCTGGAACAGCCGCCCCGAGGTGGGCACGCAGGACACCAGCGGCCTCGGACCGTGGACGCCGAGCACCGGCGTGGTGATCTCCGGCAACACACTGACCAGCATCGCCGGTGACGGCATCAAGGTCGACACGACCAAGGGAGCGGTCATCGAGCACAACACGCTCGCTGGCTTCCAGCTGCGTTCGAACGCGAACAACGCCGGCATCTGGCCGTTCAACTCCGACGACACGGTGGTGCAGTACAACGACGTGTCGGGCGGCGGCAGCTCCGGTGACGGAATGTCTTTCGACGCGGACGGCGGCTCGCAGAACACGATATTCCAGTACAACTACAGCCACGACAACAAGGGCGGCCTGCTGCTCGTGTGTCCGTACTCGGGTGCATTCACCCACGGCACGATCATGCGGTACAACATCAGCCACAACGACGGAGCGCGGCTGTTCCAGCTCTGCCCCGGTGACGTGCGCGGCACGCAGATCTACAACAACACGATCGTGAACGACGCCGTCACGCCGCAGTACTTCCTCCAGGACGACAACAGCACCAAGCGCGATGTGACCTGGACGAACAACATCGTGGTGAACACGGGTACGCCCCTGGCGGTGCAGAATCGCGGCCCCGTGCTGACGTTCGACCACAACCTGCTGATCGGCGTCGCCGATCTGCCGGCGAACGGCGACGGTCAGACGAACCCGGGCGGATCCAGCGCCGATCCCGGTCTGGTCGACACGCAGCACATCCCCACCGGCATCGACGACCTCACCGGATATCAGCTGCGGGCCGGCTCGCCGGCGTTGAGCGCCGGAACCCCGGTGACGGACAATGGCGGCCGGGACTTCTTCGGTAACCCGGTGAGTGCCACCAGCGCGCCCAACATGGGCGCGTACCAGGGCGCCGGAATCGTGGATGCCGCGCATCCCGTCGCTGTGAAGCTCGCGGATGCGTCCCTGTTGACCGGCAAACCGACGATCGTCACCGCGGCCGCGACCTGGTGGGGCAGCGGTGCGTCCACTGGCATCACCGCGAAGCTCGCCGCCCCGGCGGGCTGGAAGGTCGTCGCTGTGCACGCGATCGTGCCTGCGAACCTGTCCGCAGGGCAGACCGCGGATCTGAGTTGGCAGGTGACGCCGCCCGCCGGCGCCACGCTCGGCGACGAGTCGTTGACGGTCACGCTGAGCCGCGCCGGAACCTCCATCGGGACGGCCACCGCCACCGCGCACGTTCGTCAGCTTTACGACACCATCTCGGATGCCTTCAACGACGTGGCGATCACCGCGGACGGCGCCGATCCGTACACCGGTGACATGGCGCTCAGTCTGAGCAGCTTGTCCTCCAACGAACTGAAGAAGCAGAAGGGCATCGCCTCGGGCGCGCAGGTGTCCGGAGCGAACGTCACGTACACCTGGCCGCAGTTCACCCCGGGTGAGGACAACGCGGTCTGGTCGAGCGGGCAGAGCATCGCGCTGAGCGGGCAGGGCCAGTACCTCGGATTCGTGCTGTTCGGTGTGAACGCCTACCCCACGCCCACCTCGGGGACTGCATCGGTCACCTACACCGACGGCACGTCCGACACGTTCACGCTGTCGGCGGGCGACTACTACTACAACAAGCCCGCGGACGGCAATGTGGTGTTCACCACGATGGACTATCGCAACACCCCGAGCGGCAAGGGCAACGGTCCGTTCAGCCTGTACGAGAGCACGGTTCCCCTCGATAACACGAAGACGGTGGCCTACGTGACTCTGCCCGATCTGCCGGGCAAGGTCGACGGCAAGACGCCTGGGCTGATGGTGATGGCCATCGGAATCGGCGGCGAAGCTTCGACGACCCCGCCGGACACGAACCCGGACGGGAAAGTCTCGATCTCGAGTACCGATGTGCATCCCGGCGACACCATCACCTTCACCGGCGACGGCTTTTGGGATGCCGAGAAGGTGAGCACCACGGTGCACTCCGACCCGATCGACCTCGATGCGGTGACGGCTGACGCGGGTACGGCCACGGCGAACTGGACGGTTCCGGACGACTTCGCTCTCGGCCAGCACGAGGTTCAGATGCGGGGAGCCGACTCCGGGCGGCTGTTGTCCGCGCAGTTCACGGTGACCGCGGCGGATGCCGGTGGCACCACGACGGGCGGAGACACCACGGGGGCCGGCTCGACCGGGGACTCAACGGGAGGCTCGACCGGCGGCACGGGCACAGCGACGACCGGGGTGGCATCCGGGAGCGGCTCCTCGCTTGCGGACACGGGAACTGACCTGTTCGGATGCCTCGCCGCCGGTGCGCTGGCACTCCTGCTCGGTGCTGGCATCGTGCTCGGATGGAGGCGACGTACGGCGCAGTGACTCCGCTGCGCGCTCGCCGGCCGGCACGGACACGCCGGCCGGTGGGCGCCGGTCCGTGCGCCGACGAGGTCGTCCGTCGTGAACGTCAGTCCCGGGTGCCCGTCCACCCCAGCGCCGGCGCGACGTGCCGGGCGAACGCTTCGACGACGTGAAGGTTGAACGCGACGCCGAGCTGGCTCGGGATGGTCAGCATCAGCGTGTCGGCACTCTGGATCGCCGCGTCGGCCCGCAGCTGTTCGATGAGCACGTCGGGAGCGGCCGCGTACGTCTTGCCGAACGTCGAGCGCATGCCGTCGATGATGCCGACCTGATCGCCGTCCTGTCGGCCGCCGAAATACAGCTCGTCCTCTTCGGTGGTCAGCGGGAAGATGCTGCGGCTGACCGACACCCGCGGCTCGCCGGGGTGACCGGCATCCGTCCACGCCGCGCGGAACGCCTCGATCTGCTGCGCCTGCAGTTCGTCGAACGGCAGCCCGCGATCCTCGGTCAGCAGTGTCGACGACATCAGATTGACGCCGGTTCGTCCCGCCCACTCGGCCGTGTCGCGGCTGCCGGCACCCCACCAGACGCGCGAGCGCAGCCCGGGGGAGTGCGGCTCGATGCGCTGCATCCCCGACCCGCCGCCGAACGGGCTGGAGGCATCCCGTTCGGCCATGCCTTCGCCCTCGATCGCGCGCAAGAACATCGCGAAGTGATCGCGGGCGATGTCGGCGCCGCGCGGATCCTGCGACCCGGTGTACCCGAACGCCTCGTAACCGCGTACGACCGACTCGGGTGACCCGCGGCTGACGCCGAGGGCGAGCCGTCCGCCACTGATCAGGTCGACGGATGCCGCCTCCTCGGCGAGGTAGAGCGGATTCTCGTAGCGCATGTCGATGACGCCGGTGCCGACCTCGATGCGCTGCGTGCGTGCTGCGATCGCGGCGAGCAGCGGCAGGGGAGAGGACTGCTGACGCGCGAAGTGGTGCACGCGGAAGTACGTGCCGTCGACGCCGAGATCATCCATCGCCTGTGCGAGGTCGATGGCCTGGGCCATCGACTCGGCCGCGGTGAGCTGATGGCCGCCGCCCAGCGGGCCGTAATGGCCGAAGGAGAGTGTGCCGAAGCGCTTCATGCACTGTGCAACCGATGCGGAAGGATCGGCATTCCGACGGGATGCCATCTCGACGGCCGCGCGGGGCCCATCAGCCGAGCTTCTTCAGCCGGTCCTTCGCCTCGGTGACGGCTCGCTCGGCGCAGGAGAGCTTCTCTTCGGCTCGATCGTTCTTCCGTTCGGCCGCTGCCCGGACTCGGTCGGCCCGGTCGGAGGAGGCGCGCGCATCGTCGAGTTCGCGCGTGATGCGTTGGATGTCGGCTTCGGCCGCGTCGCTCGCCCGTTGCGCATCGCGCAACGCGGATGCCGACTTCCGCGCCGCTGCTGCTGCTCGCGACCGCGAATCTTCGGCTCGCTCGATCTCCCGCTCGGCCGCGGCGTGCTGCTTCTTCCTGGCTTGTTGCGCTGCCCGGTCTCGCCGTGACGCGGTCGTGTCGGCGCGTTTCGACGCAGGTCGTTTGGCGCGGCTGCGTCCCCTTGCTGAGGTGGCACCTGCCGCAGCGCCGGTGTCGATCGCGAGGGTGTCGGACACGTCGATACGCTCCCAGCCGGTGGAGGCCAGTCCCCGCACGAGCAGACCGCTGCGCGCGGCACGAGCCGCATCGTCGTCGGCGACCACCGCCCGGAGCGTTGCTTCCACGTCGGCGAGCGCGGCGCTGCTCAGACGAACGTCGCGCGAGGTCGCCGTATCGCGCGCGTGTTCGAGCACATCGGCCATCGTGCGCCTGCGTCGTTCGTCCAGCTCAACAGCGCTGCCGGTCCCGCCCGGTACATCGCGGAGATCGGCGGCGATGTCGGCCAGCGCATCGAAGCCGTCTGGGTGCTCCCTGGCCAGTGCGTTGACGACCCACGCTGCGGCTGACGGCTTCTTCAACGCGGTGACCGCTGCGGCGAGACCCCGGCTACCGCGTTCGCGTGCCTCCTTGGCGCGTTCGGCGCGCAAAGCGGTGAACCGCGCCGGCTCGGTCGCATACAACTCGGATGCGATCGCGCGCAGCTCATCGCCGGTTTTCGCCATGCGACCATTCTGCGCGTTGGAGCCCGGAACGCCGCCTACTTCGGCTCGGCCGATGCGGGCGAGACGCCAGGGAAGTCCGAGCCTGAGCCCGCCGCGCTCGGCCGCCCGGCGGCATCCCGCACGAGCGCAGGAAGACGCTTGTCGAGAACCGTCAGCAACGCGGCGATGCCGATCGCGATGACGAGAATCACCGCGCAGTTGCGCACCGACTCGCCGAACCCGATCAGGTTCACATCGAGGAACGGGTAGGGATACCAGCCGGTGAGGGCTCCACGCACGAACGTGTACACGAGCCAAGCGAACGGCCAGATCATCGTCAGCGCCATCACGGGCCACGACATGCGCGGACGCGGCCCGAACACCAGCCAGCCGATGAGCGTCGCCCACGGGGAGATGTAGTGGAACCCGATCGTCGCGGCAAGCGCCCAACCCGTCGGATGAACCAGCGGGGCGAGGATCGTCTCGTAGACGAGGCCCGTGATGATGATGCCGAGGATGGCGTCGAATCGCAGTACGCGCCACAGCCTTCCGTCACGGCGGATGCTCAGGGCGAGCGCGATCGAGGTGCCCAGCACGAAGAGGTTGCTCTGGATGGTGAAGTAGCTGAACAGATTGATCAGCCGCTCTCCCAGGCTCTGATTCTTGGTCGGCATGAACGTGTTCACGTCCTGACCGTTGGTGAAGACGAGCACCAGTTGGATGATCAGCGCCAGCCCGACGATCACTCCGATACCGCCGAACCACAACCGTGCTGCGCGCAGCCGTGCGTTCGTCGTTGAGTCGCCCATGACCCGCCCCCGTCTGCGCCCGCCATGGCCGCGTGTTCAGACTAGTGGGACGGATGCTCCGCTGGGAATATCTAGCGTGCATCGCCGTGACCATACGACCAAGCATCCAATGCTTTGACTTTCCGAATGGGAAACTAATAGACTTGCCGACATGGAAAGCAATGGCCGGACCGATCCACGCAGCGGATCAGAAGCGCGGCGTGCGCTGCACGACCTGGGAGCTGACCGGGCCACGTTGGCGGAGCGCATCGCGGTTCCCTGGTCGGTACACGCGCTGCTCGCGCTGCTCGCCGCCGTGTTTGTTGCTTCGCCTGCGGTCGGCTCCAACGTAACCCGCAATACGGTATTCGTCGTGGTGTTGGTTCTCATGTTGGGGGTGTTCGCGGATGCCGAGCGGCGGTCTCGGGTTCGTCGCGGACGCCCAGGGACGCCGGCGGTCGCGCTGGCGGTCGGCGTGCTGGTCGCGATCGTGGTCCTGTTCAGCGTGTCGTTGGGTTTGGCTGCATCGGTGAACGTGTGGTGGGTGGCCCTTCCCGCGGCGGCGTGTTTCGCGATCGCGCTGGCCGGCAGTCGCGCTTATGACCACCTTTCACGCAGGGCGCTGCGCCGTGGCCACTGAACCGGTTTTCGACCTGATCATTCACGCTCCCATGAGGCTGCGCCTATGTGGCCTGCTCCGACACGTGGACCAGGCCGAGTTCTCGGTGCTGCGCGACACCCTGGCGCTCAGCGACGCGAGCCTCTCCAAACATCTGAAGGTCCTCTTCGACGCCGGATATGTGTCCACGACGAAGACCGGCTCCCCGGCCCGAGGAGATGCCCGGCGACTGACGTGGGTCCAACTCACCCCACACGGGAGGCGTGCGTTCGACGGCCACGTCGCGGAGCTCCAGCGCATCTCCGATGGCCACACCGACAGTCCGACCACCAGCCAGCCCGTCGATACGCCGTCGCGCTCAGCCTGACGAAACTTCCGCACAAGCAGGCCGGCCGATGGCCGGACCCCTGGAATGTGCGACCTATACGGCGACTCATGTCGCGAGACATCACATGGCGGAGGATGGGGGATTCGAACTTTTGCATTTCCGCCGACATAAAACGGCGGAACCCAGCAAATACGGGCCCAACGGGCGCTTTCAACTGGCGGTGACTGCATGAAACGGCATGCTCCGACACGGAGAACACGGAAAACTGTGCCACCTACTGTGCCATCGGCATTCGCGAGCGTCATCGCTGCTTGGGAGCGAGAGAGTTTCGGGTCGCGCTCTGTTGCTGACTCCAGCGTTGTCGCGCTCAACGACCCGCGGCAACATGATCGACCTTCAGCGCAATGGGATCTTCTTGCCCAGGCACTCGGCGGGCTGCTGTTGAGCCGGGTCGTCGGCTTCACTGCGTGGATCTCCTGGTGCAGGTAGATCCGCTCCGTGGCGAGGCGGGGCAAGTCGCTCTTTCTGAATCCGAGCGCGGATCTTCTCGTGGTCGTTGACGCCGGGCTGCACGTCGTCGTCCTGAAGTAGACAGCGCGGAGCTGCCGGCGGCGAGCTTGATCTGGGTAGCGGATCCTAATCGCACCTCACGTGGTTCAGGAGGATCTGCGCACTTCCGATCGTCAACATTCGCCCATTCAACACAAGATTTCCGAGTACACAAAGTCCACAAATACTCCATGCTACGGTAGCTGTGTGGACGATGGGCAAGGTCCCTACCTCAACGTGCGGGAGACCGCCCGAGCCCTGGGCGTGCACGAGAACACGGTTCGCAATTGGGCTGCGAGTGGCGTTCTGGCGTCTTCACGAGTGCCGGGCTCGCGGTACCTCCGATTCGAGCGCGCCGCCGTGATGAAGATGCAGGCGGATCGCGGAAAGGGCGCCTCAGAGATCAGGCCGGCTCTTCGAGCCGATGGGCCCGAGCTCGTGACCGCGAACGAGCTCGATGGCTGGGCGGCCCAACTCGAGGCGAAGGGGGCGTTCCCCGACCTGATGCGGCGGCTGCTCGCCTCCACCCCGGGAATCACCAACCTGGAAGTCCGCGCATACGAGGGTGTCGCCGCTCACGGCTGGGATGGGCGCGCCACATCGAGCGGGAGCTTTGTGCTTCCCGCCGGTGAGCTTCGGTTTGAGTTCGGAACCAACCAGGACTCGAAGGCGAAGGCCACTAGCGACTTCGAGCATCGCGATCCCGACAGCAGTCTCACCTTCGTCGCCGCCACACCGCGCAACTGGCCAGGGGGTGCAGGCTGGGCCGATGATCGGCGCGCCGAGCACAAGTTCGCAGACGTCAAAGCCATCGACGCCCACGTTCTCGAGCAGTGGCTCATCGAAACGCCCTCGGTTCACCTCTGGATCTCCGAGCGCCTCGGCTACAACCCGCGCGGAGCACGCACCATCGAGCGGTGGTGGTCGGACTTCGCGGCGCGGACGTGGCCCGTCCTGCCAGCGGCTCTCTTTCTCGCCGGGCGGAACAGCCAGGTCAGCGCGCTGCAAGACGCACTTACAGGCGCATCCGACGGAGAGGTGACGGTCATCCAGGCGCCGTGGCGCGAAGAGTCGCTCGCGTTCCTCTACGCGAGTCTTGAGTCGATTCCGGAGGTTCTGCAACGAGTAGTCGTAGTCGATGATCCACAGACCTGGAGCAGGGTCGTCCTCACTCGGACCCCGCTGATCCTCGCACCGCTTTTCGAGGCCCCTGCGGAGATCTCTGAAGCGGTCGAACGGGGCCACTACGTTGTGGTCCCCGCGAGTGAGACCGACATCGTGCGTGGCCCGAAATTGATCGCACTCCCGAAGGTTGGTAGAGACTCGGCCGACGCGGTCCTCCGTGAGACGCTCCCCGGCTTAGATCAGCGGCAGTCGATCGTCGCGCTCGCGCGCCGCAGCATGCCGGCGATGATGCGCCGCCTCAGCCGGGAGCCGCTCTTCCGAGCCCCCGAGTGGGCCCGGGACCCCGCGGTCGTATCGATCGTCGCGCCGCTCACGCTGGTGCTGCGCTGCTCAAACGTCGAGGGCGATCTCGCCGCCGTTGAAAGGCTGACGAATCACACTCGGGACGACATCAATCGGCAGCTCCAGAGTCTGCTGTCGCGCGGGGACGCCCCGTTTGTGCGTTCCGCAGGAAGCTGGCGACTCGCGTCACCGACGGAAGCTAGCCTCCTGCTTTTCCCGATGCTCACCTCGTCAGAAATTCAGCGCTGGGTATCGATTGTCCGTGAGGTGCTGCTCGAGGCCGACCCCTATGACGGCATGGATACGGTGACGCGTCTCACGGCGAACGCAACCGGCACGCGTCCCAACTTCTCGGAGCCGTTCAAGAAGGGCGCCGCCAGCGGGGTGGCGCTGGCGGCCTCGGTGAGTGATGCCATCAACAGCGGAGCGGAACTCCAACGCGCGGTAGACGAACTCGTGGATGGCCTGCTGACCACGGCCGAGGAGGACGAGACGGGCAGCACCTGGCGTCGACTCTCTCGCTGGCTGCCGGACCTGGCCGAAGCATCCCCGGCTATTTTCATGACCGCGATTGAGCAGGATCTCGATCGGGACCAACCGGTCCTGCGGACAATGTTCCAGGACACCTCGTCCGGTGGATTCGGCGCTTCCTCGGCTCATCCCA
>Ga0164242_10005801_pt1 | contig 13691 bp, 14 predicted proteins | sample OricomgcompostMG_FD_108783 | JGI IMG/M metagenome (GOLD analysis project Ga0164242, IMG submission 108783) | Miracle-Growth compost microbial communities from Emeryville, California, USA - Original compost - Miracle growth compost (MG) ...
GGAGCAAGCAAGCGCCGCCGGACGCCTCGTCGCACTCAATCTGGTCAAATCCTGGTGATCGCGCTTGCCTTGGCGCTGGCTGGGCTCGCCGCTCCTTCTGCCGCATCGGGCCCTTCGATCCGCGAGACGATCACGATGACCGAGATCTCGAGCCCGGCGATTTCGCCTGACGGCCGTCTCGTCGCCTTTCGCATGAGCCGCGCGTCGATCGAGCAGAATTCCTATGATCTCGGCTGGTATGTCGCCCCGGTCGACGGGTCGGCGCCGCCGCGCCGCATCGCCGGCGCCGGGGAGGGCGATTGGCAGGACGGCACGCTGCTGTCGGCGCCCCCGGTCTGGACGCCGGATTCGCGCGCGATCGTCTATCGCGCGACGCTTGGCGGCGAGGTGCAGCTGTGGCGTGCCGCGGCCGATGGCTCGATTACCGAACGGATCACCAGCGCGGCGGGCAATGTCCTCGACTTCGCGCTCACGCCGGATGGCGGCGCGATCGTCTACAGCACCGGGGCCTCGCGCGACGCCATCGCGCGCGCCGAGCGCCGCGAATACGACCAGGGCGTCCGGATCGACGCACATGTCGATCCCAATCGGCATCTCTATCGGGGAAGCCGGATCGACGGCCGCTGGGCGACCGAACGCCTGCAAGGCTTCTGGTTCGCCCATGCCGGACTGCTCGCCGATCACCCGCCGATCTTCCGCGCGATCGACCTCGCCACGCTCGTCAGCCACGCGGCAACAGCGCGCGAGATCGCGGCGCTGCACCCGCCGGTAAAACCCTTCGACACCCTCGCGGGCCAGTTGATCGATGCACGCGCAGCTTCGGGCGATGCTCGGGGCATCGCCTATGTGCTGGCGGACGGGAGCATGGGCACCCTCGCCATCGCGCACGGTGCCGATCTTGCCGGCGCAATCTACTGCCGACTCGCTGCGTGCACGCGAAAGCATATCCGGCAGCTTGCCTGGCAGCCGGGCCGCGACCGGGTGATCTTCACCACCACCGACGGCGCCGGCAACAATGCGATTTTCGCCTGGGACGTCGAGCAAGCCAGGATCGAGACTATCGCCCAAGGCGCCGGCACGCTCGACGGCGGGCGTGACGGTCTCCACGGCTGCGCAGTGGGACAGCGAAGCCTCGCCTGTGTCGCCGCAGCGGCCGATCGCCCGCCGCGGCTGATCGCGATCGACCTCGCCAGCAAGAAGCGCATCGTGCTTGCCGATCCGAACGCCGGCCTCGCTGACGAAGCGCAGCTCCATTTCACTGCCATTCGCTGGACCGACACGGCGGGGCGCGTGTTCAGCGGTCAGCTGATGCTGCCTGCCGACCGCCAGGGGCCCGTGCCCTTGTTCATGACCTACTACATCTGCAGCGGTTATCTGCGCGGCGGCACCGGCGACGAATATCCGCTGCGCGCGCTCGCCCAGCACGGCATCGCCGCCTTGTGCATCAATCGCTATCCCGGCCCTGAGGGCGTCGGCGGTCAGGTCGATGCCTATCGCACCGCACTGTCGGGCATCACCAGCATCGTCAGCCAGCTGGTCGGCGACGGGGCGGTCGATCCGCACCGCATTGGGATGGGCGGCGTCAGCTTCGGCGGCGAGGTGGCGATGTGGGTGGCGATGCACACCCGCCTGCTGTCGGCCGTCTCGATCGCCAACGTCATGCTGACGCCGACCTATTACTGGTTCAACGCGGTCAAGGGACGGCAAATCACCACGATCCTCAAACAGGGCTGGGGGGTCGGTGACCCGGACACCGATCGCACGGGATGGCGCCGGGTCTCGCCGGCCTTCAATGTCGATCGTCTTCATGCCGCCTTGCTGATGCAGCTGCCCGAGCGAGAATATCGCCCCGACGTCGAGCTGCTCGCCCGTCTCGAGCGTGCTGGCGTCCCGGTTGAGCTCTGGGCTTTTCCCGACGAGACCCACATCAAATATCAGCCACGTCACCGCCTGGCCGCGAACATCCGCAATTTCGACTGGTTCCGCTACTGGCTACAGGGTTGGGTCGATCCCGACCCGCAGAAACGCGACCAATATGCCCACTGGCGGGCGTTCAATGGCCGGCCGGCGCCGACGCCCGATCAGTCGGGATCGCCAAGCCAGGTTCGCAGCCAGACCTCGCAGTCGATGATCGGCAAAAGGTCATAGAATCGCGGATCGCTGCGGAGCGGGGGTCGGTCGAGAAATTCCGCCACATGCACACGGTCGAGGAGGCCCGCGGTCGCGAGATGGCCGCGCTCCAGAAAGGTCGTGAGCCGCTCGCGATTGCGATCGTAGTTGCGCATGCAATAGCCGTCCATCGCGCCCTTGGTGCGACGATCGATCACCGACGCCGGCAGCAGATCGCGAAACGCGCGGCGCGCGATCGCCCGGTCCCGGCCGCGATCGACCCAGAGCCAGCTCGGGACGTGCAGACACGCCTCGATCACCGGTTGGCTCAGCAACGGGTACGTGGACGGTGCGATCGATTGGCGCGCATAGCCGTCGAGATGCCCGAGCGTCGCGACGATCGCTCGAACATGAGCGCGCGTGCCGGGTAGGACGCCGTCGGGTTCGCTGAGCCAGGGGTGGGGATCGGGGCGCGTCGGCAAGGCCTCCTTGCGCAGGAACGCCGACGCGGTCGGCCACGGCGCAGGCGTCTGATGTGCTTGCCGCAGGGCGCGCCTGACGGCGCGCCACAGGCTGGCGTCATGGACCTCGGCGACCGCCATCGCCGTGCGCAGGAAGCGCAGCCCGCCCCCTGCCGTGAGCCATCGGTCGGCGACGGGAGCGGCGGCATCGGGCATCGCAAAGACGCAGTCGCCGCCCGACCCGCTGAAAAATGCGTCACATCCCTCGCGCTCGGCCAACTCGAGAAACCGCCGGTCGGCGGCCTTGAGCATCGCGGGAATGCCGGGGCGCACCGTCCGCGACCATGCCAGACCGGTCAGATCCAGATCGGCGTCGACGGCGTCCTCGATCAGTCGATGACCGGTCCTCGCCGCCACCGCCCGGGCATAGCGACGTTCGTCGCCTTCTGCGTCCGGCGTCCGCAGGTTGACCGCAACGCAGCGCGCCCCGGCGGCACCCAGCGCGGCGGCGACGATCGAGGAGTCGAGCCCTCCCGACAGCTCGATCATGATCGTGCGGAACGGGGCGGCGAGCTCGGCGACGCTTGACAGGATTGCGTGGCGAACGCTGTCGGTCGCCGCCTCCCGGTCGTCGATCCTGTGATCGGCTGACGCGAAGTGCCACGGCGACCAGATCGACAGTCGCGAGCTCGTCTCGCGGCGGACCGTCAGGCACTCGCCGCCGACGACTTCGTCGACGCCGGCAATCCCCGTACGATGCCCCCGCAGATGCGGGAACGCGAGGTGTTGCGCGACAAAGTCCCAGTCGATTCTCGGCGCGACCCCCAGCGCCAGCAGCAGATCGATATTCGACGAGATCAGCGTCACTGCACCCAAGGTCGCGCGCAGCGTTGGCATGGTGCTCGCGGGTGGACGAATCGCCATCACACACTGCGCTGCCGGGTCGCGGCAGAGCACGAGGTAATCGCCCCAGCAGCGCGTCACCAACGCCCGACCGGCCGATTGTCTGGCCGCCGCGGCGAGGCTCGAGAGATGCTCGGGCTCGACGCCGCAGGCTTGGCCGATCAGGGCGCCGGTGTCCCCGAGCGGCTGGCTTGGCGCCGAGGCGAACACCAGCAGATCACCTGCACGAAAGCATTGGGCAAGATCATGACGCGCCGCCACCTCGGCGGCCTTTTGCGCGTTCGCCGGGTGCAGCCCGGCAGGCGCGATCACCGCGAAATAGTCGCCGCGCCTCATACCGCCAGGATCGGTCGGAACAGCTCGACATGGCCGAGTGCGTCATTGAGCACCAGCGGACCCTGCTGTACCCAGCAATGCGCACTGAACGGATGCGCTTCGACCCCGAACACGAGCTGCGCCCGATGGCCATGGCGCAAGAGAAAGGCGGACAGCGCGAGCGAGTCGGGGAGGCAGAGGGGCTTGAGCGGCACCACTCGCCGCCAGCGCCGGAAGGTCAGGGCAAGCGCGCGGATGCGGACATCGTCTCGGGGAGCGGCGTCGAAGAGCATCGTCCGGCGGCGCGTGATGATGTCGAGATTGCGGCGCAGCGGCCGCGCACGGACCATCGCACGCCACCACAGGCTCAGCGCGCAAATCTCCGCCGCGAGTGCGTCATGGAGTTCCCCGGCCCCGGTTTCGACGACACTCTCCTCGGGCGGCGGCGGCAATGGATTGGCGATGGATTGTTCCGCGCGATGCTCCGGCGTCGCCAATCCAAGCTCGGTCAAGCGCAGCGCCGCTTCGTGCCCGGCGTCGATTGCGCCTGCCGCGCGGGCCGCGTCGAGCGCGCTCCCGAGGTCGTCGTCGGCCTGCCAGTACCGGTCGGCAGCGGTGTCGAGGATGATCGTGGCCCCGTCGAAGCGGCAGAAGCCGATGTCGGGTCGCAGGCAAAGACGCGCCATGGCAAAAAGGCGGGCGCGCGCTGGCGCGCCCGCACGGCATCAGTCGTCGGTCAGGCCGAGTGGCCGGGCGATTACCCCGAACTCGAGTTGGTTGCCCGGCTGACCCTTGGTCTCGACGCTCGCACGGCCGAGATCGATCGGCCGGGCGGCGCGCGTGTCAGTGCGTTTCATGACATGCTCCTTGCTGTTGCGCTGCCTCAGTGCAGCAAGGCAAGTCTGCGGGTTCGTGGCCGTTATTCGAAATTTATACGTATCGTATTGGACGATTACAGAATCCACGTGCAGCTACCCGCTGCGATAAAGGGCACGAACGATCGCAGCGGCTGACCGCCGCCGACGCCGGTGATAGCGCGTGACGGCGCTGCGCAGCGCCTGGCGGTCCTCCCTTGCCAGCGCGTCGCGCAGATCTTCCCGCTCGATGCCGATGCCCCCCAGGACGGCCTCCTCGACGTGGCGGACCGCGCTCAACCGGTCGTTCAGCCCGGCAATCGCGCCGGTCACCTCGGCGTTGCCGGTGCGCCGCGCCACACCGTCGAAGACCTCTGGCACGGCAGCACCGACGCTCGATCCTTTATCGTCGCCACGCGGCCGCGCGGCAGGCCATAGCCGGATCGCTGCCAGCAAGACCTCCGCGTTCCAGTCGTAGAGGTCCTGCAATCCAGGCTCGTCGATGAACGGTACATGGAACCCGCTGCTGGTTCGCATGTCGACGAGCCGCTCACCCGCGAGGCGGTACAGCGCCTCGCGAACCGGCGTGACGCTGCTGCCGAGCTGGCCGTGAAGCGACGCCGGGTCGAGATGGTCGCCCGGTGCGAACTCATGCCCGAGCAGGCGCAACTTGAGCGTGTCGTAGACGCGCTCGGAGGTCGGCCCGGAGTTCATCGGCCGGCTCGCTGCGCGCGAACATGCGCGGCGACCAGCGCGGCCTGATCCGGGCGTAATTCGTCCACCGCGTTCAGACGCTCAGGCGGCGTATCGCCGAGCAGGACCGACGGGCAGCGCCCCTCGTAATTGCCGAGATTGGGCCGGTGCTGACAATAGCCGACCAACGCTGCGAGATCGCGCGGAAAGTGTCGCGCCACCTCCGGCGGATAGGCCAGCCACTGATTCTCATAGGGTTTGAGCCAGCCGAGGCAGTAGCTGACGATCATCCCGCGCCGCACGGTTCCGGTCCGGTTGCCGCCAGCGCCATGCAGCGTCGAACCGAGGAAGACGAGCGCCGAACCCGGTCCCATTTCTGCGACCACCGGCGGGCGGTCCGGTTCGCCGGCGAGCGCAGCCCGGCCGTGGCTGGCCGGCCAGATCAGCGTCGCGCCGTTGGCCGCTGTATAGTCGGTGAACGGCCACATCACGTTGACGAGATATTCGACCTCGCCGATCGTTCCGCGCCACATGTCCTGGTCGCGGTGCGGCAGTTGCGGCAGCGCCCCGGGGTGGAGCGCGATCGCCTGCGTCAGATTGAGCTGAATCGTGTCGCACCAGGGCCCCAGCACCCTGGTCACCAGATCGAGGATCAGCGGGTGCCGGACGAAGGCGTCGCACCGGGACGAGCGGCTGAGCAGCCGACCGAACCGTTTGGTCCGTTCGCCATAGAAGCCGCCCTGGCAAAAGGGCGTTGCGGCGAAATCCTCGGCCAGCGCGTCGTCGAGCGCCGCGACGTCGCCGACGGGTATGGCATCGGGGATGATCGTGAAGCCAGTTGCCCCGAGTTCGGCGAAGCGCGCATCGGTCGCCGCGCCTGGGTCCGCCGCGCGCCCGATCGGATCATGCCGCATGACGGTCCTCCACGTCGCAGCCATCATCTCCGATTCCTGCGCGGCGCAGCAGCGCCGGCGTCTCCTCGCTGATCTCGATCGCCAGCGCGCCAAGCTGAGCGCCGTCGATCCGTTGCGGCAGGCCGAGCGGCATGCAATGCCATCCGAACGCCAGAATCTGCTGCAGCCAGCCCATTTCGGCGACCGCAACATAGCGGCTGATGCCGCTCGCCAGCGCGTGGCGAACGAGGTTGGTGACAAGCAGATCGCGAGCATGACGCCGGCCTACCGCGCCGATCCGGCGATCGAGGCAGAAGCGCGTGATTTCGAACGTGTCAGGCGCCTTCGGCGGCGGGGCAGCGCACAGGCTCGTGAAGAAGCTGTCGAGGATGTGCGGCCGCACCGTCGGCAGCAATCGCGCCGATGCGAGGTGTCGACCGCTATGGTCTGTGAGAATGAGATACTGGGCATGCTCGTTGTCGAACTGGTCGATCTCATAGCGGCCGTCGAGCACGGGAACGTCCCACTTGAGCAGATCGACAAAGACCTGCTTGCGCGCTTCGAACATGCCCCGGAGCGCGGCCGCCTCCCGGGGAGAGCGCATCTGGTTGATCGTATGCAGCATCGCTGGTCACCTCTTGGCCTGTGAAGACGCCAGGATGGGCGCGCGAAGCGGCTCGGCACTATCCCCGAAAAGGGGGATAGCTATCGCCAGAAAATGTCGCTGAAACTGATCGTTCCATCATACAAGGCGCGGATTACCAGCGATGTTCGCTTCGATACGCCATATCGCGCACAGGCATCCCTGACATGCTGGCGGACCGTCTCCGGGCTGATACCGAGAATGATCCCGATCTCCCAGTCGGATTTACTCTGCGCGACCCAGATCAGGCACTGGCGCTGTCGATCGGTCAGACGCGGTACCATCCGTTGCCGCCCGCCCCGCAAACCGCGCAGGCGCCGCGCGCATTCGAAGGCGAACGCGCCGGTCCATTGCGCGAGCGGCAGCATTCCTGGCTCGAGCGGGACCGCGCGATCCGTGGCGAACGAACACGAGCCGTGCATCTCGCCGGGAATGTTGGCCGGCACGGTATAGCCCTCGCCGATCCCCGCTCGCCGCGCGAGCGCAAGCACCCGGCGGTCGGACGGGGTGAGCCGGATCAGGTCGGGGAGCTGCGACCAGCTGAATCCGGCCCCGATCAAATGGCTCGCGCGGTGGACCGGATCGCGCACGCCAAGCTCATGATCGTCGAAATAATCGGCCCACTGCTTGGGATAATTGTGCAGCCGGATAACCGGTGCGCGGGTGCGGCGCACGTCGATATGGTGCGTCAGCGCGAAATAGCGGAAGCCCATGGTGCCAGCAGCGACGCCGAGCGCAGCGGCAAGCTCGTCGAGTGTCGTCGCGCCGCCCAGCGCGCGGATCAATTCCTCGATGGTCGCGAGCCCGTCCATTGGCGCCTCGACCCCATGCCGACACGCACTTGATGCTGCGCGCCGACCCTGTTTCTCCCTCCGTCACGACCGGATCCGGGCAACCCGTCCCACACACCGAACGCGGCGTTCACCAGCCGGCACAACATCGCCAGCCCTGTCGATATCAACGGTCCAGCGGCCCGGGCGCATATCGCGCTCGTCGTCGCTTCCGCCGGTACGACAGTCAACATTATCATAGTCTTGCTGTCCGTGTCGCGGCAAAGTTGCTGCCATATCGGACCCATTTTGCCCGCGTGCCCGGGCTCCTGTCGCCGATTAGCTCGTCATCCGTCACCACGGGCGGCGCGTGAGCGCGATCGGCCGGGCGACCGGCCATGGCGATTATCGGCGGTGACTGGCGACACGGAGCGGCCTACGATCGTCTGCTCGCCGGCGATCGCCGCTGCTTTGCCTGGGAATGGCTGCGGCGGCGGCCCGATTATGCGGCTGCCTGGGACGCCGGGCATTCCCCCGGACGCTTTGGCCTGATTCGGCTCGAGGATCCGACCCGCGATGCTGTGTCGGCGCGGCCGATCTGGGACGCGCGGATCGATCGCGGAGTATTGAAGGGCACCGCGCGGACGGCCGACACACGCGACCGGCTCGACCTCTCGACGCTCCGGCCGCTGGTCACGGTTGTCGCCACCGAGCGCAGCGCGGCCCACCACGTCCTGCTGTCCGATGGCCTGCGGTCGGTGCGCCTCGACGTCAGCGGCGCGGCGCCGCTCGCGGGACCGGTGACCCCAATTTGGCGGATCGAGGGCATTCTCGACGTCGCCGCGCAGCTTAATGCGCTCGCTCAGCTCGCCGCCCTGGCGCGCTCGGGCCGGTTCGCACGCTCGCTCCATCGCCCGGAGCGGCGCGCCCGACGATGGATCGAGATGCTGCGCGTCCACGACGCGCTGGCGGCAGGGGCAACCAACCGCGAGATCGTCGCCGGGCTGTTCGGGGTCCACTTTTCCGAAACGCCCTGGCGGGCCGGCTCCGGACGGTCCTGGCGGCTGAGGGTGCAGCGCCTTGCGGCAGGGGCACGTTCCTGTCTTTCCGCCGGTCCCTCGACCTGGTTGGGCGCGCGGCGGTGAGCGGCGGCGCCTTGCGCCCCGCAGATCCCGAGCGCCTTCTCACCGGCTCGCGGCGTGACGTTGGCGGCTCGGATTCGCGCATGTCGATCTTCGAGCCTCCGCAATCGGTTCGCGCTCGCCGATTATCACTGCCCACACCGACCAGCTTGCGCCAGAGTCGAAGGAGGTGACGATGGCGAATGACCCGATTGACGGGCATCGCCCGTGCCCGTTCCTCAACACGCCCCAGGCGGCGCATTATCTCGGTCTCACCGCGCGCCATCTCGAACGGCTGCGCACGCACGGTCGCGGACCGACCTTCCGACGTCACTGCCGCTATGTCGTCTACCATATCGACGACCTCGATGCCTGGTCCCACGCCCATCGCAGCGGGGATCACGCGGATGGCTGAAGCCGAGCGCCAGGCACGTGTTCGCGCCGGCGATGCGATCCGCCCCGGTCGGGAGAAGAATGTGCGGCTGCGGCGGGCCGTCGCCGTCGCTGGACTCGTCGTCGCCCTCGCACTCACGATCGCCACACCCTTCCGACCGCTGCTCGTCTGGAACGCCTCGGCAAGCATGCCGACTGGGCTTTACCGCGTCGGCGCGCCGCAGGACATCGCCATTGGCGAAATCGTCGTCGCGCGCGTTCCCCCCGTCTGGCGCCCATTTGCCGACGCACGCCACTATGTGCCGGCGACCGTGCCGTTGGTGAAGCGCGTCGCCGCCGTGGCGGGCGCCACCGTCTGCGCGGCCGGGCCGTCGATTTTCATCAATGGCCAGCGGCGCGCACGCCGCCGAATCCGCGACGGTCAGGGGCGGACTATGCCATGGTGGCAGGGCTGCACGAGGCTGCGCGGCGGCGCGATCTTTTTGCTGGGCGACAGCCCCGCCTCGTTCGACGGGCGCTATTTCGGACCGACCGATCGCAACGACGTCGTTGGCCGGGCGCACCCATTATGGACCCGCTGAAGATCGCAATCGCCGCGGCTATGCTCCTCCCCGCAGCGCCGGCGCACGCCGGTCCGCTCGACCGCTGGCGTTCCGCGATCGCCGAAGCATCGCTCAGGTTCGGCATCCCGATCGCCTGGATCGAGCGTGTCATGCGCGCCGAGAGCGGCGGCATGACGACGCGCGACGGACGGCCGATCACCAGTCCGGCCGGGGCGATGGGGCTGATGCAGTTGATGCCGCGGACCTGGGCCGACATGCGGGCGCGGCTCGGGCTCGGCGCCAATCCCTACGACCCGCATGACAACATCCTTGCCGGCACGCTCTATCTTCGCCTGATGTACGATCGGTTCGGCTATCCCGGAGTGTTCGCCGCCTATAATGCCGGACCGGGCCGCTACGCCGATTATCTCGCCGGCCGAGCGCGCTTGCCTCGCGAGACACGCATCTATGTAGCCGCGGTGGCGGGCCCCGCGACGAGTTTCGATGGGCAGCGCGCGCCACCGCCGGATCCGATCTTCCTTGTTCGGCATGACCGTTCTCGGCGCGTCGCCGATACACCGGCGTCGCTGTTCGTGTCGCTCACCGCATCCGCAAAGGCATTCGAATAACAATCCGGCGACGCGCGCCGATCGGTTCGTGGGCGACTGGCGCTAGCTTGCAAGCCGCGAGCTTGGCTCTCACCACGCCTTCGATGATCAGCGGGCGGCGAAGGTGCGGAGCAGCGCGGGAACACTGGTGCAGAGTCTCCAATGCAACCCGCAGATCGCCTCGCTGGTCGGACAGCGCCTGCCGAGATCGGAATCCGGATACCGAATGCGCTTCGCTGGCCCAAGAGCTCCAGCAATAGTTCGACCGCTCGCGTAACATCGGGTTCGGCCTATAAGCTGCCGGGCATCGAAAGCGCTTCTACACCCACCGACCGACCTCGGGCTTTTGCCGAGCAAGGAGGTGAGCCTGCATCGCCACGCGATCGAGGGCCTGACTGCCGAACGGCAGAACGCTCCCGATTACACGCCGACCCTCAAAGCCCGGTCCGGCACGCTCACCGAATGATGCGGGGCTTAGGCGGCATGTTCGCCGGCGACGAGATGGTGAAGGATGCGATGGGTAGCTGCACTTTCGAGTATTTCGAGATCAGCTCCTACACCACGCTGATCGCCAGGCCGACGCAAGCTTCATGCCCGGTCCCGTGTCACCGCCGGCGGGCGCGGCAAAATATATGCATCTTACTTGCATGTTTTAGGCCGTGGATATAGATGCATCGCAAATGCATGATTGGAGCCGAGTCATGGAAGTCAGGGTTGGATTGGTGCGCTACAAAGGTCGGCCGGGGCAGAGCATATGAACCCTGTTGCTTGCATTGCCCCGGGACTGTTCTTCACCCCGAAGCGTACCTCCAGCCGGGTGGCCTGAAATGGTGGCCAAGCCCTATCGCTCGACGCCGATCTTCGACGAAACGAGCTTGCCCGCCGCCTTGCGTCGCCGACACAGCACCAAGGCGGGCGTCTGGGGCATGGTCAGAGTGCTCGAAGGACGGCTGCAGCTCACCTATCTCGAGCCTCCGGCCGAGATCGTGCTCGATCCCCGGACTCCGGGTCTGCTTCTTCCCGAGCAGCCGCACTTCGTTGAACCGCTCGGACCGATGAAGATGCAGGTCGATTTCTACAACGAGCCGCCGGACGGCTGACGCCGCCGTTCCTCTTTTATTCCATTCCCACACAGGAGACGTTGATGTCGCAGACACTCAGCGAGCGCACGATCGCGCTCGTCAAAGCCACCGTTCCGGCGCTCGAGGTTCATGGCCTCGATATGGTCCACGAAATGTATCGTCGGATGTTCCAGAATCCGGAGATTCGCGATCTCTTCAACCAGTCGCACCACGGCGATTCCGGATCGCAACCGCGTGCGCTGGCGAGCGCAATCCTGGCGTACGGAGCGAATATCGACAATCTCGGCGCGCTCGCGCCGACGGTCGAGCGGATAGCGCAGAAGCATGTCGGCCTTCAAATCCTCCCCGACCATTATCCGCATGTGGCCGACGCGCTGTTGGGCGCGATTAAGCACACCCTCGGGGACGCAGCGACCGACGAGATTCTCGGCGCCTGGGGTGAGGCTTACTGGTTCCTCGCCAATATCCTGATCGCACGCGAGGACCGGATCTATCACGAACTTGCCGAAGCCGACGGCGGCTGGACCGGCTGGCGTGATTTCCGCGTCAGCGAGGTGATCCGCGAAAGCAGCGTCATCACCTCCTTCATCCTGACACCGGCCGATGGCCGCGCTGTGATCCGGCACAGGCCCGGACAGTATCTGACCTTCTGGCTGGAAATCCCGGGGCATCCGCCCGTCAAGCGGAACTACTCGATCTCGAACGCACCCAATGGCGAATTCTACCGCATTTCCGTGAAGCGAGAGCCGCAGGGACTGGCGTCCGGTTGGCTGCACGACCAGGCGAAACTCGGAACGATGCTCAAGGTGGCGCCGCCGGCGGGCGAGTTCTTCCTGGCCGAGCAGCCGGAGCGAGCGGTGGTACTGCTCTCGGGTGGCGTCGGTCTCACGCCCATGGTCGCGATGCTCGAGACGATCGCCGAGCGGCATCCGCACGTCCCGACCTGGTATGTTCACGGTACGCACGATCGCGAAACCCACGCGATGCGCGATCATGTGCGCAGGCTCGCTGATGGACGCGGCCCAATCCGGGTCGTGGATTTCCACCAGACGCCGCTCGCAGGCGAGACGGCGGGACAGGATTACGATTATGCCGGGATCATCACCGATGACTGGCTCGTCGCGAACACGCCGGTGAGCGAAGCCGATTACTACATCTGCGGCCCGCGACTCTTCCTGCGCGCTGCGGTGTCCGCCCTGTCGCTGGCCGGCGTGCCCTCGGATCGCGTTCATTACGAGTTCTTCGGCCCGGCCGACGAACTGCTCGCCGCCTGATCGCGCGGGACCGGAGGGATACACGATATTTCTCCGGTCCATCCGCTGCGGGTAAAATACCGCGATAGCGCCATCGATCAGGCAAACGGTTCGGCAGGGGCCAAATCGTGTCGGCAGGCGAGCCGGCCTCTGGGAACGCTTCGGTAAACGATTCATCATGGCCGACACCGGCCATTACAGCATCGCGATCACCACAGGCCGCGCCCGCGTCTCGGCAGCGAGCGCAAAGGGGACTTTCGACGCACTGCTGGGTCACACTCGCCGGGCGAGTTCCTGTAGTATTGATACATGAAGACGGCCTGGAATTGAAACTTCCGCGCCATCTGACGGCCAGAGCGTCGGTGCGACAGTCGAAATGGCAGTGATGCACCGGGCCGGGAGAATGCCGGAAAACCACAGGCGCTGCCCTCCTGAAGCCGTGGCCCGAGTCGATTGCTACGACCCGAGCGCCAATTGTCGGCTTCACTACAGCATTGGGTCGTTCGCATCGCTACAGCGGCTACCGGCCGAGCGGCCGAGGAGCGGGTGGAATGCCAAGACGTAACGCACTGATCGCGAGCATCGAACCGGAGCATTGGGCGGCATTTGAAGATCGGTTCACTCCGGTCGAACTCGATCGCGGCGCCACATTGCACCAGCCGGGCGAACGGGTTGAACAGGTACAGTTTCCGACGACGGCGGTTGTCGTGCTGGGCGTGGAAACGGTTGCCGGTGAAAGCGTCAATGTCGCCTTGCTCGGCCAGGAGGGCGCAGTTGGCGTATTCGAAGCGTGCGGCAGTCGTCAGATTTACTCGAAAGCGACGATCCAGTTCGGCGGCATCTTATGGCAAACGTCGGCAGCCAACTACCGGGCACTGTATGAGAGTAGTAGCACCCTCCGGACGGCTGTCCACAAATATATAGAAAGCCTCCTCGTGGAGGCTCGGCAGAATGTCGCTTGCAATGCGCTCCACAGCGTCGAGAATCGTCTTGCCCGCACACTGCTCGATGCAGCCGACAAGTTCGGGTCTGACAAGCTGCCTATCACCCA
>Ga0164242_10005802_pt1 | contig 13689 bp, 10 predicted proteins | sample OricomgcompostMG_FD_108783 | JGI IMG/M metagenome (GOLD analysis project Ga0164242, IMG submission 108783) | Miracle-Growth compost microbial communities from Emeryville, California, USA - Original compost - Miracle growth compost (MG) ...
GGTCGTGGCGACGCTGCAGCTGACCGTGATCCCCGGGATGGCACGCCGTGGGGCCACGCGCCTGCTCGTGGAGGCGGTGCGCGTCTCCTCCTCGCTGCGCTCCGGCGGGATCGGCTCGGCCGTGATGCGCTGGGTCACCGACGTGGCGGCTGCGGCCACCGGTGCGGCGCTGGTGCAGCTGACCTCCGATGCCGCGCGCGTGCAGGCCCACCGCTTCTACGAGCGGCTCGGCTTCGTCGGCAGCCACGTGGGCTTCAAGTACCGGATCGGGCAGGCCTGATCCCGAACCCGACCGGAGGACAGAGCATGGACGAGCATCCGTTCCGCCACAAGCCGACGCTGCGCGGGGAACTCGTCCTCCTGCGTCCCTTCACGGAGGACGACATCACCGAGATGGGCCCGATCCTCGCCGATCCCGAGGTGCAGATCCTCACCGGTTCCGTGGGCACTACGGCGGAGGCCGCGGGCGTCGCCCCGGAACTCGATCCGCGCACGCTGGCCTGGTACCGCAGCCGTGCGGCGCACGGCGAACGGCTGGACCTGGCGATCGTGGACCTCGCGATCGGGCGGTGCGTGGGGGAGGTGGTGCTCAACGAGCTGGACGCGAGCAATCACTCCTGCAACTTCCGCATCCTCATCGGGGAGCAAGGGCGCGGGCGTGGGCTGGGCACGGAGGCCACCCGCCTGGTCGTCGGATACGCCTTCGCCGAGACGGGGCTGCACCGGATCGAGTTGGAGGTCTACGCATTCAATCCGCGCGCCCGCCGCGCGTACGAGAAGGCCGGGTTCGTCCACGAGGGAACCAAGCGCGGTGCGCTGCGCTTCGACGACGCCTGGGTGGACGCGGATCTGATGGCCATGCTGCCGTCGGACCTGCACCGCTCGCGGTCAGGTCCCTGAGCCCGCGGCGGACCGGAATGGACCTCGGGGCCCGGCTCAGGACACTGCCGGCTGGCACTGGGGGCACCAGTAGATCTCCCGCTCGACGGGCCGGGTGTCGCCGACGCGTCCTCCCACGCGCCGGGCCAGCAGCGCTGGGTCGCCCCAGAGCGTGCGCCTGACGGGGCCGTGCCCGCGCGGGCAGGGGCGCCCCGCCCTCCCGTAGACCCAGTAGCGCTCGCGGGAGGTGGCCGGGGTGGTGCGACGCGACGCGCGGGTGGCGTTGACCTGGAGCTGCTCCGCGCAGATCCCCAGCAGCCGGGCCAGCTCGGCCTCGCTGTGGGCGCCCACCGGCCCGAAGGGGTCCATCCGGGCCAGGAAGAGGCACTCGCAGCGGAAGATGTTGCCGATCCCGGCCACGATCCGTTGGTCCAGTAGGGCCAGACCGAGCGGGCGGGCCGGGTCGGCGCTCAGCAGCGCGAGCGCCCGCTCCTCGTCCCAGGCATGGATCGGGTCGGGGCCCAGGTCGGCCACGAGCGCGTCCCGCTCCGAGGGGGTGAGTGCCTCGAGCGTGCCCAGCTCGATCCCGGCCACGCGGGCGCCGGGCAGGCCCGGGCCGGGCGGGACCTCCAACACGGCGCGGATCTTCGCGGCCGGTGCCGGGATGCGTGCTCCAGCGGGAAGCGCCACCCAGCGTCCCTCCATCGAGAGGTGCGAATGCAGGACGGCGCCGCCCGAGACCCCGTCCGCTGTGGCGGTGCCGGAGAGGTCCATGAACAGGTGCTTACCGTAGGCCGACACGTTCTGCACCGTCCGGCCCTGCAGGCGCACCGTGGCCAGGGCCGGAACGCGCAGCGATCCACCGGAGAGCGTGCGGCCGGTCAGGACCGGGCCCAGCTGTGCCTCGACCCTGGCCAGGGAATCACCCTCCGGCACGGATGCCTCCTCGGATCTCGGCGGTGCATGGTGCGTTCATCATGCCCCGTCCCCGCGCGGTGTCCGCTGCGCGGGTTCGCGGCGAGCCGCCGGTGATACTCTCCAGTAACATCTTGTCGCCGTCACGGAGTCACCCATGAACCTGTACCTGCGCCTGCTCATGACCTATCTGAAGGCCCGCCGCGGCAGACGGCTGGGTGTCTGGGACGTTGCGCGCACCGCGTTCCGCGTGCTGCCCAATGACCTGGACCAGATCGGCCACATGAACAATGCGCGTTACCTGGCCATCATGGACCTGGGCCGGATGGACCTCATGCTGCGCTCCGGGTTCTGGTCCAAGACCACCCGCCGCGGTTGGTACCCCGTGGTGGCCGGGCAGTCCATCAGCTACCGCCGCTCCCTGAAGCCGGGCCAGCGCTACGAGGTCCACTCCGAGATCCTGGGGATGGACGACAACTGGTTCTTCCTCGAGCAGACCTTCGTGGTCGGGGAGGACGTCTACGCTCACGCGATCGTCCGCGCCCGCTTCCTGCGCAAGTCCGGCGGCAGCGTCAGCCATGACGAACTGCTGGAGTTGGCCGGCCCCATGCCCGAGGGGCGCGGGGTGCTGCCGGAGTGGATCACCGAGTGGTCCGATGGCTCCAAGCCGCCCAAGAAGGTCTCCGAGCTGCACGACTGAGCCTGCCCGGCCTACTTGGGCCAGCGCAGCCCCGACGGCAGGGTGCCGAAGCCCGCCGCCACGAGCGCCTCCGCCAGCGGTGTGCCGAGGATCGGGGTGCCGTTGACCTTCTGCATGCTCATGCGCTCCACCCTGGCCGTGCGCAGCGCACCCACGAGGGCGGTGGCGGTCCGCGCCAGCGCGTCCGGGTCCTGAGAGAAGCACAGGACGGTGCGGCCGCCCCGCTCCACGTAGAGCGTGAGCTCGCCGTCCACGAGCACCACCACGGCGCCCGCCTTGCGGCCCGGACGATGTCCCGTCGCCGTGGTGGCGGCGTCCTGGGGGACGGGCAGGGCGGGCCAGGCCAGGGCGGCACCGTACGGGTTGGCCGGGTCCGTGGCGGCCAGCGCCAGCGCCTGCGGGTCCTTGGCCTGCACGTCCTCGTCCCGCGCGTGGGAACGCAGCCGGTCCACCGTGGCGGCGGTGGAGAACTGTGCCCCGCCCAGGCGCTCCACGAAGTAGCCGCGCCGCGCGAGTCCCGAGTCCTCCATGCGCGTGAGCACCTTGTAGAGCATCCCGAAGCCGCCGGGGACGTCCTCTGCGGTGACCGAGCCCTTGGTCAGCACGCCGTAGCGGTCCAGCAGCACCTCGGCCGTGGCATGCGCCCGCACCGTGGGGTCCGCCTCCGGCTCCGGCAGCAGCGACCAGCGCCCGTGGGCCGCGGGCAGGGCCGGCACGTTGCGCCCGCTGCGTCGGCGGTCCACGCCGCCTGCGGACGTCCGTGAGCCGCTCAGCCCGGATCCGGCGCCGGCAGCGCCGACACCCCCGGCCCCACCGGGACCGGAAGCAGCGGCTCCACCCGGCCCCGCGGCGTCGGGCACCTTGCCGTCAGGGCCGGCGAGACCCACGCGCCCGCGCAGGCCACCGCGCAGCGACGCGTACCTGGCGCCGCGCGCCCGCGGCTCGGCCTTGCGGCGGTGCGTGCCCTTGCCGCCGGAGAGCAGTCCGCGCACGGCGGCGAAGGTGTCATTGGTGACCAGGCCGGCCCAGACCAGGTCCCACAGCGCGGTCCCGAGCACCGTGTCGGGGACGGGCTCGCCGCCGTCCGCGCTCAGTCGCGCCCCGAGCTGGCCGAGGAACCAGCCGCCGCCACCGGCCAGCGCCGCGAGCACGCGCTCCTGCAGCGCGGTGGGCTCGAAGTCCTCGGGGCGCCGTAGGGTCAGTTCCGCGCCGTCGGAGGGGTGCAACGCGATCCAGCCGTCCGTCGCGGAGAGCGAACCGGCACCGGAGAAGAGCACCTCCCCGGAGGCGAGGAGCTCGTCCAGGAAGCCCGGCTGGTAGTCGCGCACGCGGGAGGGGAGGATGAAGCCCTCCCAGGCGCTCGCCGGGACGGGCACGCCGGCCAGCTGCTCGATCACGAGGGCCACGCCCTCCACCCCGCGCAGCTGCCCGGGCAGGTACTGCCACTCGGGCAGGAAGCGGGCCAGGGCGGGCTGCTCCACCGGCTCGATCTCGGCCCGCAGCGCGGCCAGCGACCGCGCGCGGATGCGGCGCAGCACCTGCACGTCGCACCACTCCGGCTCGGCACTGGAGACGGGGCGGTACTCGCCCTGACCCACGCGGCGCTCCTGCGCCAAGCGGTTGAGGGTCTGCTGCACCACGGCGCGGGCCAGGCCCAGCGCGCCTGCCACCTCCGTGGCGGTGAAGGGGCCATGGGTGCGGGCGTAGCGGCCCACGAGGTCCCCGAGCGGATCAGGGACGGGCTCCACGAAGGCGAGGGGCACGCCCATGGGCAGGGCCACGCCGAGCGCATCCCGCAGCCGGGCGGCGTCCTCGATGGCCGCGTACACGGCGGTGCCGTTCAGGTGCAGTTGCAGGGCGCGGCGCTGGGACACGAGGGACTGTGCCCACGCCGTCGCCTGCTCCACGCTCGCGTGACCCGGGTCCTCGGGCGGCGACGTCACTTCGGCCGGCGCAGGGTCCTGCAGCCGCAGCGCCAGTTCGTCCGCCGGAAGCGGTCCGAGCAGGCGCAGGAGGTCGGCCGCGCCCTCCTCCCCCCGCAGGCGACGGTCCGGCGTGAGGCGTTGTGCCTGGGCCTGGACCTGCTCCATGGCGGTCGGGTCCAGCAGCTCGCGCAGCTCCTCGCGGCCCAACAGGTCCGCCAGCAGGGTGGGGTCCAGGGAGAGCGCTGCGGCCCGACGCTCGGCCAGCGGTGAGTCCCCCTCGTAGAGGAACTGGGCCACGTAGCCGAAGAGCAGGGACTGCGCGAACGGGCTCGGGGAGGGCGTGTGCACCTCGGTGACGCGCAGCTTGCGCGAGCGCAGGCCCTCGGCCAGCCGTCGCAGGGCGGGAAGGTCGTTGACGTCCTGCAGGCACTCCCGCACGGTCTCCAGGATGATGGGGAACTGCGGGTACTTGCGGGCCACGTCCAGCAGCTGGGCTGCCCGCTGCCGCTGCTGCCACAGCGGCGTGCGCTTGCCGGGATCGCGGCGGGGGAGCAAGAGGGCCCGCGCCGCGCACTCGCGGAAGCGGGAGGCGAAGAGCGCGGAGTTGCCCACCTGCTCCGTCACCACGGAGACCAGCTCGTCCGGGTCGAAGAGGAAGAGGTCCATGCCCGGCGGGGCATCGTCCATCATGGGCACGCGCAGGACGATCCCGTCATCGGCCGCCATGGCGGAGCCGTCCATGCCGTAGCGTTCATGGATCCTGGCGCCGACGGCCAGCGCCCACGGCGCGTGGACGGGCATGCCGAACGGGGAATGCAGCACCACGCGCCAGTCGCCCAGTTCGTCCTGGAAGCGCTCCAGCACCAGCGTGGTGTCGCTCGGGACCGCGCCCGTGCTCTCCTCCTGTTCGTGCAGGTAGGAGAGCAGGTTGTCTGCGGCCCACTCGTCCAGCCCCACGGCGGTCAGCCGTTCCCTGGCCGGAGTGTCCTCCGCCCCGGCCAGTTCGCGCTGGAAGCGGCCCACGGCCTCGCCGAGCTCCGCTGGGCGGCCGAGTCCGTCACCGTGCCAGAACGGCAGCTTGCCGGGCTGCCCGAACGCGGGGGAGACCAGCACCCGGTCATGCGTGATGTCCTCGATCCGCCAGCTCGTGGCGCCGAGGGCGAAGACATCGCCCACGCGGGATTCGTAGACCATCTCCTCGTCCAGCTCACCCACGCGGCGCCCGCCGGAGCCGGCGTCCTCGCTGCCGGCCAGGAAGACGCCGAAGAGCCCGCGGTCCGGGATGGTGCCGCCGGAGGTCACGGCCAGCCGTTGTGCGCCGGGGCGGCCCTCGATGCTGCCACCGTCCCGGTCCCAGATCAGTCGCGGGCGCAGTTCGGCGAACTCGTCGGAGGGGTACTTGCCCGCCAACAGGTCCAGCGTGGCGTCGAAGGCGCTGCGGGGGAGGGAGGCGAAGGGCGCGCAGCGGCGCACCACGTCGAACCATTCCTCCACGTCCACGGGGCCGAGGGCGCAGGCGGCGAGGGTCTGCTGCGCCAGCACGTCCAGGGGGTTGGCCGGGATGGAGAGGGCCTCGATGCGTCCGGCGAGCATGCGTTCCACGGTGACTGCCGTGGAGACCAGGTCGCCGCGGTGCTTGGGGAAGAACACGCCGCGGGACGGGGTGCCCACCTGGTGCCCGGCACGGCCCACGCGCTGCAGGCCGGAGGAGACGGAGCCGGGGGCCTCCACCTGGATCACCAGGTCCACGAGCCCCATGTCGATGCCGAGCTCGAGCGAGCTCGTGGCCACCACGCAGCGCAGTCGGCCGGACTTGAGGTCGTCCTCGATCTCGGCGCGGCGCTCCTTGGACACGGAGCCGTGGTGGGAGCGCGCCAGGGTGTCCGGCGCGCCGGAGGTCTGCCCGGCCTGCGCCATGATCGCCGCCGGGGCGCGGTTGGCCGGGTCCGGCCACCGGCTCGCCTGGCTGCCGGGGGCCGGGCGGGCCCTGCTGTCCTGCGCTGCGGGATCGGGTCCCAGCCCGAGCTCGCCGAGGACTTCGGAGAGGGGGAGCGGGGCGCCGTCGTCGCCGTCCGCGGCCAGGTCGCCGACGCCAGCGACCCCGGGTCCAGCCCCGCCGGGCCCCGCGCCATCAGACCACACGTCGCCCGGCGCCACCCCGTCCGGCCCCGCGCCATCCACCCCGGCCGCACGGGCCGCGTGGATCTCGTTGAGCCGCCCGGTGAGCCGTTCGGCCAGCCGGCGCGAATTGGCGAACACGATCGTGGAGGAGTTGGCCTCGACGAGGTCGACGATCTTCTCCTCGATGTGCGGCCAGATGCTCGCGCCGGCCTCGGGAGAGGACCCAGGGCCCAGGTCATGCGCCGCCGCGGCGGAGGGCAGGTCGGAGAGGTCAGGCACCGGCACGGTGACGGTGAGGTCCCAGCGCTTGCTCGACTCCGGCGACACCACGGCCACGGGCGAGCTGCCACCCAGGAAGCGGGCGACCTCCTCCTTGGGCTCCACCGTGGCGGAGAGGCCGATGCGCTGCGCCGGGCGCGTGAGCAGCGCATCGAGGCGCTCCAGTGAGAGCGCGAGGTGGGCGCCGCGCTTGGTGCCGGCCACCGCGTGGACCTCGTCCACGATCACGGTGTCCACGTGCGTGAGCGTCTCGCGCGCCTTGGACGTGAGCATGAGGTAGAGCGATTCCGGCGTGGTGATGAGGACGTCCGGCGGGTGCGAGGCCAGGGCGCGGCGGGTGGCCGGATCCGTGTCCCCGGAGCGGATGCCCACGCTGACCTCCGGCACGGGCACGCCGAGCCGTCGCGCGGTCTGCGTGATGCCGATGAGCGGGGAGCGCAGGTTGCGCTCCACGTCCACGCCGAGCGCCTTCAGGGGGGAGAGGTACAGGACGCGCGTCCCGGCGGAGGCGTGCTTGCGGGCGGCCGCGGCGGCCTTGGCCTTGAGGCTGCCCCCGGTGCCCGACGCCGCGTGCTCGCCTCCCGCGCGATCCGCGGAGTCGGGCGCGTCGAGCCCGGGCAGGGGGCCCTGCGTGCTGTCCTGCCGGCCGGTCCGGCTCTGGGGGCGCGCGACATCCAACGCGGCATCCTGTGCGCCGCCCTCGCTCGTGGAGCGGCGGATGAAGGAGTCGAGGGCCCAGAGGAACGCGGAGAGGGTCTTGCCGGACCCGGTGGGGGCCACCACGAGGGTGTGATGGCCCGAGGAGATGGCGTCCCACGCGCCCAGCTGCGCCGGGGTGGGCGCGGGGAACGCCCCGGTGAACCACTCGCGCGTGGCCGGGGTGAAGCGCTGCAGCACCGTGGCGGGGCTGGGGGTCTTCGGCATCGATCCCAGGCTACGCGGCACCCCCGACGCCCCGCGCACCCCACCCCGGCTCTCCCCCGGTCGGACATCGGGTACGCGAGGTTCCGGTACCGGATGACGGATCCGGTGAGTTCCCCAGCCCCGATCGGACATCGGGTACGCGAGATCCCCGTACCGGATGTCCGATCCGGTTCCGCGACCGGGGCGAGGCACGCGCGGGAGGTGAGCACGCGGCGTCGGGCAGCGCAGAAACGCCCGTGGGGCCCGGCGAACCGGACCCCACGGGCGTTTCAGGCGAACTGCGTGAGTGCCAGGACGGGTCCTGGGCCACCTCGGAGCGGTCGCCGCTCCAGAGGGTGTGGAAGCTGCCCTCGGCGTCCACGCGGCGGTAGGTGTGCGCGCCGAAGAAGTCGCGCTGACCCTGCACCAGGGCGGCGGGCAGGCGCTCGGAGCGCAGGCCGTCGTAGTAGGCCAGGGAGGAGGAGAACGCGGGGGCCGGGATGCCGTTCTGAGCGGCCGTGACCACCACACGGCGCCAGGCGTCCTGCGCGGACTCGAGGTGCTCGCGGAAGTACGGGGCCAGCAGCAGGGCGGGCAGGTCCGGGTTCTTCTTGTACTCGTCCGTGATGGTGTTCAGGAACTGGGCGCGGATGATGCAGCCGGCCCGCCAGATCTTGGCGATCTCGCCCTTGTCGATGTCCCAGCCGTACTTGGCCGCTCCGGCCACGATCTCGTCGAAGCCCTGCGAGTAGGCGATGATCTTGGACGCGAAGAGCGCCTGCGCCACGTCCGCGATGAACGCGTCCGGGTCGTCCACCGGCGTGGGTGTGGGGCCGGCCAGGCCCTGCGCGGCCGCGCGCTGCTCGCCGGAGGAGGAGAGGGAGCGGGCGAAGGTGGCCTCGGCGATGCCCGTGACCGGCACGCCGAGGTCCAGGGCGTTCTGCACGGTCCACGCACCGGTGCCCTTGGCGCCGGCCTGGTCGAGGATGACGTCCACGAGCGGCTTGCCGGTGCGCTCGTCCACCTGGCGCAGCACCTCGGCGGTGATCTCGATGAGGTAGGAGGAGAGCTCGCCGGTGTTCCACTGGGCGAAGACGTCCGCGATCTCGGCAGGGGTCTTGCCCGTGCCGCGGCGGATCAGGTCATAGGCCTCGGCGATGAGCTGCATGTCGGCGTACTCGATGCCGTTGTGCACCATCTTCACGAAGTGGCCGGCGCCGTCCGTGCCGATGTGCGTGACGCAGGGGGCGCCGTCCTCGGCGCGCGCGGCGATGGACTCGAGGATGGGGCCGAGGGTCTTGTAGGACTCCACGGAACCGCCGGGCATGATCGAGGGGCCGTTGAGGGCGCCCTCCTCGCCGCCGGAGATGCCGGTGCCCACGAAGTGGATGCCGGTCTCACGGATGCGGGCCTCGCGGGCGATGGTGTCCTGGAAGTTGGCGTTGCCGCCGTCCATGATGATGTCGCCGGGCTCGAACACGCGCAGGAGTTCCTCGATCACCGCGTCGGTGCCCTTGCCGGCCTGCACCATGATGATGGCGGTGCGCGGCGTGGTCAGGGAGGCGGCGAAGTCCTCGTAGCTGTAGGCAGGGACGAAGCCGGCCTCCGGGTGCTCCTGCACCAGGGTGTCGGTGCGCCCGCGCGAGCGGTTGAACACGGCCACCGTGTTGCCCTCGCGGGAGGCCAGGTTGCGCGCCAGGTTGGAGCCCATGACGGCCAGACCCACCACGCCGATGTTGGCGGTGGCGGTGCTTTCCTCAGACATGTTCGTCCCTTCTCGCCGCGGCAGGTGTCGCGGTCACGGAATCGGTGGTTCTCTCACACGTGATGGTACGAGCCGCCCGCTGCGATCTCCTGGGCCCGGTAGACCTGTTCCGCCAGGATCAGCCGCACCAGTTGGTGCGGGAAGACCAGGTCGGAGAGGGACCACACCAGGTCGGCACGCCGGTGCACCGTCTCGTCGACGCCGTAGGCGCCTCCGATCACGATGGTGACGTGCCTGCCCGTGTCCAGGGGTTTGCGCAGCGCGCGGGACAGCCCCGGGGAGTCCAGCATCTTGCCCCGCTCGTCCAGCAGCACCACGTACTCGTCCTGCTTGAGCTTGGTCATGAGGCGGGAGGACTCCTCGCCACGTGCCACCTCGTCGTGGCGTGAGCTGTGCGGGATGAGTTGGAAGTCCAGGTCCCACGGCTTCTTCAGCCGTTTGACGTAGCGCTCGATCCCGTCGGAGACCCAGGACTCGTGGCGCTTGCCCACCGCGAGGACCCGGATGCTCATGCCGCCATTGTGCCAGCACCCAGGCATGGTCGGGTGTGGTGTCATGAACACATGACGGATCTTCCTGCCACGCCCACCGTGTCCGCGGCGGGGAAGTGGGTGCGCGTGAAGGGCGTTTTCCATCGCGCGGTGGACCCGGCGCACGTGGAGGCGGCGCTGGCGGGCTCGCGCGGGGACGGCCGGTACGCGCCGGCCGGGGTGCCCACGCTCTACCTGAGTTCCTCGCGTGAGGGTGTCGCGGCGGCCATGACCAAGTACGTGGTGCCGGGTGAGCCCGCCCAGCGGGTGCTCGACCTCGAGGTGGACGCAGGGCGCATCGCCGATCTGCGCGATGCGGACGCGATGCGCGCGCTGGGCGTCGACCCGGCCGACGCTGCGCTGGACTGGCAGGCGGCGCTCGCGGCGGGGGAGCGGCCGGCCTCGTGGGCGGTGCGGGAGCGCTTGGAGGCCGCGGGCGCACAGGGGCTGATCGACCCGTCCCGCAAGGCGCCCGGCCTGTGGCACCTGGCGCTCTTCGCCTGGAACGTGCCTGGCGCGCCGCGCGTCACCCTGCGCTGAGGGACCGCGCTGCCCGACGTCGCGTTCTCACCTTCCGCGCCGCGCTCTCCTTGCGTGCAGTTCTGGCCTTCCGTGCCCGACGCCGGGTGGTGACGTCGCGTGCGCGCGGCACCCACGCGCCGTCGGGCTTCTCTTTGCACCGCGATTTCTCAACGGAACAGCCATTGGGCGGGCAGATGTCCGATCACAGGGCAGAGAAGACAGAGCAGCCGCCCCGCGATGCGGCGCGGGGCGGCTGCGGTCTGCGTGTGGCGACTCAGACGGTGACGCCGGCGTTCCAGCGCTCGGTGACCTGCACCAGGGAGTTGGCGAGGTTGGCGAGCTCGCCGGAGCGGCGCTCCAGCGGGGTCAGACCGGGCTCGCCGAAGTCGGTGAACAGGCCGAGGGAGACGGTGGCGCGGATGTCGATCATGTCGAAGTTCGCCACGATCTGACGCCACTGCTCCACGGCGCGCACGCCGCCGTCGGCACCGTAGGAGACGAACGCGATCGGCTTGGAGCGCCACTCGTGGCCCAGCCAGTCCGTGGCGTTCTTCAGCGCACCGGGGACACCGTGGTTGTACTCAGGGGTCACCAGCACGTAGGCGTCGAACTCCGAGATCTTGGCGGACCAGGCGGCCACCGCGGCGTCGTCGTGCTCACCGTTCATCATGGCGGGCAGGCGCGAGTCCTCGTAGACCGGGAGGCGGTAGTCGGCGAGGACGACGGGCTCGACCTCGACGTTGTCGAGGCCAAGGGCCTGGAATCCGTCCACCACCCAACGGGTCACGTGTGCGGAGTTGCGGCCCGCGCGGACGGAGCCGGAGATGACGGCGATCTTCATGTGATGTGCCTTCCTGGTCAGGATCAGGTTCACGGCGTCGTGAGGACGCCACGAGTAGTTGAAGCGTCAGCTACGCGCTCCACATTCCCTGGTTCTGCGTGACCTGCGACACATCGTGCGGGCTGGTCAGGAGTGGCCCTCGCGAGCGTTCGTGTCCACGGCCGGGACGATCGCGACCGGAGCGGGGGAGCCGGCACGGCCGGCCAGGAAGTTCTTGTGCGCCTCATCGGACGCCTCCAGGACGCGCAGCACGTTCTCGTGCGCCACGGCGTCAAGGTCCGCCGAGGACCAGCCGCGCCCGTGCAGCTCGGCGAGCAGCTCCTGGTAGTGCGAGACGTCCTCGAGGCCCTGCGGCAGTAGATCCGTGCCGTCGAAGTCCGCGCCGATGCCCACCGCGGAGATGCCGCCCACCTCGCGCAGGTGGTCCAGGTGGTCCGCCACGTCCGTCACCGTCACCACGGGCGGCTCACCCTCGGACCCGGCCTGCTGCCAGTCGTAGAAGGCCTGCGAGACGAACTTGGTGACGAACGGGGCCATGACCACGCCGCCGCCTGCCGCGATGGAGGCGACCACGTCGTCCGGGACGTTGCGCGGGTGATCGCACACGGCGCGGGCGCCGGAGTGGGAGGCCATGACGGGGTACTCGCTCACCGCCAGGGCAGAGCGCATCGTGGAGGCGGCCACGTGGGAGAGGTCCACCACCACACCGATCCGGTTCATCTCCCGCACCACGTCCTCACCGAACGAGGTGAGCCCGCCATGCTGCGGTGCATCCGTGGCCGAGTCCGCCCACTCGGTGGTGTGGTTCCAGGTCAGGGTCATGTAGCGCACCCCGGCCCTGGCGTACTGGCGCAGCACGGCCAGGGAGCCGTTGATCTGGGCGCCACCCTCCACGCCCATCAGGGAGGCCACGCGCTGTTCCGCGATGGCCCGGCGCACGTCCGCGGCGGTGCGTGCCAGCACCATGGCGTCCTGGTTGGCGTCCACGAGGCGGTGGATGAAGTCGATCTGCTCCAGCGTGGCCGTGACCTGCTCCGCACCCTGCAGTACCGGGTCGATCCACACGGACCAGAACTGCCCGCGCAGCCCGCCGCGGCGCAGTCGGGGGAGGTCCGTCTGCAGCTGCGGCACCGAGTCACCGAGGCCCTCGATGGTGTAGCCGCGCTGCTCGCGGCTGGCCCACGCCAGGTCGTTGTGTCCGTCGATCACCGGGATCATGCGCGCTCTCCTGTCGTGGCGGTGGTGGCTGCGTCCTCGGGCGCCGCGGTGTCGTCCGCGCGGGCGTCCAGGCCCTTGTTCCGCAGGGCCGTCACCTCATGGTCCACGGCCAGGGCGGTGCCGTCCAGCGACCGCAGCGGGGCGGCGCCGCGCACGCTGGAACACAACCACGCGGCGTCGAGCCGGGCCAGGTCCTCGGTGCGCAGCTCGGCCACGCGCGTGCGCTCGCCGTGCGCCTCGAGGATCGTGAAGAGGTCCGCCTGCGTGGTGCCGGGCAGGATGCCGAGCGTGGCCGGCGGGGTGAGGTACTCGCCGTCGATCCGCGCGATCAGCGAGGACGTGGGCCCCTCGAGGACGTAGCCGTCCGAGCTGAGGAAGAGCACGTCGTCCGCGCCGCGGCGGGCCGCCTCGCGCAGCGCCGCCTTGTTCACGGCGTAGGAGAGCGTCTTGGCGCCCTGCAGCAGCCAGGGGGAGGTCTCGGCGACGTCGTGTCGGTAACCGCGGTCGAGGGTGATCACGGCCAGGCCGTTCCTGTGGTCGGCCGTGGGGTCGTCCCCCACCGAGCCGAGCACCCACACGGTGGGCACGTCGGCCCCCTCCACACCGCGGGTCATGACCAGCTTCACGGCGCCGGGGCCGGGCAGCTCCGCAAGGTCCGACGCCGCCGCGCGCACGGCCCGCTCGATCTGTGCGCGGTCAGGGAGCGGGAGGTCGAGCATGCCGGCCGAGCGCTCGAAGCGATCGAGGTGCGCGCCGAGGGCGTGAGGGGTCCCATGCAGCGCCAGGATGGTCTCGAAGATGCCGTCGCCACGGGAGGCGCCGAGGTCGTCCACGCGCAGCACCGCGTCCGTGGGATCGCTGCGGACGGGGTCCTGGCCGTCGGTGAGGACGTAGAGGGTGAGGTTCTGCATGGGTCCTTCCTGACCGCTGGACGCGCCGGGGGTTCGGTGGCAGCGTGCGCCCCCGAGCCTACTGACCTCGCCTCGAGGGTGTGCCCACGGCGCGGCGACGTGCGCACCCCGGGGACGCGGAAGGGCCCGATCCCCAGGGGGATCGGGCCCTTCTCAGGTGCGGTGACGGTGGGATTTGAA
>Ga0164242_10005803_pt1 | contig 13688 bp, 8 predicted proteins | sample OricomgcompostMG_FD_108783 | JGI IMG/M metagenome (GOLD analysis project Ga0164242, IMG submission 108783) | Miracle-Growth compost microbial communities from Emeryville, California, USA - Original compost - Miracle growth compost (MG) ...
CCGGCACCCGAGGCCGGCGGTGATGGCGACACCGGCACTCGTTGAGAGGGAGACCCTATGTTCTTGCATGCAGCGGCCGCCTACGACGCACAGAGCAGCGTGAACTCGCTGTGGCTGCTCGTGGCTGCGGCACTCGTTCTGCTGATGACACCCGGCGTGGCGTTCTTCTACGGCGGCATGGTCAAGGCGAAGAGCGTGATCAGCATGATGATGATGAGCTTCGGCGCGATCGCCATCGTGGGGGTGCTGTGGGTTCTGTACGGCTACGGGCTCGCGTTCGGAAAGCCGCTGATCCCCGGCTGGCTCGGAACGCCGGACTGGGGCCTGTCGAGCCTGCTTGGCAAGGACGGCGCCACGCCTGACATGAACGGCCTCGCGTTCGCGGGCTTCCAGGCCACGTTCGCCATCATCACGGTCGCGCTGATCTCCGGCGCGATCGCCGACCGCGCGCGGTTCGGATCGTGGATGGTGTTCGCGGGCATCTGGGTCACACTGGTGTACTTCCCCGTCGCGTTCTGGGTGTTCAACCTCGGCAACGGCTGGATCGCACACACCCTGCACGTCAACGACTTCGCGGGCGGCACGGCGGTGCACATCAACGCGGGAGCTGCCGGACTCGCCCTCGCGCTCGTGCTCGGAAAACGAGTCGGGTTCCAGAAGGGCATGAGCAAGCCGCACAACGTGCCGCTCACGCTGCTGGGCGCCGCACTCCTGTGGTTCGGCTGGTTCGGATTCAACGCCGGCTCGGAGGCGGCCGTCGACGGCGTCGCAGCGATCGCGTGGATCAACACGCTCGCGGCACCGGCGGCGGCGACCATCGGATGGCTCGTGGTCGAGCGGATCAAGGACGGCAAGCCGACCTCCATCGGCGCGGCATCCGGAGCGGTGGCGGGCCTGGTGGCCATCACGCCCGCCTGTAACGCGCTCACCCCGTTCTGGGCGATCGTGCTCGGTCTCATCGTGGGAGCCGTCTGCGCCGTCGCGATCGACCTGAAGTTCAAGTTCGGGTTCGACGACTCGCTCGACGTGGTGGGCATCCACCTCATCGGCGGCCTCATCGGAACGCTCTACATCGGCTTCTTCGGCCTCACCCACATCGACGGCGACGCGAGCAAGCCGTACTCGAGCCTGCTCTACGGAGGCAGCTTCCAGCAGCTCGGAGCACAGGCCATCGGCGCGTTCAGCGTGATGATCTACTCGTTCGTGCTGGCGTACGCCATCGGCTGGGTCATCCAGAAGACCATGGGATTCCGGGTCAAGACGGAGGACGAGATCGCCGGCGTCGACACGATCGTGCACGGCGAAGAGGGCTACGTGCTCGAGAACGCCTGATCACCGGCAACTCGCGAGGGGGCGTCGCTGCGGCGGCGCCCCCTCGATGTTTCCGTCCATCGGCCTGGACGGCGTCGAGTGCGTGAGGTCGGATGCCTGAGGCCCGGTGCCTGAGTAGGCTCGACGCGTGCCCCGTGCGGCGATCGCCGCGACCCGGCGGGATGCCAGGGATTCCGGTGGACGATCGGCCCTTCCGGTCGAGAGAGCGAGGGCGAGATGACGCGGCCGTTCCGGTTCGGGCTCGTGGCCCCGATCATGACGGACCTGCCGACCTGGCGGGACCGGGTACGGCGGATCGCCGACCTCGGTTACTCGACACTGCTGATGCCCGACGTGCCGGGGATGCAGCCATCGCCCGGCCCGACGCTCGCCACCGCTGCCGCCATCGCCGATATCCGGGTCGGCAGCTGGGTCTACGCCGCCGCACTCCGGCAGCCGTGGAGCACGGCCTGGGAGGCGCACTCGCTGACCACGCTCACCGAGGGCCGATTCGAGCTAGGCATCGGACTGGGCCGCACCGGCATCGAGACGGAGCAGGGACTGCCGAAGGTTCCAGGCGCCGAGCGGCTCGCCCGCGTGCGCGAGACCGTGACCGCGCTGCGGGAAATCGAGGAGCCTGACCGCCACACCCCGGTCATCATGGCCGTCCGCGGTCCGAGATCGCTGGCGCTCGCTGCCGAGCTCGCCGACTCCGCCACCTTCGTCCTGAACGCCTCGGATGAACGCGCGCGGATCACGCACGCGGTACGAGAGTTCGCCGCCTCCGTCGATGCCTCGGGAAGGATCATGGAGCTCTCACAGCACGTCGGCATGGTCGGCGACGTGCCCGCACCGTTCATGGGGCCTCCTGGCATCGATCCGGAGGCGCTCAGGGCGATGGACTCCCTCTTCTCCCTGCCTGACGATCCCGCGGCCGTCATCGACGAGCTGTTGCGACGGCGCGAGGAGATCGGCTTCAGCTACTTCGTGTTCGGCGCTGGATTCGCGGAACGGTTCGCTCCCGTCGTCGCGCGGCTCTCGGGCGCCTGACCCCGTTCGCTCAGACGTGACCCGGGTGTGCGGCATCCGACTCGTTGTCGTGTGCGGCCGCAGCGGATGCCGGCTGCCCGGAGAGAGGCCGGTCGAAGAGCGCGCCGCAGTCGTGGCATCCGTAACGGCGCGGGTCCTCTGGGCCAATCACGCATCCGGCGTAGAACACGTCTCCCGGCTGCTCCAGCGAGCCGTAGACGGCGCGCCCTATGCACACAGAGCCGCACGAGGGGCAGCGGCGACGGTTCATGTGGTGGACGCAATGGAGCACTACGGGAACAGGCGACCACGTGTCGAGAGGCTTGTTTCCGCATGGGATCGAGGCGTCGGTAGGGATGCCGAGCCCAAGGGCGAGGTCGACGACCCGCTGATCGACGCGTCGGCGGAACCAAAGAAACGACCTCGAACACGCCTCACCGACACCGAAGTAGACGCTATGCGAACAGCCCGCGCGCAGGGCGTGAGCGTGAACGCACTGGCCCGCCGGTTCGGAGTTCACCGGGGCACGGTGTGGGCGAAGACGCGGGCTACGAAAGACTGACGAAAGCCCCACACACGAAATCACCGTTGCAGTCCTCACGTCTGCGCCGGCAGTTTCACGGTAGGCGGACGGCCCAGCAGAGCTTGGTACTTCTCTGCGGTATCCACCGCATCGGCCATCCGCTCCACAAGCTTTGGCCGATAGACGAACTGCTTGAAGGCAGGTGAGTAGAGGCAGTAGCCGTCCGATTTTGGCAACTGTTCCTTGTCGCCACTCTTGGCTGGCCCGATCTGCCACTCCTTGCGGATACGCGTGAAGTTGTTGACGCTGAACTTGAAGGCGATGCGCTCCTCTACCGCGGCGGCGGCGGCCTTGGGCAGCATCTCATCGCCGTGGATCGCCTCACGGTACTTCTCCGCGACGATGACGCTGCCTTCCTGGCCGAGAAGAGCTTGAAGCTCCTCCTCGCTGAGTTCATCTTGCCGTACGAAGTTCAGAGCGAGGTCTGCTTCCGTCTTGGGCCCCTTCATCGGAAGCAACAAGAGCCGGTAGGCATAGCGCTCATCGCTTCGCACGTCATCTGGTAAGCCGCCCTGGAACTCAGTGATGAACGTGGAGACGCTAGTTGGCAGACCTCGACGGAGATCGCGTTGTTCCTCGTATCTCGACGGGCTGAGGGACTGCACGAAGACCGGGAACTTCAGCTCTGAACCCAGAGTCTCGCTTATGCCGAACCTCCGGATCAGTTCTGCCTCGAAGTTGATGATGCATGCGTGCGCCTCTGCAGCTGTTGCTACCAGGACTGAGTCTTGGAAGCGGTGTTCGACGTGGTTTCGCAGTCCGACAAAGAACTCGACGTTTGCTCTGATCGGGTCGTTGTCCTTGAACTCGTGCTTCAGGCACTGGCTCAGGTCCCAGGTCTTCTTGGAGCCATCCGGGTTTCGCTTGAAGATGCGCCGACCGCCCGATTCGCGGTAGAAAATCTCGGCCTTGCGGCGCATGCGGTCAGCGTGAAGTAGGTTCTGCCACGCGAGGTGGATGTGGACGATGAAGTCACTGAAGCTGCGTCGATCACCGGGACGGTTGTAGAAGTCGATCGCGACGAGCGCCTGTCGCCGGGCCTCGTCAAGCGTGTGCCTCCAAGCAGGTGGGCGTGCCATCTCGATCAGACCTCCTCGGCCGTGGGCGAGGCCGGCGTAAGGAAGTCGCGAAGCAGTCTCAGTCGTTCAAGAATCTCGTCGTAGGTCACGATCGTCACGCTGCGGGAGTTCGCGCGATACAACTCGAACGACTTCTGTCTTGCAGGGTCGCTGGCCGATGGTGTCCGTCCGGCAACCACGAAGCAGGAGACCGCGTAGGACTCCAAGTCCCATTGACGCGAGCTTTCCTTCAGGCCGGTGAGGTTCTTCGTCAGGTTGTACGCCTGATCGAGTACCTGGGAGACTGCGCCGTTGAGCTCCTTCGATGGACCGAATACACCCTGCCGGTACTCACGAGCTTCCAGCAGCTGCGTGGCCGGCTTCTTGATCTCCACCAGAGCAACGTTGTTCGTGAGCGAGTTCTTGAACAGGTAGTCAGCGATCTTGTCGCCGCTTCCAGAGAGTCTCCGACCGCCTACGTTCGCTCCAGAACGCACGCTTACCATCGGGGCCCCGAAGACCTGTTGCAGCGCAAAGGCGTTGTCATCGAAGAAGGCTTGCCAGTAGGGCTCGGCCTTGCCTTGTTCCAGTGCCTCTGCGTACGCCTCGATGAGGCGATCAAGGCTGACGAGCTCGATGTCTCGCTTGAGCTGCTGAAACTTCTGGGGTGATCCAGCTGCTATCGCTGCCGATTCGGACGCAACCGCTTCGACCAAAGCATCACGTTCAACGCTACTGAGTTCTTCAATCCCGTCGGCGGCCTTCGCGATCACGCGCGAGTCCGGGTGCCGCCCAAGCGAGAAGTCCGCGCTGGCGAGACCAAGTGTCGCAGCGAGGTTGTTGTGTACGAATACGTCCTTCACTCGACCCGCCGCACGATTTCCCCGGTCATTGATCCGGCCGATCTCGGCCCAGATCGCGGCGAACCGCGATAGGCCGAGGTGGAACCCTGTCCCGTTGATTGAGGCATTGTTGCCATCAGTGAAGATGATCTCTGTGCAGGGAGTGTTGGTCTCGATCAACCGAATCAGCCGGTTGCAGTCCTTGAGCAACCCGAGCCCGTAGGCGAAGTCCTTGACGAATCCGGGCGGTAGCGTCTCAAGGATTGACTCCAGGTCGGAGCCCTCGAAATATTCATCCAGCAACGACGTTTCCAGGGAAAGCGTCTGCACCTGCTCGTACTTCGGGCCAAGGTACCCGCTGTGGTTTGAGAGGGTGTTGATGGGGTGAATCTTCAGGATGCCGGTCTCGGAGTTGAACTCCACGAGCTTCACACCTTCAGCCAAGCGCCGGTGTGCGGACGACTCTTCATGTGGTAGCTCGGTTGGAACGAAGAAGGCCTCAACTCGACCACCTTCGTCCACCGTGCGGACATCGAGGCGACCGATGTTCGTCTGATCGTTTCCGAATCGCGCCACCGCTAACCTCAGCTCTTCTCGAAGCCGGAGCTGGGGTCGAACTTGAGGACACGGGCGTTCTCGCTGATGGTGCGGACCTCGAACTCGTCGAAGCCCCCTGGCTTGGTGGCCTGGATGTCGATGGTGATGTCGAGCCGCGCGCCTGCCCCAGCAAGGCGGTCGATCACCTCGCGGGTCACGTTGCCGATGTCGCGGGCGTAACGGTCGGAGTCGATCTTCACCGATCCGAAGAACCGGGAAAGGACTGCCTCCAGTGCAGACTCGGCCTCGGACGGCTCATCGCCCTCGGCGCACGAGCTGCCCGTCCACACGAAGTCAACCGGCCCGACGGGAGCGGAGTCGCCGTCAGTTGTGGAGGCGTTCATCGCAGCCTCACGTATAGCTGCGATCCGGTCAGTCTCGGCCTGCTTCTGGGCGCGCTCGGTTTCGATGAGCAGGGTGCTGTCGGTGACCTGAATCCGTGAGTTCGGGTTCGGTGCCACGAGCAGGCTACGGTAGCGACCGGTCTCGGCGTCCTTGCCTGATGCGATAGCGAACCGTTCGTTGTCGACGAGCACTGCTGAGAGCGACTGCTCGATGGCACTGTCGAGCACCTCGCGTCGAACGAGACGCGGCATGTAGATGTATCGGGTGAAATAGCCCCACAACTCGCCAACCGTAATCTCGCCGACGTCACGCCACAGCGCACCGAGTTCGTTGTGCAGCGTTGAGCCGAGGATGGGCGCACCGAAGTCGGTGACGAGCTGGTCCTCACGCCCAAGCTTGGCGCTGACACGCTCGGCCAGCGAGCGCCCGCCGGAGTCGGGCACGCGGTCGGCGACCAGTTCGAACGGCTTGGTCGGGTCGAACTGCTCGGGGTAGACCGCCCACACGAAGGTGTCGCGTATGCGGTCGGAGACGGTCTGGTCGAGGCGGGATACCCAGTCGTCGGTCTGCTTGCGCTGCTGCGCGGACAGGTTGAGGCTGTCGCTAGTGCCCTGGACGCGTTTCCAGCCGAGGTAGCTGCGGGTGGCGGCTTCAAGGCTTTCCAGCTCGCTCTTGTCGGCGAGCAGGAAGATCAGCGTGTTGCGGTGGATGCGCTGGCTCGCGCCCTTGCTCTCGATAGCGTCGCGAACCCAGGCGTGCGCAGCCGAGTCGGCGCCGTCCTGCTTGCGGCGTGCGTGTCGAGGGTGGGCGATCACCAGGCGCGTGTCCTCAAGGTCCGGGATGTCGGCGGACAAGGATGGCGCGATGTGGACCCGATCGAACACACCGCGCACGCGCTCTTCGCCTTGGAGGCGGCGAGTGATCTCGTTCCAGACCGTCTCGACATCCTCGCGGAGCCGCTCGGCGTAGTCGTTCGCGGTCTTGGTGACCGAGGGCTGGGTGTCGAACCAGTAGTGCCCCTGTTCTTCGTAGAAGTAGGTGGAGCGTTGAGCAAGTAGTTCAACGGCGCTGCCGAAGTTACCGAGCGTGTCACCGGGAACTGCGGTGCCGAGCCAGAGGTACTGCTTGTCGAGCCCTTTGCGGGTGCTCTTGATCCTGGGGGCCGCGCCCATGAAGATCGTGCGTGCGATGCGCTGGGTGATGAACCGCTGGCCGAGATTCGGGCGGTCGAGGTCGATCTGCTGCGCGGTCGATCCAGGGCCGTCAATGTCAGAGTCGATGATCGGCTTCCACTGATCTTCGAGGTACTGCGTCAGGTCCGTGTTCACGGTCGTCGCATCCAGCGGCACGTTGCCCGGCAGGATCAGCGGCGAAGCGTCGTTCGATGCCCACAGCTCGTGCACGATCGACGAAACGAGCTTCAACACGCCACGGGTGCGCTGGAACCGCTCCAGCGTCGACCAGTCCTCATATAGGCGGTCCAACAGCTCGGGATGCAGCGGGTACGAGGCGCGGATGCGCTTCTCATACTCGTCGTTCGGCGACGCCGCATCGCGCGGGAACAGCGCAGTGTTGTTGCGGTAGAGGTTCGTGAAGCTGCGTGCCACGGCCGCTATGGTCGTGAGTCCTTCGGCGTTCGGAGCCTGGAACAGTCGGCGGCGGACGATCTCGAACGATTCGTCCTTGCTCGACGGCCGCCACTGGTCCGCGACACGGCGGATCACGTTCTGGAGGCGTTCCAGTGCGAGCTGCCCGTTCGCGCCACCAATCTCGATGTCGCTGCCGCGCCCTTCGTTGCCGGTGTCGGATGCCGGGATCGAGACCACGAGCATCACGCCCGGCACGGAGCGCACGATCTCGGTCAGTGACTGAGCGAAGGTGAACTGCGTCTCGAACGACCCGGACGGCAGTTCCTTGTCGGTGACGAGCTGGCGCGCGTACGCCACCCACTCGTCGATCAGGATCAGCGACGGCGAGTAGCGCACGATCAGTGTGCGCAGCGCCTCGCCGGGGTTGGTGCCGGCGCGATCATCCTCGGCGATCAGGTCGTAGGCTTCACGCCCGCCGAGCTGCCAGGCGAGTTCACCCCAGAGCGTGCGAACCTCGGTGCCGTCGTCCTTGATGATTGGCGAGCCGGCCTTCAGGTAGGTGCCGACGAGCGCGACCCGTCGGACATCGAGCGCGCCGAGGTCGGGGTTGCCGTTCGCGGCGATGAGTTCCTGAAGCTCCTGCGGGAAGTCCTTGACCGGAGTGCCGCTGAACAGGTGATAGAGCGCCAGCATCGAGTGGGTCTTGCCGCCGCCGAAGTTGGTTTGAAGGTTCACCACTGGGCTGGCGCCTGCTTCGCCGTTCAGGCGGCGCAGCGCCCGCGACAGCAGGTCACGCAGCCCCTCGGTGAGATAGGTGCGAGTGAAGAACTCGACCGGGTCGCCATACTCGGGGCTCGTGGCCTGCCTCGTGTGTACAAGGTGAAGGTCGGCTGCGAACTCCGAGGCGGTGAACGCGCCGCGCGCCACGTCATCGTGGGGCCTGATCACCTCACGCCACGGACGCAGTCCGGAGCCGGGTTCGAGTGACACCTTCGTACGCTTCACCTGCTTGCGGGTCTGATCCTCGAACACCGTGCGCTGGAGATCGACGCGCAGCTTCCGTACGTCCTCGGCGGAATCGACCGCGCCGACCGCGTGCAGCAACCGCTCGATCGTGTCCAGGGCACGTGAGGCGTCGTCAGATGAGAAAGGCTCGTTGTGTGCCCACAGGTTCCGGGTCTCGCGCAGCTCGGATGCGAAGCCCTGCTGGGCACGGGAGAGCACGTCTTTGAAGTGGTAGCCCTGCTCGGTGATCGCACGGAGCTGCACCTGAACGTCGTGCTTGGTCAGTGTGCGCAGCGGCCCGCCTCGTCGCTGCGCGTCCTCCTTCGCCCATGCGGCCGGCCAGTCAGCAGTCTGGTAAGCCCGCGTCATGACGTCATCAACCACGTCGAGGAGCCCCTCAGAGAGCAGGTCGAACGCTTTGCCTACGCGATCTCGGTTGTTCATCGCCATCGTTGTCTCCTAGGACCCGCTACTGACTGCCGACGAGGCGGCATCTAGCGCCGGCCAATCCTCACTCATCACTGTCTTCTTCCGCCGCTGCGGTGAGCTGTCTCCGCGCGATCCGCTCCTGTGCCTCCCGGTAGACCGCTTGGATGCGGGCTTGGAGCTCCGCCTTCGGAGGCAGGGTCGTCCAGTATTCGGTGACCACGATCCCATCCTTGTGCAGTTCGAGCAGCTCGATCTGGTCACGGCTCGCCTCGGTACACAGGATGAGGCCGATGGGCGGATTCTCGTCTGCCTGGCGTTCGTGCCGGTCCAGCCACTTCAGGTAGAAGTTCATCTGCCCCTGGTAGCTCGGCTTGAACTTGCCGACTTTCAGCTCCACCGCGATCAGCCGACGCAGTGGACGGGAGTAGAACAGCAGGTCGAGGTAGTAGTCGTCTCCGTCGAAGGTCATGCGCTTCTGGCGTTCGACGAACGCCCATCCGCGACCGACCTCCAACAGGAACGCCTCCATGTCGTGACGCAGAGCCGCTTCGAGGTCGCGCTCCAAGAAGGTGTCGGCCAGCCCGAGCATGTCCAGCAGCACCGGGTCGCGGAAGGTATCCAGTGGGACTGCCGAGCCTTCGGGAATTTGCGAGTCCGCGATCTCGCGGCGCTCGAACGCCTTGCGGGAGATGGCATGGCGCAGCTCACGGACGCTGAGGTGGCGGTCGATGATCTCCTTCACATAGAAGGCTCGTGCGTCGTCGCTTGCCAGCGGCAGCAGTTCGCGGAAGTGGGTCCAACTGACGTGTTGCGCCAGTGACGCAACACGTTCGGGTTCGGTGAATTGCTGAGAGAACCGCACCATCCGATACAGGTTCGTTCGGTCGTAGCCTCGGCCGTACCGTGAGGTCAGTTGTTGCGCCAGTGATGCAACAAGTTCCTGGTCGTGCCCGGCGCGTCCTTCGCGCAGCACGGCCACGTCGATCAGTCGACCGATGTACCAGTTCCGCAGTGTCAAGGTGGCGTTCACCTGCGCGGCCGCGAACGCCTGCGCCTGGTCGATCAGAGCCGACACCTGATCGACGAGCTCGCCATCCGAGGCGCTGACCGACTCCGCGATGGCCCGGAACGGAGTCAGGTCAGCGCCAGAGCGGCGCGCTGCTGCGCCGCGACTCTGTGCTTGATCTCGACTGGCAGGCATGAGCTAGTCCTCGTCGAAGTCGAAGGCCTGCTGCGAGGAGCGCGGCGTCGCGGCGTATTTACGGGCCTGCTCGTTTACGTCGCCCCAGGCGCTCACTAAGCCGTTGAAGAGGATCGCGTCCTTCGTGTCCTTCTTCTTCTCGGCTTCGTGGAACAGCAGGAAGCCCAGCTCTTTTACCGCATCCAGGTTCACGCGTGTCTGTACTGCTGGCAGTAGCTCCGCCACCTTGTCGGCGCCGTCTTTCGCCATCACCGCAGCGAGGCGTACTGTCGCCTCCCACACGCTGACATGTTCGTCGGCTGCGGGGTCCCAGGCGCTTTCGAGCTGAGATGGAGACAGCAGGCGTGCCTTGCCACCCTTGGCCTCGAAGATGCCGCCACGCTCGAGCGTGCTGATGGAGGTGTCTGAGGATCGAGCGAGCTGGTCGGCGATACCGGAGTTCTCTTGCGTCCAGCCGTACTGCCGATACCACTTCACCGCGAACCGAGTGTCCGGATCGAAGTCAGATTCCTGCTCGCCGAGCACTTCGTCAAGTGTCGCATTGATGAGGAGGAGCGCATCTTTCACACTCATATCGGAGCCGTCTGCCTCACGCACCCGGGAGTAGCGGGAGAAGACGGAGATGCCAGGGCCGATCGCCGCCTGGGCGAGGTCTACTGGCGCGATCGCACCCTGCATGAGCGTCCGCAACGCCTCGGGCAGCTCGGATTTGAGTGCCGCGACGAACGCGCGGCGCGTTGTGGCGGGAGCGTCCGTGGGTCGCGGACGGCACGCGAGCACGATGGAGGATGCGAGCGCGTTGGTGCCGACACTTATCATTCGGCCTCCGCGCTCGCTACGCATAGGCCAGGTGGCGGTGACTTCCCATCCCGAGTCGATCAACCCGTCGAGCAGCGTGTGCCAGCCGGTGGATGCAGTCCCCGCATCGCGCGTGTCCTGCTGCTTGTATGCGTAGTACACAGTGAGTGGCACATGGGGATTAGCGCCGGTCCGAATACGTGCAAAAACGGAGTTAAATCCGTCGATGAAATACTTCTCAGCGCCAGTTTTGCCGCCGTGTCGATACGGGTTTGCGACGAGCTCTTCGGTCTTCGGCGTGAGCATGGTGCTCACAGTCTTTGACTGAATCAGATGCAACGTTCTTCTGAGCCATACGTAGAAGTAATCAGATAAATCCGAATAGCCAATATTGTCATAGTAGGGCGGGTCCGTGGAGACAGCGAGACCTTCATATGAGCGTGTGGCCGCATCCGCTTGTGTAGCTTGCGACAGGATCGAAGCTGGTGTGTGTGCGACGGCTTTCTCCACCCATTCGACGTTGCCTTCGAATCCTCCTGACGATTGAGAGAACGGGTTGACTTCCGCGTAGTCCCAGACCATTGGGATTGCTTGACGCCCGAAAACATTTCGTACCTTTTCCCCAACCGACTGCCAGCTGGCAAGAGACGATAGGCGGTCGGTCTGCCTACCAACTGCCAGCGCAAGGTAGGTGGCGATGGCGTCTGCGTAGGCTTCGGCGCCATCTCCGCCGTTTTCGAGGCGGTCGCTGTGCGGGAGGCCGGCAGCCAGTGCGTCCGCGAGCGCCTTCTCGCGGGCTTCTGCGACGAGGTCGCTGAGCGTGGTGAGCGCCACCAACTGCCGATTCGTAAACAGATCCGAGAACCTTGAGAGTCCGTACGCAGGAGTCCATACATTTCGGGGGTCGTAGGGTAGATCCTGATCTGGAACATCATTCGGTCGGTCGATCTGCGCGGCCCGGCGATGTTCCTCTGATGGGCTAAGGTAAATACGGCGCCCCTTGGTTTCACCAACGACAGCGATGAGATGAGCGCCCATGCGCCCGGCCACTCCCTCATCTTTGATGTAGTCGCTTGAAATCGGCGTGCCATCCGCGAGACTTACCGCGCCTCGGCGATTTCGTGTGCCGTCCTCGTCCCCTGTAGGTCCATTTGCGTCGTGGCGCACCTCGTAGTGCACTTCGCCGTCCACCACTGACGCGTGCACCCAGGCTTCCTTGCCCTTCTTCTTGCTCAGCCACCACGAGCGCACGAGGGGTACCTCGATCGGGTTTGCGGGGTTGGGGCTCTTCACAGTGCGGGCCCAGATCCACGCGATGACCGGGTGCTCAGTGCCGCCCTCAGCCTTCACCTTCGGGTAGAGGTGGCCGATTCTCCGTTCGGCCTCGTCACGCATCCAGGTGCCATACCGCCGAACATCTTCGGCGAGACCTTCAGCGCGATCCCATCCGGTCATGTTCGAACTCGCCGCCCCTGGGAAGACCGGCGGCACGCCTGCAAACTTCGGCGGTATCTCAATGAGCGCCTTATTGATGAGCACCGCCAGCGGGTTCAGGTCGCTGGCGTGGGCTTCAAGGCCCAGGCGCTGCGCTTCAAGCGGGATCGCACCGCCACCCGCGAACGGGTCAAGCACAGCCGGCAGCTCGCCATCGTTACTCTTGCGGATCTCCTCGCGAGCCTGCGCGAGCAGTGCCTCGTCGTTGCTGTTCTCCCACACGACGAGCTTCTCAAGCAGCGCATGCAGCCTTGCACGCTCAGCGTCTTGCGCTTCGACGGTGGGAAACTCCTCGGGCCGAGACGACGGATCATCCACGAGCTGCGCGAACAAGACAGCACGCGCAGCCGCGAGCGGCCGACGCGCCCAGTACAGGTGCAGCGTCGAAGGGTGCCCGTGCCGGATTGACTTCTCTCGTGACGCTTCTGCGTTGATCGCCTCAAGCGGCAACGAGACCTCGATGAGCTTCTTCTTGGGGGCAGTAGTCACGGTGCTTCTCTCGCTGGCGGTGGTCTGATTGTCGATGGCCCGGTCGTGACGGAGCTGGGTCATCGCGGTGGCCCTCCGCGCTCCCAATAGTCGCGCCAGACCTCGTTGTAGGAGCGGGTTGTCGCCGATGGTTCGATATGGCTGAAGGCATCGCGCACGTAACGCAGCTGGTCTCGTGCAGCGCCGTCGACCGAAACCTCGACCAGAGCGAGCCGGTGCCGGTCACCCTGGGTCTGAGCGAAGGTGACCTCGTTCGTGGTGATCGTGAAAGTATCGGAACCTTCGATGCGGCCCTTGACCTCGATGTAGTAGACGAAGCCAGCGCTATCGGTGGACTGGACGTCGTAGCCGGGGTTGTTGCGCGGCATCTCAACCGGCTCGCGGCCGAGTGCTCGCTCGGCGGCAAGCACGGCTTCGACTGCTCGACGCTCAACTTCCTCAGTCTGACCTGCGAAGGTCTGCGAATCAGGCTCGGCACCGGTGGTCAGGAGCGCGCTGGGAATGACGAGTGCTGCGCCACGGATTACGGCGGGCACGGCAACAAGATTCGTGGCCTCGTCGAGCTCTTCCAACCGGTGACTCAGCCGCTCATCGAGCTGCCTGGCACGAACGAGCGCGGTCTCTGCGCGGAGCCGGCCGACAGTGCCTTGGCGTTCAAGCGCCTCGAGCCGGTTATGCTCGCGATCCCAATGGTTGATCTCTGCGAGCAGCCGATCCTTCACCTGTGTGCGCGTACGAGCCGTCTCGGCATCGAGACGAGCCTTGATCTCGTGCATGCGTGGCTGCAGTCCTTCACGGTACGCCCAAGCGCGCACCACCCGCTCGTGGTTCTGCCGCGCCCAGTCACTGCCAGCGATCGCAGCGATCGCTTCAGCTTCCTCAGGTTCAGGCCTGTCGTAGTCGAGGTAGGGAGGTGCC